>Ga0105854_1001156_pt1 | contig 10915 bp, 8 predicted proteins | sample OrgsoiDNA_201058_FD_89679 | JGI IMG/M metagenome (GOLD analysis project Ga0105854, IMG submission 89679) | Permafrost soil microbial communities from the Arctic, to analyse light accelerated degradation of dissolved organic matter (DOM) -... | ecosystem: Environmental > Terrestrial > Soil >... | reverse complement strand
CGAAATAGATCGAAGTGCGTTGCCGTTGATTCATGTTCGTCGCGATTCGAACCCGGCCTCGCGACACGCATCCATGAGTTGACGCTTTGGCCCGGCCCAGAACGCCGGCTGAGATTGGCACGCACCCCGGAAACCGCTAGGGTCAAGTTCTCGCGCCGGCGATCGAGGCCGACGCCGATAAAACTGCGAGAGGGGTAGAGGTGCGGCGTAGAGGGGTGGCACGGTTTCGGCGTGTCGACAGTGCGCCACACGTGCGGCGCGGGATGGTGGCGCTCGGGCTGGCGGTCGCCGCGCTGAGTGTGTTCGGTCCGGGGGCTGCGGTGGGGGAGAGCACCCACGCGCCTCCGCCAGTTCCGGCTTGCTACCACTCGTCCGGAGGCCCGTGCGAGGGGATCTTCCTCAAGTCCGCGGTGGGGATCTAGAGGATCAAAACCGCCGGCAAGGGCGGCGTCATCTCGCTCAAGGGGCCGGCACCGCTCCAGTTCAAGAAGTCGGTCTCCTGCGGTGACGCCGGCTGCCTCTACAACCATCTCAACTGGGTGATCGGCGCGGGGGCGACGGTCGTCGCCGGCTGCGGCACGAATCAGACCACCTGCAAAGTCCGGGTCCTGAGGGGGTCGAGCGCCTGGGCGTCCGTGCTCGTCAACCAGAACGACTATCCGAGGTCTCTCTTCCTGCTCTGGCTCTCGCCCCGCGGGCCTCGCTAGTAGCGGTCGACGGGCGGCTGGTTCGGCCACTCCGAGCATCGGCGAGTCGCGTGACGTCCCTGTCCGTCTTGTTGGCTATTTAGGATCCGAAAAATGACGTTGAACCCCGACAAGAGCATCGCGAATGAGGGCGATCCCGTTCCGCCTGTCACGGTGGATGTGTTCGAGCGTGGGAGTGGCATCCTCGCGGCTCTCCAACGGCTCGGGGCGCGCGGCACGGTCGAACCGCTCACGAGCCGGCATGACCTTGCGTGCTCGGTGATCACTCCAACGAGCCAGGGTGGGCAAACCACTAGCATTCGAGCAGATGCGCGGACCCACCCTAGCGCCCCCACAGGGATGATTCGACCGCGTTCACGCAATCTTCAGAGATTGTCTCTTAGTCTTGTCAGTCCGTGAGGAGACGAGCAGTGCACCGATTCACGATCCTCCCGCGCCATGTGCGAATCCTCTGGTTCTTCGCAGTCTTCGTGGCTCTCACGATCGCGGCAAGGGCACTCGGGGCGTGACTGTCACCGATCCCGCGGACGCTGCGACGCGCGCCGAGCAGCTGCGCGCATCGCCGCCGATCTTTCCGTCACCGGCCCTCGACCGCCTGACACGTGCCCACCCGGCGATACCGGCGCTCGTTTTTCTGCCGCCGGTCTTCGCACTCGGCCTCCTCGCTGTCCGAGGGATGGGCGCCTCGCAGGCGCTCGCGTCGGCTGCCGCCGGGTACCTGTTCTGGACGCTCTGCGAATACTGGGGACACCGCGGCGTCTTCCACTTTGAGCCCGCCACGGGCATTGGTGCGCGGCTTCACTGGATGATCCATGGAGTCCATCACGACCACCCGAACGATCCACGCCGGCTGGTGTTGCCGCCTGCCTTCTCGATCCCTCTCGCCCTACTGTTCCTCGGACTCTTCATAACCGCGCTCGGAACACCTCTTGCGTGGGCGGTAGCCGCCGGCTTCTACCTCGGCTATGTCGTCTACGACACCGTCCACTTCGCACTCCACCACACCAAACCGAAGGGACGGCTCGGGCGTCGCCTCCGCGAACTGCACATGCGTCACCACTTCGAAGATCACGAACGCGGCTTCGGTGTCAGCGCACCTTGGTGGGACATCGCCTTCAACACACGCCCGCGCCGCCGGCAAGCACGACAGTAGACGTGCAGCTCAAGGAGCGCGAGCCGCTCCTTCGCGCGACCCGAATCGGGCTGCGTGCGATGCCGTCGGCCAGAGCATCCGTCTATCGTCTGTCAGGGATGCTTCCCTTCGCTCCTGATCTGCAAGTGGGAACCTGGGCGGGCGCCGCCCGATGCGCGTGCCGCGGGTTCTGATTCTGACTGCGAGCGTGGGCGAGGGGCATGATCTTCCCGCCCGGACGCTCGCGGCGCAACTTCGACTCGAATGCCCCGACGTCGAGGTCGTGACCGAGGACGGACTCGTTCCAATGGGTCGACTGATCACGATGATCAGCGCAGACAGCGGGCGAATCGTCTTCTTTCGCTTTCAGTGGCTTTGGGATGTCGGCTTCTGGTTCTTCGCCGGGTCTCGGCCGACTCGGTCGGTCAGCCAGGCCTTGCTCGCGAGACTCGGCGGCGGGGGACTCATGCGGCTGATCGAGCGCGTGGACCCTGATGTGATCGTGTCCACCTACCCCAACACGACAGAAGTGCTGAGCCGGCTGCGGCGGTCCCAGCGGATTCGCGTGCCGGTGTGCTCGGCGATCACCGACCTGTCAGCGCTGCACTACTGGGCAAGCCCGGGCGTCGACATCCACCTTGTCGCCTATCCACAGTCGATCGACGAAGTCAGGAAGATCGCCGGGCAAGCGACGCGCGTGTTCAGCGTCCAGGGCCTCACAGCCCCGGACTTCCTCGCCCCCCGTGGGCAGGAGGACGCGCGCTCTGCGCTCAGCCTTCCATCTGCGGGAAAGGTCGTTCTCGTTTCGGGTGGTGGCTGGGGCGTCGGCGACCTGGTGGGAGCTGTCGAAGCAGCGCTCGCCGAGAGCGCCGTTACCCGCGTGGTCTGCCTGTGCGGTCGGAACAGCGCCCTGCTGGCAAGGCTGAACGATCGATTCTCAGCCGATGGTCGCGTTCGCATCGAGGGCTTCTCGGACCAGATGTCAGAGTGGATGGCAGCCGCAGACGTCCTCGTCCATTCGACAGGTGGGCTGACCGTGTTGGAGGCGCTCATGCGTGGCCTACCGGCTATCTCTTACGGCTGGGGACGCGGACACATTCGGCTCAACAACGCTGCCTTCGAGCGCTTCGCTCTCGCCGAGGTCGCACCTAGCCGCGAGGGACTGAGAGCAGCTCTTCGGCGAGCGCTCGAACGCGAACGGACCTCGGGTGACGAGTTCCGCGCGCTCCCGTCCGCTGCGTCCTTCGTGCTTGCGGCAGCGCAAACCCCTTGAAGCGATCGGCGTACAGTCCATCGTTCGGGCCGTCGCCTGCTTCGGCGGCGAATCGACCCTCCTGAACGTCGCGGGACGTGCGTGGTCAGGCTCGTATTCGCACGCCGTTCGCGTGCGAAGGCTTGCTTCCGCGGCGCGCATTGGTCGGCTCACCGCCACCCGAGCCGAACCCGCCCCCTATTCTGCGGACGTGTCGACGACCACCGGACGGCCGCTCCTCGCGGTCGGCGGCTCGACCGCCGACGTTTCGCCGGATCAGCTCGCCGCGTTCGTCCGCGACCTCGCAGGCGAGGTCGCGCGCGCGGGCGCGCGCCGCGTGCTGCTCGTGCCGCCCGACCAGACGCGCCTGCACTCGCGCGCGGGAGAGATCGTTGCGCGACTCGCCGGGCTGCTCGAGGACGACGTCGAGTGCGTCGACGTCATGCCCGCACTCGGTACGCATCAGCCGCTCGGGCCAATTGAGTGCCGGCTGATGTTCGGCGACGCGATCGATCCTGCGCGCTTGCTGCACCACCGTTGGCGCGACGACGTGACGACACTCGGCGAGCTCCCCGCCGACGAGGTCGACGAAGTTGTCGGACGGCCTCTCGGCCTTGCTCTGCCGTTCGCCGTCAACCGAGCGCTCGTCGACGACTCCTACGACCTCGTCGTCTCCGTCGGACAGGTGGTGCCGCACGAGGTGGCGGGGTTCGGCGGCTATACGAAGCACGTCTTGATCGGGCTCGGCGGCCCGGAGACGATTCAGCGCAGCCATTTCCTCAGTGCCGTCTACGGGATCGAGCAGACCCTCGGACGGGTCGACGCGCCCGTCCGGCAGCTGCTCGACCGCGGCTTCGATCGCTTCCTCGCGCAGCGTTGCCGCGTGCTGTTCGTCCTCACCGTCGTCGACGCTCGTCACGGCGGACCGGTCCTGCGCGGCGTGTTCGCCGGCGAAGGCGGCACTCGCTCGTCCGGAGGCGACGCGTTCCGTACGGCCGCCGCGCTGTCGGCCGAGGTCAACATCGAGACTCTCGAGACGCCGTTCCGCCGGTGCGTCGCCTACCTCGACCCGGTCGAGTACCGCTCGACGTGGCTCGGAAACAAGGCCGTCTACCGCACGCGGCTCGCGATGGCGGACGGCGGCGAGCTCTTCGTCGTGGCCCCGGGCGTGTCGCGCTTCGGCGAGGACCCCGTCGTGGACGCGCTGATCCGGCGACACGGCTATCGCGGACGCGAGGCGGCGCTGCAGGCGATGGCGGCCGACCCCGAGCTTGCGGCGAACCTCGCGGCGGTCGCGCATCTGATCCACGGCTCGACCGAGGGGCGCTTCACCGTCACCTACGCACCCGGCTCCCAGCTTTCGCGTGCCCAGATCGAGGGCGTCGGGTTCCGCTATCTGGCGCTTGACGAGGCGCTCGAGCGGTTCCAACTGGACACCGAGGAACTGCGTAACGCCAAAGAACCACGCGACTCCCTCGACGGCGAGCCGTTCACGTTTCTGGCGAACCCGGGGCTCGGGCTGTGGCGGATCTGAGGGCCGACCGGTACATCGAGAGCTCCGAACGCGGCCTCGACCTGTATCGCGGCGTCGCCGAGTTGCCGATCGTCAGCCCGCACGGGCACATCGACGTGCGGCTCCTCGCTGATCCCTCGGCGCGCCTCGACGCACCCGGTCGGCTCTTCGTCACGGCCGACCATTACGTCGTGCGGATGCTCTACTCGCAGGGGGTGCCGCTCGAGCGCGCCGGGCTCAGGACGCGCGCCGGCGGTGAGGCCGGAGTCGACGACCGCGCCGTTTGGCAGCTCCTCGCCGACAACGTGCACCTGTTTGCCCTGACCCCGACCGGGCTCTGGCTGCGCGAGACGCTCGCAACGGTGTTCGGGATCGAGGAGCAGCTCGAACCGGCCTCCGCGGAGACGATCTACGCCCGTGTCGAAGAGCAGCTTTCGACGCCCGCGTTCGCGCCGCGGGCCTTGCTCGACCGATTTCGTGTCGAGTCTCTGTCGACGACCGACGCCGCCGGCTCATCGCTCGCGGAGCATCGCGCGCTCGCCGACTCGAAGCCTGGCTTCCGCATCCGGCCGACCTTCCGCCCCGATGCGGTCGTGGCGCTCGACGCAGCGGGCTGGCGCGACTCGCTCTCCGAGCTCGAGGCTGCCGCCGACCTCGAAGTCGGTGACTACGCGACGTTCGTCGAGGCGCTGGCCGAGCGTCGCTCCGCGTTCAAGGCGCTCGGCGCGACGGCGACCGATCACGCCACTACGAGCGCCGACACCACCCGGCTGACCGATCGAGAGGCGTCGGGGCTCTTCGCCGCGGCGCTCGCGGGCACCGTCTCCCATGCCGACGCGCGGCGGTTCGATGCGCACATGCTCAACGAGTTCGCACGGATGAGCAAAGACGACGGGCTCGTGATGCAACTCCACCTGGGCAGTCTTCGCGACCACGACGGCCCGCTCGCCGAGCGGTTTGGACGCGACATCGGCGTGGACATCCCGGTGGCGACCGACTGGACCCGCGGCCTGCGGCCGTTGCTCGAGGCGTGCGGCAACGATCCCCGGTTCGCCCTCATTCTCTTCACGCTCGACGAGAGCACCTACAGCCGCGAGCTTGCGCCGCTCGCAGGCCACTACCCAGCGGTCTTGCTTGGCTGCCCGTGGTGGTTCCACGACAGCCCGGCGGGCATCGACCGCTTCCTCGACCGGGTCACCGAGACGGCAGGGCTGTACAACCTCGCCGGCTTCGTCGACGACGCTCGTGCCCTGACGGCACTTCCGGCGCGGCACGACCTGTGGCGCCGCCGCACGTGCGGCTGGCTTGCCCGGAAGGTCGAGGCCGGCTTCCTCGGCGAGGAGGAGGCCCACCGCCTCGCGCGGGAGCTGGCGTGCGGCCTCGTCCGTCGCGCGTACCGGCTGGACGCCCAGAGAGGCTAGACGCCGCCGAACGCGTCGAAGCCTCCGTCGACCGGGATCACGACGCCGGTGACGAACGACGCGGCGGCGCTGCACAGCCAGATCACGGTCCCGGCAACCTCGTGCGGCTCGCCGAAGCGGCCCGCCGGTGTCGCCGCGACGATCCGTTCGCCGCGCGCGGTCAACGCTCCGGACTCGTCGAGCACGAGCGCGCGGTTCTGTTCGCCGACGAAGAAGCCGGGCGCGACGGCGTTCACGCGAATGCGGTGCGGCGCCAGTTCGACCGCGAGCCACCGGGTCAGGTTTTCGACCGCCGCCTTCGCTGCCCCGTAGCCGACCACCCGCGTGAGCGCGCGGTGCGCTGCCAGCGACGAGATGTTCACGATCGATCGGGGCCGTATCGCCTCGTCGCCGTCGAAGGCCATGACGGCCCCGAAGACCTGGCTCGGCACCACCGTGCCGTAGAAGTTGAGCCTGACGACCTCGTCGAGCGCGGACACCGGGAGCTCGAAGAACGATCGCTCGCCGACCGTTGCGGCGGCGATGTTTCCACCGGCGGCGTTGACGAGGGCGTCGACCCGGCCCCAGCGGTCGAGCACGGTCGCGCGGGCACGCTCGAGCTGGCCCGCATCGAGTACGTCAGCCTCGAGAACGATCGCGGATTCGCCGAGGCTCCAGGCAAGCTCTTCGAGGCGCTCGCGCCGTCGTGCGAGAAGCCCGACGCGTGCGCCCGCTGCGGCGAGCCCTCGCGCGATTGCGCCACCGAGAACGCCCGACGCGCCGGTCACCACCGCGACCTGGTCATCGAGGCCGAACAGCTCGGATTGAGGGGCGACCATGTCGCTGAGTCTTCCACGCCTCATGCGAGCACGAGCGTGCGGCTGAGCGTGATTACGACGAGATCGACACGCGCCGCGGGCCGCCTCTCGGCGTGTGCCGCGGATGGTGACCTGGATGCGGCTCATCTCAGCCGGCCATCCGCAAGCACTCGAATCGCCGATCGGCCATCGAGCTTCTCGGCGTGGGATCCTCGGCGGGTGCCGTATGACCTGATCGCCGTCGGCGACGTAATGCTCGATGGGGCGCTCCCGGCACCCGTCGCCGGCGGTCGCGTCCACGGCCGCATCGACCTGCGGGCAGGCGGGTCCGCAGCCAACGCGGCCCTCGCGGCCGCGGGCCTCGGCGCACGCGCCGCGGTGATCGGCCGTGTCGGCGCGGACGCCGCCGGCCGGTTGGTGGCGGACACGCTCGCAGCGGCCGGCGTCGAGCCATTACTCGCGCGCGACGAGGAGGCGCACACAGGCTGCGTCGTCGTCGTAGGCGGCACGTCGGTCGTCGCCGATCCGGGCGCCAGTGTCCGCCTTGCGCCGCATGATCTCCCTGCGACCCTCGAGGCGCGCGCAATCCTGGTTTCGGGCTACTCGCTCCTTCAGCCGGGGCCGGAAGCCGCTGCGCGGGCGGCGCTCGAGCGCGCGCGAACGGACTGCCTCGCCATCGACGCAGCGTCGGCGCGCCTCGTCGCGGCATTCGGCGTCGATCGCTTCCTGGACGCGACGTCGACGGCCGGCGTCCTGCTTGCAAATGCCGAGGAAGCCCGGACGCTGACGGGACTCGAGGCGGATGAGGCTGCGCTGACGCTGGCGCAGCGGTACCGCGTCGTCTGCGTCAAGCTCGGCCGAGCCGGCGCGCTTGCGGCGACTCGCGAAGACATCACGCGGGCGGAGGTGGAACCTGTCGATCGGGCCGACACACTCGGCGCAGGTGACGCGTTCGCCGGCGGATTCCTTCTCTCCCTTTCACGTGGACTGGATCTCGGCGTGGCGCTTCGCGCCGGCTGCGACACGGCGAGGGCCGCGCTGCTTGGCAGGGACCGAGCAACGCCATAGCGGCAAGGGGTGTCAGATGCGCTGGCCGGCGTTCATACGGTGCCACGTAGTGACCACTCACCGCCCGAAAACGGCTGCTTAGCAGCGACCGGCGGCCTGGAGGCGCGCCGGAGGAGAGTCTGTTCAGAGCGCTGCGAACGCGCGGAGCGCGGTCAGTAGCTCGCGTAGTTGATAGCCGCGTTCGGTGAGCCGGTACCCGGTCCGCGGCGGGCGAGCGTCGATCATTGCCCGCACGAGGATGCCTGCCTGCTCGAGTTCTGTGAGCCGTGCGGTCAGCGTCGCGGGGGGGATCGCGCCGACCGCTTGCAGGAACTCGTTGAACCGCAGAGCACCGTCGTGGGAGGCCCAGATGATTGACACCGTCCAGCGTCGTTCGAGGAGGCCCGCCGCGCGGCGGACCTCCTCGGGCACCGGCTTGCAGTTACGGCAGCGCATGCGCACGCGCTGCCGGCTCGAGTGCGATCGCGAGCACTTCGTCGAGCGTCATCACCGGGTGAAACGACATCGCGGCGCGCACGTCCTCCGGCACGTCATCCAGGTCGGCGCGGTTGCGCTCCGGGATGATCACGTCGGTCAGTCCCGCAGCGTGCGCCGCAAGGATCTTCTGCTTCAGCCCGCCGATCGGCAGCACGCGACCCTGCAAGGTCACCTCTCCCGTCATGCCGACGGTGTGCTTCACCGGCCGCTGTGAAAGGAGCGACGCAATCGCCGTCGTCATCGTGATGCCCGCGCTCGGCCCGTCCTTCGGGATAGCTCCTGCGGGAACGTGCAGATGGAAGGAACGATCGTCGAAGATCTCGTCGTCGATGCCGAGCTCCTCGGCGTGCGAGCGGACGTAGGACAGTGCGATGCGCGCCGACTCCTTCATCACATCACCGAGCTGGCCGGTCAGCACAAGGCCGTCTTTGCCCTTCATCGAGGTCGCTTCGATGAAGAGCACGTCGCCGCCCGTGCCCGTGACGGCGAGACCGGTAGCGACACCGGGGACGGCAGTCCGCTCTGCGGACTCCTGGTAGAACCGCTGCCGCCCGAGGGCGTCACGCACCAGGTCGAGGTCGAGGGTGAGCGGTGCCTCCAACTTGCCTGAGACGACGCCCGTCGCTGTCTTCCGAAGCAGCTTGCCGAGCTCACGCTCGAGCTGGCGGACGCCCGCCTCGCGTGTGTACTCCGTCACGATCGACTGCAGCACCGGATCGCCGATCCGTACCTCGTCTTCGCGCAGTCCGTTGCGGTCGCGCTGGCGCGGCCACAGGTAGCCGCGCGCGATCGAGACCTTCTCGTCGACGGTATAGCCGTCGAAGCGTATGACCTCCATCCGGTCGAGTAGCGGTCCGGGAATCGTCTCGGCGACGTTCGCGGTCGCGATGAAGATCACCTGCGACAGATCGAGCTCGACGTCGAGGTAATGGTCGCGGAACGAGTGATTCTGCGCGGGGTCGAGCACCTCGAGCAGGGCGGCTGTCGGGTCGCCGCGCCAGTCGGCGCCGACCTTGTCGACCTCGTCGAGGAGGATCACCGGGTTCATCGTCTTCGCGTCGCGGAGCGCGCGAACGAGCCGGCCCGGCATCGCGCCGATATAGGTGCGGCGGTGACCGCGGATCTCGGCCTCGTCGCGCACGCCGCCGAGCGACATGCGAACGAACTCACGGTTGAGCGCGCAGGCGATCGACTCGCCGATCGACGTCTTGCCGGTGCCCGGAGGGCCGATCAACGTCAGGATGGCTCCCGAGCGCTTGTCCTCCTCGATGCCGCGATCCACGCGGAGCTTGCGCACCGCGAGGTATTCGACAATACGGTCCTTGACGTCGCCGAGGCCCGCGTGGTCTGCGTCGAGCACCTCGCGCGCGTGCGCAGGATCGAGGCGCTCTTCGGAGCGCTTGCCCCACGGAACGTCGAGCAGCCAGTCGAGATACGTGCGCACCATCTGCGACTCGCCAGACTGGTCTCCCATGCGCTCGAGCCGAGCGACTTCGCGCTCGGCCTGCTCGCGGACGGCGTCCGGCATGTCGGCCTCCGCGATCTTTGTGCGGTAGTCGTCTGCGGCGCTTCCGTCGTCCTCGCCGAGCTCCTTGCGGATCGACTCCATCTGACGGCGGAGGATGTACTCGCGTTGCTGCTTCTGCGCGCCCGACTCGACGTCCTCGCGGATGCGCCGGCGTACCTGCAACTCCGCGAGGCGCTCGCGCTGCAGGCGTAGCGAGAGCTCCAGCCGTTCGACGACGTCGATCGCCTCGAGCAGCTCCACCTTTTCGCTGAAGGTGATCTCCGGCGCGTAGGCGGAGGTGTCGGCCAGCGCACCCGCCCCGGTGATTGCACGCACGAAGTCATGGATGCGCGGGTCGGCGTCGCGCAGGTCGAGGATCTCCTCGACGACGGCGCGGAACTCGCGCTCGAGCTCGGCGGTCGCGATGCGGGGCGGCTCGTCGTCCGGCCGTTCCTCGACGTCGACGCGAAGGCGCCCGTCTGGGCCCGTGTGGGCGGCACCGGCGACGCCGCGATGCAGGCCGTTGAGCGTCACGGCACTACCGCCGCCGGGAAGCCGCATCCTGCCCGCGACCTCGGCGACGGTGCCCACGCGGGCGTATTCGCCGTCGTGCACCGGCACCAGGAATACCCGCTCGGCCTCGCCGACCTCGACGGTCAGCGTGACCGACATGCTGGGGAAGACCACATTGTCTTCCAGGGGAATGAGCAGCAAATTCGACAAATCGGACTCCTCAGGTTCAATAGCTGAAGCAACTTCAACGATTGAAGTAAGTATGCCATTCCCGTCTTCGTCGGCGACTTCGCGGTCCCCGGTGGGGTTGAGTTTGCGGCCGAGCTTCAACGTCTCGGCGATCGTGAACCCCTTCTGGTGCGGCCTCTCGCAACCTTGCACCCGAATGCGCGGGGGTACCGAACCAGATTCGGTCTGTGATCAGGAAGCAAACTGGTTCCGTTTCCGGGCAAACGTTCTGCGAGGCGCACTAGCCGCCGCTGATCGCGGCGATCACATCGACGTGTGAGTGTTCTTTGAGCGGTGTGT
>Ga0105854_1001155_pt1 | contig 10916 bp, 16 predicted proteins | sample OrgsoiDNA_201058_FD_89679 | JGI IMG/M metagenome (GOLD analysis project Ga0105854, IMG submission 89679) | Permafrost soil microbial communities from the Arctic, to analyse light accelerated degradation of dissolved organic matter (DOM) -... | ecosystem: Environmental > Terrestrial > Soil >... | reverse complement strand
CGGAATCAATGCGCTACGCGAGGCTCATCATGACCCATCACGGCAATCCAGAACTTGCTGGTTTCTCAAACCGGCTTCATGTGCCCACAACGGCCCGATGCGGCCAATGGCCTTCAGTGATCAACTGAGCCATGAAACCCACCCTGTTTGCCTGTGCACTTGCACTCGCCACCGGAGTGCTGTCGCTCACTCCGTTCGTCACCGTTCACGCGGACCCGGTCCCGCACGATGCGGACGGCTCCAAGAGCAAAACCGCTGATCAGAAGAGGCGCGCTCAAGATACGCCCTTTGCGTTTCGCGGAATCCCTCTCGGCATCACCCTCGACGAATTCCAGGCAGGCGCGACCGTAAGGGCGACCCCAGCCGACAGCGTACCGGTGTGCGAGACCGACGTGATCGCCGGCACCCTCGGCATGAGCCTGAAGACACGCGAAAGCCTGACGGTTGCCTGCCGCTGGGCGCATCAACAAGCCAATGGCTGGGCGATCTCGCGCGCAGTGGTCGACGGTGCCCCGGCGCAAGACCACATGCTGCGCTTCGCCCGAGTCAGCGGGCAAACCACCTTCAGGCTGTATGAGATGTCCTTCGTCATAGACGAAGGCACCGCGTCCGATCTGCGCCACGCTCTTGCGGACCGCTATGGCACGCCGCGGGCGGGCGCTCATGCAACTGCCTCCACCTCCGCAAGCAGTGCGCTACCGGTCTACGAATGGGAAAACGCGGTCAGCTCGATCACCTTGCGTTTCTTGCCCGCTACGCGTAATGCCACGCTTGTTTATCTGCTCAAAGCGCCCGACGCCTGGGTGAAGTCTGTTGTGCAGCAATGGAAGACCAGCAGCGTCGATGCGAGCTGACGCAAGTTGGCAAGTAAAGCTTCCGTGCAAGCCGCATGACTTTGCAACCGCCACGGAAAGGTTGAGAAAGGCCTTGCGGGAGCAGTCGGTTGCTTGCCGTTTCACCGCTTGCTGAAGTACGCGACCATAGAATTGCAGCCAGATGATCCATTGCTTTGCACCCATCGGATGGCAACCAGCGCACTGTTCATTCTCGGAAATCAATCATGCAAGTCAGCAGGAATATCACTCGTCGTTATCGCGGCCATTTCATTGTCAAGAGCATGTCTCGTCGAGTCAGCCTTACTGCAAGCGTGCAAGCCTCGTGCGAATTGCACCTGCTCGCTACCCGCTGAAGAACGCAAAACAGGAGTGGCGGCGTCATGGTTAGCTTGATCGAATGCAGGACCAAAGCATACGGTTCGGCCATTGTCGAACCCGCCATTCGCCTCGACATGACGGACATCGCCAAACCAATGGGGCTCCTCGCCTGCCGGGTTAAACGATCTCTGCGCAGGGCTTCGCTCATCTGCGCCGCGCTCAGCCCATGCTTGTTATCCGGCTGCGCATTGACCGTGATATCCGCCGTCGATGCAGCCGGCTCGGTCGTACAAGCCGGCCTGAGCATTGCGTCGAACCACTCGTCGCCCACCGTCATCAATGGTGATAAGGCATCCCTTCATGCCGTATGCATCGAGTGGAATTCCATGGTCCCTGTTGGCGACTTTGTCCCGGCATTGCAATACGCGTTGCACAAACGCGGGGTGGAGTCGACTGTGTATGCGCCAGGGACCTCATCGCCCAGTTGCGAAGCGACACTGGTGTACAGCGCGGTCACGGATTGGGGGCATAGGACATTCACCGACGGGTACACCGAGTACCTTTCTGCCATCAACCTCACGTTGATTCAACACGGAAAGATCGTGGTCGCGGCCAGCTACGCCACGAGCGGCGCCAAGCTCGACCGCTTCGCGAGCACGGCGACCAAGGTCACGGCGCTTATCGACAACATGGTGGTTGCACGTCAGATTGATTAGAGAATGAAGCGCTAACGCGGCCAGAAAGGCCGCGACATCATCACGAGCCCGGCGACACGAACCCGGGACTCGCTGACTCTATAGCGTGTCAGGTAGCCCGCTCAGGCAGCCTGCCCGCAGGATGCTTCGTGCTGAGCCGGCTCCACGTTAGCGCGGCCGGATAGAGCCGAATGCGACTCCTCCATGGCCTCGGAATGTACGGTGCTGCATTCAGCTGCGACCTCGCCTTCCGTAACACGCGAAACGGCCTTGGCGCTCTTGCCCGCCCGTGACGGCGGCTGGCAACTGCCGCACACCGCACCGTGCGCCGCGTCTTGCTTGCGCGTGACGAACTTGCCCGTGCAGGTGCAGCATCGGGTCAACTGCAGGATGCCGGCATCGAAGAAGCGCACGAGCGTCCAGGCCCGCGTGAAGCTCAACATGATGTAGCTGTCGTGACGCTCGCAATGCTCGAGATAAAGCTTGTAGCCCTTCGTCAATGCATCGAAATGCGAACAGCCCGCGAGATCCTTCAGGAACCTGTAGATGTTGTAGAAGAGCGATGCGTGAATATTCGGTGCCCATGTCAGGAACCAGTCGACCGAAAACGGCAACATGCCCTTAGGCGGAGACACGCCCTTTACTTCCTGATAAAGGCGAATCATGCGGTCGCGAGAGAGGTTGACTTCGCTTTCCAGCACTTGAATACGTGCACCGAGTTCGATCAGGATGGCCGCCCGCATCACGTCCTGAGCGTCTTCAGTAATGCTTTTCTTCGCCATTGGCGTAGTCCTCTTCTTATACAAACTGCTCGACTTCTGCATCGGCTCAGCGCTTTGGCACTGAGCCCAGGGATTCAAGCCCGGGAACTGCGCACTCGCAAAAACACCTCGGTGCTCCGGGTCCCCGCTTTAGCCGGATTGTGCTTCATCAAGGCGCTGGTGACATCGACTACCCGATCTTCAGGCATCCGAAGTCCAAGGAGGAAAAACATCAACAGAACCCCGGACATAAAACCAACTGCACCGCCGATTAGCAACATGCTCCCTCCGCGAATTCTACAGAGCTCAAAAAAAGATCGTCGATGAATTGATGACTTGATCGTTTGACGAAGACGTTAGGAGAAGCATCGCATTGTATGGGTAACAACCTCCCCTGAACTGAATGATCCTCCTTTCCTCTCAAGTAAATTGCGTGGAAAAGACAAGACTTTGTCCTAACGCTTACGGGATCTTTCCTTCAGTTTCCTGCCATTTCGGATACGTATGCGCTTACGTTTCCTATTTGAATAAACGCGCTGAAATTATTTATAAGGTTCAGGAAGGACTTGGCGAACGCGCATGTTGCTCGCCGTTTCAGCGCTAGAGAAAGTGCGCAATCATAACCCTGCAAATTGAAGAAGCAATGTGGTGAGCTGTTGGGTCACAAACATGCCCTCGCACTCTTCTTCGTTAGTGGATACAAGGCTGTGGAAGATCAGTTTGTCACCTGTCGACGGTGAGGTTGCGTTGCCATCTTTTACCCGACTTTCGCTTAGAAAGTCCTACTCGATAATCATGAAACAACTTACCCAAACTCTCCTTCTCGCAAGCGTCCTGGCAACCAGTTCCGGCAGCGCATTCGCCCAAAGCACTTCGCCGTCCAACCTGGATGGTGGCCGCATTGGCCGCGAAGGGTTCGGACCGAGCTTTGCGGTGGTCAATGATCTACAGCATTTGCAAAGGCTATATGACCTGAACGGCCGGGAAAGCGAGATGAGGGATATCTACCACGACGTCCTGCTAAAGACGCAGGTCCCGGCAATCCGCCAATACGTGTACGAAGCACTGGCGCGCAATCTGCTCCGCCCGACCAACGTGGATCAGGCGATTACGATCATTCGAACTAGCCTGGATGAAGATCTGAGCACGCTGGCGAAACATCCGCCCGCTCCGTGAAGAGCGCGCCCCGCCCAAGCGGGCGCTGAAGTGTACAGCCGGGGAAAAGGTAACCGGCGGTCGTGCGTTCCATCCGAAATAATCCGGAGAAAACTGCCGGCTCAAGAAGATCAGCGATGATGCTGGATTGCTCGGCACCGGTAGCCGAGTGCTCACCCCGACCGCTACCCTCGCGGAATCAGTACGTCAGCACGCTAAAAAACATTCGCTGCAGCCAGCCCAGCGTAGTGGCGTCGGCGAGCATGCCGAAACCTGCCTGCTCAATACGCGCGTTAGCAACTTTGCTGGACGATACGTAATTTCCAACCTCGATATCCTTAGGATTCACGATACCCGACAACCGCATGCGATCGCGGCTCTGGTTCGTCGCAATGATCTTGTCCCCCGCAACCACAAGATTCCCGGTCGGGAGCGTAGCGATAACCGACACTGCCAGCGTCCCCGTCATTCCGGTCGTGTTCGTCACAGCCCCCTGACCTTTGAACGTCGTGCTAGCGGACCCGATGTTAAACAGCTTGGCCAGTCGCGCCGCCGCGCCGCTTGACTTGTCGGCAGCTTCCGCGCTGATGTCGCTCGCACGGTTAGCTGACGCATCGCCGCTGTTATTAGCCGAATAGGACTCCGAGAGACGAATCGTCAATACATCGCCCACGTGTTGCGCGCGAGGCGTTTCGTACAAGGCCAGCGTGTTGCCACCCTGGAAAATCGCGCCGCCCGCTTCAATATTCAATGGGCTTGAGACCACGACTGGCGCGAACGTCGGCATATCGACGATAGAATTCGAGCCGACTGAGCATCCAGCTAGCGACGCCATACCGCTAGCCAGAATCACAAACTTTAACGAGTTCATGTTTTGAATGGTTCGCCAGATTAAGGTTCTTGGCCATGCGTGGCACGATGAAATAACGGCCGGTGTCTGGATTGCTGACTTGCCGCTAAATCCTAAGCCGTGCTCGCCCGCTCCTCATGCCGAGCGGGGAGTCGGTTATTGTCAATCGATTGCGTCGGCGCATGTATCAAACGGCGCGGCGGCAGCATGACCCACAGCTGGCACGATCTTGAGCGTGGCCCCCACCAGGCGGCACGGCAGCGCAGCCACCGCGCAACCGTCCATCGGCAATATGACCACGCTCGCCATCAGGCATGCCACCAGTCGCGCGTGGCGTTTGTAAGACTGCAAATTGAACATATATGAGGCCGCTAACCTTTTAGGCGCTGGTGTTGATGCGTGTGCCAACCAAGCCGTTCGACGGCAGCGTTGGGGGAGTCGTTTGATCCATCGGCAGCGACGGCAAATCGGTTTTAGTGCTATTGCCGGCTGCGCTGCCTGAGCTGCCGCCGGTCGGGCGCATGGTTGTCGGTGCAATACGTTCTGCAGGGCTAAAGCTGTTAACATTCATGATCAGGCTCGCTTTCAATAAAGATGAAGGGATCGAGGCAGCGTTAAGGTAGGCCCAAGGCAGACTTGAACACATGCCAGGTCGCTAGAACTCTCTTTCGACAATGAATGATCACGCTTAACCGCTAGCGTTGATTAATGAAAGATCAACGCTTTTTCTCGACTCCTTACCAGCACTTACCGCACTGTCTCAGCCGCAATTAATGCGCCTATCTGATCTTCGCTGTCGATGATCAGTCGGCACCGGGAAGCCTAGACCTTCACGTCGACGACCAGTCCGATCGGATTCCATCTAATGCCTTTGGTCTCTTCGCTCAAACCATCCAGAACATCCGCCAACGACACCTCTCCCGCATTACCGTCAGGTGCTACATAGGATTGCAATGCGTTATCGAGCGTGCTGACGGCTCCAGCAATTGTGGTGCTGTCGTTCGCACTATCATCACCGCTCGACGTGGATCCAAGGGGATCGTCGAGCTGCCAGTCCCAGGTATCCGCTGGACTATCGGGTTTCACGGAGGTAGACCGGACAGTCTTCGCCAGCTCTTCTATGGAAGAGCCAAGATCGACATAGGCTGATGTCACCTGGTCCGTTGACGCAGCATCGCCCTCTTGTTGAGCGGGCGCAGAGAGACCGTGCTGCAAGACAAGCGCCTGATACAGCGCCACCAGGAATTGCTTGCCTGCGCTTTTGTTCGCCTCCCCGCGCGCCTGGGATTCGGCGGTAGTGCCCGAGTTGTCCGAAAGGGAATCGGTGTCGGTGGAGCCGTTACTGGCCGACGTTAACCCACTCGGGTCGAGACCCATGCGTTGCAATGTGAGCTTGAGTGCCTCCATCAAGGCATCTCCGCTTCCCGGCGATGTCGTCGACGGCCGTTCGGGAAGCGTGCTACTGGGCACACTGGACGACGGTTTGGCCGTGCTGTTGGGAAAACCCGAAGATGAAATTGACATGCTGGAATCGAGTGCCATGGTGTCTCTCGGTTGGTTGTTCCGTGATGCCGAATCGGCTGCGTAGAGCAGGTTCGCAGTGCTGCGTATGATTGAATGGCGAGTGCACGGATTCATTCGCCCAGACGTCATATCGACCTGGCAGGCGGGAATCTGTAGTGTTGGAAAGGCGGGGTAAGAAGCCTTGACTAGCTAGCTTGCCAGCAGCCTTACGGACTAAGCGATACCGGAACGGCAATGAAAGATTCGGTAATGCCGTCAATTCTTTTCGCTTAGGCATTGGCTTGCAACTAGCGCAATTTTTATCGTTTTTAGAGCGTTGAATGCAGACACTTCGACCGTGCGATCCGCCAATTGATAGTTCATATTCCTAAGAAAATTGCGTCGCCTGGTCGATTCTCTTACCGGGTCTTTCGTAACCTAAGGTTGTTCGCACCGCTGACGTTATCACTGAGTATTGAACGTACTTGGAGGATGAAATGAGTTTTTCCACGACCGGCGAGATTGCTTGCAAAGTGCGCATCAACCCCATCATGCTTGTTAGCGGCCAAGGTGTATCAAGCCGTGCAATTCGGTATCGCGGCAAACACACGCTGCGTGCCGTGCTGGGATTCCTGGATAGTCAGCGCGAGGTTCGCGCGCTGGTCTTCAGCCACACATCCGACGGGGAAATGTTATGGGTTGACATCCAGACCGGGGAGTTCAGAAGCTTTGAGGAGTGGCGATTCGAAGCGGCATGATTGACGTATCAAGAAGCCGGATTCCCTCGACGGCTTCCTCTCAACGGCTTCCCCGCAATCAGCGGGGAACGGTATTCAGGTAATAAACACGATCCGATCTCCCGCCGTCGAACCGCATTCCACGAAATATGCGGTACGAGCGGCCCTTACGTCGAGGAGAACGCGTTCGACGCCTTCAACACCGGGAGTTTCGTGCAAATGCGTTTTAACGATCACTTCCGAGCTTGGCTTGGCTAACGCGTCACGCCGGACTTCCACGAGATACCTGATGGCGTCTCGTTGGTTCATAAAATACAGAATCATTAACAACGTGTCCTTACCGCAGTTAAAGCGGCGCTGATCGGCACTACGTTCCGCCGGGCCCGCAAGTGGCACGAGACACGAGAAATGCAGGCAGATACTGGCGCTCTGTTACCGGGTGGAGACTTCGCCCGACATGACGTCGATCCAGACAGGGCCCTCTTGAGCTTGGTGGCTATAGACAAGCGCCCGTACCTGTGGCCCCGCTATCCTGAGGAAGCGCAGTACGTCGCTCCTACGTTGCTTGCCGCGATAAGGGACGCGACATACTCTTTGATCGCACTCCATCAGCAATACAACGTCGTTACGCTTAAGAAGCCGCTCGATCATTGTGTCGCTCAACCCATGCGAAAGCTCAACCGTCATTGTTCGCTGCGTGACCGGCATAACGCCGTGATCCGCCAACGAGTCAACGGGCTCAGGTGACGAGGGCAATCGAGTGGCATTCCCCAGCTCCTGACTTGCATGCTGGGCGTTGTACCGCACGATTGATGCATTCCGGCGGGGAACGTCGTGAACACTTGTGCGCTTCGTGGCGCGAGTCATTTACATCCGACCGCACAGACGATTGCCGATACTCCCGCCACGGCACCAACGATTCCGCCAAGGGCAAACGTTTCTACCGAACTGGCGCAAGCTTGAAGATTGAGTATGCAAAAGAGCATCGCGATTGAAATGCAGCGCCGCAAGATTTTTCTCCCTCAACAGTCGTTGCTGCGGTTTGGACCGGCCGGAATACCAAGGCACCTGACGCAGCTTTCCGTCACGGACCTGATGTGCGTTTGAAGGAGTCAACGCAGAGGACTCCATGCACGCATAGAGAGATTAGAGCGCTTTGAAGAGGGGCATTTCGGCAATTACGGGCTGTAGATGCCATCTGCTTACCAGGCATTACCTGGACGGGGGCGCGGATGCAACAAGGCCGCTGGCGCTCTTCCCGCGCCGCGCCTGGTCAATCCTGCAGTGCGTGATTCAGAGCCTGATGGGAATGAAATTTCGGAGGGACAGAGTCAAGCTGAAACGACGGCGGCTTAATAGTCCGCTTAAGCTCAGCCGGGGCCGCGCGGGTACATCGGGTATTACGATGCAAAGCCCCATGGCGCACCCAGCGTGGTCTACACAAAGGGTCCGGCTTGATTCAACCAAAGGTCGTTTAGTTGCGGGAGGTTCCACTGTTTGGGATCTTCAATGGCCACTATGCGGTCTGCGCCCTTTAATTTCTTCAGGTCTACTATCTGAGGGAAGACCGGTTGATTCGACTTGCATGAGAAGAATGTCTTGACGGTCGGCGTGAGGATGGACCCGCTGCCCTGATCGAGCACGACAGCAAGAAAGCCGGACTCCAGCCGGACCAGCGAGCCCACCGGATAGATGCCCACTGTGCTGATGAAGGCCGCGAGAATGGTCTTGTCGAACTGCCCATCCCACGACGCCATGCTGCGAAGCGCCTGGGTCGGATGCCAGGACGATTTGTATGGCCGCTCGGATGTAACGGCGTCGTACACGTCGCAGACCGCACCCATCCGGGCCAGCAGCGGTATGGCTTTGTCCTTGAGCCCATGCGGATACCCTCGGCCATTGATCTTTTCGTGGTGGTGCAGCGCGACCTCCAGCACCCCGGTAGTGACATTGGCTGACTGCAGCATGTTCCAGCCGTCGTAGGAGTGTTTCTTGGCGACCTCGAACTCTTCCACACTGAGCTTTCCGGGCTTGTTCAAGACGGCGAGCGGCATGAGCGCCTTGCCGAGGTCATGCAGCAAACCGGCCACACCGGCCTCCAGCACACCTGGCTCGTCAAGTTCGAGTTCGCGCGCCAGCGCCGTCATCAGCGCACACACGGCAACGGAATGCATATACGTGTAGCCGTCGTGGTGCTTCAGGCGCGCCACGCTGGTCAACGCGTAGGGGTTTCGCATCACGGACGCGGCAATGCTCTTCACCAGCGGCATCATGCTGGCGCCGGACATGGCGCGTCCCATGCGGGCTTGCTGAAACACCACCTTCATTTCATTGGAGGCCGATTCGAACAGACGCTTTGCGTGTTCGATTTCCTCACCTACCGGTCTTCGCGGCAGTTGCGTACGCGTTGCAGCGAGTAACTGGCTGGCCCCCGTCTGCGCGGTGGAGCTGCCTTCATCGAATGGGTCGACCGGTTCGCCCATGTCGTCCTCAGAGCATGACAGACCTCGATCCGTATCGATAACAATGGACGTAATTCCGCTTGCGACGATCTTCTCGATATCGATAGCGGTGAGTAAAAACGAGTTCTTCCAGAACGGGTGATCGAGCCAGCGCCGATCCAGACTGTGCAGGAACATACCAGGACGCAATGACGAGGCTGCGACCGTTTTCAACATAAGCCAACTCCGATGAGCCATGTTTTGGAACTAGCGAGGGGAGAAGCCACACCGTCAGCTTCGGCCTTCACGTACGCGCTCCACCAATGTACTGATCAGATCCTCGATTTCTTTCACCCGGCACCTTGATTGTTCGAGCGAGCGGCTTAGGCCGTCAGATTCAATCCGGGGCATTGGCCTTGAACGCCGTACCCTCGATGATAATGACAATCTGCGCGACTCGCTCCACGCTAGTGGAGCCCTGTTGAATTGTTAGCGCCAAGGCTCCCCGCAAACCTGTCTTTCGACATCGAATAATCTCGCGTAACGGCCTGTGATCATCAGAGAATGACCGCAATATTTTCCAGACTCCTTACCCTGGCTTACGGAACATCATTGTAGTGATCCACCTTTCTCACGCGCAGCCAGCGTCCGGCGGTCAGCATCGTAAGCTTTAAGTAAAGTACTCAACCGGCGCCGATCGGCCCTCCCTTACCTGCCATCGTATCGTTCTAGCGTACCTCACACCGCCTGGAAAAAAACTCGCTAGTCAGCCGTTTGCCTGCTCTTTACGTGCGCTTTGAACAGCAGACTGGTCAATTTGAAATATTTGGTAAGTACAGACCGAACCCCAGTTCTTTTCTTTGCATTCCAGACATCGAATCCAGCCGAGTATGGGTGAAAGACCCATTCCTCCAGCGATAACGATGACCCTCTTCAAGACCACCCTGATCTCCATGATCCTCTTAGGCAGTCCGCTAGTGGCTCACGCCACCAGCTTCGATTGCAACCTCGGTCACTCAGCGGCTGAAAAGCTGATTTGCCACAACCCGGACTTATCGAAGCTCGACGATGAACTCGGAAAGCTGTATTGGAAAGCGCGCCGCGCAGTTGCGGATAAACATTCATTCCGTACGGACAGCGATGCCAAATGGACTTGGCGAGAAACGCATTGCACGGATGAAACGTGCCTCACAACCTGGTATTCCGGCCGTATCGAAGAACTTCGGCAACTGGTCGATGATCTGCAATCCATCTCGACGCCCTCGCCTGTTCGCACAGCCTCTGAGCGTGTGTTACCGGAGCCCACGATTGCCATAGGTCGATGCACCGTTGCCGAGCCCGGCATGATTTCACTCGATAACTGCAGATCGCTGCTGAAATCCAATATGCATTGGAAATATGACGTGCATGGAGGCGACTGGTTCTGCGGAGTCGCCGTGATGGAAGAATCGAAATTGCCTACGGTCGCCTTGCAATGAGCGAGCGGGCCAATATTGTCGGAAGCAGTCGGGCTGCAGCCAGCTTTTGACCCGGCAAGAGGCGCTAGGTCATTCGAACGCCGCGCTCTTCACCGGATGTGTTATTTAAAAATTTCAATACTCGGGCTGCTTGAGTCGACTT
>Ga0105854_1001153_pt1 | contig 10932 bp, 10 predicted proteins | sample OrgsoiDNA_201058_FD_89679 | JGI IMG/M metagenome (GOLD analysis project Ga0105854, IMG submission 89679) | Permafrost soil microbial communities from the Arctic, to analyse light accelerated degradation of dissolved organic matter (DOM) -... | ecosystem: Environmental > Terrestrial > Soil >... | reverse complement strand
GCTTGCATAACTAAACGACCAGACTTGCAAACATAGACTCGGGCTTTTCGCAAAAGTTCTCCCCCTTCAAGCAAGTTTCCTGCGGGCTCTGATTTGGCACGCACGAAAAGCGCAGCTCGGGATAACCCGGCTGCGCGAATAATCTTGTCATCGGATTCGCCGGCAAGGACCAAACAGCAGGTCCCGCTCTGAAGCCGACACTGTCCCTTGATTCAGGCAACCAGCTATTGATCTTGGGCCTTTGGCAAAAGTTCCAAATATTTATAGCTGCGTGCAACCGACATTGTGCGACTGCGAAGCGAAAAAGACTGTTAAATCCTCGATACAGTCGCCTTGTCGCCGAACCGGTGAAAAAAACTTCCGACGAAGCGTCCGGTCTTTTCCGTCACAGTAGTTTCACAATGCCATGTAGGCCCGGCTATTGTGCCGCTCCCCCCCTCTATATACTAGTGGGCTGTGTGGCTGCCTGACTCGCCGATCCAGGTGTCTTGCGCCAACCCCGACCCGGGTCGCTTTGAGCGGAATCCTGAAATGAGCCAACAGTTTCAACACGATGTTCTGGTCATTGGCAGCGGCGCTGCCGGTTTGAGCCTTGCGCTGACCTTGCCCGGTCATCTGCGCATCGCCGTACTGAGCAAAGGCGACCTCGCCAATGGCTCGACTTTCTGGGCCCAGGGCGGTGTCGCTGCCGTGCTGGATGATACCGACACCGTCGAGTCCCACGTCGATGACACGCTCAATGCCGGCGGCGGCCTGTGCCATGAAGACGCCGTGCGGTTTACCGTCGAGCACAGTAAAGAAGCCATCCAGTGGCTGATCGACCAGGGCGTTCCGTTTACCCGCGATGAAGAGTCTGGCACGGAGGACGGCGGTTTCGAGTTTCACCTGACCCGCGAAGGCGGCCACAGCCATCGGCGCATCATCCACGCAGCCGATGCCACCGGTGCGGCGATCTTCAGAACCTTACTGTTCCAGGCCCGACAACGGCCGAACATCGAACTGCTGGAACAACGGGTCGCAGTCGATCTGATCACCGAAAAACGCCTGGGCCTGGAAGGCGACCGTTGCCTCGGTGCCTACGTACTCAACCGCACCACCGGTGAAGTCGACACCTACGCCGCCCGCTTCGTGATCCTCGCTTCCGGTGGCGCCGCAAAGGTCTATCTCTATACCAGCAATCCCGACGGCGCTTGCGGGGATGGCATTGCCATGGCCTGGCGTTCGGGCTGCCGGGTGGCGAACCTGGAGTTCAACCAGTTCCACCCCACGTGCCTGTATCACCCACAGGCCAAGAGTTTCCTGATCACCGAAGCCCTGCGCGGCGAAGGTGCGCACCTGAAGCTGCCCAACGGCGAACGCTTCATGCAGCGCTTCGACCCGCGCGCCGAACTGGCGCCACGTGACATCGTCGCCAGGGCCATCGACCACGAGATGAAGCGCCTGGGCATCGATTGCGTCTATCTGGACATCAGCCACAAGCCCGAAGCGTTCATCAAGACCCACTTCCCGACGATGTACGAACGCTGCCTCGAGTTTTCCATCGACATCACCAAGCAACCGATCCCGGTGGTTCCGGCGGCGCACTACACCTGCGGCGGCGTGATGGTCGATCAACAAGGCCGCACCGATGTGCCCGGCCTGTATGCCATTGGCGAGACCAGCTTCACCGGGCTGCACGGTGCCAACCGCATGGCCAGCAACTCGTTGCTGGAGTGTTTCGTCTACGCGCGCTCGGCGGCGGCGGACATTCTCGAGCAGTTGCCTCAGGTGTCGATTCCGACCGCCCTTCCCGTCTGGGATGCGAGCCAGGTGACCGACTCCGACGAAGACGTGATCATTGCGCACAACTGGGACGAATTGCGGCGCTTCATGTGGGACTACGTGGGCATCGTGCGCACCAACAAGCGCTTGCAACGGGCACAGCACCGTGTGCGGCTGCTATTGGACGAAATCGACGAGTTCTACAGCAACTATAAAGTCAGCCGGGATTTGATCGAGTTGCGCAACTTGGCCCAAGTTGCGGAACTGATGATCCAGTCAGCAATGGAGCGCAAGGAAAGTCGCGGTCTGCATTACACCCTCGACTACCCGAACATGTTGCCTGAGGCACTGGACACTATTCTGGTGCCGCCCACCTACGCCGACTGAACCTGAGCCGAACCCGCAGGCGTCGGTGCAGATCCGCCGCCTGCGAATCATAAGGCACACAAATTGTCCTGACCCGTCGCTCGCCGCGCAGACGAAGCCGCAGTATTACGACCAACGGTAGCGCCAGACTGTCCGGCCTTAGCTGGACCGATTGCCAACCCTGAGCCTGATTCCACAACTGCCAACCATCAGCGTCCCGGCGCAAGCCACAATATGCCTGCGGGTGCGTCAGCAAAATCTGCCGTGGCAATACCCAAAAGCCGTGTACCAGGCACAGCAAAACACCGAGCGAACTGGCCCAGAGCGGTATAGAGAGAAGAAACAACGCACCCAGCGCGAACAGCTGGGCCAGAAGATACGCCGCCAGCAACTGCCGTGAGGCATGCCAGCGGCATTCGAACGCATTACTTGGGCTGGACACGATCCAGGATCATGCGAACCATGCGCTGAAGCTCCGGATCTTCCGATTCGGCGCGTTCCATGAACCAACCGAACATGTCCTGATCTTCGCATTCGAGCAGCTTGCGGTAGCAATCGCGGTCGACATCATTGAGATGCGGATAGACCTCTTTCACGAACGGCACCAGCAATACGTCAAGCTCAAGCATGCCGCGGCGGCTGTGCCAGTAGAGGCGATTCAGTTCAACATCTTCGACCATGGAGCGCTCCTCAAATAGGCGGCAAGTATACAGCCCCGCGCCCGGTCGAACAGTCGGCTTTGGTCGGCCCCTCTCGAGCTTTTGTGAACTACCCATTTCATGGGCGTCCCCTTATGATGTCTCCCAGACTCTTTACCCTGCGATGACCCATGGCCGATTCTGCTTTTTTCTGCACCCTGTCACACGAAGGCGTTCTCGCGGTCCGCGGCGCGGATGCCGGCAAATTCCTGCAGGGCCAATTGACCTGCAACCTCAACTACCTGAGCGACACCCAGGCCAGCCTCGGCGCCCGTTGCACCCAGAAAGGCCGGATGCAGTCGAGTTTCCGCATTCTGCTGGAAGGCGACGGCGTTCTCCTGGCCATGGCCACCGAGCTGCTGGAGCCGCAACTGGCGGACCTGAAAAAGTACGCAGTGTTCTCAAAATCCAAACTGACCGATGAAAGCGCTGCCTGGGTGCGTTTCGGCCTCGATCATGGCGATGCGGCACTGAGCAGCCTGGGTCTTGAGCTGCCGGCCGACACCGACAGCGTTGCGCGCAACGACGGCCTGATCGCGATTCGTGTTTCACCTGGACGCGCCGAACTCTGGACCGCCGCCGATCAAGCCGATGCCATCAAGGGCAAGCTGTCCGCCCTGCTGGCCGAAGGCGATCTGAATCAATGGCTGCTGGGCCAGGTCCGCGCAGGGATCGGCCAGGTCATGCCGAGTACTCGCGAGCTGTTCATCCCACAGATGCTCAACCTGCAAGCCGTTGGCGGCGTGAGTTTCAAGAAAGGCTGCTACACCGGCCAGGAAATCGTCGCGCGTATGCAGTACCTGGGCAAACTCAAGCGCCGGCTGTACCGCTTGCAACTGGATGGCATTGAATTGCCGGAACCCGGCACACAACTGTTTTCCCCGACCCACGGCAGCTCTATTGGTGAAGTGGTGATTGCCGCGCGCGGCGAACAAAATATTGAACTCCTGGCCGTGCTGCAAGCCGAATCAGCAGAGGGCGGCGACATTCACTTGGCAGCGCTAGAAGGCCCTGCCCTGCACTTGCTCGACCTGCCCTACGCGCTGGATCGCGATAAAGAAATCCAGCGTTAACAGCAGTATTTTTTTGCAAGACCCTAGAGAACAGAAATGAGCGAGCTGGCGGATAAGGTCCAACAGGATTTGGTTGAGGCCATCGATAACGATGACCTGGTTCTGCCAACATTACCGGAAGTGGCCCTGCAAATTCGCAAGGCCGCTGAAGATCCGGAAATCAGCGTAAGCACCCTGAGTAAAGTAATCGGCCGCGATACCGCGCTGTCGGCGCGCCTGATCAAAGTGGTCAACAGCCCGTTGCTGCGTGCAACCCAGGAAGTCACCGACCTGCACACGGCCATCACCCGGCTGGGCGTGAACTACAGCAGCAACCTGGCCATCGGTCTGGTGATGGAACAGATTTTCCACGCCCGTTCTGAAGTGGTGGAACAGAAGATGCGCGATGTCTGGCGCAAAAGCCTGGAAATCGCCGGGGTCAGTTATGCACTGTGCCGCAGTTACACCCAGCTCAAACCGGATCAGGCTGCGCTGGGCGGGTTGGTGCATCAAATTGGTGTACTGCCGATCCTGACGTACGCCGAAGACCACTATGAGCTGCTCTCGGACCCGGTCAGCCTCAACCATGTGATCGACCGCATTCATCCGTTGCTCGGCGACAAGCTGCTCAGCGTCTGGGAATTTCCGGAGATGTTGGTGAAGTTGCCGGGGCAGTACCTGGATTTCAAACGCGATTCCGGGCGGGTCGATTATGTCGACCTGGTACAGATCGCCAGCCTGTATTGCCACAAGGACAGCGACCACCCGCTGGCCCGCATCGACGTGCTCAGTGTTCCGTCGTTCAAGAAGCTGGGGATTGATCCCGAGAATGAGGCGATGTGCAGGGATCTGGAAGAATCGCGGTCGATGTTCTACTGATTGTGAACACGAATAATTGTGGCGAGGGAGCTTGCTCCCGTTCGGCTGCGTAGCAGTCGTAAACCCTACGCATGCGGTGTGTCAGAAGAAATCAGGTTGCAGGTTTTGGGGCTGCTTCGCAGCCCAACGGGAGCAAGCTCCCTCGCCACAAAAGCTCCGGGGCAACAGGTCTGGTGTTTACTCCCCCGCAATAAAACTCACCCGAACCTTCAACCCCGCGGCCTCCCCGTCATGCAGGCTGATCTGCGCCAAGTGCGCGCGGCAGATCTCACCGACAATCGCCAAGCCCAACCCTGATCCCGCGACCTGCTGGTTGCGCCGATAAAAGCGCTCAAATACCCGATCGCGCTCTTCAAGGGGAATCCCGGGGCCATCGTCCTCGACCTCCAGCACCGCCGGCGCCGTCACGCGAAGGATCACATTGCCACCGGGCGGTGTGTGGGCCAATGCGTTATCCACCAGGTTGCTCAGCAATTCGTTCAACAGCGTCGGCTCACCGCGCAGCCACACCGGCTCGTCCGCCTCCAGCGCCAGCGCCACGCCGCGTGCGTGGCCAGCGGGGCCATCGCCATGCCCAGTTCCCGGGCCAATTGGCTCAGGTCCAGCAACTGGGCGCCGCCCTCGGCAATCGCCCGTGCGCCGTTTTCGACCCGAGCCAGGGAAAGCAACTGATTGGCCAAATGCGTCAGGCGATCCGTTCCTTGGGCCGCGGTTTCCAGGGTGCTGCGCCAGGTTTCCGGTTCGCTGGCGCGCAAGCCCAATTCCAGTCGTGCCTTGAGCGCCGCCAGCGGTGTACGCAGTTCATGGGCCGCATCGGCAATGAACTGCGCCTGACGCTCGAACTGCCCGCGCAAGCGTTCGGTAAAGTGATTGAGTGCGCGCACCAGCGGCCACAACTCACGCTGCACTTCCACCAGCGGCAACGGCCGCAGATCATCGGACTGGCGCTCTTCCACTGCGGTGCGCAATCGCTCTAATGGGCGCAACGCCGCGCTGACCGCAAACCAGACGATCATCAGTGCGCCAATCGCCAACATGCCGAGCCGCAGCAAGGTATCCGCCGCGAGGCTGCGGGCCATGCGCACCCGCGCTTCATCGGTCTCCGCCACGCGGATTTCCGCCATGCCGTTCATGTTCGGTTCGATCACCGCTTTAAGCAGGCTCACCACCCGCACGTTCTGCCCTTGGTAAGTGGCGTTGTAGAAACGCGCCAGCGCCGGGTAGTCGTCGGTGCGCGGCGTTCCCGGCGGCGGTCCGGGGAGGTTTTCGTAGCCGGAGATCAGCTTTTGATGGATGTCGTTGACCTGGTAATAAATTCGCCCGGCACTGTCGTAAGCGAAAGTATCGAGGGCGACGTAAGGCACGTTCGCGCTGAGGCTGCCATCACGCTGGGACAAGCCGGCGGCAATGGTCCGCGCCGAAGCCAGCAAGGTGCGGTCATAAGCGGTGTCGGCGGCTTCGCGACCGTTCCAATACGCGCTCAAACCACTGGCCAACATCAACACCACCAGCAACAGCGCCAGGTTCCACAGCAACCGCCAGCGCAGGCTGCTGGGCTTATGCATCGCGGCTTTCCAACAAGTAGCCGAGGCCGCGGAAGGTCACGATTGCCACCGGTTGGCCATCGAGTTTCTTGCGCAAACGGTGGACGTAGATTTCGATGGCGTCGGGGCTGGCCTCTTCGTCCAGGCCAAATACCTGGGAAGCCAGTTGTTCCTTGCTCATCACCCGGCCAGGACGGGCGATCAGCGCTTCGAGCACGGCTTGTTCGCGAGAGGTCAGGGTCAGCAATTCTTCGCCGAGGGTGAAGCGCCGGGTGTCCAGATCATAGGCCAGCACGCCGCAGCGCTGCTGCCGCTCACCGCCTAAAACGCTGCGCCGCAGCAAGGCTTTGACCCGAGCTTCGAGTTCGGTCAGTTCGAACGGTTTGGCGAGGTAATCGTCTGCACCAAGGTTCAGGCCATGGACCCGATCCTTGACGTCGCTGCGGGCGGTCAGCATCAGCACCGGCAGATTTTTACCCCGGGCCCGCAGACGCGCCAGCACTTCAAAACCATCCATGCGCGGCAGGCCGACATCGAGGATCGCCATGGCGTATTCCTCGCTGCTCAAGGCCAGGTCGGCCGCCACGCCATCGTGCAAAACATCCACGGTCAACCCGGTGCTCTTGAGCGCCTGGGCGACACTTTCGGCGAGCTGCAGATGGTCTTCGACGAGCAGGACACGCATGGATTTTTACCTCGTTCAGGGATGGTCGACGCCATTCTTTGGCGCGGAGTTTACAGCCGCAACCGCTGCTGTGAAGCCCGAAATCCGTGAAAGTCAGCTGAAAGGTTAGCGAAAGGTTGGCCCGTTAGAGTCCAGCCACGGACCGTTTCGACTGTCCGTCGCTGCTGCCACACAGCGATACGAAAAACGCCTCGAAGCGTTTTCGCCAATAAGAACAATAACGGAGTACTTCACGATGCTGTCCATGCAGCTTCAGGCTCGCCCGCCTGTTCGTTTTTCCCGCCTCAGCCAGACCGCCCTTGCAAGTGCCGCCGCCTTCGCCGGCTTTTCGCCGTTGAGCCAGGCTGCCTTCTTCGAAGACAGTAAGGCAACACTTGAAACCCGCAACATGTATTTCAACCGCGACTTTCGCGATGGCACCAGTGCCCAGCAATCCAAGCGTGACGAATGGGCCCAGGGGTTCATCCTCAATCTGCAATCGGGTTACACCGACGGCACCGTGGGGTTTGGTGTCGATGCGCTGGGCATGCTGGGGGTCAAGCTCGATTCGAGTCCCGACCGCACCGGCACCGGCCTGTTGCCGACCCACGATGACGGTCGCGCGGCCAATGAGTACTCCAAACTTGGCCTGACCGGCAAAGTGAAGATCTCCGCCACCGAACTGAAAATCGGCAGCCTGATCCCGGAGCTGCCGATCCTCAAGCCCAACGACGGGCGCATCCTGCCGCAGACCTTTGAAGGCGGAATGCTGACCTCCAAAGAGGTCAAGAACCTGACCTTCACCGGTGGTCGACTGGATAAAGCCAAAGACCGCGACAGCACCGATTTCGAGGACATTGCCCTCAACAACAAGAACAGCCGTTTTGCCGGCACAGCCGCTGGCAAGCACTTCGACTTTGGCGGCGTGGATTACAAGTTCACCGACAAAATCACCGGCAGCTACCACTTCGCGCAACTCGATGAAGTCTACAACCAGCACTTCCTCGGCGTGGTCGCCTCGCAACCGTTCGGCCCCGGCACGTTCGGCACCGACCTGCGACTGGCCATCAGTGACGACCAGGGCGCGGCCCGTGGCGGCAAGATCGACAACAAATCCCTCAACGGCCTGGTGAGCTATGCCTTGAGCGGGCATAAATTCAGCGCCGGTTATCAGCACATGTCCGGCGACAGTGCCTTCCCGTATGTCGATGGCAGCGACCCGTACCTGGTCAACTTCGTGCAGATCAACGACTTCGCCGGCGCCGAAGAGCATTCCTGGCAAGCGCGCTACGACTTTGACTTCGCCAAACTGGGCGTTCCCGGCCTGAGTTTCATGAGCCGTTACCTGAGCGGTGACAACATCAAGCTCAAGAACGGTGAAGAAGGCAAAGAGTGGGAGCGCAACACCGAGATCAAATATGTAGTACAAAGCGGCGCGCTAAAGGACGTCGCCGTGCGCCTGCGTAATGCCACCTACCGTTCCAACTACTCCGCTCGCGATGCCGATGAAGTGCGTCTGCTGGTGAGCTATAGCGTTGCACTTTGGTAATTGATTGAACCGCCGAAGGCTAAAAGATCGGAGCCTTCGGCAACTCCTACACACATCCATACAACAAAAAATCTGTGGAGAACCCAATGAATTTGTCACTGCGTAAAGTTGCTCTCACCGCCAGCGCCCTGCTGTTCGCCGGCCAACTGATGGCCGAGCCGAAGCGCCCGGAATGTATCGCCCCAGCCTCCCCCGGCGGTGGTTTCGACCTGACCTGCAAACTGGCGCAAAGCGCGCTGATCAACGAAAAAATCCTGACCAAACCGATGCGCGTGACCTACATGCCCGGCGGCGTCGGCGCGGTGGCGTACAACGCGGTGGTCGCTCAGCGTCCGGGCGATGCCGGCACGCTGGTGGCGTGGTCCAGCGGTTCGTTACTGAACCTGGCCCAAGGCAAGTTCGGGCGTTTCGATGAGACCAACGTTCGCTGGTTGGCCGCTGTCGGCACCAGCTACGGCGCCATCGCGGTGAAAAGCGACTCGCCTTACAAGAATCTGGACGATCTCGTTCAGGCGCTGAAGAAAGATCCGAGCAAAGTGGTGATCGGCTCCGGCGGCACCGTCGGCAGCCAGGACTGGATGCAAACCGCGCTGATCGCCAAGGCCGCCGGGATCAACCCACGTGACCTGCGTTATGTGGCCCTCGAAGGCGGCGGTGAAATCGCCACTGCCCTGCTCGGCGGCCACATCCAAGTCGGCAGCACCGACATCTCCGACTCCATGCCGCACATCCAGAGCGGTGACATGCGTCTGCTGGCGGTATTCGCCGACAAACGTCTGGACGAGCCGGAAATGAAGGACATCCCGACCGCCAAAGAGCAAGGCTACGACATCGTCTGGCCGGTGGTTCGCGGTTTCTACCTCGGGCCAAAGGTCAGCGACGAAGACTACGCCTGGTGGAAAAACGCCTTCGACAAACTGCTGGCGTCCGAAGACTTCGCCAAGCTGCGAGATCAGCGTGAACTGTTCCCGTTCGCCATGACCGGCCCGGAGCTGGACACCTACGTGAAGAAACAGGTGGCTGACTACAAAGTGCTGGCCAAAGAGTTCGGCCTGATCCAGTGATCGCCTCTGTCTAGCGGCTGCGGCCCCGTTTGCGCGGGACTGCGGCACAGGAGTTTCCCATGCTCTTACAACGCATTTTTGCTTCGGTGCTGTTGCTGGCCTGTATTGGCCTGGCGCTGATGGCGTGGCCGTATCAAGCGGCTTTTTCCTACGAACCGGTGGGGCCTCGGGCCTTCCCGCTGTTGATGCTCGGGCTGATGGGCCTGGCGCTGTTGTATATGGTGTTTCGCCCCGCACCGATCAAGCACAACCCTGACGAACCGCCGATGGACCGCGAGACCCTGACCAAAATCGGTATCTGCGTGGTGCTGTTGCTGGTGTTCGCGGGCACCTTCGAACCGCTTGGTTTCATTGTCGCGAGCATCCTGATTGGGATCCCGATGGCGCGCTTATATGGCGGCCGCTGGTTGCCCAGCACGGTGATCATCAGCCTGATGGCGATCGGTCTTTATCTGCTGTTCGACAAGTTGATGGACGTGCCACTGCCCTTGGGCGTGCTCGACGTTCTGGAGAACTGATATGGATACTCTTGGCTATTTGGGTCAGGGATTTGGCGTTGCGCTGACCCCGTACAACCTGGTGACCGCGCTGTGCGGCACACTCATCGGCACCGTGGTTGGCCTGTTGCCGGGCCTGGGCCCGATCAACGGGGTGGCGCTGTTGATCCCGATCGCATTCGCCCTCGGTCTGCCACCGGAATCAGCACTGATCTTGCTGGCGGCGGTGTACCTGGGTTGCGAATACGGCGGCCGGATCAGCTCGATTTTGCTGAACATTCCTGGCGAAGCCTCCACCGTCATGACCACCCTCGACGGTTACCCGATGGCCCGCAAAGGCCTGGCCGGTGTAGCGCTGTCGCTGTCGGCGTGGAGTTCGTTCATCGGCGCATTTATCGCCACCTGCGGCATGGTGCTGTTCGCCCCGCTGCTGGCGAAATGGGCGATTGCCTTCGGACCCGCCGAATACTTTGTACTGATGGTATTCGCGATTGTCTGCCTGGGCGGCATGGCCGGTGATCGGCCGCTGAAAACTTTTATCGCAGCGTTGATCGGTCTGTTCCTGTCGAGCGTCGGGATCGATGCCAACAGCGGCGTGTACCGTTTCACCGGGGACAACATCCACCTGACCGACGGCATTCAATTCGTCGTGTTGGTGCTGGGCCTGTTCTCCATCAGTGAAATCCTCCTGCTACTGGAAAAAACCCACCACGGTCAGGAAGCGGTGAAAGCCACCGGCCGCATGATGTTCAACTTCAAGGAAGCGTCGGCGGTGTTCGTGGTGAACATTCGTTGCGGCGTGTTGGGTTTCATCATGGGCGTGTTGCCGGGTGCCGGTGCGACGCTCGCCAGCGCCGT
>Ga0105854_1001152_pt1 | contig 10949 bp, 6 predicted proteins | sample OrgsoiDNA_201058_FD_89679 | JGI IMG/M metagenome (GOLD analysis project Ga0105854, IMG submission 89679) | Permafrost soil microbial communities from the Arctic, to analyse light accelerated degradation of dissolved organic matter (DOM) -... | ecosystem: Environmental > Terrestrial > Soil >... | reverse complement strand
CAGATCAAAGACTCCGCGATCTGAAATACATTGCGCGCGCGCAGGTACACGCTGGGGAGCACGGCCGCGTCTTCATAGCGTTGACCCAGTGGAAACGGGTCCTGAGGGAACAGCTCCGTTTTATAGACGCGTGCCCACAAGAAAGTGTGGAAACGGTCCGCAAAATGCATGAGCGTGCTTCTATCCACAGAATGGCCACCAGCGCGCTCTGGGGGAACCAGTTCAATGTCTTTCAGTTTCCTGCTGTGATCGTCTATGACGGTAACGTTGTACTCCACCATGTCCCACTCGCCACTGGCCAGCAACGGCATGACGACGCTCGAAAACTCAGGCAGGTAAATGTCGTCGCCATCAAGAAACGTGAAGTAACGCGTCCTCACCAGCGCCAAGCCGGCGTTGCGCGCTCCACTGATACCGATGTTGGCCTGATGCACAAGGCGGATGTGACCACCCCTATCCCGCTCGGCCATCCCCTTGGCTACCGCATAGGTCGAGTCGGGCGAACCGTCATCGATAATGACGATCTCTATGGAATCAATCCACTGCTGCGAAAGCACCGAGTTCAACGCTTCTTCGATATACCCGTCGACATTGTAGGCAGGAACGACGACGGTCAGAAGCCGGTCGCTCGCAACATTCGGTGCGGTAGTTATCATCTCTTCCCTGGAATGGACGACCATGAATATCACGACTCCGGATCTTGGTCGCATCGCCAACAATGGGCCACGCTGAAAGCAGCTACCGATTGGCATGAATGACAACTTCCAACCCACAGTAGGGTATGCAATTAATTGTCTCTGTGCGCTGTCGAACATCCGGAAAACTCCACTTCTGTCGTATCGCGGGCTAGATTTTCCAGACACAAGGTATCGGTCCCGCTGAACCTCAAGCAAGGCGAGTCAAGCTTAAGGCTCCGAAGCATCGGAAACTTGAAGCCGCAATCGGGGAGAGGACCTTCAGCACCAGGCCAAGCAATACGTGTTGGCTTACGTTCATTGCCCAACGTGCGTCGCCGTACATTCCACGATTTTGAGCACGTATACGCTAAATTCACCAGAGGGATGATGTACGTAACCGACACGCTGAATAGCTACAAATACGGCAGGCCAGTCGAACACGTTTTGCTTCGCATCTTAATGTAGACGATATAAACAGTATTTCTAACTGTCGACACGGATCGGCAGCGCGTGAGAAGTACCGTACTGAGCCTGGTACGCGCTTAGATATAACTCGTATGAAGTATTAAAGTCGACCGTTCTTGGAAGCGTCCAGGGTCTAGCATCTCGGGCTGTCGTGCGATGGCGAAAAAATGAACGGAGCACGAATGATAGATCGGCTTTGGGCACTGACATTTTTTATCGCGGTTGCAAGCGATGTGCTATCCGGAGTAATCCGTTATTACACATCGCTTGCCGGAGCGGCACAGGTCGCGTATTTGCCAAAAATCGCGATGCTGATCTGGATCGTAATCGTCGTCGTGCAACGGCCTAAGGTCAGCCACTTGCTGACGGCTCTATACGTGGCAGTACAGGCATGCGTGTCGCTTTTCAACGGAGTCGATCCGGGAGCCGTCGGTTTTTGGATATGGGCAATGTCGCCGATGATCTTCGCCATGTTGGCGCCGGCGCAAGCAATCGGCCTGCTTAATCGACCCGGCACGCGGATCGCGTTCGCAATACTCGCGGTGCTGTGCATAGTGGGCGTCTTGGTGAACTATTTCGGCCCCTTGCCCTGGATCGGGGCGAGCGTATCGGTGGGAGGATTCGATGTGCACGTCGCCAAATCCTCGTTCGTCGGCGAGGTCCCGCGGCTATCGGGGTTCGGACGCGACAGCGCAGCGACAGGTCTCTTGCTGGGACTACTGACGACGTGGCTATTACCCAGGTTGCGCTCGCTCACCCTGACATCAGTGCTACTTGTTGCAGCGGCACTCGCCATTTGGGGAACGACCAACAAGACTACGCTCATCGCGCTCGCCTTCGTCGTCGCGCTAAATCGCTTTGGACGGCTACCTACGATCAAAAAAGCCTGCATCTGGGCGGCAGCATTGACGATCGTGCTGCCACTTGCCTCACTGGCAGTTATCTCGGCCCTGAATCATGTCGTGATCGAATCCGGCGTGCTCTCTTCGTTCGGGGACCGGATGTTCAACACATGGCCGGGCATATTGGACGGGATGGTTCGAGAAAATCTCATTTGGTTAGGAATTGGTCCTGGCGGATTTGGATCCGCTACCACTTACTACCCGGGCACTTTTGGATTCAAAGTCAGTTTTTCGGACAACATGGCGCTCTATACGATCGCCAATTTTGGTGTTCTCGGCGGCGTTCTTCTCGCGCTGTTGCTAACGAAGTTCGTACTTTCCCGCGAGCCAGAGGACAGGCCTGCCTGGCTCATGTTGTTTTTCTTATTGGCCAGTGGCGTCACAACCGATATTTGTGAATCGATCGGGTGTCTTTTATTTTTCGGCGTCACCATCAAGTTTATGTGGATAGGCTCGGAAGGGTCACCGTTTTGGTTAGGCCACTCGCACAGTCGCGCTCCCCAATTAACGGAAAGCGACCTTGGTCGTAACGCGCCCGCAACCGATCGGGAACTATGCGACGCGTGGCGCACAAACGACGCAAAAGCGGAATCCATCGGATGAAGAGTCAAAGAGATAATTTATTCCGTCGAGCAATCATGGCCTTGATGAGTTCCGTGCTTCTTTATGCTCTTCCAACTTTGGCGATGCCGACTGTCACGCCGGATGGAGCGCGCGACTCTTCCGAGAAGCCATACATTGCACTGCCTGCATTTGCGGCATCTCGTGCCAACACGGGTGTAGCGATACACGAGATCGATGACACGCATTTGCTGGATGCGGTTAAAGACGTGGGATTTTCCTTCGTTCGCACGGACTTCTATTGGGAGACGGTGGCGGCTGCCGACGGATGGCATTTCTCGACGTTTGACACGCTGGTGTCCAATCTCGCGGCGCGCAAGTTAGGGGCGCTCTTCATTCTTGGCTACAAGCATTACCTATACAGCCCGGACCAGCCACCGACGACAACAACTCAGCTTGCGGCGTTCTATACGTATGTCTATCAATCAGCGGTTCACTACAGGAGCGCCGCCGTTCGCTTCGAGGTGTGGAACGAGGAGGATCACAAAACATATTGGTTGGCCGAGCCCTCGCCCCCGGCCTATCGGAATCTGCTGAAGACCGCTGTCAAGGCGGCCAAAGCAGCCAACCCACAGGTCATTATTGCTACGGGAGGCGTTCAGCAGGTCGATCGCAATTTTATCCGTTCCGTCGGAGACATCAGCACGACTCAAGCAGGGCCCGATGCGGTAAGCGTCCATCCCTACCGGCAGAAGTACCCCGAGTCTGTCTTTGTCGACTACCGCTCGTTGAGCGAGGATCTGTCGACGTATCACAAGATTCCGGAGATTTGGGCAACTGAATGGGCGTACCCAAGCTACGGTTACGAGTATGTATCGGCGATCGCAGACGGCCACTCGCCGAAAGCGCGTGCGCTCCAGGCCAATTATGCGGTGCGTCGATTCCTCGTAGACTGGATTTCGCAGATAGGGCTCACGTCGTATTACGACATGCGCAACGACGGGACGAACCCGGCTGACATGGAACACAACTTTGGCTTGCTGGACTCAGACAATACGAAGCTGCCTGCCTACAACGCAACGAAGCATTTGTTTTCTTTCACGGCAAACACCACGGGCGCCAGATATTTCATTGACACGATTAATGGCTATGTCATTTTGAAGCTGACCACGGCAAGTGAGACGAAATATGTCATCTGGAGCTATGGCGACGGAAATACGATGAACGTGGACACGTCTCACTTGCCCAGCGGCGCAACCGTGACCGATATGTACGGTGCCGCACAGACCAAGCCTGGCGTCCTGGCGGTACCGGAAGATCTCGGGCCGGTATTCATCAGCGTTCCTTCATAGACACACGCGTTCGACCTGCGCCGGAAGTATCCCGCGGCGCGCGAATATCTCGATTGCCGAAGGCCTGTGCTCCCAATGGGCTCGACTCTTATCTTTTATTGCAGGGATCTGACATGGGTTCATATATCGGGCAGACGTCGTTGACCGCACTTCCTAAGAGAAGCGATGGGCTTCTCGATCTATGGCGGAGCATAATTCGACATAAGCGCTTATTTACGGCGATCACCGGCACGTTTTGTGTGTTGGGTGCGCTGTACATTCTGCAGGCGACACCGCAATACCGCGCCGAGGCCCTGCTGCGGGTCCAAACCAAATCCAGCGCGTCGATCAGCGCACTATCGGATGTGTCGGGAGCGATGCCGTCGGATGTATCTGCGAACGACGAAAGCGATGTTCTGACCTCGAGATCCATTGTCGGTGAAGCAATTGTTCAAACCGGCGCTGAAACGACCGTCCAAACGGAAAGCCACTTCCCGTTGATTGGCCAGTATCTGGCATCCCGTCACATCGCGGACAATCAGTTGGCGCCACCTGTCTTAGGTTTAAGCGGATACGCTTGGGGCGGCGAACGACTGAAGCCGGGCATATTCACGGTACCGACTGCAGTCCTTGGAGATAAATTTCGCGTTGTGGCAGGCGAGGCGGGGCAATGGACGCTGTACGACAAAGCCGACGTTCAGCTGGCGCAGGGCCGCGTAGGACAGCTGGTGTCGTTCCACGTCGATACGCCCGACGGGGATGCGCCCGGGGAGTTGCGTATCGACATGCTGCGCGCGCGACCGGGCGTGGAGTTCACGATCCGAAGGCAGTCCGCGCAAATGGTCTACGACAACGTCGACAACCAACTGAGAACGTCAGTTTCCAGGGAATCCTCGATCCGGGACCCCTCGATGATGAGGCTGAGTTATCAGGCGGACACGCCTCTTGGCGCGCAAATGATGGTCAACGCCATCGTGAAGACCTATTTGAAACGTGACATCGAATATCGCGCAGAGCAGGCGCAACTGAGCCTCGACTTTCTGCGTCGACGTCTGCCTGCGCTGAAAATGGACCTGGAGATCGCGGAGGACCGTCTCAACCAATACCGCACGGAGACGCAGACCATCGACAAGGATCAGCAAAGTTACGCGCTGGTAACGCGCATGAACTCGCTTGCCGAACATAAGACTCTGCTGCAGCTCGCCCTCGACGAGCAGAAGCAGAAATATCACCCCGGTAGTCCTGCCTACCAGACGGCCTTGTCGCAACTTGATGAGGTGAAGCGAGAGATGCAGGAGACTGACGAGACTGCAGCAAAGCTGCCGAGCACTCAACGTGAATATGTCAGGCTCTCCCGTGACGTCGCCGTCGATACCCAGCTATACACAAGTGTCCTGACCAATGCCCAGCAGCTGGAAGTAGCGGCAGCAAGTACGGCCCCCGGTGTTAGCGTGGTGGACTGGGCTATTGCGCCGGAGAAGGCATCCTGGCCGAGAAAAGGGATTGTCCTGCTGGGCTCGATCCTTGGGGGCTTGTTCGTCAGTACGGTCGCGGTCCATCTTGTATCGCTCAAGCGCAAGGAACTTCGTACACCGGAAGAAATTGATCACATTTCACAGTTCCCGCGCCTTGCTGTCGTCGCGCAATCCTCGGCGCAGTTCCGGCACGGCAGCGTCTCGCGCCGGCTGCGGGGTACGCCGGCCAAGCTGCTAGCGGTGAGTAATCCCTCCGATCCCAGCATTGAAGCGTTGCGTTCGTTGCGGAGCAGCCTGAGAGCGTTGCTTGCCGGGGTTGATGGTGAGATGACGAGCAAGATGATTCTGTTCACTGGCCCGACCCAGGGCGTTGGAAAGAGCTTCGTCTCATCCAACTTTGCCTACCTGCTCGCCGAAACAAATGCCTCCGTTCTTCTCATCGATGCCGACATGCGCCAAGGACGGCTTAGCAGCCTGCTGCATGGCCAGAGGGGAGCCGGTCTGGCGGAGGTGCTTGCGGGAACGGCGCAGCTCGAAGATGCTATTACGGGGGTTGATCAGAGCAGCCTGTCGATATTGCACGCTGGCGCATCTTCTCCCTTGAACCCGTCAGAGCTACTCGGGCGGCCCGCATTCCGGGAAATGCTTGCGACGCTCCGTGAACGTTACGATTTCGTGGTGATCGATTCACCGCCCGTCCTTCCCGTCAGTGATGCCTTGTCAATCGCCGCCCAGGGTTGCGATCTCGTTCTGCTGGTTTCGCGTGCTGACTATACGGGCGCCCGCCAACTGGAAGAGACACTTCGGCGGCTGGAGAACGTCGGCGCAAAAGTGGGGGGCCATATTTTCAACGGGTTTTTGCCAGGGCGATACGGAGAACGCGAAGAGTACGGCCTCAATATCGCCAAGCACTAGCTTGCATCGGAGTTGTGGACATTTGAAGACCGAAGCCATCCAACCGCTACGTCACGAGACACGAGCTCAGATATGAGCTCGTGTCTCGTCAATTCGCTTGAGGGCTATTAACACCAGGAAGCTGATTGATCTATTCGTCGTTAGCATCCTGAATATGCATCGACTCGTCACGGTGAAGTCCCAACGATAGAAATGGAATTTCATGTCTCTAAGAGCTAAAGCGATCTCGGGCGCGAAGTGGTCTGCGGCCTCCTTGGTCGCCATGATCGCAGTCCAATTCGTGCTCGTAGCGATGCTGGCGCGCGTGCTCCAGCCTCACGAATTGGGGCTGGCAAGCATGGCCTCGCTGGTGGCAACGCTCGCCGAAATGTTCCTGGACATGGGGCTGACTACGGCGATCGTGCAGCGAAAGAATATCTTGAAGACTGAACTGTCGTCTTTGTACTGGATGAACGTCTTATGGGGCGTCGCCCTGGGAGGGGTCCTGCTGGCAGGGAGCGGCATGGCGGCATTGTTTTTTTCGGCACCCGAATTAAAACCCATCATCAGTCTCGCTGCCCTGTTGTTCATCATCACACCGCACGGCCAGCAATATCACTCGCTGATGGAGCGCGAGTTGATGTTCGATACGCTGTCGAAGATCGGCTTTGCCTGCAGCCCCGTGTTGTTCGTTGCAACGCTGCTCGCTGCCATGCATGGCTGTGGTGCTTACTCACCGATTATCGGCGCACTGGCTTCGGAGCTAACCCGCACGGTGCTCCTCATCCTCTACGGACGCCGGTTATATACGCCCAGTTTCCATTTCAAGTTTTCGGAGACCCGGCCGTATCTCCGCTTCGGCGTGTACCAGGCGATGGATTCGATTATCTATTACCTGAACGGGAATTTCGGCGGGATCGTGGCGGGCCGGGTATTGGGTGCGGTGGCGCTGGGCGGCTACAACCTGGCGACCAACTGTGCCGTCAATTTGCCCGTTCGGCTCAACCCGATCTTTACCCGCGTGATTTTTCCAGTGTTTGCCATCATGCAGGATGATCCAGTCAAGCTCCGTCAAAACTTCTTCAAGCTGACCGGCCTCATAGCGTTGATGAACTTCCCGCTAGTATTCGGCTTGATGGTTGTCTCGCCAGATTTTGTTGCTTGCGTGTTCGGCGACAAGTGGCTCTGGATCTCGCCGGTGATAAAAGTGCTTTGCGTGGTAGGAGCATTCCGGTGCATCGGTCACCCTGTCGGCTTGCTATTGATGGCAACGGGCAACGTCAAGACCAACTTCTGGTTCAACCTGACCAAGATTATCGTGATGATGCCTGCGATCATTTTTGGCGCCCATCTGGGCGGCGCACTCGGCGTCGCAATCGCCCTGCTTGCCGTGGAGGCGGGGGCATTCCTGCCGACATACACATTAAAAATCAAACCCGTTTTGGGCCCGTGCTTCGGAGCGTATCTCCGCGCGTGCATCGTACCGTTGAGGATGACGATACCCATGATCGCGGTCGTCTTCGCGGCGTCGATGCTACTGGAAACCTCGGCGGCAGGACACTTCCTGGCGCTGGGGGTCGAGGTCTGCCTGGGCGCAGCCGTGTTCGGTGCGACGTTCCTTCTCGACCCCTCCTCACTTTGCGGCGAGGTCCGGACTATTTTGTTGAACATGGTCCGCAGGCCTGCCTTGTGATTCGCCCGGCAATAACACACTGCGCACTTGCGCGTCGAACGCTTCACGGGAGAACCGCCGCTTGAAGGTCTCAGTCAACGTGGCAAGGGGAAACGTTGTGGCGGCAAAGACCTTTTCGACGAAAGCGTCTTCATCGTCCATACGGAAAAGTAAGGGCGCAGGCAAGTAGGCGTCGAGTCCCGACACATCCGATGCCACGATCGGTCGACCTGCCAGGACCGCCTCAATCATGACCAGCGGTACGCCTTCATAGGCGGAAGGCAACACCACGACATCGCTGGCGACGATAAAAGGCAAGACATCGGCTTGCGCCCCGACGATCCTGACACAGTTCGAAAGCGTCTCGCTCTCTTGCACGATACGCTGCAGCGCGGAAGCATCCCTGCCCTCGCCGACAATGAGCACGATGGTGTCTCGGAATGCTTGCGCGTGGCGTTCAATGCACGCGAGCAAGAAGTCCTGCCGCTTTTGCTGAAAGTTGATTCGGCCTATGTGAGCAACGATAAACTTGCCAGCCTCCGGCAGTCCAAGCGCAATGCGTGCGGCACTTCGCGTGAGCGCTACATGACTGAATCGATTGTCGACGTAATTCTCGAGAATCGCGATGCGCGCACGGGGTGCCAATTCGTGGAGTCGCGTTCGCAGATGCTCATTCAACGTGATGTACTCTTGCGGCAGCCGGTATATAACGCGTTTGACGAGCCACTTGATTAGTCCGCTCATCCCGGGTCCGGTGGACGCGCGCTCATCGATGAGAGGCAGGTAGCTGACGGCGGTCGTTCGTACGCAGCACGCGGCTAACAAGCCGGGCAACGCCGAGGTAATCGTGCCTTGAGCGATCACGAGTTTCGATAGATGAAGGGAACGTAGTGTCCCGGCGGTGCGCCAGGTCATCCGCAGCCGGGCGAACATGTTGTCGCGGATCGATTCGGCAGTGCAGGACAAGGCGATGACGTTGACCACGCTGTGCCGATCGGCGACGGCCTTGACGTAGTCAAAGAGCGTTTGATTCGTGGGCGGGATCAGCAGGTACAGAATGTCGATATCCGGGCACTCGACGAGCGCGAGAATCAACCGCTTCAACATTTCCTCGTGACCGCCATTCACGCCCGAGTCGCAATATATTCCTAGCCTCACCGAAGTTATCCCCCTAGCGCGCGACGTGGTGCGAGGTACCCTACACCCATTCGAGCTTGGCCTGCGCACACGCTTTCAGCTTTTGACAGAGCGGTTCCCGGAATCTCCACGAGTCGCTCCAGCCAGGCAAAGCCAACAATTTCGATAGATGAGCGAAGATCGCTACCTTCCTTGCTCAAAGTTCTCCGATGATTTGCGTCAGCAACCTTGCGCTTGTAGCCCATCGGTATTTGTCAGCGTGCAAATGGCCGCGGCGTATGAGGTCTGCCCTGAGCTGGGCCGAATTCAACAGCTCGCGCAATTTGTCCGCAATATCGTCTAATGACTCGGGGTCGCAATAGAGCGCTGCGTCTGCACACGTTTCCGGTAACGCTGCCGCCCTGCCCACGAGGGTCGGGCAACCATTTCTCATCGCCTCGAGGGGCGGAATTCCAAACCCCTCGTAGAGCGACGGATACAGGAAGCAGTTCGCATGCTGATATAACGCCTTAAGCTTTTCGTCGCTTATATACCCGACATGCTTGATGTTCGGCGCGACCTCCAGCGTTTCGTGCGCGTTTCCAAACACGGTCGTATTCTTCATGCCGACAATGACGAGATCGATTGACGGATCGTCGATCTTTCGAAACGCCGCGACCAGCCGCGCGAAGTTCTTCGTCGGGTTCTTGCTGCTGACCGCAAGCACAAAACGCTTCGGCAACAAAGCGTGCTCCTGCAGCACACTCGTGTCCGGCACGATAGGGTCGAGGTGATCTGCACCAAGGGGCACTACGCCAATCCGCGCAGCGGGTACGCCGCAGTGATGCGCGAGGCGCTCTCGAGAGAAATTGGAATTGGTCAGCACACAGCTGGAAGTTCGCGCGAGAATCCAGAACATGATTCGGTACCAGGTCCTGAAACGCCAGGAGAAATGGGCCGGCGTATCGAACACAGCCGCATCGGTCATAAAGATGACCTGGTTGCCGCGAAAAATTGATCCCGAGTTGCTGAGATTGACAATGCGGCACCGGCCAGCGAACAAGGGAAGCACCAGCTGTTCCCAGATCACGCCTTTGCCAAAACCCATTTTGACTGTCTTGGTGCCGTTCACGGGTACGATCCCCGGGTGCGGCGGAACGACGACCGTGACGTCACCGTTGTGCGACAACTGGACGAGCGCTGCTATTAATTCCCGTGCGACTCGTTGCACCCCGGTCGTTTTCTGACTGGTGAACCGGCCGTTGTAGATTAGTTGCTTATGGGGTCTTGCGAGGATATCCATATACGTATCGTCCACACTGAGGATCAGAACTCGCGAGTGACATTGCACGAGGCGACTTGATTGACGTCCTTAGCTTCCCTAAGTTGTTTCTCTACGGCCAGGTCGTAGACCGCGAGCCATTCCCGAAATATGACATCCATCGAAAACCGGATACTTGCTGACTGTCTCGCCGCAGCGCCCATCCGTTCCCGGAGTTGCACATCGTCGCGCAGAATTGCCACGTATTTAGACATTTCTTCCGTACTTGATGCGACGAATCCAGTGACGCCGTGAAGGACCGCGTCGCGGTTGCCAACAACGTCCGTCACGACCGCCGGTATGCCAGCGACCTGGGCTTCGATCACCGCCAAAGGCATGCCTTCCCAGCGGGACGTTTGCACGTAGATGTCCAGTTCCGACATCAACTCCAATGCACGATCACGGGTCACCCAGCCGCTACAGGAAATCGCGAGGTTTCGCCGGGGATCGGGCACCTCGGCCATGTTGCCGCCTATCCAGAGGAACGTGACCGTGGGGCTATGCATCATGTTTGCAAGGCTCGCAAACGCCTCGT
>Ga0105854_1001151_pt1 | contig 10950 bp, 10 predicted proteins | sample OrgsoiDNA_201058_FD_89679 | JGI IMG/M metagenome (GOLD analysis project Ga0105854, IMG submission 89679) | Permafrost soil microbial communities from the Arctic, to analyse light accelerated degradation of dissolved organic matter (DOM) -... | ecosystem: Environmental > Terrestrial > Soil >... | reverse complement strand
GCGCCCAGCAGCCGCGCCAGCGCCTTCAGCACGGCCGGCTGGTCGTCGACCAGGAACACCCGCTGCGCGCCGCTCATGGCGCGGCCTCGGCCAGCGGCAGGCGCAGGTGGAAGCTGGCGCCGCGGTCCGGGTTGTTGTGCGCCCACAGCGTGCCCTGGTGGGCGGTGGCGATGCTGCGGCAGATCGACAGCCCCAGCCCCATGCCGCGCACCTTGGTGGTGTAGAAGGGATCGAAGATGTGCGCCAGGATGTCGGGCGCGATGCCGGCGCCGCGGTCGATCACGCTGAACTGCACGGCGTCGCCGTCGCGCGCGCAGCGCAGCACGATCACGCCGTTCGCGTCCGCTTGTGCGGCCTGGGCGTCGCAGGCGTTCATCAGCAGGTTGATCAGCACCTGCTGCAGCTGCACGGGATCGGCGATGAGCGTCAGCGCTTCCTCGCCCAGCTCGGTGCGCACGGCCAGGCCGTGGTGGATCAGGTCGTTGCGCACCAGGCGGATCACGCCGTCCACCAGCTCGGCGGCGGCGAGCCGCTGGCGCGGCATGTCCTGCTTGCCGAACATGCGCCGCAAGCGCTGGATGATGTCGCCGGCGCGCTTGTCCTCGTCGACGATGTCGTCCAGGATCTCGGCCACCTCGGCCAGGTCGGGCGCCGGCTGGGCCAGGAAGCGCCGGGCCGCCTGGGCGTTGCTGAGGATGGCGGTGAGCGGCTGGTTCAGTTCGTGCGCCAGCGCGCCCGACAGCTCGCCCAGCATGGCCACCCGCGCCAGGTGCGTGACTTCCTTCTGCTTTTGCTGCACCTCCAGCTCGGCCTGCTTGCGCTGGGTGATGTCGAGCGAGACGCCGCGCACCCGCAGCGGCTGGCCCTGTGCGTCGTGCTCGATGCTGCCGTGCGAGCCGATCCAGCGCTGCTCGCCGCCGGCCAGCAGCACCCGGTATTCCATGTCGTAGCGCAGCGCGCCGTGCTGGCTATGGCTGAGGGTGCGTTGGACGGCGGCGCGGTCGTCCGGGTGCACCTTGGCCAGCAGGTCGGCCAGCGTCAGCGCTTGTTCCGGCGCGAAGCCGAACAGCGCGCGCCACTGTTCCGAGCACCAGATCTGCTGGTCGCGCAGCTCGCGGGTCCAGATGCCCAGGTGGGCGGCGTTGGCCGCCAGCGCCAGGCGCTGATCGCTTTCGCGCATGTCGGCGCGGGCGCGCTGCACGCTGAGCGCGGCCTCGTGCAAGGCATGGCCCAGCTCATTGGCTTCGCGGAAGTGCAGCGGCGGGATCGCCAGGTTGCCGCCGGCGCCGACCGCGCGCGCCGGACCCACCAGCGCCTGCACCGAATGGGCGATGCGCCCGCCCAGCAGCCACGCCAGCGCCATGCCGGCGCCCAGCGCGGCCACCGTCACCGACACCAGCCAGGCCAGCGTGCCGTACAGCCGGGCGGTCAGCTCAGCGCTCGGGATGCCCAGCACGGCGCTCCAGCCGGTGCGGGGCGAGCGGCTGTAGACCACATACACGTCCTGCCCGTCCAGCGTGCGCGTTTTCAGGCCGGACTCGCTGGCGCTGGCCAGCTGCTGGCGCAGCTCGGCGCTGACCAGGCGGCCGGCGTAGGTGTCCTGGTCGTGGGAGCGGGTGACCACCCGGCCCGCGGTGTCGAGCACGCTGGCGCGCCAGTTGGCCGCCAGCTTTTGCTCGCTCAGCAGGTGTTGCATGCGTTGTGGCGTGAAGACGGCGTTGAGCGTCATGACAATGGCGCCGGCGCGCACCACCGGCACGCCGACCACGAAGATGTGCCGCCCGTACAGCGGGCCGATGAACATGTCGGACACGCCCGGCCGGCCGCTGGCCAGGATGCGTTGCAGCAGCGGCGCCCGCCCCAGCTTGGCCAGCGGCGCGCCGTAGGGCAGGCGGGTCGACAGCAGCAGGGTGCCATCGGTATCGATCAGGACGATGCTGTCGGCGCCCAGCTGGCCCACCAGGCCGGTGGCGCGCTGGTGGAAGCCGCGCAAGTCCTGGCTGAGCAGCATGTTCGAGGTGCTCAGCGTTTGCAGCGCCAGCTGGGTGCTTTCGATGTCGAGGTCGGTGGCGATGATGATGGAGCGGGCGCGGCTGACGGTGTTGTCGATCAGCTGCTCGCGTTCCCGCTGGTAGAAATGGACGATCAGGAAGGCCGTCACGGCGGCGACTGGCAAGATGCAAGCGATGACCAGCAGCGCAAGACTGGCGCGCACGCCGGGAGCGTGGTGCCGGGTCGGGGCAGGCGCGGAGCTCATGGATCGCTGGGGGCTTTATCGGCGGCGTCGGGACGGCGGAAGTGGGGGGCGATGGTGGTCGAGTTTGCCCCGGGACGGCCGGCAAGTCACGCCATATCGCGGCCTGATGTTGCCTGTCGGACTCACTATCATGGTTGACTTTTCCATTAATAAATTTTTCTTCATTCTACAGCGCTTGCGGTGCGGCTGGGCGGCCACATTTTTGGGCTTTTGACGCATGGGGCCGCTACGCCGAACCTGCTATCATGATTTGGTTGAGAATTCTCATACATCGGATATTCCGCTGAAGTAATCTTGCAAACGTGGACCTGAGCACTGCCTGGAAAGGAGGCGATCGTGGAACCGACACAAGAGAGCGTACCGGATGATGGCGCCGGCGTTGCGCCGTCCGCCACGGCGCCGCCCGCGCCCGCGCGCACCCGGCAGACGCTGCCGCCCAAGGGCGCCTGCTGGTACTGCGACAAGCCGCTGGACAATGTGCGCCGCTTCTGCGACAAGGAGTGCGCCGACGCCTTCGACGAGGAAAAGGAATATACCCGCTGAGTTCAGGCCCTTAGCCCGGGTCGGCGCGCAGCTGGGCCAGCGCCGTCTCGAAATCGAACTGGTGGGCCGCGCTCGTCACTTGCGCGTAGCGCGCCACGCCCAGCGCGCCGGCCAGCACCGTGGCCGACTGTTCCAGTACATCGATCGCCGCCCCATCGCCTTCCTCCAATAGCCGCGCCAGGTGCTGCACCAGCATGCGCGCGTCCGGCGCCGGGGCCGGCGCGGCCGGGCTGTCGGCTGCCGGCTCGGCCGCCAGCAGCGTGGCGATCGCCTGCATCAGCTGCGCCAGCGCCTGTTCCAGCGGCGCCAGCGGCGCGGCGCAGCCCGCCGCCTCCAGCGCCGCCGCCAGCTGTTGCACCTGCTGCGCGCCTATCATGCCGGCCGCGCCCTTGACGGTGTGGACGATGCGCACCGCGCCGGCGCGGTCGCCGGCCGCCAGCGCCGCGTCCACCTCGGCCGCGGCCGCGTGGTAGCGCTGCTGGAAGCGCCGCAGGATGTTCAGGTACAGCGCGTAGTCGCCCATCAGCTGTTGCAGGCCGCTGGCCACGTGCAGCACGGCGTCGGTGGGCGCGCTCATCGGGTGGTGAACGACCAGTTGCGGGTCACCGGCACGCCGGCCACCACGCCGCTGAAGCTGACGTCGTAGACGGTGGCGCTCTTGAGCGGCGCCAGCGGCACGATGGCGGCGGCCGTCTCGGGCGTCAGGGCGTCGACGGCGTGGCTGAGCAGGCGCACCTCCAGCGCGGCGCCGCCGCGCGGCGCCACCGTGAAGCTTTGCACCGTCACGCCGACGCCGGTGCGGATGGTGTCGGCGTGGACGCTGATCGGATAGCCGACCTCGTTGCGTCCCGGCACCGGGTCGGGCGATTCGCTGTCGCTGAAGAAGTTGACCGGCACGCCGCTCTGGTTGGCGGCCGGGTAGTTGACGATGCGGCCGGCGCCCAGGCCGGCGCCGTAGCCGCCGACGGCGGTCAGGTCGGCGGTGAAATAGGTGTAGCTGGCGCTGGTGGTGGCGGCGCCGGTGCCGATTTCCTTGAACACCGGCTCGAACATCACGAAGCGGTGGTAGATCGCGGTGATCAGTTCCTCCGCCTGGTAAAAGCCGGACGGGTTGCTGGTGGCGGAAATCACTTCGCCGATCGCATACGGCGGCGGCACCTGGTAGCCGGCGCTGGTCAGGCGGTTGAGCAGGGTGACGCCGGTGAAGCCGGGCAGGCCGGGCGTCTGCTCGTGGCTGACGGTGTTGTTCAGGCGCTGGTAGTCGGAATGGCTTTGGGCGGCGGCGTCGATGCGGGCGTTGCGCGCCAGGACGGACAGGCCCAGCAGCGCGCGCCGGTAGTTGATCCAGTTGTAGCCGTCGAGCGCGGTGTTGCCGGTGTAGGCCGGCGCGCCCGGCGCCTGGGTCAGGTCGGGCGGCGCGACGCCGGTGCTGCCGCCGGAAGACGTGCCGCCGCCACCGCCGCCGCAAGCGGACAAAAGCAGGGTCAACAGCAAGGCGGACAGCGCGGGGGCGCAGCGACGGTGGGTCATCATGGAAACTCCTGTGCAGTGTGCCGCCGGGCCGTGGCCGGCTGTAGCAATTTTATGCCAGATTCCGGTCTGGCAGCACCCGGTATGAACAAGCAGGGCGCCGGGTTAAAATGGTAAGCTTGCCGTTTGCTGTGAACCGCGGCGTTTTTTTGATTGCCCCCAATTTGAAGCCATTACACCATGCGCGCGTGCAGCGCGCCAAGTTCGCCTTGCCCAGCCTGGTCACCCTGATGTCGATCGCCTGCGGCTTCGGCAGCATCGTCATCTCGGTCGACAACGCCCTGGTCGGGTCCGCCCATGACTACCGGCTGGCCGCCGTGCTGCTGGTGCTGGCCGGCGTGTTCGACGCGCTCGACGGCCTGGTCGCGCGCGCCACCAACACCGCCTCCGCCTTCGGCATGCAGCTCGACTCGCTGGCCGACATGATGAACTTCGGCTGCGCGCCGGCCTTGCTGTTGTATTGTTACGGCTTCGTGCAGCTGGGCGTGGACCATCCGACCTTGCTGCGCATGGGCGGCATCGCCAGTTTCTTTTTTGTCGCCTGCGGCGCGCTGCGGCTGGCGCGTTTCAATGTGAATGTCGGCCGCACCGATCCGCGCTATTTCGTCGGCATGCCGAGCACGGCGGGCGCGGCCTGCGTGGCCTCGGTGGTGGTGGCGTGGCCGGACCCGGCGGCCACCGTGCTGCATGGCGGCCTGATCGTCGCGCTGCTGTTCGTGGTGGGCGCGCTGATGGTGACCACCGTGCGCTTCCCCAGCTCCAAGCAAAAGAAAAGCAAGGCCGCGCTGGTGCTGCTGGTGGTCAACCTGGGCTTGCTGGCCTGGTTGCAGGCCATGTACTTCGCGCTGTTCTTCGCCGTCTACATCTCCGGCACGCTGGCGCTGAACCTGGCGTGGCGCCAGGGCTGGCGCGGCATCGCGCCGCCGCTGGTCTACCAAGACTAGGCCGGCAAATTTACGCCACGTCGTGACCGCGCGCCGCGCGCAGGATCGCGAACCACTGGCTGCGGCTCAGGCTGAACTGGGTCGCCTCCACCGCCTCGGCCACCGCCTGGATGCGGCCCGAGCCGGTCAACGGCAGCGGCCGGCTCGGCAGCTGCATAATCCACGCAAACACCACGCTGCCGAACGGCCGCTGCAACTCGTCGGCCACCTGCTGGATCGCGGCGCGCACGCGGCTGCCGTCGGCGTCGTCGCGGCTGAACAGGCGGCCGCCGGCCAGCGGCGACCAGATCATCGGCGCCACGCCCAGGTCTTGCAGGCCGTCGAAGGTCTGGTCGAACAGCGGCGCCACGCACAGCGGCGAGAACTCGAGCTGGTTGGTCGCCAGCGGGATGCGGCGGTTCAGGCATTCGAACTGGTGGCGGCTGAAGTTGGACACGCCGAAGTGCTGGACCTTGCCGGCCTGGCGCAGCCGCTCGAAGGCGCCGGCGATCTCGTCGAAATCCATCAGCGGGTCGGGGCGGTGGATCAGCAGCAGGTCCAGGTGGTCGGTGCCCAGCTGGCGCAGCGAGTTTTCCGCCGAGGCGACGATGTGGCTGGCGCTGGTGTCATAGTGCTGGATGGTGTGGTCCGGCCGCGCCTCATTGACCAGTTTGATGCCGCACTTGCTCACCAGCTGCATGCGCGCGCGCAGCGACGGCTGCAGCGCCAGCGCTTCGCCGAACACCGCCTCGACGCCGTAGCCGCCGTAAATGTCGGCATGGTCGAAACTGGTGACGCCCATGGCCAGGCATTGCTCGATGAAAGCGACGCGCTGCTGCGGCGTCAGCTGCCATTCATTCAGGCGCCACATGCCGGCCACGATGCGCGACAGGGTCAGCCCGCCTTTGCTGGTGACGATGGCGGGGCAGGTCAGGTCGGTCGGCGGGGCGTAGCTCATGGTCGCACTTTCTGGGTGAGGGGTGTGACGGGGATTATAGCGGCAAGCTTGTACTTTAGTTACGCGGACCTATGTTTGTCTGGCAATGAATTTTTCGGCAGGGGGCGTTTTTCGCCCGGTTTTTCATTGTATGATCGAAATTAATATTCGGTGATGGAGGGTAAGCACGTGGGCTTCTTATCGTTTCTGAAAACCAAACCGGAACCCGTGCCTGCGCCGGCCGTCGCGCCCGCCAAGGCGGCGTCCGCGCCCGCCGCGGCGGCTGAACCCGAAGGCGATCCCGAGGCGATCGTGGTGCGCGCCGAGATCGTCGACGAACGCCACCGCCTGTGCGGCTACCGCTTTTCCGTGCCGTTCGGCGGCAACCGCGCGCCGCTGCCGGAGCCGGTGTTCGTCGAGACCCTGGTCGCGGCCCGCCTGCCGCAGTTTGCCCAGAACCGCATCGCGCTGGTGTTGCTGAGCATGGACGCGGTGATCTTCAACCGCCACGCGCCGCTGGTGGCGCCGCACACCGTTTTCATGCTCGACCGCAAGGGCGTCAGCCTGCCGGTGGAACAGATCGCCGGCCGCATGACGGCGCTGCGCGAGACCGGCTGCAAGGTGGCGCTGCGCGGCGTGTCGCTGGAGCCGGACGATGCGCCGCTGCTGGCGGTGTGCGACGTCGCCATGTTGTCGTTGGGCGACCATACGCTGGCCGATTTCCAGTCCCTGATCAAGCAGCTGCGCATGCGCTATCCCGACATGAAGCTGGCGGTCGACGGCGTCGAAACCTGGGACGAGCAGCGCATGTGCATGTCGTGGGGCTGCAATTACTTCATGGGCCACTTCCTGACCACCAGCGACAAGGTGGACCCGGACGCCAAGGTCGACCAGAGCCGCATGACCTCGATCGAACTGCTCAACCTGCTGCGCACCGACGCCGAACTGCCGGCCATGATCGAGGTGGCCAAGCGCGATCCCGGCATGACCTACCAGGTGCTGCAATGGGCCAACGCGCCGAGCAACGGCCAGACCACCAAGGTGACCAGCTTGCAGCAGGCGTTCATGGTGCTGGGGCGCAATCAGCTGTACCGGGGCTTGACGGTGTCGATGTTCCGCCTGGGCGGCGGCGCCAACCAGGCGCGCGATGAGTCGCTGCTGGAAGTGGCGCTGACGCGCGCACGTTTCCTGGAGACCTGCAGCAAGCTGCCGCAGGCCCAGCGCGACGAGTTGTTCCTGGTGGGTTTGCTGTCGCTGTTCGACGTCCTGTTGGGCGTGCCGATGGCCAACCTGGTCGACAAGATGCACCTGTCGGACGATATCCGCGACGTGTTGCTGAACAGTGACGGGGTCTACGGGCCGTACCTGACGATCGTGCTGCTGCTCGAACGCGACAAGGTCGACCGGGCGCTGGAGATCGCCGAGAAGGAGGGGCTGGATATGGATGGGCTGGGCATGGTCGGCCAGGCGGCCTTCAAGTGGGCGCAGGAATCGATGCTGCACACCCACGCCAACGACGACTAACAGCCGGGGGGCAAGCCTGCCCCCCGGGTTTTATTTCAGCCAGAGGCGGATCGAATCCCAGGCGCGGCCGAAGATCGAGGCTTGATCGACGGTTTCCAGCGCCACCACCGGCAATTCCAGCAGCGGCTTGCCATCCACCATCATCTTCAGCGAGCCGACGCGGCTGTTCTCGGCCAGCGGCGCGACCAGCGGGTCCTTGCGCTCGAGCAGCGGCTTCATCTTGGCGGCCACGCCCTTCGGCACCGTCACCAGCACGTCGTTGGCGAAGCCGATCTTGACCACGTTCTTGGAACCCTTCCAGATTTCCGGCGTGGCGATGGCCTGGCCCTTGGAGTACAGCTTGACCGTGTCGAAGTTCTGGAAACCCCAGTTCAGCAGCTTCTGGCTTTCCTGCGTGCGCGACTGGTCGGACGAGGTGCCCAGCACCACCGACACCAGGCGGCGCTCGCCGGCGCCGTTCGGACGGTGCGCCGAGGCGATCATGCAGTAGCCGGCCGCTTCGGTGTGGCCGGTCTTCATGCCGTCGACGGTCGGGTCCAGCCACAGCAGGCGGTTGCGGTTGGGCTGGGTGATCTTGTTGTAGGTGAAGCTCTTGACCGAATCGATCTTGTAGAACTCCGGGAAGTCCAGGATCACGCGCTTGGCCAGCACCGACAGGTCTTGCGCGGTCGAATAGTTTTCCGAGCTCGGCAGGCCGTGCGGGTTGGCGAAGTGGGTGTTGGTCAGGCCCATGCGCTGGGCTTCCTTGTTCATCATCACCACGAAGGCGGACTCGTCGCCGGCGACCGCTCCGGCCAGCGCCACCGCGGCGTCGTTACCCGACTGCACCATCAAACCGTACAGCAGGTCGTTGATGCTGACCGGGGTGGCCGGGTCGATGAACATCTTGGAGCTGCTGGAATCGACCTTCCACGCCTTGGTGGAGACGTTGACCATCTGCTTCAGGTCGATTTTCTTGTCGCGCAGCGCGCCGAAGGTGACGTAGGCCGTCATGATCTTGGTCAGCGAGGCCGGTTCGATGCGGGCGTTCGGGTCTTGCGAGGCGATGATCTGGCCGCTGGTGGCGTCCAGCAGCAGCCAGGATTTGGCGGCGATGGTCGGCGGCGGCAGGGTTTGCGCCACAGCGGCGGACATCAACATCACACTGGTGGCCAGTGCCGCGATAATTTTTTTCATGGGTTGCTTTATTCGGTGAAAAGTTAAAGGCGTAGGGATTATAGGGGCTTAGTCGGCGCTTGCGCTGTCCGTTTCCGTCTCGGCAACATCGGTGCCGCGCTGCCACAGCTGCGTCACCCAGCTCTTGATGTGCTGGAGTTTGCGGTGGAAGAAGTGGTCGGCGCCGGGGATCACGATGACCGGAATGTCCTGCGGGCGCAGCCAGTCCAGCACGTCGACCAGCGGGATGGTGTCGTCGTTTTCGCCGTGGATCAGGATGGTGTCGGCCGGGATCGCGGCCATGTCCCACTTCTTGGCGGCGGCGCCGACCAGCACCAGGCGCTCGGCCGGCGTGCCGGCGGCGGCCAGGCGCGGCGCCAGCTGCGACTGCACGAAGGTGCCGAACGAGAAGCCCGCCAGCGCCACCGGCAGGCCAGGATATTTGGCCGTCATCCAGGCGTGCAGCACGGCCATGTCGTCGGTCTCGCCGAGGCCGTGGTCATGCACGCCTTCCGAGGCGCCGACGCCGCGGAAGTTGATGCGCGCCACCACGTAGCCCAGGTTGACGAAGGTGCGCGCCAGGGTGACGGCGACCTTGTTGTCCATGGTGCCGCCGTACAGCGGATGCGGATGGGCCACCAGCGCGACGCCGCGCGGCGCATCCTTCGGGTAGTCGAGGATGCCTTCCATTTGGCCGGCGCCGCCGGCCAGGGTGAATTTTTCGTTCTTGTTCATGAGCTGTAGAGTGCGTTCAGATTTTGAGACGGTCGACAACCTTGCCCTGCACCAGGTGGGTATCGATGATTTCATCGATGTCGCTGGTGTCGACGTAGGTGTACCAGGTGCCTTCGGGATAGACCACCAGCACCGGGCCTTCTTCGCAGCGGTCCAGGCAGCCCGCCTGGTTGATGCGGACCTGGCCCTGGCCGTTGATGTTGAGTTCCTTGCAGCGCTTCTTGGCATGCTTTTGCGCGGTTTCCGCGCCGTGGTCGCCGCAGCTGTTGCGGCCGTCGTCACGCTTGTTCATGCAGAAGAAGACGTGGTGTTTGAAATAAGGAGTGTCGCTCATCGCTGTTTCTCGGGGAAAGTGGTAGCCGCTATGATACCCGCTAACCCTTAGTCAGGGCTTATTCAGCTTATGCGAAGGCAGCCACAGGAACCAGACCGCGAAGAAGGGCCACAGCAAGGTCAGGAACTGCGCCGCGCCGTTGAAGTTGAGGAACTTGCCCTGCACCCAGGTCTGCAAAGTGGCGACGAAATACGGGTTGGCCGGGGTGGTGTTGACGATCACCAGGCTCAACAACAGCGTGGTGATGGCCAGCCGCCGCTGCGCCACGTGCGGCGCGAACGCCAGGCCGGCCAGCATGATGGCGCCGATCAAAAAGCCGCCCTCGGCGCCCGGCGTGACCCAGACAAAGGCGTTTTCCGGCGAGAACAGCAGCGCCGTCGCCAGCGCCTTGACGATGATGGCGGCGCCTATCATGGCGGCCACCAGCAGGCCGCGCGGGGCCGGCTTGCGCAGCAGGCACAGCAGCGTCAGCGCCGCGCCCACCATGCCGCAGGCGGTGATGATGGTTTCGGACAGCCAGTATTGCTCCACCGTCAGGATGGCGTCCGGCCGCACGTAACTGGCCAGGTCGATCTCGGTGTCGAGCAGCTGCGACAGCCATTCCGAAAAGATCGGCAGCAGCTGGCCCAGGCCGAACAGAAAGCTTTGCGGATACATCTGCGCCAGCGGCCACAAGGCCAGCAGCACCAGGCCCTGGCTGGCGTGCGGCGCGAACCAGGCCTGGCGCAGGCGCTGCAACTGGCTGCGGTCGAGCAGGCGGCGCACGGTCAGCACGCCGATCAGGGCGCCCGTCGCGCAGCCGGCGGCGTTGGTGTAGAAGTCCAGGTTGGAGGAGACGCGGCTGGGCAGATAGGTTTGCACGCCTTCCATCAGGCCCGAGATCAGCACGCCGCTGGCGGCCGCCATCAGCCAGGCCACGACGCCCTTGAAGCGCGGGTACAGCGCGTAGACGATCAGCATCCCCAGCGGCATGTAGCCGACCACGTTGGTGATGGCGTCGAACTTGGTCCAG
>Ga0105854_1001150_pt1 | contig 10957 bp, 6 predicted proteins | sample OrgsoiDNA_201058_FD_89679 | JGI IMG/M metagenome (GOLD analysis project Ga0105854, IMG submission 89679) | Permafrost soil microbial communities from the Arctic, to analyse light accelerated degradation of dissolved organic matter (DOM) -... | ecosystem: Environmental > Terrestrial > Soil >... | reverse complement strand
TTGGGCATCCGTTGCAATGCGGTGATTCCGGGGTTGATCGAGACGCCGCAGTCGTTGGATGCGAAGAACTCGCTGGGGCCTGAAGGGTTGGCGAAGGCGGCGCGCGCGATTCCATTGGGCCGCGTAGGGCGGGCGGATGAGGTGGCCTCGCTGGTGCAGTTTTTGACCAGTGAGGCATCGAGTTATCTGACCGGGCAGAGCATCGTCATCGACGGTGGCTTGACCGTGCGCTGGCCTGACTGACCGCACGCGGTGCAAAAAAATGTGGGAGCGGGCTTGCCTGCGATAGCGGAGTTTCAGCCCCACATGTACTGACTGATCCACCGCTTTCGCAGGCAAGCCAGCTCCCACAGGGACCGTGTTTGTTTTAGGAGATTTTGTATGCCTCAACTGAATAATCGACGCGCCGTCATCACCGGCGCCGGCAGCGGCATCGGTGCTGCCATCGCCCGCGCCTACGCCGCCGAAGGCGCGCGGCTGTTGCTGGCTGACCGCAACGCCGCCGGCCTTGCCGAAACCGCCATCACTTGCCGCAATCTCGGCGCCGAGGTGTTCGAGTGCCTGGCCGACGTCGGCACTGTCGAAGGCGCCCAGGCCAGTGTCGACTGCTGTGTCGAGCACTTCGGCGGTATCGATATTTTGGTCAACAATGCCGGCATGCTCACCCAGGCCCGTTGCGTCGACCTCTCCATCGAGATGTGGAACGACATGCTGCGCGTTGACCTCACCAGCGTGTTCATCGCCAGCCAGCGCGCCTTGCCGCACATGCTGGCGCAAAGCTGGGGGCGGATCATCAATGTCGCCTCGCAGTTGGGCATCAAGGGCGGTGCTGAACTGACCCATTACGCTGCGGCCAAGGCTGGCGTGATCGGCTTCACCAAATCGCTGGCGCTGGAAGTGGCCAAGGACAATGTGCTGGTCAACGCCATTGCGCCCGGCCCAATTGAAACGCCATTGGTGGGCGGGATCAGCGACACCTGGAAGCAGGCCAAGGCGGCCGAGTTGCCCCTGGGCCGTTTCGGCCTGGCCGACGAGGTGGCGCCCACCGCCGTGCTGCTGGCCAGTGAGCCGGGCGGCAACCTGTTCGTGGGCCAGACGCTGGGCCCGAACTCCGGCGATGTCATGCCATGAGCGAGGTGTAACCATGTGCGGACTCTGCGGATTACTCGGCGAAGACCTGCACTGGAGCGATCCTTTGGGCGATGAATTGCCAAGACGCCGTGAACGCCTGCGCCGGATTGCGGCGATCAACCAGGTGCTGGCGGTGTTCCGGCTCAAGGTCGAAGATTTCCAGGGCGCGTCTTACCTGTTGTTGGGCGCCACCGGCAAGCAGGCATTGGCCAGTGGCCTGGATCAACTCTGGCAAGCGGCTGAAGGCATGCTCGGCCGCCCGCTGGATCCGCTGGATCCCCGCTTGCTTGATCACCTGGAGTCATCATGAGCATTGCCCTCAACGTCATCACCGGTTTCCTCGGCAGCGGCAAGACCACCTTGCTCCAGCGCCTGTTGCAGGGCGAAAGCCTGGGTGACACCGCGTTGCTGATCAACGAATTTGGCGATGTCGGCATCGATCATCTGCTGGTGGAAGAAGTTGCGCCGGACACCGTGCTGCTGCCCAGCGGCTGCGTGTGCTGTTCGATTCGCGGCGAGCTCAAAGATGCATTGCTCGGCCTGTTGCAACGGCGCGAGCGCGGTGAAATTCCGGCGTTCAAGCGGGTGATCCTGGAGACCACCGGCCTGGCCGATCCGGCGCCGATCCTGGCCACGCTGAACAACGATGTGCAACTGCGCGGGCGTTTTCACATCGGCTTGGTGATCACACTGGTCGATGCCAGTCACGCCACGTTGCAAGAGCGCCTGCACCCGGAATGGCTGGCCCAGGTTGCGGCAGCCGACCGTCTGCTGCTGAGCAAGACCGACTTGGCCGGCGATTGTGAAGCACTGCGCGCGCACTTGCGGGCACTCAATGCGGGGACGCCGATTCTTGACACCCATGAGGTTCACAGCGGCGATCAGTTGCTGCTTGGCGAAGGCTTGCGCAGCGCCGAACCGGCCGTTGAAGTCAGCCGCTGGCAGTTGCATCAAACCACCACGGCCCGCCACGGCGCGGCGCAAGTATGCTGCCTGACCTTTGACCAACCGCTGGACTGGGTCGGTTTCGGGGTCTGGTTGTCGATGCTGTTAAGATGCCACGGCGAACGAATCCTTCGCGTCAAAGGACTGCTCAACGTGAACGCAAGCTCGGCTCCCATCGTCATTCATGGCGTGCAGCATTGCCTGCACGCCCCGGTGCACTTGTCCGCGTGGCCCGGCACCGACCGCCAGTCGCGGCTGGTGTTTATCCTGCGCGGCCTCGACCCGGCGCTGTTGCGGCGCTCCTTCGAGGTGTTCTCACGGCGCTTCGCAGCATGATCACATTACGTGTACTCGGCACATCCGTGACCCTGCTGGAATGCTTGCGCGTTCGCGCCGAAAAAGAGCTGGGTATTCGCCTGGTCTATCAGGTGCACGACGTGGCGCAGGCCCAGCGCATCGCCGTGATGCAGCCCGACAGCTACGACCTCTACGACCAATGGTTTCACAACGTTGATTTCGTCTGGCCGGCGCGGGCGATCCAGCCTATCGACACACGGCGCATCGCCTTGTGGCACGAGATCAATGACTTGCCCAAGCGGGGTCGCTTGTCGGCCAATGACCGGTTGGGCAGCGGCAGCGTACCCAGCGAGCGCCTGTTCGTGCAGCACGACGGCAGCCTCGGCAGCAGCGTCACCGAGCGCATCAGCATGCTGCCGTTGACCCATAACGCCGACAGTTTTGCCTACCGCCCGGAGCGTTTGCCCGAAGGCTTCAGCCACGGCAATGAAAGCTGGGGCTGGCTGCTCGACCCGGCCTGGAGCGCGCGCACTGCGCTGCAAAGCGATGCCGCGATTGGCGCGCTGGATGCCGCATTGGCGGTGCAGGGGGCAGGGCTGGCGCAGTTCAGGGACATCGGCAATATGAGCATCGAAGAGATCGATGTACTGGCTGACATTCTGGTGCGCAAGCAGAAGGAGGGGCACTTTGCGGCGTTCTGGTCGGATGATGAAGAGGCCGCGCAGTTGATGCTGAGCCCCAGCATTGATATCCAGAGTCTGTGGTCGCCGACCCTGATGCGCTTGCACCGGGCGGGCGTGAAGTATCGGCTGGCGGTGCCCCGTGAAGGGTACCGCGGATGGTTTGGTGGGTTGTCGTTGTCGCGCCATGCCCAGGGGCCGGTGCTGGATGCGGCTTATGCTTATCTCAATTGGTGGTTATCCGGCTGGCCGGGGGCGGTGATGGCGCGTCAGGGCTATTACATCGGTAACCCGGCGCGCACGCGCGATCATTTGAGCAGCGCCGAGTGGGATTACTGGTATGCCGGCAAGCCCGCCCGTGAGGAGCTGCTCGGCAGTGATGGCTTGCCGTTGATCGACGTCGGCGAGGTGCGCGATGGTGGCTCCTATGAGCAGCGCATGGGCCACATTGCGGTGTGGAACTCGGTGATGGATGAGCACAATTATCTGGTGCGGCGGTGGGGGGACTTCATGCGCGCACGGGTGTGATCAGTACGCCCCCGTCATTCCCTCAGGGGCAATGCCCCTGCAGCCCTTCAAGCCAAACGGTTGCCGCCAATAAACTGACAGGCACATCCCCGTCCCTGTTGGGTGTACATATCCCAGCCCCCAGCTAATCTGCTTGAACCAACCATTCATTAAAAACGGATGTTTTTTTGACGCCAGGTCAGCAGCCGCCAGGAATGCGTATGACAAAGGGACGGATCGGCACAGAGAGGCGCGTGCTGCCAGAGGCCACGGCAATGAAGTGGCGCCACACATTTCAGACCCGCATTGCCGGGGTGTTGGCGCTATTGCTGCTGGTGGTCGTGGCCGCGACCTACTTCGCCGTCAAGGCCGCCACCACCCGCGCCGTGGAGAACCAGGCCCAGGTTCAGCTCAGCACCGGCAGCCAAGTGTTCGAACGTTTGCTCGACCTGCGCGGGCGTCGTCTGCAATACGGGCTGGATTGGCTCACCGCCGACGGCCCCTTCAAACTGGCGGTCGCCGAGGGCAACCCCGAAACGGTGATGGCCGCACTGCAACGGCATGGCACCGGCCTGCGTTCCAGCGAAGTGTTTGTGCTGGGCCTGGATGGCAAGGTGATGGTCAGTACCTTGCCGGTGCTGACACACGGCCAGCTATTCCCATACGACGAGGCCTTGCGTCATGCGCGACGCAGCGGCTTGCAGATGCTTATCGTCGCGATGGACGGCCAGCCCTATCTGCTTGTGCAGGATGTCGTCCTCGACCCGCAGCCCATCGCCCGCGTGGTGATGGGCTTCCCCATGGACAAGCTGTTCGCCAACGAACTGCGTTCCATGAGCAACCTTGAAGTGTCGTTCCTCAGCGTGCAGAACGGCCAGGTCGGCGAGTTGTTCAGCACCCAGCCAGAGGCCTACCGGGCCACCATCATCGATACGCTGCACCAGGCGCACCTCAACCCCGATGCGCAGATCAACCTGTTCTATGGGCAACGCGTGCTCAGCCAGGTGCTGCCGCTGGCCAACACCGGCGAGGGCGATGAGGTGCGCGTGTTGCTGCAGAGCCCGCTGGACCATGCGCTTGAGTCTTTTGCGCCGCTGGACCGGCAGTTCCTCGGCATCGCCCTGGCGGTGTTGTTGGTGTCGCTGGCCGCCGCGTTGTTGCTGGCGCGCCGCGTGTCACGCCCGCTCAACGCCCTGGTGGCAGCGGCCGAGCGGATTGGGGCCGGTGATTATCGAACACCGGTGCGGGTGCGCAGTCCCGATGAATTCGGCTTGCTGGCCCAGGCCTTCAATGCAATGCAAAGCGGCATCGCCGTGCGCGAGCGGCAGCTGGCCCATAACGCCCTGCATGATCCGCTCACCGGCCTGCCCAATCGCGCGTTGGCCATGGAGCGCCTGGGCAGTGCGATCAGTGCACAGCGCCCGGTGGTGTTGCTGTACCTGGGGATTGAAAATTACCGGGTGATCAACGAAGGCTTCGGGCCGCAGGGCGTGGAAGAAATGTTGCGTGAGGCCAGCCGGTGCCTGTCCATGTGCCTGTTGGCCAGTGACACCGCCGCGCGGATCGCCGGCAGCGAGTTTTTGCTGTTGCTGGAAAACACCGAGATCGATCGCGCGGTCGCCCGCGCCGACCGCCTGTATGCGCTGCTCACCGAGCCCCAGCGCATCGGCAACGACGAAGTGCGGCATGAAGTCAGCATCGGCATTGCCGCCTACCCGGCCGACGGCCAGCAGGTCGAAGAATTGATCAGCCGCGCCGCCATCGCCCGGCATGATGCGGCGAGCCTGCCCGGGCATCTGCAGATCTACCAGCAAGACCGCGACCTGGCGCACCAGCGCCAGATCACGCTGATCCGCGACCTGCGCCGCGCGGTCGTCGAAGGCGAATTGTTCCTGTGCTACCAGCCCAAACTCGACCTCATTCATGGCCACGTACGCCAGGCGGAAGCCTTGCTGCGCTGGCAGCATCCAACGCTGGGCCAGGTGTCGCCCGCCGAATTCATTCCCTTGGCCGAACGCACCGGCAGCATGCGCAGCATGACGCTGTGGGTGATCGAGGAGGCGATCCGGCAGATCGCCGAGTGGGCAGGGCGCGGTTTGCACATTCAACTGTCGGTCAACATTTCGGTGGACGACCTGGCCGATGACGACCTGGCCATTCGCGTCACCGCCTTGCTGATGCAATACGGCGTCGCGGCGCAGCAACTGACCTTCGAGATCACCGAGAGCGCGATCATGCACAACCCGCAACAGGCGCTCAGCGTGCTGGAGCAATTGCGCAGCTGTGGCATCAGCCTGTCGGTGGACGACTTCGGCACCGGCTATTCATCCCTGGCGCAGTTGCAGCGTTTGCCGGTGCAGGAATTGAAGATCGACCAGTCGTTCATCCGCAACCTCGACAGCGCCAGCGGAGACGGCGTGATTGTGCGTTCGACCATCGAAATGAGCCACAACCTGGGGCTCAAGGTGGTGGCCGAAGGTGTGGAGTTCGAGCCCAGCCTGAAGCTGCTCAGGCAGTGGAAGTGCGACACGGCGCAGGGTCACCTGATCAGCAAGCCGTTGAATGCCATGGCGTTTGAGATGTGGATGCGGCGAGAGCGGGTTGCCCTGTAAACCCCCTCGCCTGAACACCCCTGAACCCTGTGGGCGCGGGCTTGCCCGCGATGGCGGCGTGGCAGTCAAAAAATCTGTTTCTGTTGCACCGCCATCGCAGGCAAGCCAGCTCCCACATTGAGTGAACATGGGCACAAAAAAAGGCGGCTACCCATCAGGTAGCCGCCTTTGTTTTACCGCCGGTTAACACTTAGTCCGGCAGTTTGAACGCCATCACATAGTCACCCTGCTTGGTGCCCAGCGAGCCGTGACCGCCAGCCATGACCAGCACGTACTGCTTGCCATCCTTGCCGGTGTAGGTCATCGGTGTGGTTTGCGCGCCTGCTGGCAGGCGGCCTTCCCACAGCTGCTTGCCGTTTTTCACGTCATAGGCACGCAGGTACTGGTCGAGGGTGCCGCTGAGGAAGGACACGCCACCGGCGGTGGTGAATGTCCCGCCCAGGCTAGGCACGCCCATGGTCAGCGGGATTGGAACCGGCGAGCTGTCGCGCACGGTGCCGTTCTTGTGCATCCAGATGGTCTGGTGGTTGGTCAGGTCGACCGCCGCCACATAACCCCACGCCGGAGCCTGGCACGGCAGGCCCAGAGGCGACAGCAGCGCTTCGAGGATCACGCCGTACGGCGCGCCTTTGTTCGGCTGTACGCCTTCGGTTTCGCTGACGCGTGGGCCTTGCTTGGCAATGTCGGCAGCCGGGATCAGTTTCGATTTAAACGCCATGTAGCTTGGGTTCACGAAGGCAATCTGGCGAACCGGGTCGACGGAAATGCCACCCCAGTCGAACACGCCGAAGTTACCTGGGTAAACGATCGAGCCTTGCAGCGATGGCGGGGTGAACGGGCCGTCGTAGCGCATGGATTTGAAATCGATCCGGCACAGCATCTGGTCAAACGGTGTCACGCCCCACATGTCGCGTTCTTTCAACGGCGGCGGCATGAAGTTCAGGTCGGACTTCGGTTGGGTAGGGGAGGTGTGATCACCGGCCACTGCGCCTTGCGGTACAGGGATTTCGTTGATCGGCACCACAGGCTGACCGTTGGTGCGGTCCAGCACGTAGATGCTGCCTTGCTTGGTCGAAGCCATTACCGCTTGCTTGACGCCCTGTGCGGTCTTGATGTCGATCAGGCTAGGCTGGCCGCCCACGTCCATGTCCCACAGGTCGTGGTGAGTGAACTGGAAGGTCCACTTCACGTGGCCGCTGTCGATGTCCAGAGCAGTCAGGCCGGCGCTGTATTTTTCCGAATCTTCGGTACGGTCGCCGCCGTATTGGTCAGGCATCTGGTTGCCCATCGGCAGGTAGAGCATGCCGAGTTTTTCATCGACGCTGAACATGGACCACATGTTCGGCGAGTTGCGGGTGTAGGTCTTGCCCTCGGCCAACGGGGTGGTATCGTCCGGGTTGCCGCTGTCCCAGTTCCACACCAGCTTGCCGGTGTGCACGTCGAACGCGCGGATCACGCCGCTAGGCTCGTCGGTGGAAACGTTGTCGGTCACGTGACCGCCGATCACGACCAGGTTCTTGGTCACGGCCGGTGGCGAGGTGGAGTAGTAACCGCCTGGGGCGAAGCTGCCGATATTGGCACGCAGGTCGACCTGGCCTTTGTCACCGAAGTCTTCACACATTTTGCCGGTGTCGGCATCCAGGGCGATCAGACGGGTGTCGGCAGTCGGTACAAAAATGCGTTTCGGGCAGACGGCGCTGACCGGAGCAGTGCTGGCACTGCCGGTAGGGCTTTGCTCGGAAGCGTACACGGCGTCATCGTGATACGACACGCCACGGCAGGTCATGTGCGCCCAACCTTTGAAGTTCGCGGCACCTTCGGTGCTGATCTTCGGGTCGAAACGCCAGATTTCCTTGCCGGTGTCCGGGTCCAGGGCAATCACCTGGCTGTGCGGCGTGCACACATAGAGCATGCCGTTGACTTTCAGCGGGGTGTTTTCTGCGGTAGTTTCACCGGGATCGCCCGGGCCAGGGATGTCGCCGGTGCGGAAGGTCCACGCCGGTACCAGCTTGTGGGCGTTTTCCGGGGTGATCTGCGCCAGTGGCGAGTAACGATCACCGAAGGCCGAACGACCGTAGGAGTTCCAGTCGCCATCGGCCTGGGCCGGTGCAGCGCTGGCCATGCCAGGCACGGCGTCGCGGTCGAGCTGACCGGTCTTGACCATTTCACCCGGGTTGGTGAATTGGCTGGCCAGGGCGGCAGCGCCCGCCAGCACCACGGCCACGCTCAGCGCGCCAGTGCCCAGCGGCGCAGGCTGGCCGCGCAGCAACGGACGGCGAAACCACGGCAGCAGCAAGACGATGCCCAAGGCGAACAGCAGGGCCAGGCGCGGCACCAGCTGCCACCAATCCAGGCCAACTTCCCACAGTGCCCACACGGTGCTGGCGAACAGCACCAGTGCGTACAGACCCAGCGCAGCGCGGCGGGTGGCCAGCAGCAAAACGCCGGTGAGGGCGATGCCAATACCGGCCAGCAGGTAGTACAGCGACCCGCCGAGCATGCTCAGCTTGACGCCGCCGGCCAGCAAGGCCAGCCCCATGATCAGCAGCAAGATCCCCAGCAACCTGGGCAGCAGGCGGCTTGGGCTTGAAGCACCATCAGTGCTCATAGTGTGTTTCTCCGTGACGTTGGAATTATGTAACCCCGTGCTTCACTGTAGATGACGATTCGGCGCGGGCTTGGTTCAGCGTTAATTCGGTTTTTCTGGGGATAAGAGGGTTATCCACAGGCGGGCGATTTATTCCCGTGCGCAGGTCGGTATAAGACAGCGCTGTCTCTGAAGAGGGGTAAGTTCGGCAAGGTGGGATCGACCGCAGGCATGAAACGTTTCAGTTTGTTGCGGCAAGGATAAAGCGCCTTCTCGAATTGAGAAAGACTAAATCGAGAGATGCATCATTTCAGTTCTGGTAACAGTGACAGAACGTCGCTGCAAAAATGGCTGCGCAACCCAATTCCCAAGTTGGATTGAGGGCGTGGTGGCGTGCTGGTTTGTCGTGGCGAGCGGGCTTGCCCCGCGTTGGGGCGCGAAGCGGCCCTGATCAATGAGAAATGCGGTGTGTCAGGTACAGCTCATTGACTGATTTCAGGGCCGCTTCGCGGCCCAACGCGGAGCAAGCCCGCTCGCCACAGGAAGCACTTTTGCTACAAAAAACGATCCCAAAGGGCGTGTCAGAAAGTGGTACGCACACCAAATTGCACACTGCGCCCCGGCGCCGGTGCGATATCGCGCAGGATCGAGCTGGCATAGCGCACGGTCTGGTTGGTCAGGTTTTCGCCATTGACGAACGCCAGCCACTGACTGGCGCCGACGTTGAAGTGATAACCCGCGCTCGCGCCCAGGGTGGTGTAGCCATCGGTACCGCTCTCGTTACTCGGCACACGCCCCTGGCCTGCCGCATGTTCGACGTCGATCCGCGCCTGCCAGCGGTCCAGTTCCCACAGCAAACCGCTGTTCAAGCGCAGCGGCGCGATACGCGGCAAGGCTTCGCCGGTGTCCAGGTTGGTTGCGCGGGTGTAATCGCCTGACAGCTCCAACGCAAACTTGCCGTAGGCACTTTCGCCGAGTTTCCAGTGATCCTGGGCTTCGAAACCTGCGAAACGTGCACGCACGCCCGAGTACCTGTACTCAGGGATGCCGCCCGCGTCCTCTTCGCCGTCATCGTTCAGCGTACGTCCGGTGCCCAGCAGCCCGATGTAGTTGGAGAAGCGGCTGTAGAACACCCCGAAGCTGCCCTTATGGGTGCCATTGTCGAAACGCAGCGCCAAGTCGCTGGACACGGCTTTTTCTTTTTTCAGATTGGCATCGCCCAACTCATAAGTGCCGGTGGCGACGTGGGCACCGTTGGCGTACAGCTCGTAGAAGGTCGGCGCGCGCTCGGTGTAGCCCAGGGTCGCGGCCAGCGACCAGACCGGCGTGAGCCTGTACACGGCGCCGGACGACAGGCTGCCGGCGGTGAAGTCATTGGTTTTATCCGCATTGGCGAAGCGCGCATTGCCCTTGGCGTCCGGGTCGACGCTGGTGTGTTCCAGGCGAGCGCCGAGGCTGAGTTTGAGGCGCTCGGTGGCCTGCATGTCTTCGAGGATAAACAGGGCGCCGGCGTTGGTGTCGGTCTGCGGCACGAAGGCTTCTTCGCCCAGGGCCGAGAATTCGTTGCGGGTCACTTGCGCGCCGACCACGCCATCGAATGGGCCAATTGGCTGATGGCGAGCTTCTACGCGCGCCTCGTAACCCTTGTTCTTGAACACCGTGCCGGTTTCGCCGCCTTCGATTTCGCGGTGTTCGTAGTCGGTGTAGCCCGCGTCGAGTTTCACCGAGGTGAACGGGCCCTGCAGGTTGCGGATTTCGGAGGCGAAGGCGTAGTGATCCTGCTTCATGCGGATGCGCACGTCCTGCTCGGCGGGTGAGCCGTAGTTTGCATCGTAGTTGCTGTAGGACAGGCCGGCGTAGCCGTCGTCCCAGGTGTAGGAACCACCCACCGCGCCACCGTCCTGGCGCCCGTCGCTGTTGCCCAGGCGGCCATTTTTGCCGGCGCCATCTTCGGTGTCCGGGGCGTGGCGGCTGCGCGCAAAACCGGGGATTTTCAGGTCGTTGAATTCCCGCGCGTTCGCGTCCAGGTGCAAGGCGAAGGAGCCGTTGCCGGCCTCCAGTTTGCCGGCGCTGCTGCGGGTCGTGTCGGCGCCGCCGTAGCGCAATTCACCGGCACCGTGGATGCTTTCGATGGCTTCGGTGGGGATGCGGTTGTCGAAGGTGTTGACCACGCCGCCAATGGCGCTGCCGCCGTACAG
>Ga0105854_1001149_pt1 | contig 10961 bp, 9 predicted proteins | sample OrgsoiDNA_201058_FD_89679 | JGI IMG/M metagenome (GOLD analysis project Ga0105854, IMG submission 89679) | Permafrost soil microbial communities from the Arctic, to analyse light accelerated degradation of dissolved organic matter (DOM) -... | ecosystem: Environmental > Terrestrial > Soil >... | reverse complement strand
GCAGCTATGAATACTTCGAGGTCAGCCTGAACTGCTGCCTCGAAGCGTAACTGGCCGCCGCTTTACATCCTTACTTCTCGTTATTTCTCGTTACTTCGCTAGCTGCAGCTTGCCGTCCAGCCGCCGGTTCAGTCCGAGCGGATTGGCGGTTTTCAGCGCGTCCGGCAGCAGGCCTTCGGGCATGTCCTGGTAGCTCACCGGACGCAGGAAGCGGTCGATGGCAAGACTGCCGACTGACGTTGATCGGCCGTCGGCGGTGGAGGGAAAGGGGCCGCCGTGGACCATGGCATGTCCAACTTCCACGCCCGTACCGAAACCATTCACGAGAATCCGGCCGGTGCGACGTTCCAGCGCCGGCAGGAAACGGCGGGCATCGTCGTAATCGGCTTCATCGATATGCAGCGCCGCGGTCAACTGACCTTCCAATTGCTCCACCAGTTCGAGCACCGTGGCCAGATCCGGGCATCGCACGATCAGTGAAGCCGCGCCGAAAATCTCCTCGTGCAATTCCGGATTCGCGCGGAACGCTGCAGCGGTGGTCGAAAACAACGCTGCTTGCCCCTGCGTTGCGCCTTTCGCCGCACAGCCTCGCGCGAGCGTCTTGACCTCGCCGTGCTCCGCTGTTTTGTTCACAGCCGATTCGTAAGCCTTATGAATACCCGGCGTCAGCATCGTGGCGGCCGGTGTTTCGCTCAGTGCGGCAGCCGTTGCTTCGATGAACGTATCAAGCTCGGGACCGTCGATGGCCAGGACCAGACCGGGATTCGTGCAGAACTGGCCGGCGCCGAGCGCAAGCGAACCGGCGAAGGCCTTGCCGATCGCCGCGCCGCGATTTTTCAGCGCGTGCGGGAACAGCAAAACCGGGTTGATGCTGCTCATTTCGGCGTAAACCGGAATCGGTTCGCGACGGGCTGCCGCGAGCTTCATCAACGCCGTGCCACCGCCGCGCGAGCCGGTGAACCCGACCGCCTTGATGCGCCGGTCCGAGACCAGACCCTGGCCGATGTCACGGCCGCTATCGAAGAGCAGGGAGAACGTGCCTTCGGGCAAACCGCAATCCGCGACCGCTTTTTGCACGGCGCGTCCGACCAGCGCCGACGTACCCGGGTGCGCCGAGTGAGCCTTCGCGATCACCGGACAACCGGCGGCCAGCGCCGAGGCGGTGTCGCCACCCGCTACCGAGAACGCCAGCGGGAAGTTGCTCGCGCCGAACACGGTGACGGGGCCGAGCGGCACATAACGCAGCCGCAGGTCGACGCGCGGCAGCGGCTGGCGCTGCGGCTGTGCCGGGTCGATACGCACGCCCAGGAAATCGCCTTCGCGCACGACGGCCGCGAACATGCGCAACTGGCCGACGGTCCGGCCGCGTTCGCCTTCAATGCGGCCGCGCGGCAGGCCACTTTCGGCCATGCAGCGTTCGATCAGGACATCGCCGATATCGAGGATGTTCTGCGCGATCGTTTCGAGGAACTTGGCGCGGGTTTCGAGCGGCAGTTCGCGGTAGATGTCGGATGCTTGCCAGGCGAGCGCGCAGGCTTGCTCCAGCTGGTCGAGCGAAGCGCCGCCGAAGGCGGGCTCGAGCGGCTCGCCCGTGGCAGCGTTGATACCCTTGATCGAGCCGTTCGTGCCGCGAAGGGTCTGTTTGCCGATCAGCAGATCGCCGGAAATTTCCATGATGGTTCGAATCCTGTTGGTGTAATCAAAGTGTCCGGACTGCGGTGTCCGGATTGCGTTACTTGCCCCAGCTCAGCACGAGCGGATCGAGGCGGCGCGCGACTTTCAGCAAGCCGGCGCGGGTCGACGGATGCATCGCGGCGAACGGATGGCGCGTGGTGTCGGAGCGGATCACGCCGCCTTCCATCATGAGCGCTTTGCAGGCGGCGAGACCGCATTGGCGGTTCTCGTAGTTGATGAGCGGCAGCCATTGCTCATACAGCTTGGCGGCACCTTCCGTATCGCCGGAAGTGTAGGCGTCGACAATCTTGCGAATCCCGTCCGGATAACCGCCGCCGGTCATCGCGCCGGTCGCGCCGGCATCGAAATCCGGAATCAGCGTGATGGCTTCCTCACCGTCCCACGGGCCGATAATGGCATCGCCGCCCAGTTCGATCAGTTCGCGCAGCTTCGACGCCGCTTGCGCCGTTTCGATCTTGAAGTACGACACGTTCGCGATTTCCTTCGCAAGCTTCGCCAAAAACGGCGCGGACAGCGGCGTGCCGGCGACCGGTGCGTCCTGGATCATGATCGGAATATCGATGGCGTCGGATACGCGATTGAAAAACTCATAAATCCCGCGTTCGCCCACGCGGATGGTCGCGCCGTGATACGGCGGCATGACCATGACCATCGCGGCGCCTGCGTCCTGCGCGGCGCGGCTGCGGGCCGCGCAGACATCGCTGCTGAAATGCGTGGTGGTCACGATCACCGGCACGCGGCCGGCCACGTGTTCCAGCACCGCTTTCTGCACTGCGGCGCGTTCGTCGTCGGTGAGCGCGAATTGTTCGGAGAAGTTGGCGAGGATGCACAGGCCGTGTGATCCGGCGTCGATCATGAAGTCGATCGCGCGTCGCTGGCCGTCCAGGTCGAGGCGTCCGGAGGCGTCGAAGACGGTCGGGGCGACCGGAAACACGCCGCGGTAGGTCGCGCGGTGGCTCTGATTGGGCATAGGGAGTCTCCATTGTCTATTTGAGGGAACTATAGGTGCTGGCAGAAGGCGATGTATAGTGAAACCTTTCCATCTAGTGATCGCTTTTACGACTCACCTGACTTAGCCCTCAAGGTTTATCAACGCGTTATGAAATCCACGCTGGACGTATTAATGGGCCGCTTGCGCATGAAGCAGCTGCAATTGCTGATTGCGCTTGACGACCACAAGTCGCTGCACAAGGCCTCGAGCGCCATGTCGATGACGCAATCGGCCGCGAGCAAGGCGCTCGCCGAGCTGGAGTCGATGCTGGAAGCCCCGTTGTTCGAGCGCGCGAAAAGAGGGCTGGTGCCGAACCAGTTCGGCTTTTGCGTCATCCGTTACGCGCGGCTGCTGGCGGCGGACCTGACTTCGCTGTGCCAGGAAGTCGCCGATATCCGCTCGGGCACGGGCGGCCGGCTGGCGGTTGGCGCGATCATGGGATCGGTGCCGGATCTGGTCGTGCCGATCCTGAACGATCTGCAAAAGTGCAATCCGGGTTTGTCGATAGAAATCGTGGAGGACACGAGCGCGCGGATGTTGGCGCTGCTCGACGAAGGACGGCTGGATCTGGTTGTCGGCCGATCGATCGTCAGCGATGAGCCGTCGCGATATCTCTATCAGCCCCTTGGCGACGAGCCCTTGTCCGTGGTCGTGGGCTACGATCATCCGCCGTTCGCGGCCGGCGAGCTGACGTTTGCCGATCTGAGCGGGCATCGATGGATTACGTATCCGAGCGCCATGCCCATGCAGGCGCTGTTGCAGCGTGAGATGGATCTGGCGGGGGCGCAGGTGCCGGTGAGTGCAATCTCGACGGCGTCGACGTTTGTGACGGTCGCGCTGCTGCAATGTAGCGCCGACCTGGTGTCGGTGCTGCCGGCGGGCGTGGCGAAGCTGTTTTGCAAACATCGGATGCTGCGCACGCTGCCGATCGGATTCAAGTCGAAATCGCAGACGTTCGGGATCGTGACGCGCAAGGTGGGGGTGTTGTCGCCGTCGGCGCGGCAGTTTGTTCAGCGCTTGAAAGAAGCCGTGAAGGATTGAGCCGGCGAGGTGGGCTCGCTCGTTTTTGCGCAAGTGCCTAGTTGCTTTCTATTGGCCGCAGTACGTAGCCCAGTCCACGCAGCGTGACGATCGCGGCCGAACTGCCGTCGAGCTTCTTGCGTACTCGCGAAATATAGACTTCGACAGCTTCTTCGGTCGCCTCGTCGGCGAGCGTAAAGAGTGAGTCCATTAACGCTACCTTGCTCACGGTCTTGCCCGGGCAAAGGATCAGCCTTTCGAGCACGTTGTGCTCGCGCGGCGTCAAGTGCAGCGGCGCGCTGTTTAGCGTGAACTGACGTGAATCGATGTTGAACCTGAGATCGCCGCAGATCAACTTCCCCACCGTCGACACCGTCTGCCAGCGAATCAGCACCTTGATGCGCGCGATCAGTTCGCGGAACTCGACCGGCTTCACCAGATAGTCGTCGGCGCCGGCACCCAGCAATTCCACCTTGTCGTCTATCGAACCGCTGGCGGTCAGGATCATGACGGGCGTTGTGTCGTCGCGCAGGCGCAGCCCCCGCAGCACGTTCTTGCCGGATAGCTTCGGCAGGTTCAGATCGAGTAGTACTACATCGTAATAATTTGTGCGCAAGAGCTGGTCGGCGGTAATGCCGTCGAGCGCTGTGTCAAGTGCGAAATCCTCTTGTTCCAGCACTTTCGCGAGCCAGTGGGAAAGGATCGGGTTGTCTTCAACAAGAAGGAGCTTCATGGGGGAACGAGCGGTAAAAAGGAGCAGGCGGAACTGGTCGTCGATTGTGCCGTAAAGCCTGGCGTTTGCAATGATTTGCGGCGGTGTGGCGGGAATATCCGTAGGAGTGCGGAGTTGCACGGGTTAACACCCACGGTTTTATCACGGGTCGGAAAGCCGGCAGTAGGGTTCCAACTTGCACAATCTTCTCATCCGCCTGCGAGGCGAAAAGAGACGTGGCGGGTCAGGGAGAACGTACTGCCGCTACTATTTTGTAGCAATGCACGATGCGTAAGGTATTGACTTAGAGATGCTGAAGGAATGCTTCATGAATGGAGTTGTTATGTTTCCGCGCTTGGGGGCTTTTTACCGATGATTTCCATGTGAAAGGGGACGGCGTTCGCCGAGGGCCCGTGCCGTACAGGGGAGTGTGGGAGAAGCTAGCATGAAGCGAAAGACAACTTATAACAATGCAGAAGGAGTGGAATTGAAAAAATCATCATCGGGTAAAGCGCTTCTGACGGCAGGTCTGTTTTCCCTGTGTTCAACAATCGTGAATGCTCAGGTTACTGTGTACCCACCAGTCAAGCCTACGGCCTACCCCCACCTCAAGCTGAACACCGAGGGCACCATGGCTGCCCCGGACTGTGCCAATGTTCCCAAGCTGGTCATTGGTGGAACCGTGGGTTGTTCCAGCCTGGAAATGCAGGCATGGCTGAGTGAAATGCGAGCGTGGCGCACCGAGCGTCGTATTCGTATGGGTTACTTCAGTGACATGGTTGACCAGCCCGAACTGAAATGGACCCAGTCCAGTTTCATTCAGCCGCAAATGATGATGGAAGACCGGTATTTCTATGATCCGATGGCAGGGAAATACACGGTGGATCGTTACGTGGACGATACCGTGAAGCGGTATGGGGGAATTGATTCCGTACTGATATGGCACACCTATACGAACATCGGCATAGACGATCGAAACCAATATGACCTGCTGCGCGATATGCCGGGAGGAATTCCCGCCGTCAAGCAGATGGTGGCCGATTTTCATCGCCGTGGAGTCAAGGTCTTTTTCCCGGTGATGGTGTGGGACCAGGGCACACGCGATGAAGGCAAGCCCGATTGGACCGCGACCGCGGAAATGATGAGAGAGATCGGGGCCGATGGGGTAAATGGCGACACGATGGACGGCATGCCGAAAGCCTTCAGCGATGCCGCGCGGAAGACCGGGCATCCGCTGGCAATGCAGCCAGAGCACTTTCCAGGGCACGACGAGATGCTGGCATGGAACGACATGTCGTGGGGCTACTGGCAGTACACTTACGCGCCGGAGGTGAGCCGCGCCAAATGGCTGGAGCCGCGCGCGATGGTCAATGTCAGCGATCGCTGGAATCACGACCACACGGACAATCTGCAGGCTGCATTCTTCAATGGCGTGGGGTTTGTGAGTTGGGAGAATGTGTGGGGCATCTGGAACGGCATCACGCCTCGCGACGGCGAAGCGATTCGGCGTATGGCAACCCTGGAGCGCGGCCTGGCGCCATTCCTGGTCAGTGCGGACTGGCAGCCTTACTACACGACTGAAATGCGCGGCTTGTTTGCCAGCTATTTCCCACTGGGCTCGAACGCGGTCTGGACGCTCGTCAATCGCAACGGGGCGTCCATGGACGGGGAGTTACTACGAGTAAAGGCCCCTCCAGCTGGAGCAAAATTTTACGACGTGTATCACGGCGTGGAACTGACTCCTCGTATGGACGGCAAGGACGTCTTGCTCTCGTTTGCAGTCGAGCCCCACGGGTATGGCGCTATCTTGCAGATAAGCAACCCGCTAAGCGCGGGCCAGCTTGGCCTGCTGACAAAGATGCATGAAATGACGAAACAGCCGCTCGCCAGCTACAGCGCGGAGTGGCGTTCTCTGTCGCAGACACTGGTGAATATTCCTGCAGTCAGGGCGACATCTGCTGCGCCGGACGGCATGGTGAAAATTCCTGCTGCGGCTTACCGGTTTCGCGTGAACGGCATTGAAATTGAAGGTCACGATGACGTGGGTGTGGATTTCCAATATCCATGGGAATCTTCTCCCAACCGGTATCACGATCACACGGTGAATATCGACGCGTTCTGGATGGACAAATATCCGGTCACCAATGCGCAATTCAAACGGTTCGCGGACGCAACCCATTACCGTCCTGCAGATACCAAGAACTGTCTTCGCGACTGGAAAGACGGCACTTACCTTGATGGGTGGGCAGACAAGCCTGTGACCTGGGTATCGCTTGAGGACGCGCGAGCGTACGCGAAGTGGGCAGGCAAGCGCCTGCCGCATGAATGGGAGTGGCAGTACGCCGCGCAAGGGTCGAACGGCAGGAAGTATCCCTGGGGAAATAGCTGGGATGCCAATGCGGTGCCCGTCCAGGAAAAGGGGCGCAGGTTGACTGCGCCGGACGGGGTCGGCCTGCATCCGCAGGGGGCAAGTCCCTTCGGCGTGCAGGACATGGTCGGAAACGTGTGGCAATGGACCGACGAATATCTGGATGAGCATACGCGGGCAGCCGTGCTTCGCGGAGGCAGTTACTACCAGCCCGGCGGCTCTATCTGGTATTTCCCGCAGGCGTATAGAAATGACGAGCATGGGAAGTTCTTGTTAATGGCGCCGAGCGAAGACCGGTCTGGTGCCGTGGGCTTCCGTTGCGTCATGGACGTGAACTGATTGATTTAGTCCGTCCACTAACCGGTTGATTGGAACGATTATTATTTAGTTTTCCTATATGAATTGCTGGCGTACGAAGCTGTCCTGACAGGTTGCCGGGGAGAGCGGCGCTATCCGATAAAAAGTTTGCTGCTTAAAAACTAAGATAATGGAGAATAGTTAATGAAGAAGTCGCTTCTGGCTCTTGCAGTTCTGAGTGCCTTGCCGAGTGCCGCCTACGCCGAGAACAGCGTGACCCTCTACGGTATTGTTGACGACAGCATCAACGCTACCAGCAATGCCCAGGCGGCGGCTAAGAGTGGTCGAAGCGGCGGCCACTCGTACAACCTGTCGACGGGCGGAATGCAGGGCAGCCGTTGGGGCCTGCGCGGTAACGAGGACCTCGGCGGTGGCGTGAAGGCGATCTTCCGGCTGGAAGGCGGCTTTGACGTGAACTCGGGCAAGCACAGCCAGGGTGGCAACGAGTTCGGACGCCAGGTGTACGTCGGCTTGTCGAGCAGCTTTGGCACGGTCACACTGGGACGTCAATACGACTCCATGACTGAATACGTCGGCCTGATGGAAGTCGGTGATCAGTGGGGCGGCGCCATGACTGCCCACCCGAGTGACCTGGATAACTTCAACCCCACGAACCGCGTGAATAACGCAATCAAGTACGCGAGCGCAAACTATGGGGGCTTCACGTTCGGCGGCGTGTATGGCCTCGGTGGCGTTGCCGGCAGCATGACCCGCAACCAGATCTGGTCTGTCGGTGCAGGCTACAGCAAGGGCCCTTTGACGCTGGGCGTTGGCTATCTGAATGTGCGTGACCCGAACAAATCGTTCTGGGGCAGCAACCCTAATGCATCGACGACGGGTGGCAACAACATGGGTGCATCGACCACTACCGGCGTACAAAACAATCCAGTGATCTCCGGCTTCGCCACGGCTCGTACATACCAGGTCGTCGGCACAGGTGGCGCATACACATTCGGCGCGGCAACGATCGGTGCCACGTACTCGAACATCAAGTTCATGAACCTCGGCGCGGACGCAGTTACGGGCATCGCGGCCCGGCAGGCGAGCTACCGGGGCACGGCCACGTTCAACAATGCTGAACTCAGCCTCAGTTATCAATGGACGCCGGCCCTGGTCATGGGCGTTGCATACGATTTCACAAAAGGGAGTTCCATCGACGGGTTGTCGGCTGCGAAGTATCACCAAGGAGCATTGGGCGCGGATTACTTCCTGTCCAAACGCACCGACGTCTATCTGATCGGCGCGTATCAACACGCCTTGGGTCACGACTCGACGGGCCAGGACGCAGTTGCTTCGATCAACAATCTCGTTCCGTCGAACTCGAACAACCAGGCTAACGTTCGCGTTGGTATCCGCCACAAGTTCTGACGAGTATTAATCGGGCTACTTGCATTAGGGCGCTTTTCGCTTTCTTTTTCTATTAGTGCGTGGCGGCTATCACCACGCAGAGGCGAAATGAAATCGTAAGAAGATTGGCATCCAAGGGGATGTTTGGCATTCCCCGACTGCATCGTCCTATACTTTAGTCACTCGCGTCCAATGCCCGGACCGAGCGTTCTGGTTGGCGCTATCCTTGCCGACAGGCATCAGCACTACCCCCAGGCGCCGACCCGGCGCGCTACGCTTACGGATCTCGGGCATGAGCCAAGTCACCACCGGCGCCTTGAACGGCCTCGCCACCGCCTTGCGGGGACAGCAGAAGCAGCTCACCGAGCGCTGGATGCAACTCGTCTTTGGTGACGCCGAGGTAGAGCATTCCGACGATCTGACCTACCGGCAGCTTGCCGACCATATCCCGCGCATTTTCGACGAAATCTGTCTGGTACTCGAATCGCAGGATATGGATTCACAGGAGCACGCGATCGAACACGACGCGCGCGAACACGGAAAATGGCGCTGGCAGCAGGGTTATCGTGTTGATGAACTGGTTCGAGAACTGGACTTGTTCCGCCAGGTCCTGCTCGCGGCCATTGGCGATTACGCGGAGCGCAATCCCTCGTTCGACCGCAAGCACGAGGAACGCGCGCGTCTGATCACCGATCAGACGCTCAGTTTCGTTACGCTAACCTCCGTTCGCGAGGCGGTGGGCGAACGCGACCGGAAACTCGACGAATACACCGGCATGCTGGAGCGCGCGAATCAGGAACTGACTCTGCGGCAACGGTTGATCAGCGACCTGTACGAAACGCGCATGCAGGTCGCCCGGCGTGTCACTCACGATCTACGCAACTTCCTGAACGTATTCGCGACCGCGCTGCAATTGATCGGCCGTTCGCAGATGAAAAACGACCGGGCGATTGCGCTCGCGAAACGACAAGTCGCCGACATGGCCGCGCTCGTCGACGAAATGGGTGAATACTCGAAAGTGCTCGGCGATGATTCCATCCTGACGGTCGAGCGTTTCGACCTGACCGACCTCTTCGACGAACTCATGCTGCTCTGCCATGCGTCCGCCAAGGCGAAGGGGCTGACGCTCAAGGGGCGCGTTGATCCGGCATTGAGCATGATCACGTCCAACCGGCTGAAGATGAAGCAGATTGCACTGAACCTGCTGTCCAACGCAATCAAATACACCACGACGGGCGAGGTGGAACTGGCGATTGTCACCTCGGGCGCGAAGCACTGGACGCTGCGTGTGTCGGACACGGGCATGGGAATCAGCGAAGAAGATCGTGAACGGGTGTTCGAGGAATTCGAACGCGCGGCTTCCGACGAGATTCCCGGCACCGGATTGGGATTGGCGATCGTGAAGGAACTCGTGCGCGAACTGCACGGCGTGATCCGCTTCGAATCGTACAAGGGTCGCGGCAGCGTGTTCGAAGTGCATTTTCCGCTGGTGCTTGAAATCGATGGCGGGGCTTCGGGGGGATGAGGCTGGAGGATCAGATATTTCCGTTGGACCAAAACTGCGTCAGGCTCCCAATGGCGGCGCACAATCGATCTTGCATAGCGTATAGCGTTCATGTACACTATACGAATGATCAAAAGCTTTCGACACAAAGGGCTGGAGCGGTTTTTTCTCACCGGATCTAAAGCTGGCATTACCGCCGCTCATGCGGTGAAACTGCAGATTCGCCTGACGGCGCTCGATGCCGCGACGGGTCCCGACGATATGAACGCGGCGGCGTGGAGACTCCACTCGATCACCGGGCAGAACCCGAAGAAGCAGGATGTCGAAGGCCACTGGTCAATATGGATAACGGGCAACTGGCGTCTGACGTTCTTTTTCGAAGGAACAGATGCTGTTCTTGTTGATTACCAGGACTATCACTAAGGAGCCGACATATGACATCAATGTATAACCCGGCGCACCCCGGACTGGTGTTGCGCGACTACCTGGGCGAACTCAGTATTACGACAGTAGCGGAGCGGCTTGGTGTTACGCGTGCCGCGCTTTCGCGCATACTCAATGGTCACGCCGGCATTTCGGCTGACATGGCTATATTGCTGGGTGCCGCGCTCGGAACGTCGGCGGAAATGTGGACCATCATGCAGGCTCGCTACGATCTGTGGCAGGCACAACGGAAACCGCACCGAAAGGTTAAGCCATTCCCCGAACTGGCACGAGCAGCCTGACGCGCAATTGCCTCACCCCAACCGCCCTAGAGGCGGTTTTTTTATACCCGGGCGCGTTCCTGACGTTCCCCGACACCGCTGCTAAGCATAGAAGTTTTATGTGGTTCCAGCATTTTTTCCTTTTGTTTAACATCGTGTGGCTAGCATTTGCTGATGCTCGTTGCCGCGTTGGGCGCGGCGAGCCACCCGGACAAAAGGAGTCTTCAACCGATGGCAGACGTATTCGCCCGAGGGGCATCCGT
>Ga0105854_1001147_pt1 | contig 10964 bp, 13 predicted proteins | sample OrgsoiDNA_201058_FD_89679 | JGI IMG/M metagenome (GOLD analysis project Ga0105854, IMG submission 89679) | Permafrost soil microbial communities from the Arctic, to analyse light accelerated degradation of dissolved organic matter (DOM) -... | ecosystem: Environmental > Terrestrial > Soil >... | reverse complement strand
GCTCGGTTGCGGCCCGGGCCTCGACCTCGACCTCGGCCTCCGCCGGGGCCTCGACCTCGACCTCGGCCTCCGCCGGGGCCTCGACCTCGACCTCGGCCTCCGCCGGGACTTCGGCCTCGGCCCCGGCCTCCGCCGGGGCCTCTGCCTCGACCTCCGCGGGAGCTTCGGCCTCCGCGTCGGCCGGAGTCTCGGACTCGGCCGTTTCTTCCGGGGCGTCCTCGTAGAGGTCGGCTTCAGCCGCGGCCGCCGCCGCTTCCTCGACCGCTGCGGTCTCCTGCGCCTCGAGCTCGTCGAGCTCGTCCTGCGGGGGCAGTTCCTCACCCTCGGGCGCGACGACGAGCTTCAGCTGGGCCGTCACGTCGCCGAAGATCTCGACGGGCACGGTGTAGCGGCCGATCCGCTTGATCGCGTCCATGGAGAGCTTGCGGCGGTCGACGCGGATCTTCGCGTCGTTCCAGAGCCGGTCGGCGACGTTGGTCGCGGTGACCGAGCCGAAGAGCGCGCCGGTGGGGCCCGCGTTGCGGTCGAAGCGCAGCTCGAGCGCCTCGAGACGTGTCGCGATCGACGTCGCCTCGTCGCCGGTCTTCGCCTCCTGGCGGGCCCGCTGCTCGTCGCGCTTCTCGAGCTCGCGTACGAGCGCCGGAGTCGCCACCTCGGCGAGGCCGCGGGGGAGAAGGAAGTTGCGCGCGTAGCCGCGTGCGACGTTCACGACCTCGCCCCGGAGGCCGAGTGAGTCGACGTCCTGCTTGAGGATGATCTCCATGGCGAGGGCTACTTGTCTCCGACGTACGGCAGAAGGGCGAGCTCACGGGCGCGCTTCACCGCGACCGCGACTTGGCGCTGGTGGCGCCGGCACGCGCCGCTGATGCGGCGGTTGCGGATCTTGCCCTTCTCCGACACGTAGCGGCGGAGCTCGTTGATGTTCTTGTAGTCGACCTCGTCGACCTTGGACTTGCAGAAGAAGCAGGACTTGCGCCGCCCCGGTCCCGTGGGTGCGGGGCGCTTGCTGCCCCTGCTCGAGCTGCGGTCGCGATCGGAATTCTTCGGTGCTGCCAAGAGAGTCTCCTTAGAACGGAATGTCGTCGTCGGTGCCCTTGAAGTCGGCGTCGGAGCGGCCCGACGCGCCGGCAGGCACGAACTGGCCGCCGCCGCCCTCGCCGCCGCCCTCGCCGCCGCCGTCGCGGCCGCCGAGGAACTGGACGCTGTCGGCGATGATCTCGACCGCCTGGCGCTTGGTGCCGTCCTGGGCGTCCCACTCGCGCCACTCGAGGCGGCCGTCGATCGCGACCGGCCGTCCCTTCGCGAGGTACTGGGCGCAGTTCTCGCCCTGGTTGCCCCAGACCGTGATGTCGAAATAGTTCGGCTTCTCCGTCCACTCGCCGGACGTCGCGTCCTTGCGGCGGGTGTTGACAGCTATGCGCAGGCTGCAGACCGCCATGCCGGAGGGCGTGTGGCGCAGCTCGGGGTCGCGGGTCAGGTTGCCGACCAGGACGACGCGGTTGATGTTTGCCATGGTTTTCGCTCCTCTCCTACGGGACGACCCAGGCTACTCGTCAGCCTCGGCGCTGTCATCGGCTGCCACGGCGGTGGCGATCCGGTCGCCGTCTTCGTCGGACGGGGCCGCGGCGGGCGGTGCGCCTGCGGGGATCTGCGACGGCGCCTTGGTGTGGCCGTCCTTGACGCGCCGGAAGGCGCCGTGGCGGGTGACGCCGTCGGTGATCTTCAGGACGCGCGTGATCTCGGCCAGCGTGTCGGGCGGGCAGGTGAAGAGGAGGAGGTGGTAGACCGCCTCGCTCTTGTGCGCGATCTCGTAGGCGAGGCGCCGGCGGCCCCACGGTTCGTGGCCGTCCCAGGTGCCGTTCGCACCGTCGACGACGCTGCGCACGCGCTGGATGATCTCGGTGCCCCGCTCGTCAGTGATGTCGGGGTCCAGCAGAAGCATGATCTCGTAGTCGTTCACAGGTCCGAATCTCCCTTCTCATGGACTGAATCGGCCGCACCTCCTGTGCGCCGCTTCGGATGACGGCGCGACGGGTGTGGCGAGAAGCGGCGGCAGTGTAGCATCGCCGCGATGAAGCGCCTGCTTGCGCTGTTGGCGGGGGGTCTCGGGCTCGGCGCTTTCCTGCGCCGCCGCCGGCCCGTCCGCTCCCTTTCTCCCGCCGATGATCTGCGCGCGAAGCTCGAGTCTTCGAAAGGGCTCGAGGCCGAGCGCGACGAGTTCGCGGCCGGCGAGATGTCCGTCGGCCAGGTGTCCGACGTCGACACGCGCCGGGCCGACGTCCAGGCGCGCGCCCGCCGGGCGATCGACGAGCTCGGCGAGAGCTAGCCTCTAGGCCACCGCCGCCAGGAGCTCGGCTCGCTCGGTGTCCGTGAGGCCGCGCAGCGGCGCGCGCACGTCCTCCCGCATCGGCACGCCCCGCGCCCGCACGACCGCCTTCGACGCCGCGTGGCGGGGGTAGCGGTCGAGCACCTGCCGCAGGTCGCCGGCGCGCCGCGAGTCGCCGCTGCGCACGGCATCGACGACCACCTCGGGGAATGCCGCCGCGAGCCCCGAGACGGCACCTGCAGCCCCGGCCGCGAGGCCCTCCCCGATCAGCGACTCCGCCCCGATGAAGACATCGAGCCCTTCGAGCAGGTACGGCTGCACTTTCGAGAACGGCGCGTCGCTCACCTTCATCCCCACCAGGTTGTCGACCGCGTCGCACAGCCGTTCGACCACCTCGACGGGGATCGCGTAGCCCGACGCCTTTTCGAGCTCGTAGGCGTAGAAAGGCAGCGGCGCGCACGCGCGCGCGGCCGCGACGAAGTGTTCGAGCAGGGCGTCGTCATCGAGCTGGAAGTAGGGGGGCGCGATCACCGCGACCGCCTCGACGCCCGCTTCTGCGGCGTGCGCGGCGAGTGCGACCGTGTCGGCAGTCGTCTGCGCCCCGCAGTGCGCGAGCACGGGGAGGGGCCCTTCGGCGTACCTCAGGAGCGCTGTTTTACGTTCTGGAAGTGCTAAAAGTATTCCTTCGCCCGTGCTCCCCAACGCCAAAATCCCCTCGATGCCGGCATTCGCCAGGAAGTCGAGGTACGGCGCAAACGCATCCTCGTCGAGCCGGGCTCCGCCGTCCCTGAAGGGCGTCAGCGCGGCGGCAATCGTCCTGGCACTCATCGCGGCGATGCTACTCGCCGCGCGGCCGGCTGCCGCATCCGACCTGATCGACCTGAACGCGACGCACGTCTCACTCGCGGTGGAGGGCGGGGTGGCGCTCGTCACCTACCGGGCGAAAGGAGCAACGCGCCACGTGCTCGTGTGGGGCGCGATCAATGCCCTCGCGCCCGAGTCGGGCAAGCCGCAGGTCCGCTTCAAGCACGATTACTCCGGAGGGCTGACCTCGCTCCATCGTGCAGCTTGGGTGAACTTCGTCGACGGGTGCCGCCCGTACGACGGCCCCGAGCTTGTGTACTTCGTCGCGGGCTGCACGGCGCCCGACGGGTCGTACTGGGCGATCCAGCGCTGGCAGCGCAACCTGCCGCACCGCGGCTGGCGACCGTGGACCGACTGGCAGCGCGTGTGGGAGCTGCGCCTGTCGCACTGGACCGGGCCGCTCGCGCAGGTCGAGTTCGATGCGGACTGGGCGTTTCACGGCGACGCGCAGGGAATCTTCGGGCGCTTGATGTACGCGGGCGCCCCGGTGCACGGCTTCCACACGACGTCGAACGGCGCGCCGACCGACACCTACGGGCGCAGTCTCTACATCGACACCCTCAACTCGAAGTACGGCCCGGGCTGGGAACGTGAGACGTCGGTCGTCTTCCGGAATCCCACCGGTGCGTTCTGTTACTCGTTCTGGCCGACGCACGACGTGTCGCTGCCCGGGCAGCCGGCACGGCCGGCTGGTGACGCGACCGCTACCGGATCAGCGTCGTCGGCCCGGGCGTGACGCCCGACGTCGTCGCGGAAACGCCTGATCCCGGCAGCTGGGAGCCGACCGACAGCACGAAGGTCGCCTGGGAGAAGCAGCAACTGAAGCTCTTCGACGAGGTCACTGCCGGCGACAAGTTCTGCGCGACCCAGCACTAGATGCGCTGGTTTGCATTTGACACCTAGCGACGCTATGTATAGCGTCACTCGGCATGAGAGCCGAGACGCTCAAGGGGCACCTCGACGTGCTGATCCTGGCAACCTTGCGTGACGGGCCTGCGCACGGCTACGCCGTGATCGAGGAGCTGAAGCAGCGCAGCGGCGGTGCGTTCGAGCTCGCGGAAGGCACGGTCTATCCCGTGCTCCACCGGCTCGAGGCGGACGGGTTGCTCGCAAGCGCATGGTCGACGGCGGCCGGGCGGCGGCGGCGGGTCTACCGCCTGACGCGGCGCGGCCGCGCCGCTCTCGCGCAGCGCCGCGGCGACTGGCAGAGCTTCGTGCGCGCGGTCGAGGCGGTGCTCGCGTGACCGGGCTGCGCGCGGAGCTCGCGCGCGTCGGGATCCGCGGCCGGCTCGCTCGGCGGATCGTCCTCGAGCTGGAGGACCACCTGCGCTGCGACCCGGCGGCCGATCTCGGCGCGCCGCGCGAGATCGCCCAGCGGTTCGCTGAGGAACTCAGCGTGCCGCGCACACGCCGCTCGACCTACGGCGGCTTTGCGGCGCTCGCGTTCGCGGCGGTCTCGATTGCGATTTCCTCGAGCGGAGGCGGGCTGGATGTCTTCGGGGCGCGCGGCTGGGTCGTTTCGCTCGGCGGGCTCGGCGTCGTCTTCGGCGGGCAGGTTTCATTCGTCGCCGGCGTGCTCGCGCTCTGGGGCGCGCTCCGCCGTCCACGCACTCCGGCGGAGCTACGGCTCGTTCAGCGCCGCACCGGTGTCGCGCTCGCCGCCGGGGGCTTCGCGCTCGCCGCGCACGGAGTGCAGACAGTTGCCGTGCAGCCGCTCATGTCGAACTTGTGGCTCGCACTCGCAATCCCGGCAAGCGTGGTGCCGGCACTCGCGCTCGGCTCCGCGGCGCACGGACTGCACAGCGCGATCGCACTGACGCCGCGCACCGAGCCGGTCGCCCGGCCGTTCCCGTACCGGGCCGTGATCGCGATCGGTACGGCCGCAGTCACAGTGATGGTGGTCGGCAGCGCGTTCGCCGAGCATTCGTGGGTCGAGGGCCTGAGCCGCGGCGTGCTCGAGTCGATCGGCTTCGCGCTCTGCTTTGCGATCTTCGGACGGCGCTTGGGCATTCGCCGCTGACGAGTCACACTGCGCAGATGGCCGTGCGCGTGACGAACCAGCCTCCGCCTCTTCGCGACTACAACCTCGTCGCCGCGAACCGTCCGCTGCTCGAGGGCCTTCACCGCGAGGGAGCCGGCTGGGCCGAGGAAGCACTGCTCGCCCTGGGCGACGAGCTCGGAGGTGAGCCGCTCGAGTGGGGCAGGCTTGCGAACGAACACCCGCCTGTGCTGCGCACGCACGACCGCTACGGCGAGCGGATCGACGACGTCGAGTTCCATCCGGCGTGGCATTCGCTGCTCGAGCTCGGCGTGCGCCACGGCGTGCACGCGACGTCGTGGCGTGACCCACGCCCCGGAGCGCACGTCGCCCGCGCCGCGGCGTTCATGGCGCTCGGCCAGGTCGAGGCGGGCGTCGGCTGCCCGCTCTCGATGACGCACGCGGCGGTTCCCGCGCTTCGCGTCGAGCCTGCGCTCGCAGCCGAGTGGGAGCCGCTCCTCACCTCGCTCACCGTCTCGGACGGCGCGCTCTGTGGGATGGCGATGACGGAGCGCCAGGGCGGCTCCGACGTGCGCGCGAACGAGACCGAGGCGCGGCCGGCCGGCGACGGTGAGGCGACTCTCCACGGCCACAAGTGGTTCTGTTCGGCGCCGATGTGCAACGTATTTCTGATGCTCGCGCAGGCGCCGGCGGGCCTCTCGTGCTACCTCGTGCCGCGGCGGCTGCCTGACGGCGCGCACAACGGGATCTACATCGAGCGGCTGAAGGACAAGCTCGGCAACCGTTCGAACGCCTCGAGCGAGATCCGTCTCGACGGCGCCTGGGGGCGACTCGTCGGCGAAGAGGGGCGCGGCGTCGCGACGATCATCGAGATGGTCATGCACACGCGGCTCGACTGCGTGCTCGGCTCGACGTCACTGATCCGTGAAGCCGTCGCGCAGGCGGCGCACCACTGCGCGCACCGCGCGGCCTTCGGGAAGCTGCTCATCGACCAGCCGCTGATGCAGAATGTCCTCGCCGACCTCTGCGTCGAGTCGGAGGCGGCGACCGTCGGCGCGCTGCGGCTCGCACGAGCGTTCGACGAGCGCGACGAGCTCCGCCGTGTCGCGACGGCCGTGCTCAAGTACTGGGTCTGCAAGCGTGCGCCCGCCGCGGTCGGCGAGGCGCTCGAGTCTCTCGGCGGCAACGGCTTCGTCGAGGAGAGCGGCCTGCCCCGGCTCTTCCGCGAGAGCCCGCTGAACGCGATCTGGGAAGGCAGCTCGAACGTGCAGTGTCTCGACGTCCTGCGCGCCCTCCGTCGTGAGCCTGCGGCCGGGGAGGCATTCGTCGCCGAACTTGAGGCGCGCGACCGGCCGGCCGTCGAACGCGCCCTCGCCGGCGCCGGCGAGGGCGCGGCACGTCGCCTCGTCGAGACGATGGCCGTCGCCTTGCAAGGGACGCTGCTCGACCGCCACGGCGACCCCGGGGCTGCTGAGGCGTTCCGCGCCCGCGAGCGCTTCGGCGCGTTCGGCACGCTGCCGGACGGGCTCCCGCTCAGGGCACTGATCGAGCGGCACCAGCCGCAGCTCTAAGCGCTCTATTCGGGAAGCCAGCCCGCGCGGTAGCGGTTCGGTTCGCGCGGGGGGAATCGCGCATATGCCTCCGCGGGGTCGGTCGTCTCCTGCTCGACGCCGGCGCCGTGGCGGAGTGCAGCCTCGTCGACGCTGTAGCCGCCCCAGTCCGGGCCGGTCGAGCGGTCGCGGGCCCCGACTGCGAGCACCAGGCAGGGCGCGTCTCCGGCCCCGACGATCGTATGCCTCGTCTCGGCAGGGCAGTGCACGAAGTCCCACTGGCTGAGCGGGCGCTCCTCGCCCTCGACGATCAGCAGCGCCTCCCCGGAGAGCACGAGGAAGTCCTCCTGATCGGCCTCCCAGTGGTACATCGACATCGGCTCACCCGGCCCGAGGGCGACGAGGTGGATCCCCAACTGCGAAAACTCCGGTTCGCCCTCGAACACGCAGTAGGCGCCTCGCCCCTGCCCCGGCCGCCAGCGCGCCTCTCGCGCATTCAGGACGAACCAGCCGTCCTCGTTGGGGATGAGGCCGTGTTCGGTCGATTCGAGCCGCGACTCAGGAACCATCGCACAAGCCTCTCACACGCCTCGCCTTTGCATTCCGCCAAAGTAGTCTGACCGCGTGCCGCTCGCAGCCAGCCTGCACTACCTGATCCACTGGCCGACGGAGGGCGGCTACAACTTCGTCAGTGGGCCGCTCGCCGACATCACGCTCATCACGGCCTTCGCCAGCGCGCTGTACCTCTGGCTGCGGAAACACAACTGCCACGTCCGCCGCTGCTGGCGCTTGCAGTGGCACCCTCATCCCGACCACGGTCACCCGGTGTGTAAGAAGCACCACCCGGACGGCCACGGTGTGAGCCCCTGATGATCGGCGTGTGCGCTTCTGGCTCGCGGGCGGGTTCGAGATGGCACGGCGGGCGGTAGCGCCGTGACCGCGATCCGGCGCCGCCTCCCCGAGCTGACCCTCGTCGAGCATGAGTTCTCCGTTCCGCTCGACCACGGCTCCCCCGGAGGCGAGGCGATCACGGTCTTCGCCCGTGAGCTCGTCGGTGCCGCCCCGGGCGCGGGCGACTTTCCGTTCCTCGTCTTCTTCCAGGGCGGCCCCGGTCACGAGGCCCCGAGAACGACCGCCGCACCTCCGCCGCGCTCCTGGCTGGACCGGGCGCTGAAGGAATACCGCGTGCTGATGCTCGACCAGCGCGGCACGGGCCGGTCGAGCCCCGCCGGAACCGTGTCCGGGTCGAGCCCGAAGGAGCAGGCTGACTACCTCACCCACTTCCGCGCCGACTCGATCGTCCGCGACGCTGAGTGGATCCGTCGCGAGCTGGGCGTCGACCGGTGGAGCGTCCTCGGGCAGAGCTTCGGCGGCTTCTGCGTGATCACGTACCTGTCGTTCTTCCCCGAGGCGTTGCGTGAGGCTTTCGTGACCGGCGGGTTGCCGCCGATCGCGCGACCAACCGACGACGTCTACGAACGCACCTATCCGCGGGTCCTCGATCGCTGCCGTCGCTATTACGAGCGCTATCCCGACGACCGGGAGCGCACGCTCGCGATCCACCGGCGGATCGAAGAGGACTCGATCGTCCTCCCGTCGGGCGACCGCCTGACCGCGCGCCGCTTCCAGCAGCTCGGCCTACTCCTCGGGATGAGCGACGGCGCCGAGCGCCTGCACGGGATCATCGAGCTGCCACCGGACTCTCCCGCGTTCCTGCACGACGTCGAGGCGGCGCCCGGGTTCTCGCGCAATCCGCTCTTCGCGGTCGTCCACGAGGCGTGTTACGCCGACGGGTGCGTCACCGGCTGGTCGGCGGAGCGCCTTCTGCCCTCTCAGCTGAGCGACCCCGCGTTGTTCACCGGCGAGCACGTCTACTCGTGGATGTTCGACGACTACGCGGCGCTGCGGCCCCTGCGCGAGGCAGCCGAACTGCTCGCGCACCATTCGTGGCCGCGGCTCTACGACGAGACCCGCCTCGCGGCGAACGACGTTCCGGTCGCGGCCGCGATCTACGCGAACGACATGTACGTCGACCGCGTCCTTGCCGAGGAGACCGCCGGGCGGATCCGCAATCTGCGGCCCTGGCTGACAAACGAGTACGAGCACGACGGGCTCCGCGTCGACGGCGGGCGGATCCTCGACCGCCTGATCGGCCTCGCGCGCGCCTAGATGACCGCCGACGCATGATTCGGCGGAGCGCGGGACCTGGTGGGTGACAGCATCCGTAACGACAGGTAGATGGGGAGAGATCGGCGACGGATTGCTGCGCTCACGATCACCGCTTTGCTCTGCCGCGTCGCTGCCAACGTCGCTTGGCACTGAGGGCGTGGTGGATGCCGCGCGTATGTTGGTCGTGTGACGAGATCCGGTCCGCGCACTCGCACGAGCCGTCGCCGGGGGCGCGGCCTCCGCCGTCTGGTCTGGTTTGTCGTCGCGGTCATCCCGGCGGCCGCCGTTGCGCTCGCGGCCGGGGTGACTTGGTGGTCGGGCGCGACTCTGGCAGGAGACGGCACGGCGCTGGCTCGGATCGAGTTGCAGCCGCTCGCCGGGTCGCTCATCTCGGCGACTGCATTTGAGCCCGACGGGACGCGCATTCCGCTCGCGGTTCGCGGCGGCCGCCTGATGCCGCGAACGCTGCTTCGTCCCGGGGAACGTGTGACGGTCGAGGTTGTCGTTCACCGACCGGCCTGGCTTGGCTGGGCCCTCGGCCAGAAGAGCCGCCGTGAGCGGCTGACGCTGCGGACGCCACTGCCGCGGCTGACCGGGCGCTGGCTGACCGTCGCTTCCCACTCACCGCTTCGGGTGCGCTTCGCCGAGCCTGTCGACAAAGTCGAATACCGGGCTCCCGACGGCACGCACTCGATCTCGGTTGGCGGTCGGCGCCTGGTTTCGCTCGGACCGCACGCAGGGGCAGGCACGGTCGACGTCTCGAGCGCAGCACGTTCATGGGAACGCCTCGGCGACCCCGTGCGCGTGACCTGGTTTCCAGCGACACATCTTCCGGCCGTCCTTGTCAGCCCGGCCGCGAGCCGCGTCGTCTCTCCTCTCGCCCGAATCCGGCTCACGTTCTCCCGGCCCGTCGCCGACCTCGTCGGCGCGGCACGGCCACGGTTCTCTTCGAACGTTGCCGGCAGCTGGCGGACGACAGACAGCCACACACTCCTGTTCACGCCGGCCGGACTCGGCTTCCCACTGGCAGCCAGGCTGCACCTCGAACTTCCACGCAAGCTCACCGTCAGCACCAGCGCCACCAACACTCAAACCAGCACGATCGACTGGACCGTCGCTGCCGGGAGCCTGTTGCGCCTCCAGCAACTGCTCGCCGACACTGGTTACCTCCCCGTTGCCTTCCACCCCGAGGGCGGCCCCGTGCCGCGACGGCAACTCGCCGAGGTCGATGCAGCCCTCGAGCCACCGAACGGAACCTTCAGCTGGCTCTACACCAACACGCCAACCCAACTTCGACAGCTCTGGAACCCGGGCCAGCCCAACCAGATCACCCGCGGCGCGGTGATGATGTTCGAGCACGACCACGGCCTGATCGTCGATGCGTTCGCCGGCGCACACGTGTGGCAGGCCCTCCTCACCGACGCAATCGCAGGCAAGAAACGCAGTGACGGCTACAGCTACGTCTACGTCCACCGCGCCCTTCCGCAGTTGCTGACGCTCTGGCACAACGGCCAAACCATCCTCACGTCACCCGGAAACACCGGCGTTCCTTCAGCCCCCACCCAGCCGGGCACGTTCCCCGTCTTCGAGCACATCCCGATCGGGACCATGAGCGGCACCAACCCCGATGGCACCCACTACCACGACCCCGGAATCCGCTGGATCAGCTACTTCCACGGTGGCGACGCGCTCCACTCTTTCAACCGAACATCCTTCGGCACACCACAAAGTCTCGGCTGCGTCGAGCTTCCACTCGCCTCCGCAGCCAAGGTTTGGCCCTACACCCCAATCGGAACCCTCGTCACGATCGAAAACTGACGGCGGAGGAGCGTCTATGCAGCCGCGGCAGACGGTGCCATACTCGAACGGTGAGTCGCCTGCGGCGCCCCTCGTGCATCCTTGGCCTGCTCGCGCTTGCGGTCGCCGTCAGCGCGGGTGGCGGTTGGTCTGCCGCCGACCGGACGGGGTCCTCTGCGGGCGCCGCCGCGGTGGCGAACTCCTGCGACATCACGCAGGCGAAGTCGCTCGAGGGCAAGGTCAGAACGAACATCCGGTT
>Ga0105854_1001144_pt1 | contig 10978 bp, 10 predicted proteins | sample OrgsoiDNA_201058_FD_89679 | JGI IMG/M metagenome (GOLD analysis project Ga0105854, IMG submission 89679) | Permafrost soil microbial communities from the Arctic, to analyse light accelerated degradation of dissolved organic matter (DOM) -... | ecosystem: Environmental > Terrestrial > Soil >... | reverse complement strand
TGATATTGGCCGTTGGTGCAACGCTCGGTCTCTCTCACGCAGCCTTGCCGTTCGCGGCGCTGCAAGATCATGTCGGCGCGCTGGCCTGGATACTCCCGTTTTCACTCGTCGGCATTCCCGCCGTCCTGATGGGCGGTACGCTGCCGGTCCTGATGCGGGCGGTAGCGCCGTTAGCCATGCATATCGGCCGCACCGGCGGTCGTCTGTATGCGGCGAATACCGCTGGTGCGATCGCCGGAACGCTAGTCGTCCCGTTCGTCCTGATTCCCTCGCTCGGTGTGTTGGGCAGTGCCCTCGCCGCCGCCGCGCTGAATGCTGCTGCGGCGTTGACCGCGTTGATTCTTAACCGCCGCGTGCACGCGCCTGTTGTAGTCACGGGCACGCCACCTTCAGCGGTTCAGGCTACTCCCCACGCCCGGCTCGCCCTCGTGCTGTATGCGCTAGCCGGTGGCATCGCACTGGGCTACGAGGTCGTGTGGTCACAAGCGATCGTCCAGTTCATCAGCACCAGAAGCTTCGCCTTCTCGATCGTGCTGGCCACCTACTTGTGCGGTCTCGTGCTTGGCAGCGCGATGGTGTCACGTCATGTCGACCGCGCACGTGATCCGTGGGGAGCGTTCGCGCTCCTGATCGCAGCGGCCGGACTCGTTGCGCTGCTCGAGATTGCTTTCCTCGGCGAATGGTTGTTGCAAGGACAGGCACAGGTAGCCAGCGCGGTCTTCGCTGCAACGGGAAGCATGTTCGCCGCCATGTGCGCACGCTTCGCGCTTGCGGGTCTCTGCATCGTCTTCGTGCCAACCCTGTTGCTGGGTGCTGCGTTCCCCTTCGCAATCCGTCTTGGTGTGAACAGCAGCCACGTAGGACGCGATGTCGGCATCGTTATCGCGATGAACACAGCGGGCGGCATAGCGGGCACCATGCTCGCCGGCTTCGTCCTGGTACCGAAGCTAGGCATCGTCCATGCGCTCGCGGCACTGGCCCTTGCGGCGAGCGTGATTGGATTAATCGCGGTCTTTCGCGGTTCTGGCTCCCGTTTGTTCGCACGCGGAAGCGTGCTTGCCCTCGCCGTATGTGCGCTATGCGCTGCAGTCTTCACGCCTTCCGACCGGCTCGCCACGATGCTCACCAAAGCGCGTGGCGGCGACCTGACCTTCTATGCGGAAAGCGAAGGGGGAACCGTTGCGGTCGTCGCGCAAAGGTCCGGCGAGAATCGCTTTAAACGCCTGTACATTCAGGGCGTATCCAATTCCGGCGACGCCATGACGTCGCTGCGTTACATGCGCTTGCAAGCCATGCTGCCGCTGATCATTCACCGCGGCACGTCGCGCTCGGCGCTGGTGATTGGCTTGGGAACGGGCATCACGGGCGGCGCGTTGTTGCCTTATCCCGGCCTCGAACACCGCGTTGTTGCCGAACTGCTTCCCGCTGTGGTGCGCGCAGTGCCGCAATTCAAGGGTAACTATGGCGTGAGCACAGACCCGCGCATGGAGATCCGGCTGCACGACGGGCGGCGCGAACTACTGCGCAACCCGCAGCACTACGACTTGATCACGCTGGAACCGCCACCGCCATCGGCCGCGGGTGTGGTCAACCTGTACTCGTCGGATTTTTATCGGTTGGCGGCGTCGCGACTGCAACCGGCTGGGCTCGTCGCACAATGGTTGCCCCTGCCAACACAAAATGAAGAGGACACGCGTGCGTTGATCAAGAGCTTCGTACAAGTGTTTCCCTACGCCACGATGTGGACCACCGAGCTGCACGAGATGATGCTGGTAGGTTCAATGGAGCCGATCGAACTGGATGTGCCGCGTATCCGCGAACGCTTCGCGCAGCCGGGCGTTGCCGCGGCGCTGCGCGAGGTGGGTATTGCATCCCCCGCCGCGCTGCTTGCCACATGGATAACGGATCGCGCCGGCCTCGAGTACTACGCCGCCGATGCGCAACCTGTGACCGACAACCGGCCGGGCATTGAATACGCTGCGTGGGTACGCAGCGCCGACTTCCCCAAGGTATTGACGCAGTTGCTGGCCTTGCGCAGCGAGCCCCCGCTACAGGGCGCGGATAACGCGTTCCTGGAATCCATGCAGACCGAACGCGGCACGTTGCAGGCCTTCTACGATGCGGGGCTGGCGGCTTATCGCGGAGATCGCGACGCGTGGCAGGAAAATATACGCCGGGTCATGCGCGACGACGAAAGCAATCCGTACTACCGGTGGTTTGTCGGTGCAGGCGGTTAGCGTGTCCGCGAGGGATACCGCAAGGGAGCAGAGCTTGATCGCCCGGTTCCGCGTGAGTCTGGCGGCGAGTCCTGTGTGCGGGTTTCAGATGCGTAGACGAACGCCCGCGCGGAAGTGTCAGCCGGGCCGGCGCACGAGCTCCCGGCCGGCCGCAGGAACTACTGTGCGAGCCCGTTCACGTTCTGGCTCGTCAGGACTCCAGTCACGTGCCCCGACGCTCCAATGCAACATGCTGGGTGATGTGAACGCGGGTGATGTGACCGGCTTCCTCACGAATGAATCCAACGAATTGAGTGACTGGCGGTCATGCGCACTCCCGGTCACGCTCCTGATGGCGTGCACGCAAAGCATGCAAATGGACTTTCGCACGCTCGGCCGCAACCAGTTCGCGCTTGCCTTTCAAGGTGGCGCTTTTGAACCGGGGGTCGCCCATCGCAGCGACGTACTTGTCCCAACGATGCTTCTGATAGCGACGGAAAAAATCCGGCCCGGGCAAGCCGTTGTCGCATGCAAGCAGCACACCGTAATCAATATCGGGCCCATCGTTGAGTTCTCGCAGAGCGGCGTCGAGCACCTCGTATCGGCGGGTCAACGGAACCGTGCGCTCAAACAGGACATGGAAACGTTTGTACGGCAACACCGTACTTTGCAGCGCGGCCCGTTCAAGCGCTCGGATGACAAGGGGCAGCGGATTCGGGTCCATACGAGTCTCCGGTTAAACAACATTCATCGTCACGCACTACCGGCTTGAACGAAAACAGCGTTCCGCTCGGCCCGTGCGATTGAGGTAAAAAAATTTACGCGTGTCTCCTGGTCCACGACCGCGCCATCTTGTTTCAACCCGGTTTTCCAGTGGAGAAGTTCAACGCCTGTCAGGGCAATCGGGCCGAACCGCATGCGTTGCATCGAAGAACGAACCGTGGAGAGCATCGCAGTACGGACGATCGGAAATGACCTTTCCCGTTCTCCAAATACCTGATTCGAAAGAGGCAAGCCCAACCGGCGTTCGGTACTGATCAAACCGGCTGGGCCATCAACGCACATCATCTCGGCGCCGTAACAACGATGTATTGCACCTGAGTTCCAACGTATTGCGGCTGATACCAGTTCGGCCCGCAATGCTGGTAAGCAATGCCGTTCACCACGATGCTCGAGCAGCTCGGCGGCAACGCTGCAACCGTCGCGCCAACCACCACCGCCGTCGTTACGCCGACCGCTACGCCCACTGCCACCGGGTTTGCATACCAACCGTCGTGATAGTGATCATCGTCGTGGTGATGATCATCGTCGTGATGGCCGTCGTCGTGATGGTCATCGTCATGGTGGTCGTCGCCACCGCCGCCGTTGTGACTGCCTCCGCCGTTGTGATCGCCGCCACCATTGCTGCCACCACCGTTGCTGCCACCGCCGTTGTGATCGCCGCCTCCGTTGCTGCCGCCACCGTTGCCGCCGCCGTTGTGATTACCACCACCGTTGCTGCCACCACCGCTGTGACCGCCGCCACCATTGCTGCCGCCACCGCTGTGACCGCCGCCATTGTTGCCTCCGCCTCCGTTACTGCTATGGCCCACGCCGCCGCCCGGATGCGCGCCCATCTGTTGGCCACCGCCCGGACCACCGGGATGAAAGCCACCTCCGCCACCCGCTCCGCCGCCGTGAAAACCGCCTCCTGGCGGCGCGTGAATACTCGTGCGCGCGCCGCCGCGGAAACCAAACGCGTGAACGCTCAACGACGTCGCAAGAAAGACACCGGCAATACCGGCAGCCGCAAGTTGTTTTGTGCGTGACATCATTCGCTCTCCTCATACGGCGTATGGGTAGCAGGCTTCAGCTCGATCGCTTTCGCATTCGCCGCAGGCCGGAAAGTAAAGGTCGACGCGGGAAACTCGGGATTGAGTTTCCAGTGATAGGTCACGACGTGTCGTGGACGTGCGTCCTGGGTTGTATCGACAATCTCCATGCGGCACGGCAACTGACGTGCTCCGCTCTGGATCCAGAGCTCCCAGTCGGCGCCCTGCTGCTGATACGCGTAGTGATTGCACCACCGCGTATCCACGCGCTCCAGTCCGATGAAAAGCGCCGACGTCAACGTAGCGTCATCGACCTTGCCGTTGCCCCAGTAAAACAAATCCGCAAGCGGAGTATCAATGTTGTAGACGGTCGATAACTCGCGAACCAGCAGGTCAATCGTGGGCGGCGCCGGGTTCTTCGAGTAGTAGCCCTCGGACGTATTGAAGATGGTGAATGTCCTGCCGTCGTAGATCAGCCCCTTCGAACCACGGTTTCCCGTGATGTCCGCGCGCATGCGATTCGGCCGCTCCACCTTCAGATCCGTTTCATGAAGAAACGAGACGGTCTGTCCGCTGTCGAGAACGGCATCGGTAGCAGATGTCGTGGTCACATCGAGACGGCTTAGTGAGCGCAGATAGCGTCCCATGGACGACAACGCATCGATAGCCTGCTGCTGGCGCTCGGGCTGCGCGGCGACCGCTGACGCGGTTACCGGTGCGGCCGCCGCAGCGCTCGCGGGGTCGGGGCTTGTCTGCGCGAATGCGTTGACCGCGCTGATGCCCAACGCGATAAGCACGCCGCGTATTGGTCGGTGATAGTGTCTTGGCACGTCGCCCCCTTTATTGGAAAGTGGCGCTGATTGAAAGTTCGACCGCATTTCCCTTCGGGCGGTTACGCACTGCAAATTCATTGACCCATCGCAACGATGCCGACACAGGTGTGCTGCTCAGCTTCCCTGACCACGTCGCCGTTGGACCGATCCCCAAGGAATGACCACTGGTGCCACCTGTCAGGTTGGCGATACCGCCGGTGTCGTCGCCGAGCTGCTGAATCCAGCCACCGACCACACCCACACCCCATCCTCCCGTGAAGCGCTTCAGCGCAAGCAGGTCGAGCACGCTGATCGGGGCGTTGTGGTAGTGCGTCTGGTCGTTAGCCGTATAGAACTCGACACCGTAGTTCGCTGACAGCTCGACGTTATGTTCAGGCAGGAGCTTCGTGTACGCGACCGTCGGAATGAACGTCCACGTGTTCTGTCCGGCGTTGGCAAGACGGCTGGTACTGTAAGCGCCGGTGGGTGCATACATCTGGACGCTCAACGCAATATGGTCGGTCTTGGTCAGGTGATATCCAGCCACGACCGGCGTGAAGAAAATATCCGCGAATTGCGTGGCCTTATCGTTTGGCAGCCGGCCATTGAACGACGACACCGAGGTGTATTGAAAGGGCACGCCGAACGACGACGCAAAGTTCCATCCCCCGGCTGTGATGCCCCACGTCTTGACCGCGTTAAGGATGGTGTATGAGACGTGGAAATTGAGACCAGCAGTAACCGTCCCCGCGATTGGGATTGATTTACTTTTCCCGAACGATCCTTCGTAATAGATGGTCGAGACGGAAAAGATCCAGTCCGACGTGGGCGGCACGATGCCGGCATAAGGCATGACCTGCATGCCGGTTACCGGTCGCCCGATACCGCCTTCAGTCGCGCGGGCGACAGTGGGAAAACCGAGCACAACAGTGGCGAACGCGACCGCCGTCAGCTCCCGGTGCACGCTTTTACGCGCACCGGCCCGCTTGTTGTACGTGTGCATGCTGGCTCCTTCACTAAGTAGTTGTCGCGGTCAATTACTGGACGGTGTATCCGCGCCCCTGCATGCATGCGCCGTAGGCACGCCAGTAGGTGTTCATCTCAGCTTGCTGGTTAGCTTGTGCGTTCTGCGCCTGGGCGGCATGTTGCCGACGGCTACGTGCGCCGCCTACTACTGCCCCGGCGGTCGCACCAACGGCCGCGCCGTGTCCCGGGTCGTTGTGGTTCACGTCGCCAATGAGCGCACCGGCCGCTGCGCCGCGAGCCGCCCCGCCCACTCGCGCGCCCGTGGGTCCCTGCGGCGGCGGCGGAGTGCCAGCAACGACCGCGGGATCGATGCCCGTGTTTTGCCTGGCCCAGGCGTAGCACGCGCCGTCGTCCTGCGATTGCTTGCCGGGGCTTTGTCCATGCGCCGGATACACGGCGGGCTTGGCTGCAAACGCAGCGCTGCCTGTCACGGCAAGCACTGCTGTCAAGAAAATTCCTTTCATGCCAACCTCAATATCGATTAGTAAAACTTACCTTCCAACGAATCTTTATCGATTCGATGTCAACCCTCACCGGCTTTCTTCGGCTTCACGAGTTGCCACGTTCCATCCAGCACCGCGGCGTTCGGTCCGTAAATACGCATGATCAGCGTGTAGGCACTCGTCGGCGCCGGCAACCAGTTCGCTGCTTTTCCCTTGCCCGGCGATTCATGCTGGACATAAAGATCAAGCGAGCCATCGGCGCCATACTTCAGATGTTTCGTGCGGTCGCCGATCGAATAGCGATCGATCGGATTCGCGACAAGATGGCGTCCCGGAAGGTCGTACAGCGTCATCGACCAGAAGAACTTGGCGGGTGGCAGGTCTTTCTTGTCGAAGTGCAAGACATACGGCTGCGTCCCCACGAGTTGCTTGTTGTCCGCATCGACGTGATACCCGACATACACCGCTTCTTCCTTCGTATTGCCGTAGATGCCCATTGCTGCCGCAACTGCACGCGTCATGTAGTCGTTCTTCAAGTCGTCGCGCGAACCGAAGAGACCGAAGGAACCGGTTGTCGATTTCACGGTAGCGGCCAGCGCCTGCTTGCCGCCGGTCACACCGCGTTCCAATGCTTCACGGGTAGCCGGATCAAGCTTGTTAGGGTCGAATGGCTCGCCTGGCGCAATCCCGATCCTGGCAAAACGCTGCATCAGTTCCGTCTCGGACGGATTGGGGGGCTGCGCGAATTGCAATAGAAAGTTCAGATAGCCGATGAAGTCGATCGATGTCGCCCTGGCCTCGTCCCACTTGGGAAAGGTCACGCTCGCGACAGCGGGCGGCGGCGTGGTGTGTTCGAAGCTGGAGAGCGACGCCAAGCCGTACTGATCCTGTATGCGAACGACGTGTCCGACATCGGAGGGTCCATTCAGCGCCGTACGGCCGAGCGTCAGAATAAGATCGGTCTCCGACTTGAACACTTTGTCGATACCCGGTGGCGTCGGCCCGTTCCAGCGAGGGCCTGCCAGCAAGTAGTGGCCAACGCCATTGCCGGTCGCGCGAGAGCCGACGTAAGCAAAGTTGTAGGTGTACAGGTCGATCCACTGGAACACGTAGTAGCGGTCATCGGGAAGCTTCGGAACCGACAACACCCAGGGCTCACGGCGCAGATCCAGCCATGCCCACGAATATGGGGTGTCGTTGTTCGGTGTAACTATTTCCTTGTTTTCGGGCCCATACACTTGCGAATAGTGGCGAAATTTCCCGAACCCTCCGATGTACGCCTTCGAGTTCCTGTCCTGCGTCTGCTGGTAAAGCGTCTTGTAGTTGAACAGCATGGGGTACGCATAGATGAATGCTTCCTTGGCGATAGCCTCGGTTTCCTGGGGCGTCACGCTGCCCGACTCCTGCTGCGCGTTTGCAGATGAAACACCCGTCAGCGCCAGCGTAATCATTAGTATTCCGAACTTGATGAGGTATCCAGGTTTCATGGAAGCACCGTCCGTCATTTGCCGAAAGTCATGTTCAAACCGGCAAAAATGGTGAATTGCGGGACGCCTCGCCCCGAATGCGCGACCGAATATTGCGGCTCTATGTACGCGTTGTAGATGGTCGAACCGCTTTTCCATGCTTTGCCGCCACCCAGGCCGACGGGGATGTAATAGCTTCCTTGCTGCAGGTCGAACGTCCAGGTGCCGGTCGAGCGCACATACCACCCACCGGGCAAGTTAAAAATGCCAAAAGGCTGGGCCGTCAACGACTGCACAGCCGGGCGGCTGTCCTGCCCGGCGAACGAGTGTTGCCACTGGACCAACGCGCCCAGCAACCGTTCTTTGGTCGCGCTGACCGCGACTGCCGCAAGACCGGCTTGCCACTTACCCGTCCCCAGGCTCGGGTCGGTGGCGGTTGGCATGGTGATCAGCGGTCCGACGCCTATCTGGACGCCCTCTTGAGAGAGCAAGAAGATATCGAAAAGGTTGATATCGCCCAATCCCGTGTTGTATCCGCCGCTGGGATCCGGACGGGTGCTGATAGGCACGGTTGCGCGGAAAATCTGCGGCACGCCTATCAGCCCGTTAGGTCCGATTGGAATAGTCGGGCGCAACAAAAAATCGTTGGTATGCGAACTCGTGCCAAATACGCTGGGCGTGTAGTAGTTTTGAATATTGAATGAAGCAGCCAGATTCAGCGGATTATTGCTTTTATTAGCTTCATCCGCGGCGCTTTGCGCGAACGCCAGATTTGTCCAGGCCGCAATAATCAAGCCCAGTGACAATCTACGGACGAATAGCCGCCTATAGCCGCTCATGGATTTTCCCAACGTTTAATTTCACCGGGTGCAAATAGCCCTTCAGCGTTAATTGAATAACGCCTTTCAGGCACACGAGTGCAACCCTTCCTGGCATGCCAGAAAGAGGCTTTCCATGTTTCTATAAATCGGTTTTCCGCGATATACCAAAGCGGAAGGACGATGTGATTTAAGCGGGCTGCGTGGAACCAGAAATAGCCATACGTTAGTCCTCTCAGAGACATAACAGGGCACGTGTGTCCCGTGCGGATCTACTTGCGCAGTGCGAAAGCAGGATTACATTTGTTACGGATGCTAGCAAACGTTTTACCGTTTGCCAATATTATTTTGTAACTGACGAAGCTCTAATTCAATCCGCCAATACGTTTCATAAAAACGTTAGCAAACGTTCGTGAAGCTTCGTTGGTTGCCGCGCGTGATAGACAAAATTCAAGTAAATTTCAAGTAAGAAATTTTGCACAAAATGGGCCCCAAATCTAAAAAAAACAGATATTGGTAATGAACTTGACCTCTGAGAGGCTCCATTCCAACGGCTGACGCAACAGCGTAATTAACTGAATTAATAGTTATTCGCCTGACCGATTTCCCGGATATTCACATTCTTTTGAAAATTGAAACGGAGTACCGGAGCGTTTCAAAACGGAGATCTAGCCGCCTTGGCGAGCTGGAGTTTAAAAAACGAGCGGCGACGAACTGCCGTGCATTCCTGATGACACAAGGACGAGTGCACAGATGCTTTCCCAGCCCGAAAACCTTCCCAGCGTCGTACGCAGAATGACGGCGGGGCAGATGCTGCTCGACGGGGCGTCGGTAGATGACGTTGCCGACCAGCTTCATCTGTCCATGGCGACGGTGAAACGCTACAAGGCGCTGATTGACGCCGGCGGTCTGGACGCGTTGAAACAGTTGGGCGTGGGCGGACGTTCGTCCGTACTGGATCAGCGAGCCCTTGAGTGGATATCCGCGGCGCTTCACAGCTCGGCCAGGGAGCATGGTTTCGACAGCGAGGCGTGGACCAACGCGCGGCTACGGGCACTGATCGAGTCGAAATACGGCGTGCGTTACTCCCGCGTGTACATCTGGCAGATAGCGACCAACCTTGGGCTGGGCCACTTGCTGTCCAAGTCGCGCAGGTAACCACGCAGTTAGTCACGCAGTTAGTCACACAGGCAGCCATAGGCTTCATCACCCCCGGCGTTTCGCCGGTCATCCGCATCCATGAACATCGCAACGAACGAAAGGATTCCCTAATGACTCGCAAATACCCGTCGCGGATTTTCAGCATCAACACACTCAAGGCAGCACTAGTTGTTTCCGCCCTGTTTGCCGCTCCGGCGTTTTCACAGAATGCAGCCTCTGCCGCCGGTCCTGGCGGAGTGGGTGCCGCCGCCACCGCCGAAGTCCAGGCACGTGTGGTGGGCATCGACACTGCGTCGAATAGCGTCTCGTTGCAAGGAAAGGGCGGGCGAGTCGTCGATATCGCCGTGAATCCGGAAGTGGGCGACGTCGGCAAGCTGCAGATCGGCGATGTTGTCCATATCCGCTACGAGAACGCCGTCCTGATCCGCGCCACCAAGGTCGCGTCGAACGGTATTCGCGAGCGGGTCGACGAGACCGCGACCATCCCCGCATCCGGCGGATCGACGGCGACCGCACGTCGGGTGAAAGTGCTGGCGACGGTGCAGAAGGTCGACCACGCGAAGCGGACCATCACGATTTGTGGCCCGAATAAGACAGAAACGCTGCAAGTAGGACCCGACGTTTCGCTAAAGGGAATAAAGATCGGCGACAGCGTACACGCCGAATTTATTGAAGCGACTGCCGTACTGGTGACACGCAACGGCGCTCCAATAAAGTAAGAAGTAAGCGGCCGGCTGGAGAGAAGTCGTGATGCGGACCGGCCGCTCACGCAAGACGATATGTGTCCGGTGTGTGACATGGGGAGCGTAGATGGCGGCTGAAAACAAGACAGCGTCTCGTATGGCAGCGGGCAAAGCGTGCCGCGAGCACATGGCACGTTCGGCGCACGCCCGGATCGGAACGATCGACCGCGATCCGATCGAACTGCTCGAGCAGAACAGCAAGGGACGCGTAGAACGGCTGGTCCCGCTCAGATACGGGCGGATGATGGCGTCGCCTTTTACGTTCTTCAGGGGCAGCGCGATCCTGCAGGCTAACGACCTTGGCAAGATATCGAATATGGGCCTGGTGATGCCCATCTGCGGCGACGCGCATCTGATGAACCTCGGCGGATTCGCGACGCCGGAACGCCAGCGTGTGTTCGACCTGAACGATTCCGATGAAGTCGCGCTCGGCCCGTGGGAATGGGATATCAAACGGCTGGCCGCAAGCTTCATGGTGGCCG
>Ga0105854_1001139_pt1 | contig 11009 bp, 9 predicted proteins | sample OrgsoiDNA_201058_FD_89679 | JGI IMG/M metagenome (GOLD analysis project Ga0105854, IMG submission 89679) | Permafrost soil microbial communities from the Arctic, to analyse light accelerated degradation of dissolved organic matter (DOM) -... | ecosystem: Environmental > Terrestrial > Soil >... | reverse complement strand
CTTTACGGCGAGCTCGCCCGCGCGGTGCCCGGCCCGGATCGCGACGCCGTGTCGCGTGCGCTCGCCGCGGGGCCACGCGCGGATCTGCGCGCGATCCGCGATCGCTACCGGCGAGAGGTCAACGCGCGCGTGTCGACCATGGGATGGCGCGTGTACGACTCGTACCTGAAGGCCAATCGCGTCGAGGCCGGCGCGGCGAGCTACGACGAGGTCGTGCGCCTCGTCCTCGGCGTGCGGCTCTCGTCAGGCCGGATGCCGCTGTCGCCGTAACGTGGTACGGTTCCGCCTCTGATGTCCCGCACCTCCGCGGCCCTGGTCCGCGCGCTCGCCGTCGCCGCGCTTGTCGCCGGCGCGATCGTTCGCCTGGCGGTGCTTCGGGTCGGCGTGCCGTCGGTGGACGACTCGTGGCGCGCGTGGAGTTATCACGCGGCCACCGGGGGTCCATCGCGGATGTACGGGCCGCGGGGGCACGTCGTGACGTTTGGTCAGATCGAGGCGCCGGTGGTCTACCCGCCGCTCGCGCTCGACGAGCTCGCGATCGTGGGACGCATCCATCTGGCGCTCAATCACGGCCGGTTTCCGGACGACGCCGGCCTGACGATGGCAATCAAGGGCGCGCTCGCGGCGCTCGACGCGGCGATGGCGGCGCTGATCTTCCTCGTCGTGCGGCGCGTCGCCGGCTCACGCGCGGCGTGGTGGGGCGCGGCGGTCTACTGGCTGAACCCGGCGGTGTTGATGATCGCGGCGCTCGGGTACTTCGATCCGTTTCTGGCGCTGCCGGCCGTCGGCGCGCTCGTGGCCGCGTCGTTCGGCCGGCCGTGGCTGGCGGGGGCACTGTTGAGCGCCGCGGTCCTCACGAAGCCGCAGGGCGTGCTGATCGCGCCGGCGGTGGCGCTCGCGCTCTGGAACGCGGGCGGCGGCGCGTTCGATCGCCTCCTGCGCGCCGTGGCGGCCGGGGCGATCACGGCTGCGGTCATCGTCGCGCCTCTGGTGGCGGCCGGCACGTTCGCGTACATGCTGCGATCGGTCGCCGTGCTCGCGGGTCACGACATGCTGTCGGCGCTCGCCTTCAACCTGTGGTGGGTGGTTAGCTATGGGATGGAGGCCGTCGCGGCGCGCGGCCAGGGCTGGCGCGCGATGCTGATGGCGCACCCGGGCGTGTTCACGCACGCCGACGCGATGGCGCGCGGGCTGCCGCATCCGCGCCTCATCGGCGTGCCGCTGCTCGGCGCGGCGGCGGCATGGGCACTGCGGACCGCGTTCCGCGCGCGCGATCTTGGCCTGCACGCGGCGCTCGCCGCGTTTCTCGTCGACGCGTACTTCACGCTGTCGGTGCAGGTCCACGAGAATCACTTTTTCCTGGTGCTGCCGCTGCTCGTGCTCGCGGCGGCGCTGCGGCGCGAGTTCGCGCCCGTGCTGGCGGCGCTCAGCGTAAGCTTCGCGCTCAACCTCTACCTCATGCTGGGGTGGAACGGCGAGGGGCCGATCGAGCCGCTGATCGCGCTGACCGGCGTCGACGCCACGCTCCTGCTCGCGATCGCCAACTGCGCGCTGTGCGGCTGGTTCGGCGCGATCCTGCTTCGCGCGTGCCGCGACACGCCGCGCGGCGAAGCGGCACCGCTCACCGTATCGGCGTAAGCGCCCGCGGCGCCTCGTCCTGTGGATCGCCCTGGTAGTACACCCTTTCGAGGAACAGGCCTGACGGCGGCGCGGTGAGACGCGCGGGCGCTCCGGATCCGCCGCCAAGCAGCTCGCGCACCGCGCCGGACGGCAGCTCGCCGCGGCCGATCTCGACGAGCACGCCGACCATCCGGCGCACCATCTTCCAGAGAAAATGCGAACCCTGCACGCTGACGAGCAGCAGATCGCCGTCCTCGAGGATCTCGAGGCGATCGACGAGGACGAGCGTGGACGGCGGGGTCTCGCCCGGTTCGTCCCTGGCGTCGGCCGCCGAGAATGCGCGGAAGTCGCGCATGCCGACGAACGCGCGCGCGGCGTCGCGCATCCGCTCGACGTCGAGCGGTTCCTTCACCCACCAGACGTAGGCCTTGGCGAACGCCGTCCGCCGGCGCGCAATCTGATAGAGGTAGCGCCGCGCCACAGCGTGATGCCGCGCGTGAAACCGGTGCGGCACCTGCGCCGCGGCGAGGATGTTGATGTCGGCCGGCAGCTCGTCGTTCAGCCGCTGCACCAGCGTTGCGGGCGGCAGGCTCGTGCTGACGTCGAGATGCGCCACTTGTCCGGCCGCGTGAACGCCGGCGTCGGTGCGGCCCGATCCGTACAGCTCGAAGTCCTTCCGTCCGGTGACGGTCCGCACCGCGCGATCGATTTCCCCCGCCACCGTCTTCGCGTTCTTCTGGATCTGCCAGCCGCTGTAGCGCGTGCCGGCGTATTCGATGGTGAGCTTGAACCGCGGCATGATCAGGAGCGGCGAGCGGCCGCGCCCTCGCGGATGATCTCGAGCAGCGCCGCCGAGCAGATCGCGTCGGTCATGTGGGCGAGCACCCACTCGCGCGGGTGAAACGCGCCGGGCCCGGCGAGCGCGCCGCGCAGCACCGGCTCGAGCTCGTCGAGCGCGCGCCACAATCGGCCGGTGTCCGCCGTGAGATACGGCGCCGATGACCCCGACTGAAAGCCGCGGCCGCGCCACATCGCCTGCCCGCGCGGATCCCAGGCGATCGTCGGCACGTCCATCGCCCAGGCTTCGAGCAGCGCCAGCCCCTGGGTTTCGAAACTGCTCAGGAACACGCCGACCCGCGCGTCGTCCAGGAGCCGCCGGAACTCGTCAGGCGTGAAGTGCGCGTGCTCGCCGTGACGCGATTGGAGGCGCCGCGGCTCGAGGCCGCACGCCCGGACGACGCCCTCCACCGCGTCGCAGAACGCCTCGTCGCCGCTCTTCCAGTACACGACCGCCGTGTTCCCGCGCCTTCGGCCCGACGGCTTCCACACCTCCGCGTCGACGCCGCACGGACAGCTCACGCTCTTCCGCATCAACGCCGGCGCGTCTGTGTAGAAGTCCTTCATCCACTCGCAGGCGACGATGTTCAGATCAATTTCCGGCATCATCAGGATGCTGTCGTCCTCGTCCGCAAACAGGGCGTTCACGGGGCCGGCGACGAGGTAGTCGATCCGCCCGGCGCGTTTCAGCGCCGCGGCCTGACGGAGCGACGCGTTTTCGGGCGCATACACGATCCGCGCGACGTCGCTCAGGCGGCGCGGGTTGTAGTTGAAGTCGGCGCCGATCGCCTCCAGGCCTTCGACGACGCTGCGCACGAGCGCGTAGTGTCCGGGATAGCGCGACACCTTCGGCAGCGGCGCACCGGGCTTCACGATGGGGCGCATCGCGCGTCTGACGTCCTGGTACACGCGGCGCGCCGCGCTTGGAACGGGCGCCGTCAGGACCGTGAGGAACGGGCGCGGCATGTCAGATCGGCAGCCGCCGCCGCGCGGCCGACACGACGCGCCGCCCCAGATGGCGCGCGCGCTCGGACCACGAGGGCAGGTACGATCGGTCCGGCCGCGGCCGCCGCCCGGCGTGCGCGCGGAACGCGTCTTCGAGCGCGGCGAGGTGCCAGATCTCGAGCGGCTCGAAGAACTCCGGCGTGTGCTCCGCGAACCACGCGAGGATGTCGCGCTCGCTCCACGAGACCTCGCGATCGACGGAGAAGTCCGGAAACGTGAGGCCCTCGAGCCACGCGGCCGGCACCTCGGTGGTCTGCACGCGCGGGTCCGGCAGGGTCGGCGCGTACCGTTCGTTGATCTCCGCCGCCGTGCGTCCGCCGTCCAGCCACTCACGGCAGCGGTACCACGCCTGCCTGAACTGGGTCCGCTGCATCAGCAGCCACTGCAGGTGCAGTACCTTCATGTCTTCGGCGAGCAGCACGCCGGTAGCGCCGTCCAGCGGCACGCGCGGCTCGTGGATCGACTGCAGCCGCGACCGGTCGTAGTCCATCCGGCGATCGTCGACGAGCGCAATCGCCTTCGCGTGCGGCGCGTATTTCCAGCCGTCGTGCCGGTAGCGCCGCGGGCTCGTCCAGAGGTGGATGTAGGAGCACTCGACCACGGTGCCGGGCACGAGCGCATCGCGGCGGCTCTCCACGACGCGCCGCACCGACGAGGGCGACACCAGTTCGTCCGCGTCGGTGTACCACAGCAGGTTGTGGCCGTCGTAGTCGCGCGCGGCGTCGAGCAGCGTCCATCGCGCGCGCGTCGAGATCTGGCTCTCGGGCGACTCCAGCAGGACGACCTTCGGAAACGTCCGGCAGATCTCCCGCGACCCATCGTCGGAATGCTGGTCGTTCACGATGACGACGTCGCAGAAGGCCGACAGGCACCCCAGCGCGTGCGGCAGGATCCAGGCTTCGTTCAGGACGGGCAGGAGAGCGATGATCTTCATCGTGCGGTTCAGCGTCCGGTCAGGATCGCCGCGAGCAGCTGCTTGCGGCCCAATCCCCGCGACCACCGTCGATTGTACAGACCGTCGCGCCAGGCCCGCACGACAAACCGCCGCAGCGACGATTGTTCGGCCGGCGGCACGAGCCGGTACAGCGTGAACAGCCAGTAGCCGCTGAACTCGTAGAACAGCGCCCGGTCCTCGTCCGTGAGCGTCTCCGGCAGCAGCGAGCGGTAGCGCGCGAACAACCGGAGGATATGCTCCGGCTTCATCTCCAGGTGCCGCGCGTCGCCGTCGCCATGATGCCGGTACCACACCATCGGCTCTTCGATGATGGCGGCCGACCACCGCGCGAGAATCGCGAGCAGGAAGGGGCGATCGACGAGCGTCGCGAACGTGTCGTGCTCGGCGGGGATCCCGTCGACCGCCGCGCGGCGGTAGACGATCGATCCGAACATCGGCTCGGCGCCACGCAGGATGCCGCGCAGGAAGTCAGCGGCCGACGCGTACCGCGTGACGGCGGGGTTCGCGGCCGGCCGGCCGAGCGCGTCCGCTGACGGCTCGTCCGTGAATTCGCGCAGCTGCCCGCCGACGAACCCGCACGAGGGATCGCGCTCGAGGATGTCCACCGCCGTGGCCAGGTAATGCGATCCCAGCAGGTCGTCCTCGTGAAACGCGATCGTGTACGTGCCGCGGCCCGCGGTGATCGCCTGAAACATGTTGCGCATCGCGCCGAGGCGCTCGGGGTTGCGCTGGTAGCGCACGCGGCCGTCGCCGAGCGCGGACACGTAGTCGCGGTACTCGTCCGACGCGCCATCGTCCAGCAGCGTGATCTCGAGGTCCGTGAGCGTCTGCGCGAGCACCGACGCGACGCAGCGGCGCGCCTGCGCGAGCTGGTGATAGCAGGGGATGTTGATCGAGACCCGGGGCACGCCGGGCGGACGAGTCAGCTGCCGATCAGCCATTCCTGCGCGATGACGAAGTCACCGTCGTTGATATTCGCGATGCCGTGCCCGGTCTTGAACAGATCGCACCGGCCAATGGTAAACCCAATGGCTTTGGCCCAGAAATCCCAGCGTTCCTTGTTCCACACGCCGACCGTGAAGCTGAGCGCGTACGAGCCCTCGGTGAGCGGCAGCGGTCCGAGCCGGCAGACGAAATGCTGATCCTCCGACCGGTAGTAGGTGTCGCGCACCGGGTTGGCCGATCCGAAGCTGATGATCTCGTCATCGCTGTTGAGGAGCTTGAACTCCACCGTGAACGAGTTCTCCGGCGCGGGTCCACTGGACCACAGATGGATCTCCATCACGTCGCCGGCGTCGAACATCCCCGTGGGCGCGCCGTCCGGTCCGCGCAGCTCGACGCGGCGGATGTGGTACTCGGGCGGCGGATGGTGGCGGACGGCGATCCCCGACTCGCTTTCGCTGGCTTCGTAGTGCATCCGCTCGTACCGCCGCGTGATCTCGGCCGGCGACCCGTCGTCGACAACGCGTCCGCCGTTCAGCATCAGCGCGCGGGTGCAGAGCTGCCGCACGCTCGTCAGATCGTGGCTGACGAAGAGCACGGTGCGCCCCTCGTCGCGCAGATCCTGCATGCGTCCGAGGCAGCGGTTGCGGAAGTGCAGGTCGCCGACCGACAGCACCTCGTCGACGATCAGGATCTCCGGCTCGAGGTGCGCCGCGACCGAGAAGGCGAGCCGCACGAACATGCCGCTGGAGTAGTGCTTCACCGGCGTGTCGATGAACTTCTCCAGCTCGGCGAACGCGACGATCGCGTCGAACTTGCGGAGGATCTCCGCGCGGAACATGCCGAGAATCGCGCCGTTGAGGAACACGTTCTCGCGGCCGGTGAGCTCGGGGTGGAAGCCGGTGCCGACTTCGAGCAGGCTCGACACGCGGCCCGTGAGATCCACGTACCCTTCCGTCGGCGGCGTGATGCGCGACAGCACCTTCAGCAGCGTGCTCTTGCCCGCGCCGTTCGGCCCGACGATGCCGATGACTTCGCCGACGCCGACGCGGAACGAGACGTCCTTCAGCGCCCAGAATTTCGTCGATCGGGTGTCGTAGCCGCTCATCTGGCGGAAGCGCCGCCACGGGCCGGCGATCCACGACGTGATCGACTCGCCCAGCGTGGTATCACCGATCGGGATCGTGCCGATCGTGTACTGCTTGCCGAGCTCGTGGATGACGATGGCGTCAGATGACATCGGCGAACCGGCGCTCCACCTGGAGGAAGTAGCGGATGCCCGCCACGAACATCAGCACCGCGGACACGCTGGAGATGAGGATCACCTGCGCCGGCACCGGTCCGCCGAGCACGCACGCCCGGAACCCGGCGATCATGCCGACCATCGGGTTGAGGGCGTAGAGCGCGTGCCATTTCGCCGGGATGATGTCGAGCGAGTAGAGCACCGGCGTGCCGAACAGCCACAGCTGCATGACGAACGTCATGACGTAGCGCACGTCGCGATAGGTGACGATGAGCGCGGCGAACAGGATGCCGGCGCCGGCGGCGCTGACGATCGTGCCCAGCAGGTACAGCGGCAGCAGCAGCATCGGCCACGACGGCGCCACGTGATACGCGGCCATCATGATGAGCAGCACGACGAACGAAATCGCGAAGTCGATCAGGCCGGACGCGATCGCGGCAATCGGGACCAGGATGCGCGGGAAGTAGACCTTGCTGATCAGGTGGCTGCTGCCGACGAGGCTGTTCGCGGCCAGCGACATGGCGTTCGCGAAGAAAGTCCACGGCAGCATCGCGACGAACACGTGCAGCGCGTACGGGCCCTGCACCTGCTTCGCCATGCCGCCGAAGTTGCCGAACAGGATCGTGAAGGCGAACGTCGTCGTGAGCGGCTGAATGACGGCCCAGGCCGCGCCGAGGACCGTCTGCTTGTAGCGGACCTTCACGTCGCGCCACACGAAGAAGAACAGCAGCTCGCGGTACTCCCACAGCTCCGCCAGATCCAGCATCTGCCAGGAGCCTGGAGGCTCGAGTCTCAGCGTGCGCCGAAGCGGGTGGGCCACAGGGTGGTGGCCATTTTACGCTAGTCCGCTCGCAGCGCCTGCATCGGATCGATCGCCGCCGCGCGCCGCGCCGGCGCAAGGCACGCCAGCGCCGCCACCGCGGCCAGCAGGGTGATGACCGCCGCGTAGGTGATCGGATCAGTCGGCTCGACCGCGAACAGCAGGCGCGCGGACGCGCGCGTCAGCAGGAGCGCGCCTCCGAGGCCGCACGCGAGGCCGATCGTCACCGGCGTGAGCCCCTGACGGACGATCATGCGCACCACGCTCGACCGCGGCGCCCCGAGCGCCATCCGCACGCCGATCTCCGTCGTCCGCTGGTTGACGGAGAACGAGACGACGCCGGCGATGCCGGCCGCGGTGACGATGAGCGCGACGGCGGCGAAGAGCGTGACGAGCAGCGCGGTGAGGCGCGGCGGCGCGAGCGACCGGCTGCGAATCGCTTCCAGCGTGCGGATCTGGCTCACCGGCTGGCGCACGTCGACGTCGTGCACCAGCGCCGGCATGCGGCGCGAGAACGATCCGGGATCGGCGGCCGTCCGCACGAGCAGCGATGCGCTCAGCGGGCCGGTCTGCGCGAGCGAGCGGTACAGCTCGTCGGTGGGCTTCTCCGCCATGCCGTAGTCGTGCGCGTCGTTGACAATGCCGACGATGGTGAGCCAGGTGTGGCCGCTGTCGAACGAAATCCGCCGGCCGACCGCATCGATGTCCGGAAAATTGTGACGCGCCATCGACAGGTTCACGATCGCCACCGGCGGCGCGCCGGCATCGTCGGCGTCGGTAAACGCGCGGCCGCTCAGCAGCGTCATGCCGATGGTCTTGAAATAGTTCGGCGAGGCGAACTTGAAATCGACCTGCGGCTGCGCGCGCCGGTCGACCGGCGCGTGCCCCTCGACGATGAAGCCGTTGAGGAACGGCGCCGCTTGATCGAGCGGCGCGGTGATGCCGAAGGCGGCGCTGTCCACGCCCGGCTCGGCCGACACCTTGTCCAGCACCGATTTGTAGAAGGCGCGGCGCGTGACGGCGGTGTCGTATTTCACGAAGTCGAGCGAGACGAGCCCCGTCACCACGCGGTCAGTGCGGAAGCCCGCGTCCACCTGTTGGAGCTTGATGAAGCTGTGGACCAGCAGGCCGGCGCCGACCAGCAGCACGAACGAGATGGCGACCTGCGCGACGATCAGCGCGTTGCGCGCGCCAAGCCGCCGGCTCCCGACCGTGCGCTGGCCCGCGTCTTTCACCGACGCGTCCGACCGGCGCGTGAACGCCGGCAGCAGGCCGAAGAGCAGGCCGGTGAACACCGACACGCCGAACGTGAACGCCAGGACGACGCCGTTGATCGCGATTTCGTCGGCGCGCGGCGTGAACCGCGCGGTGAAGGCGACGAGCAGATCGCGGACGAGCCATCCGACGAGGAGTCCGAGCGCGCCGCCGGTGACCGCGAGCAGCGTGCTCTCGGTCAGCAACTGGCGCGCGATGCGGCCGCGGCCGGCGCCGAGCGCGCTGCGCAGCGCCAGCTCGCGCTCGCGTCCGATGACGCGCGCCAGCGCGAGGTTCGCGATGTTCGCCGACACCAGCAGCAGCACGAAGCCGGTCGTGGCGAGCAGGACCAGCAGCGTCGGGCGCGCCTGCTGCGTCAGCTGGTCGTGCACGGAAAGCGCCGTCGCCTGGAATCCGGTGTGCGCGACGTCGTACGCCTCCGGGTACTCGGCGCCGAGCCGGCCCGTCACGACGTTCAGATCGTTCTGCGCGCGCTCGAGCGTGGTGCCCGGCCGCAGCCGACCGATGGCCGTCAGCATGCGCCCGGTGCGGCTCGCGATCGTCTGCGGGTTCGAGCGGAACGGGCACGCCGACGGCGGCATGTAGACGTCGTCGGGCGGATCGGACGCGGGGAACTGCGGAATCGACGGCAGGACGCCGACGACGGTGTGGAGGCGATCGTTCAGCTCGAAGGTGCGGCCGATGACGTTGGGATCGCCGCCGAGCGCGTTCTTCCAGTACGCGTTGCTGAGAATCAGCACCGCCGGCGCGTTCTTCGAGTCGTCGTCTTCGCGGAACGTGCGGCCGAGGATCGGGGTGACGCCCAGGACGTCGAAGAAGTTGGCCGACACGACGCCGGTCTGCACGCGGCTCGCCTCGCCGCGGCCGAGCATGTTGAACGACATCTGGTGGTACTCGACGACCGCGTCGAGCGCCGCGGTCTGCGCGCCGTAGTCCGCGATCTCCTTCACCGACACGCCCTGGTTCGCCACGCCAATCTTCGGCGACTGCTGCCGAATCTCGACGAGCCGGTCGCCGTTCGCGTACGGGAGCGGCCGCAGCAGCACGGCGTGGACGACGCTGAAGATGGCGGTGTTGGCGCCGATGCCGAGCGCCAGCGTCAACAGCACGATGGCTGTGTAGGAGGGGTACGTGCGCAGGTTGCGCAGCGCGAAGCGCAGGTCCTGCGTCAGCGTGTCGATCGCGCGCATGCCCCACGACTCGCGGCAGTCGTCCTTCACCAGGGCGACGCTGCCGAAGCGCCGGCGCGCCGCGTCGCGCGCCGCTTCAGGCGTCATGCCGCGGGCGATGAGCGCGTCGGTCTCGAGCTCGAGGTGGTGGTGGAGCTCCGCGTCCATGTCCTGTTCGAAGGCGGATGTGCGGACCGAACCCCGGAGACGGCGGAACATCGACTGGACAGACATGCGGCACCTCTCACGAATCCTTATGCGTGTTGCAGCACGCGCGCGACGGCAGCCGTGATCCGTTCCCAGCTCGCCGTTTCTTCCGCGAGCTGTTTGCGGCCCGACCGCGTGAGCGCGTAGAACTTCGCGCGCCGGTTGTTCTCGGAGTCGCCCCACGACGACTCAATCCATCCCTGCTGCTCGAGCCGGTACAGCGCCGGATACAGGGAGCCCTGATTCACCTGGAGGACGTCCTGGGAAATCTGCTGCAGGCGCTGCGAGATGCCCCATCCGTGCATGTCACCGGACGCCAGCGTGCGGAGGATCAGCAGGTCGAGGGTGCCTTGCAGCAGGTCGCTCTTCGCGTGCTTCATGCGCGCTCCTGTAGACGATCGACAAGGAGCATAGGTTCCCGGCGGGCCGCCCGTCAAGATTACGGCTTATAATCCCTGTCCCAATGGCCGACGCCGCTCCCGCTCCCCGCCTGGTCGTCACCGACGCGCTCGGCCGGCGGATTGTCAATATCGACAGACCACTGTTCACGATCGGACGCCGGAGCGAAACCGACCTCCGGCTGCCGGGCGCCGATATCTCGCGCGTGCATGCGGAGATCAGCGTCGAGAACGGGATCTGCATCATCCGCGACAAGCAGTCGCGGTTCGGGACGTTCGTCAACGGCGAGAAGTACAGCGAACGAGTGCTGGCGCACGGCGATCAGATCCGCCTGGGCCAGGCCGGCGACACCGAGATCGTGTTCTTCGTGGACGACGAGGCGCCGTCCGTCGAAAAAAGCGCTGTGTCGGCCGCCAGCGAGCTGCGCCAGATGGCCGCGCTGCTCGAGGGACTGCGCGCGCTGGGGTCCGGCCGCGTGCTGGACGAAGTGCTGGCGATGGTGCTCGACTCGGCCATCGAGGTTACCGGCGCCGAGCG
>Ga0105854_1001138_pt1 | contig 11012 bp, 8 predicted proteins | sample OrgsoiDNA_201058_FD_89679 | JGI IMG/M metagenome (GOLD analysis project Ga0105854, IMG submission 89679) | Permafrost soil microbial communities from the Arctic, to analyse light accelerated degradation of dissolved organic matter (DOM) -... | ecosystem: Environmental > Terrestrial > Soil >... | reverse complement strand
CCAGGTGCTCAAGACGGACTGGGGCTTCAAAGGTTGGGTGATGTCGGACTGGGGCGCGGTGCACAGCACGGTGCCGGCCGCCAATGCCGGACTGGACCAGCAATCCGGCATGCCGTTCGATGTGGCCGACTATTTCGGCCCGCCGCTGAAGGAGGCCGTGCTGAACGGCTGGGTGCCGCAGGCGCGCCTGGACGACATGGTGGGCAGCATCCTGCATGCGATGTTCGCGCACGGCGTGGTGGACCATCCGGTGGCGCCGGCGCCGCAGACGATCGACTTCACTGCACACGCGACGGTGTCGCGCAAGGATGCGCAGGAGGGCATGGTGCTGCTGAAGAACAGTGCCGGCGCCTTGCCGTTGAACCGCGCCGCCAAACGGATTGCGGTGATCGGCGGCTATGCCGACCGCGGCGTGCTGGCCGGTGGCGGTTCGTCGCTGGTGTATCCGGCCGGCGGCAACGCCGCGCCGGAGCTGACGCCCAAGAACTGGCCCGGCCCGGTCATGGTCTATCCATCGTCGCCGCTGAAAGCCATCCAGGCGCGCATGCCGTCGGCAACAGTGGCGTACAACGACGGCGCGGATCGCGACGCCGTGGCCAGGCTGGCGCGCGACAGCGACGTGGTGCTGGTGTTCGCCACCCAATGGACGGGCGAGGGCTTCGACATGCCCAATCTGTCGCTGCCCGACCAGCAGGACCAGCTGATCGCGACGGTTGCGGCGGCCAACCCTAACACCGTGGTGGTGCTGGAGACCGGCGGGCCGGTGACCATGCCATGGCTGTCGAAAGTATCGGCCGTGCTGGAGGCCTGGTATCCGGGCACCAGCGGCGGCGAGGCGATCGCCGGCGTGCTGTTCGGCGAGGTCAACCCGTCGGGACATTTGCCGGCCACCTTCCCGGCGTCGGAATCGCAATTGCCGCGCCCGGCGCTGGACGGCTACCCCGAGGTGGCGGACCGGCGCTTCGATGTCGACTACAGCGAAGGCGCGGCGGTCGGCTACAAGTGGTTCGACCTGAAGGGACTCAAGCCTTTGTTCCCGTTCGGCCACGGCTTGTCCTACACCGAGTTTGCCTTCTCGAACCTGGTCGCCAGCACCAAGGATGGCGTGCTGCGAGCATCGTTCACGGTGAAGAACGCCGGCAGCGTGGCGGGCAAGCAGGTGGCCCAGCTCTACGTCTCGCCGCTATCCGTCCGCTGGGAAGCGCCCAAGCGCCTGGCCGGCTTCCAGAAGGTCGAGGTGCAACCGGGGGCGGGCGTTCAATCTGCCGTTACCATCGATCCGCGTTTGCTGGCGGTCTATGACTCGGCATCGAAGACCTGGAAGGTTGCCAAAGGCGATTACAAGCTCATCCTTGCATCCAGCGCGGCCGACGACAAGGCCGTCAGCACCGTGGTTCACCTCGAGGCCGCCGTTTATGATGTGAACGGCAAGCCATTTCACCCACGCCGACGCTGATCGCGGCGTACAAAAAAGGCGCATACCGCTTGTTTACGCTCAAGAACACCCACGGCATGGCGGTGACGATCAGCGAAAGCGGCGCTGTGCTGCGCTCCTGGCGCGCGCTCGACCGTTACGGACGGATGGCCGACGTGCTGCTGGCCGACCACGACGCAGCCCGCTCCACGTGTGCGCTGCCCCGCTGGGAGGGCCGTCACGCCGAAGGCGGCGTGTCGCTGCGTCGGTTGACGGCCGATGGCGCCGAGCAGCTGCTCAACTATCATCTCGACGATGACGGCAACCTGATCATCAACCATGCCGCCGTGGTTGCGGCGTCGACGCTGACACCGGCGCAATTGCCCCTTTGTTTCAACCTCAGCAGCGGTGACGCCGACGTCGGCGATCACCTGCTGCAGATCTGCGCCGACTACTTTGTGGAGGTAGACGCCGGTGGCATGCCGGCCGGCGTTGCGGTTGTGGGCGGGACACCGTTCGATTTCCGGCAACCCGCCCCGATCGGCGCGCGCCTGTGCTGGCCAGATAGCCAGCTCCATGTCGCGGGCCGATTCGACCACTGCTTTTACGTCAGCGACCACTTTTCCGGTAGCCAGAGCGCTTTGCGCGAAGTGGCCCGTGTGATCGATCCCGGCTCGGGTCGTCGCCTGCAGATGTACAGCACCGAGGCAGCCCTGCAATTTCGCGCCGGTGGCCCGAACCTGGCGCGGCAGGGCGGGGCGCCGGGCGCTCCGCTGCCAGGCCGGCGCGGTCTGCAACTGTACGCCCAGCCCCGGCCCAGTCTGGTGAGCCTGGGTTGGCCGCAGCTCATGCTACGGCCTGGGCAGATCTACCGGCAGACCACCGTCTACCGGCTTTCGCTGCAGGGCTAGCCGGCGGCGGGCTTATTTCCCGACCACTTTGACCAGGCCGGGCGCCTGGCGCAACAGTTCGGCGTCGCCACTCACCGTCAGGCGGCCGACGCCGTCATTCCAGTGCAGCCTGGCCAGCGTGCCCTTGCCCTTTTCATAGTCGTAGGACACGCCATCGTCGTCGTACAGTGCGAAGTCGCCGTCCTTGCCCGGATAGACCTTGATCTCGGCGATGGCCTGGTGGGTCGCGGTCGACTGGATGTCCGCGCCCATCGGCACGATCGAGCCGGCCCGGACGAACACCGGCATCTGTTCGATCGGCGCGGCCACCTTGATCCAGCGTCCGCCCGCCAGTTTTTCGTTGGTCCAGAAGTTGTACCAGTCGCTGCCGGCCGGCAGGTAGACATCCTTCTGCGTCTGGCCCTGCTCGGTTACGGGCGCGACCAGGTACGCCGGCCCGAACATGTACTGGGTGCCGATGTCGGCGACCTGCGGGTCGTTCGGGAAATCCATCCACAAAGGCCGCATGAAGGGCGCGCCGCTGTCGTAGGTGGCCTTGGCCTGGCTGTAGATGTACGGCAGCAGCTGGTAGCGCAGGCGGTCGTAGCGGGCCAGAATGGGCTCGGCCTGGGCGCCGAATTCCCACAGTTCCGTGTGCTTGCGGTCGCCGTGCACGCGCAGCGTCGGCAGGAAGGTGCCGTACTGGAACCAGCGGGTGAACAGTTCCGGATAGTCGTGGTTCTGGCCGACGGTGTCGGTGCCGCCGGCCGGATCGAGCAGCGGCGCCTTGCTGGCCCTGGTGGCTTGCGGCAGCCACTGCCAGCCGCCGATGTCGTTGCCCCAGTAGGCGATGCCGGAGGCTGTCATGTTCAGGCCGGTCGGAATCTGGCGCGTCAGCGCTTCCCACGAGGGCTGGATGTCGGACGACCAGAACAGCGCTCCGGTGCGCTGCGAGCCGAGGTAGGCGGCGCGCGACAGGATCAGCGCGCGCTTGTTCGGCTTCCATGCGCGCATGCTCTCGGCCACGCCTTCGACGTGCAGCAGCGGGTAGACGTTGTGGTAGCGGTCGCCCGAGCCAATCGCATAGAAATAGCCGTCCGGTACCAGGTCGGGTTCGGTCTCGTCGAGCCACGGGTAATCGAAGCCGTGCGACAGCACGTTGTCACGCGCGTGTTCCCAGAACCATTTGCGGGCCGCCGGATTGGTGGAATCGATCAGCGCGCCGGTGCGGTCGGAGCGCGATGGCAGTCCGTCGACGGTCTTGCCGTCCTTGTCCTTGAGGAAGTAACCCTTGGCATCGAGCTCGTTGAAGTAGCGCCCCGAGCTCTCGAAGCGCGGCCAGAAGGAAATGATGGACTGCATGCCCAGCTCGTGCAGCTGCTTGTTCATGGCGTCGGGATCGGGGAACTGTGCCGGATCGATGTCCAGCTGGCCCATGCGGGTCCAGTAGAACCAGTCCACCACCATGATGTCGAGCGGGTATTTCTTCTGGCGGTAGGTGCTGGCGACGCGCAGTACTTCCTGCTGGCTTTCATAACGCGCCTTGGACTGTATCAGGCCGAACGCGGCCTTGGGCGGGATCGGCGTCCTGCCGGTCACGCGCGCATAGCCGGAATACAGCTCTTCCGGCGTGTTGCCGGTGATGACGAAGAAGCTGACGCGCTCGCCCACGCTGGACTGGAAGCCGGTGCGGCCGTTGACGCCGGCGATGAAGCGGGTCGCCGACGGATTGTCCCAGACGATGCCGTAGCCCTTGGAGGACACCATGAACGGCACGCACACCGTCTCGCCGGCCGGCGCGTCGTACCAGTGCTTGCAGTCGATGACGCGGCCGCGCAGGTCGAGCGGGCCGGTCGATTCCTGGTTCTGGCCCATGCCGTAGTAATGCTCGTCCGCCGGCGCGCTGAACGAGGCGCCGGTCTGGTAAGTCTTTTCGGTGTTGACGGTTTGCGGCGCCATGTCCCAGCCGGTCATGTCGAGCACCAGTTCGCCCTTGGCGTTTTTCACCTGCAACGCGACGGGCGCGAGTATCGAGGCGAAATACTTTTCGCTCATGCTCGGCACGTGCGGCGCGGGCGCCGGTGCCACGTGCAGGCTCAGTGCCGGCGAGCTGAAGGTGTCGCCGTCCTTACCGCCGCTGTGGCGGAAGGCGGCGTTGTCGACGCCGCCAGGCAGGATGCCGTAGCCGGCGCCCTTCAGCGCCTCGGCCTTGTCGGCGGCGATCGTGACGCGGACCACGTTCGGTCCGTAGGCCTCGACCGAGACCCAGGCGCCGTTGCGGTCGAGCGTGGCGATCGGCGCGCCTTGGGCTGTCGCCGCGGCGCCGAGCACGAGCATGGAAATCGAGACGGCCAGGGCCTTGCGCCGCATGGGCGCGGGGTGATGCTTGATCATGTGTGCTCCTGTATTCGTGTGGGGATGGGTGGCTAGGGGATCAACTTGCGGTCGCGCAGCCATTCTTCGGCGCGCCGCGGCCAGTTCGAAGCGGTGCCCTGGCCGGCGCGCATCGCCATGCCATGTCCGCCGTGCTCGAACACCATCATCTCGGCCGGTACGTGGGCGCGGGTCAGGGCCTGGTAGTAGCGGATGCTGTTCTCGACCGGCACCAGGCCGTCGTCCTGGGAATGGATCAGCAGCGTGGGCGGGGTTTGCGAGTTGACCTGCTGCTCGACCGACATCAGCTGCACCAGTTGCGCGGACGGGGCCGCGCCGAGCAGGGCGTTGCGCGAGCCGAGGTGCGCGACCGGCGGATCCATCGCAATGACGGGATACATCAGCATGGCGAAGTCCGGCCGTGCGCTGACGGCGTCGAGCGCGTCGCCGCCGCGGCCGGCCGCCTGGTCGTACAGGGTGGCCGCGCTGGCCGCCAGGTGGCCGCCGGCCGAGCTGCCCATGACGCCGATGCGGTCGGGGGCCACGCCGTACTGCGCGGCCCGGGAGCGCACCAGGCGGATCGCCCGCAGCACGTCCTGCAATGGCGCGGGATGGCCGTAGTCGGACAGCCGGTATTTGAGCACGAAGGCGGTCACGCCCAGGCTGGACAGCCACTGTGCGTACTGATGGCCTTCGCGCGTGAAGGACAGGAATTCGTAGCCGCCGCCGGGGCAGATGATGACCGCGGTCCGGGCCGCGCGGTCCAGGGAGGCCGGATACACCGTCAGCGTGGGCTGGCTGACGTTGCGGATCTGTTCGCCGTCGAGCCGTTCCGGTCCGGCCGGCGGTCTCGGTTGCGGCCGTGCGTCGGGCGCGCCGCCGGGCCACAATGTGACGACGCTGTCTTGGGCGCTGGCTCCGTTTGAGGCCAGGAACAGCAGGGCCAGTATCATCGAACGCATAACGTTGTTCTCCTCTTATATTTTTTGTGCCGGCATTTCGAGCGCCCCATGATTGCATGGGCCACCCGGAGATCGCAATTATGAAAATCACCGACCTTGAGTATGATTTAGTCGCCGGAGTAATTTGGCCGGTCAGGAAACCTTGGCCGAGCGGAGCCCAGAAAAAGATACCGATGCCGAGTTCTTCGCATCGTGTCAGCAGCTCAATATCGGATTCACGCATCGAAAGTGAATATTGCGTTGTCAAGCAGCGTCGCTAATTTTCCAGTTGTCAGCGCGGCGTGTTCCGCGCGCTATTCGAGATGCTCAGCGAGGCGCTGCTGAGACACCCGTTTGCGGCCCCGTGCGAGGCCGATGCTGGCTGACTATGCATGGAAGGCGGGATCAGCGACACCCCGGCAATGATACCTCGAGCGGGGCGCCACCCGCCAGCACGCGCACGCCCTCCCGTGCCGGCATCGCCGCGCAGTTGACGAGGAAGCCCTGCTCGCGGCGCATGCCAGGGAAGTTGCCTTGCCACGGCGCGATGACCAGCCGCTCGCGGGCTTGGTCCCAGGTGAAGCGCCGGGTCGCTTGCTCGCCCTTGATATAGCCCTGGCCGTCACCTGCATCGTCGTACAGTTCGAAGCTGCCATTCTGGCCGGGAAAGACGCGCAATTCGACAGGCTGGTCGCTCTTCTCGTCCGCATACTGAACGACGGGTCCCAACGGCAAGATACTGCCGGCACGGGCGAACAGCGGAATGGTCGCGATGTCCGCCTTCACGGCGACGACTTTACCGCCCGCGTAGCGCTGACCGGTCCAGAAATCGAACCAGTCGTTGTTCGCCGGCAGGTAGACCGTACGCACGTCGGTGTTCGGCGTCGTCACGGGCGCAACCATCAGCACCTTACCGAACATGTACTGGTCGGCCGTGGCGACCGCTTGGGCATCCGCGCGGAAATCCATCGCAAGCGCACGCATCATGGTGCCGTTGCGGCTGGTGACATCCCACGATGCTGAATAGATGTAAGGTAGTAGCCGGTAGCGCAGGCGCGTCGTGTCGCGCAAGATCTTCTGGGTGGCCGGGTCGAAGCGCCAGATCTCCTTAGGGTCACCCGTGCCGTGCACGCGGAACATCGGATTGAACGCCCCGAACTGGTACCAACGCGTGTACAGCTCGGCATAGCCGGGATTGGCCGGATTGCCACCGAAGAAACCTCCGATGTCGGCCGACCAGTACGGGATGCCACTCAACGTGAAATTGAGCGCGGCCGGGATTTGCGCGCGCAGCACGTCCCAGGTGCCCATGGTGTCGCCCGACCAGGTGATGGCGGCATTGCGTTGCTGGCCGCTGTAGGCCGAGCGCGTCAGAATGAACGGGCGTTTGGCCGGGGTGTCTTTTGCCGCCCCTTCGAAGATGGCTGTCGTGTGCAGCAAAGGATAGGCGTTGTACACTTGCGCGCCTGGACCTGCAGCCGTGGCAACGTCGCGCATCTGGCCCCACCATCCGCCCAGTTCGGCCTCGCTGGCGTCAAGCCACCAACCATCCCAGCCGGCCTGGCCGAGCGTACGGCTGATCTGGCCCCAGTACAGTTGGCGACCACGGGGTGCGTAGGCGTCATACCAGCGGCCCTGACCGGCAGGGTAGACATTGTTGTACAGTTTAGGATACAGGGCACCGGCCGCTTCCAGCGCAGCCGCATTGTGGGTACCGGCGTCGAATCTGGCCCATACAGAAATGATGGCGTGAACGTGCTGCGCGTGCAGTTCGTCGAGTAGAGCTTTCGGAGCGGGGTAGCGCGCAGGGTCCATCTCGTGGTCGCCCCAGGCGCCCAGCTTCCAGTATTGCCAGTCCTGGACGACCGCATCCAACGGCACCTGCATCTCGCGGTAGCGCGCGGCGACACCCAGCAACTCGGCCTGGGTCGCGTAATGTTCCTTCGACTGCCAGAGACCCCAAGTCCAGCGCGCCATCAGGGGCGCGCGCCCAGTCAGTTCACGGTAGCCAGCAACCACCTCGTCGAGCTCAGGCCCGAGGATGAAATGGTAGTCGACACCTTGTCCGGCCTCGGAACGGATGGACAGGGGGAGCGGCTCGGCCGGCAGGCCAGCGTCGACTTGGGTGACGGACGCATTGTTCCACAAGATCCCGAAGTCTTCCGGCGTCGCCAGCATCGGCACTGCCACATCGCGGTTGGCCTGCTGCAGGCGCACCGATATGCCGCGATAGTCGAGTTTGCCGTTCTGGTGCTGGCCGAGCCCGAAGACAGGACCGGTATAGTCGAATCCCTGCATGATGCCGGCTTTCGAGATGTCGCGTCCGGCCTCCGCCAGCAACCGCTTGCCACGCGCATCGTAAAAGCTGACGGCGCCCGTGGCCTTGGCCACGCGCACCTGCAGGGCTGATGTCGCTAGCGTGCCGGTTCCGCCCAGTGGTAATCGGGAATTCAAAAGTGCAATGTCATGCTGAAGGACGCCTGCCGCCGCCCCCCTTGGGTCAGGCTCGCCGGGGTTGAATTGGCTCCAGGCCGAGCAGCGTGAGCCAATGAGGGGGGCCTTGTCCGGTCATCAGCTGGGTCGGACTCTTGCCGACACGCTCGGGGCCCGGCGGCATCTCGATGCGCCAGCTCGTCCTAGAAGCGACCGAGAAACACGTCAACGAGCTGATCGCGCAGCATTACAAGCCCTGACCACCACGCCTGTCGTTCCGTACAATGCTGTTATGACTCGCTTCTCGCCCCCAATCATCCGCCAGTGCCCGGGCTGCGCCGGGTACTTCAGGCGCCACGCGCCGATTTCTTTACACTTCTACGATGACGTGCCTGAATGGTCTAACGGGAAAAATGGCCAGTGGTGGGCAGGCGCCGGCGGGCACGTCGGACGCTGCCCCGCATGCTCCAAAACTGTCTGGATCGACGACGCGGCCGAGGTAATGAGGTTGCCTTGGAAGCCCAATCCGATGGGCACCATGGCCCGTTCCCGCCTTCCGGTAGCGTCCTCTGACGCCACCTCACGGGATGCAGTATCAGGATCGTGCTGGCAGTAGCCGACCATTGCACCGTCGGTGGTTCGCGTCGTCGTCATGCCGGCCAGCACACGCTCAGCGACATGCTGCGGGATTCCGTTCTCGGCCATGTATGCGGTGGAATCGGCCGCGCCGAGCATTTCTTTGAATACGATGGCCACCTCCACCCGTTGCGCCATCAACCGATTCAACCTTCTCAATTTCGTCATATTACGTCCATTGGTTGTCAGTTGCCTGTCGCGCTTCAAATCGTGCTGGATCCGCATACGCGCCTCTGTTCTGAGACGCCTATTGGCGCCAAGAATGCCGGGCGCAAGCCGCGATGCTGGTTTATAGTGCCTCTCTGGTCTGTGCGCCATCGCACATTGATTTCGGCTGGTCAGTTCATCTCCGGCAAGTTTGGCGGCATAGTCAACGTGCACAACCGGCGCCCTGTGGTCTTTGCAGCCAGCGATGCCGCTGCTTGGATGGACCCGGAGCTATCGGGCGAACAGGCCGCAGAACTTGCTCGGTCGGTCGCCCTCGGCCCCGACAAGTTTGCTTGGTATCAGGTCAGCACGGCGGTGGGGAACTCGCGTAACCAAGGGCCAGCACTGGCTGCGCCGTTGGCTCACGGGCTGTTTGACTAGACTTCAGTACGACGTCAGACCTGCGCGCTGCCAGTGGGCTTGTCGGGCAACGTGTCGACATACTCTTCGATACGCTCCAGGCTTTGCCTGATCGGCGCAAAGATTGCGGCCCACTTATCGGCACTGGGACCATCATCAAGTGCGGGCGATGCAGGCGCGCCAGTGACTGGCTCAGAGCCGATGCTCTGAGCTGTGGGACTGACGCGGAGCCGGGAGACGAAATCTATAACGAAGCGCATGGGCGTGATTAGGTGTAGTGGATGAAGACTTCATCATCCCAGGTGGCGAGCAATTCGACCGGCTGCTTTACGCTTTTATCCGCGCGCGCGAAAAATTTCAACTTTTTCTATGCGCGAAATTTTTTGACGGGCTGACCGATGCGATATTCGAAGGCGGGGAGTGCCCTTGTCCCTCCCCCTGGGGTGCCCTGCCTCGATACCAAACCAACGCCTATGACGAAAACCGAATTGCTTGCCATCCTTGCCCAGTATGTTGACGACCAGCTAGTTCTGGCGGAATCGCCGCTGGGCTTTGAAGACCCCAAGGTCTACGTGACCGCTGTGCGTCCCCGGAGCGCCAATGAGCACAGCAACGTCCTCGCCAGCGATTACGTCACGCCTGCGCAGGGAGAAACCGTCCAAGGGGCTGTGGTGATTGGTAGCGCTGCCGGCTTCCTAGTACCGTTCTAACCGTCGGATGCGCATGCATGAATTAACCTAGTCGTACAGCATCTGATGCCCATGCACGCCCGTAAGAGGGTAGCAAGGGGCATGGCCTGGGCCATTGTCAGTCAGCACGACTGCGCAGATGATTGAATATCTTACCCAACCATTTCGGGCATCCATTCACGTCGTCCAGATAAACCGTCTCCGAGATACGGCCGGCGAGGCAGGTAAGAACGACTTTGCCCGTAAGGTCGCCGTCAAAGGGCGGATCATCGGGACTTGGCGAATTCCAGTCCTGAGTGGGGCGCAGTGGCTTGTTAGTCATCATCCCGCCCTAGTTTGTACATCAGAAAACGGAACGGCTTCGCACTCCAATGCCCATCAAGGCAGTCAAGGGCCTGGAGCCGTTTGTAGTCGTCAAGTCGGGCATGGCCGGCCTGTATGCGCAAGCGAAGCACAGCGCGTTCAACCTCGCGGGCGACCTCATCCGGGACCGGCCAGCCAAAGCCGCCTATACGCGCGGCAAATCGTCTTGCGGCATCAACCACTATGAACATAAAAGCGATCAGAAAAAATAGTACAACACCACGATCGCAGCGCCTATGAGGACATTCATTATCACCGTCGCGCGTATTACTGAGCGTTTTGAGTTTTCGATTGCCGAACCGACGTTTTCAGAAAAAGCGTCCAGCGTGTACTCAAGTCGAATTAGAGCACTCTCCGTTGGGGCTAAGCGCTCAACGTGCGGCACAGGTCCGAAATCCGAATCACGTTTCACTATGTCAGCTCCAGCCATATGCCCTACCCGTGGTGTTGTACAGTGTACCGAAATCATGAAGCCGGAAGCCCTCGGTAGGCGCTGCAGGGTGTAGGACGAAGCTGCGATACCTAATATAGGTAGACGAACTTGCGACTGACGTTGTGCTGAGCGGCCAGGTTGCTGATCGTCGCCGTTCCCGCCAGCGCTAAAATAGCCAGGTCCTTTCGGTCAACTTCGGGCAGCCTGGCTGCAGGACAAGCGGATGGGCTCATGGGTGGGCGACGGTTCAAATGATGGGGCAACAGTATCGCT
>Ga0105854_1001136_pt1 | contig 11014 bp, 9 predicted proteins | sample OrgsoiDNA_201058_FD_89679 | JGI IMG/M metagenome (GOLD analysis project Ga0105854, IMG submission 89679) | Permafrost soil microbial communities from the Arctic, to analyse light accelerated degradation of dissolved organic matter (DOM) -... | ecosystem: Environmental > Terrestrial > Soil >... | reverse complement strand
CCGGGAGCGCCGTCGCCTGCATGCCGACGGCGAGCCCCTCGATGATGTTCGTCGCGTGGCCGGTCTGCGACGCCCTGGCGATCGCCTTCACAGGGCTCCAGCGCGTCCCGGTGTAGAACTCGGTGATCGCAACGAGCAGGAACGTCACGACGAGGCCGACCGCCGCCGACACGTAGAGGTCGGTGAAGCCGTACTTGCCGCCGTCGAAGGCCATCGTGATCGGGATGAACCCGAGCGCCGACAGGATGGTCGCCACGAGCACGGCCTTGTAGAGCGCGTTGATGACCGCGTTCTCGCCCTTGCCGAGCCGGGCGAAGAACGTGCCGATCACCGACGACACGGCCGAGACGGCGCCGAGGGCGAGCGGGTAGAGATAGAGCTTTGCGTCCGGGAACGCAGTGCCGAGCAGCATCACTGCGACAGCCGTGACTGCGTAGGTCTCGAACAGGTCGGCGGCCATGCCGGCACAGTCACCGACGTTGTCACCGACGTTGTCGGCGATCACGGCCGGGTTGCGCGGATCGTCCTCCGGGATCCCCGCCTCGATCTTGCCGACCAGGTCGGCACCGACATCGGCGGCCTTCGTGAAGATTCCGCCGCCGAGACGCGCGAAGACCGAGATCAGCGAACCGCCGAACGCGAGGCCGATGAGGTCGTCGATCGCCGAAGTCGGCGAGTTCCCCAGGCCGGCCGTCAGGAACCAGTAGTAGCCCGTGACGCCGAGGAGGCCGAGGCCGACGACGAGGAGGCCCGTCACCGAGCCGGCGCGGAACGCGACGTTCAGTGCAGGCTTCAGCCCGCTGCGCGCCGCCTCCGCGGTGCGCGAGTTCGAGCGAACGGCGACGTTCATGCCGATGAAGCCGGCGGCAGATGAGAGAAGCGCGCCGACGAGGAACCCGAATGCGGTCCCCCAGCCGAGCTTGTCGTAGAGGCCGAGCAGCACGAACGGGACGATCGCGACGAGGCCGATCGCGGTGTACTGCTTCTTGAGATATGCCGCCGCGCCCTCCTGGACAGCCGCGGAGATCTCTCTCATCTTGTCGTTGCCCGCCGGCTGCTTCAGCAGCCACCAGGTCAGATAGATCCCCCATGCCACGGCCACGCCGGCACCGACGAGTCCGAGAAGCACAGGGTGATGCATGAACCAATCCATCGGCTTCGCTCCCTCACAAAGTCAAACGCCGAAAGGCTTCGGCGCGGGCGATTATGTATCACAAGCTCCGTCCTGTGCTGCCCGGAAGCGGCCTCCCGGAAGCCTCTAGCCCTCGATCGGCTCTCCGGCCCGCACCTCCCCCGCGTAAACCTCCTCCAGCGTCGAGCCTTCCTCGAACCGCGCGATCTGGCGCTCAGAGGCGTTGGCGTCCGGAACGTTGAGATACGGAGCGGCGCCGATCTCGTCGGCGACGGGGCCGACCCACTCGATCAGCTGCGCGATCCGCGCCCGCGCCGGGATCGGGATGCCCCGCTCGAAGTCGAGCAGTTCGCCCGAGAGCCCCCACCGGATCGCCCGCCATGTGTTCTCCTCGAGGAGACGGTGCGGCAGGTTCGGCAGCGTCTCCCCCTCGTCGTGTGCGCGCGCCGAGCGGACCGCCAGGGCGTAACAGAGTGCGGCGAGCGACTGCGACTCGGCGAGGTCCGGCTGGCCGTCGCAGATGCGGATCTCGATCGTCGGGTAGGCGAGGTGCGGCCGTACGCTCCACCAGATCTGCGTGTGCTCGACGATTGAACCGGTGCGGTAGAGGAACGCCGCGTAGTCCTCCCAGCCCTGCCAGCTTCCATACGCGTCGGGAATGCCGCAACGCGGGAACATGCGAGTGAAGATCTCGGTGCGCGCGGAGTGCAGCCCAGTGTTCACAGCCTCGACAAACGGCGAGCTCGCGGACAGAGCGAGCAGCTCGGGCAGGAAGTTTCGGAGCGCGTCGTGCACCGCGATCGCGCGGTCCGCGCCTGCGATCCCGATGTGGACGTGCAATCCGAAGGTGTTGTTGCGCCAGACGACGTAGCGCAGGAGCTCATCGTTGCGCCGGTAGTGCGGCGTGTCGATGATCCGCTGGTCCTGCCAGCGGCTCCACGGGTGGGCGCCGGTGCCGCCGAGTGCGAGCTGGAGCTCGCGCGCCACCGAGTGGAGCTGGCTGCGGCGCTCCTTCATCGCCGCCGCCGCCTCGCCGAAGCTCTCGCAGCGGCCGGTGCGGACCTCGACCTCCGACGCGATCAGCTCGCCGACGATGTTCGGCGCGAGATCGGTCTGGATCGCCGCTGCGTACACCTCCTCGAACCGGTCGGTCAGCTCGAGCGTCTGCGGGTCGAGGAGCGCAAATTCCTCCTCGACGGCAACAGTGAAGTCGGTGCCGACCTCGAATGCATCGCGCGACGTCGCGAGGAGCTCCTGCCAGGAGACGCGCTGTTCCTCGCCCATCGGCGGCAGCGTACCCAGCTGACGGGCTCAGACCGGGGCGAGCAGCCGCTGCGCGACGCTCGCCCACGACCAGCGCGCGACGACCGCGCGGCGCCCGGCGGCCCTCAGCTCGTCGTGGTCGGCCGTGGACAGCGCGAGGATCTCGTTCACCTTGCGCGCAAGATCGGCGGCGTCGCCGGTCTCGAACGCGGCGAGGTGGCGCAGGCGTTCCGGATATTCGTCCTCGAGTCCGGCCGCGACCTCGGCGAGGCCCGAGTGCCGTGCGACGAGCGGCGGCGAGCCCGCTGCTGCTGCTTCGGCGGCGACCATCCCGAAAGCCTCCGGGAAGATCGACGGCACAACGGTCACGTCCGCAAGCGGCAGCAGGTGCACGAGGTGGCGGTGCTCGAGTGGCCCGGTGAAGAGCGTCCGCCGCGGCGCGGCGGCCTCGAAGCGGGCGCGTTCGGAGCCGAAGCCGACGACGACGAGCCTGGCGTCGACGTCTCGCATCGCCTCGAACAGCACCTGCACTCCTTTCTGCTCGATCAGCTTCCCGAAGTAGACGACGGTCGGCGCGTCACCTGCGAGGAAGTGCGCGAGCCGGTCGGCGTTCCTTTCATCGGGTAGGCGCTCCTCGATGTTGCCGGGGTTCGGCCGGTCGCGGTGTGCCTCCTCGATCAGCGCTGCGAGCGCCTCGCCGCGCTCCTCGAGCACGAATTCGTCCACGTCGACGCCGGGCGGGACCTCGCGCACCCGCTCGACGACACCGACGACGTCCTCGAGCACCTCGCGGATGTGCCGCGAGCCGACGTAGGTCGCCTCGGCCTGCTCGAGAGTCTCGCGGCCCCAGGCCTCGAGCACGGGCCGGCCGCGCATCGAGTACTCGAGCTCGGAGCCGTGCGCCTTGACGCGGAACGGCACGCCCGTGCCGGCGCCGACGGGCGCTCCCATCAGCACGTGGTTCGTGAAGACCACGTCCGCCGGCAGCAGCTCGCGCAGCACGGCGGCGTTCGCGTCGACGTACGCCGCCTGCTCCACGACGGTGAAGTCCTGGAGGAGCCTCGGTTCGAGGCCTTGGTACCGGTCCATGACAAACACAGGCAGGAGGCCGCGAGGCAGCTCGGGAACGACGACCTGCGCCCCGCCCAGGTCGTAGTGCTCGGGCGCGCGTTCCTGGCAGACGACCACCACCTCGTGGCCGCCGCGCGTCCACTCGCGCGCAAGCGCACGGGTGTACACGTTCGAGCCCGTTCCGCCGAGCAGGTAGCCGTGCCAGAGAAGGATCCTCAAGGTTGGCGACGTCTCTGTCGATGAACGGGGAGCAACACGATTGCGGCCAGAGGCTGCCCCACAACGCGAGGAGGCACGTTCATGAGGGTACTGCGCATAACAGTTCTCGCGACGGTGGTGGCCCTGTTTGGAGCCGCCGTGGCGTTCGCGGTGCCGGGATCGGCGAAGGACGGCGCACCGACCGTCTCGACGACGGCGCACGGCGAAGACACGACCACCACCGGAACGGTCTCGACGACGGCGCACAGCGAAGACACGACGACGACCACCGGAGCGGTCTCGACGACGGACCACGGCAAAGACACGACCACCACCGTGCAGACGGAGAGCAACAGCACCGTCAGCACCACCTCCGGCCGCGGCGGCGACACGATCCACCGGGGTGGCGGCAACGACACGATCAACTCCGGCCGCGGCAACGACAACGTCAGCGGTGGCGGCGGCAACGACAACGTCAGCAGTGGCGCCGGCGACGACAAAGTCAACGGTGGCGGCGGGAACGACAAAGTCAACGGTGGCGGCGGGAACGACCGAATCGACGGCGGCGTCGGCGACGACCGGCTCGACGGCGGGACCGGGGACGACACGCTGAACGGCGGCACCGGCAACGACGTGCTGAACGGCGGCACCGGCAACGACGTGCTGACGGGCAACGCCGGCAACGACACGCTCGTGGGCGGGCCCGGCCGTGACACCCTCAGCGGTGGCGCCGGAAACGACAAGATCACCTCGCAGGACGGCATCGCCGAAACGGTGAATTGCGGCGCCGGCATCGACACGGTCATGGCCGACAAGCAAGACAAGCTCGTCGGCTGCGAGCACGTCTCGCACTGATCCACGAATGTGCCCCACGTCGGCGCTTACGCGTCGGCGTGGCGGCGCTGGTCTTACGCCAGATGGAAGTACAGCGCGTGCAGCAGCTCGACCGCGGGGTTCGAGGTGTGCACGGTCACGTCGCCCGGCACGTCGAGCAGCGCTTCCGAGTAGTTGAAGATGATGCGCACGCCGGCGTCGACGAGATCGTCCGCAACCTTCTGCGCTGACCCGGCCGGGACTGCGAGCACGCCGACGACGATGTTCTTGTCGCGGACGACGTCCTTCAGCCTCCGCTCGTCCTCGATCGTCGCCCCGCCGATCTCGTGACCGACGCGCGAGGCGTCTGAATCGAACACGGCGGCGATGTTGATGCCGTGCTCCGCAAAGATCGCCGAGCTCGCGATCGCCTGGCCGAGGCGCCCGGCGCCGACGAGCGCGATGTTGTGCTGGCCCTGAGTGCGGAGGATCTTTCGTATCTCGCCGAGCAGCGACTCGATCGAGTAGCCGACGCCGCGCTTGCCAAACTTGCCGAAGTTGGAAAGGTCACGGCGGATCTGGGTCGCGTTGATGTTCGTGTAGTCGGCGATCTCCTGCGACGAAATGCGGTCCTTGCCCATCTTCCTCGCCTGGGTCAAGACCTGGAGATAGCGCGAGAGACGCGCCGCGACACCGACCGTGAGACGGTCGGGAGCCCCGCCGTTCGACTGACCTTGCAACATCACGAAGCATTGTGCCCGAAGGCTTCGTGACAACCGTACGGTTGTCACGAACTACCGAGTTTGTGACACTTTTCTCGTCAGCGCGGCCTCGTCCACGTAGTAGACGAATGCCCGCTCGCCGTCGAGCTCGACTACCGGCAGCCAGACGCGGTAGCGGGCCTCGAGCGCCTCGTCCCCGGTGATGTCGACCTCCTCGTAGGGAAAACCGAGCTCGCGCTGGAGCCGCGACACCTGCTCGCGCGCGCGATCGCAGAGAGAGCAGCCCTGCCCGTGGAACAGGGTGACGGTTCTCAGGGGTAGAGGCCGCGCGTGAGCGTCGCCTCGGCGACCCGCTGCACGGCGAGTCCGTAGGCGGCCAGCCGCATCGAGGTCGCACGCTTCTCAAACGTCTCCCACGTCTCGTCGAACGCGCGAGTGACGATGTCGTTCAGGCGGGCGTTGACCTCGTCTTCCTTCCAGAAGTACTCCTGGAGGCCTTGCACCCACTCGAAATACGAGACGACCACGCCGCCGGCGTTGGCGAGCACGTCGGGGAGGATCAGCACGTCGTTCGCCTCGAGGATCTCGTCGGCGGCGGGCGTGATCGGGCCGTTTGCGCCTTCGACGATCAGCTTCGCCTTCACCCGAGCCGCGTTCGCCTCGGTGATCACCTGCTCGAGCGCACAGGGTGCGAGCACGTCGCACTCGAGCAGCAGGAGCTCGCCGTTCGAGATCGCGTCGCCACCCTTCATCTCGGACAACGACCCGCCGCTCTGCTTGTGCACGAACGCGGCCGCTACGTCGACGCCCTTCGCGTTGTAGCGGCCCCCCGAGGAGTCGGAGACAGCGACGACGGTGGCGCCGAGCTCGACGACGAACTTCGCGAAGAAGGATCCGACGTTGCCGAACCCCTGCACGGCGACGTGCAGGCCCTCGAGCGTGCGGCCCTGCTTGCGCACGAGGGACTCGAGGCAGAAGACCGCGCCGTGCGCCGTCGCCTCCTCGCGGCCGAGCGAGCCTCCGATCGTCAACGGCTTGCCCGTGACCACGCCGAGCACCGAATGGCCCTTGTTCATCGAATACGTGTCGAAGATCCAGGCCATCACTGCTGCGTTGGTGCCCACATCCGGCGCAGGGATGTCCTTCTCCGGCCCGATCTCGTTGATGATCTCCGAGGTGAACCGTCGCGTCATGCGCTCGAGCTCGGGGCGCGACATCGCCTTCGGATCACAGGCCACGCCGCCCTTCGCGCCGCCGAACGGGAGCCCCATCAGGGCGCACTTCCACGTCATCCACATCGCGAGCGCCTTCACCTCATCGGCGGTGACGTCCGGGTGGTAGCGGATGCCGCCCTTCGACGGGCCACGCGCGATGTTGTGCGTCACGCGGTAGCCCTTGAACGCGCGCACCGAGCCGTCGTCCATCGACGTCGGAATCGAGACCTCGACAGCCTTCTTGCACTCCTGGAGCACGTTGACGAGCCGCTCGTCGATACCGAACGCGTCGGCGACCTTGTGCAGTTGCTGACGGGCGAGCTCGAACGGGTTTTCGCGGAGGTGAGTCTCGGGCGCCGCGGTGGCCATCAGCCGCGAATCTACTCGATTCGGAACTTCACCTGCGCCCGGGACGGCGCGGCATTCCGCGGCAGCGTCGGCCACGCCGCGAACCGGAGCTCGTAGCCGCCCGGGGGCAGCGGCACACTCGACGGCCCGCGGCCTGTGATCCCGAAGCTGTAGGAACCGGGCAGCAGATTTCGCAGACGGCCGAGCACGCCGGCGAACCGGCCGCTCGAGGTGTAGAGCAGGATGTCGAGCCGCGAGACGGGCTGGATCTGGAGTCCGCCGTCGCGCACCAGGTTGCCGGCCTGGATCGTCAGCACCGCCGGGCTCGTGTCGGACGGCTTGAACGAAGAGACGCTGATCGAGACGTGCGGCAGGAGGTTCGCGGAGTAGCGGCGGAAGGAGATCGCCCAGGGGACCCGGAGCGTCTCGCTGCCGAGCGGGGCGACCTGGATCGCTCCCGTCAGGATGCGGGCACGCGGCGCCGATGCGGCGGTCACCGTCACCTTCACCTTCGCCTGCCGCCCGACCCGCAAGCTCAAGCGGTCGGGGCGGACCTTGAAGGCGAGCCCCTCGGACTCGCCTCGGACGACGGCGCTGAGCGAGACCTGGAGACGGCGCGTCGAGACGTTCCGCAGGACGATCGTGCGCGTCGCGTGCCAGTGCGGCCCCGCCCAGATCCCAAAGCCGAGCGTCGCAGGCTGCGCGGCGACTTCCCCGACCGCGGCAGCGCCGAGGCGGAACGTCCCGGCCCCCACCTCCGTGGCCGGCGCACCGCCGGCCTCGGCGTAGCCGACGAGCAGGCTCTGGAGGGCCGGCCCGTCGAGCGCCGGCCGCATCTGCGCGAGCAGCGCCGCCGCGCCCGCCACCGTCGCCGCAGCTCCGCTCGTGCCGTTGACGGCGCCGTACAGCGGCGAGCCGTCCGTGGCTGCGCCCGGCTCGGCGGTCGCGATCGCGATGCCGGGCGCAGCGACATCCGGCTTGACGCTTCCGTCGAACGCAAGGCCTTGCGACGAGAAGCCCGCAACGAGCCCGCGACCGTCGTTCGCGTCGTCGCGTCCGCGGCCGAGCGCGATGCCGACGTCGATGCCGGCGCGCAACGCGGCCAGCAGCTCGACAGCCGCCGCGGTCGGCACGACGACGACGGGTGCCGTTTCGTCCTCGGCTGCGCGGAGGGCTCCTGCGGGCAGCGAGCCGCCGTAGAGCACGACGGCCGCAGCGCCCGCACGCGAGGCCGCGACCGCGGTCGCCTCGGGGTCGGCGCCGACGGGCACCACGACGGCGCTGCCCGCGACGAGGCTGAAGCCCTTTGCGTCGAAGAAGTCTGTGCTCGAGGCGCCGGCAAGGCCGCGAGTCGAACGCGGGGTCGTGACACGGAGCGTCAGCGAATGCCTCGGCGCGATCGCGCCGAGCAGCGGCAGGCTCCGGTCGAAGATCACATCGAGGCCGCGGCGCAACACCACCCGTGCGTGCGTCAAGTGCGTGCGCGCGTCGGTCGCCGCCACGGCGAGCGCGCCTGCCGCGCCGGCGGGGCCTGCGACCGAGCCGAACGAGGGCCCTGCCCCGCCGTCGTTTCCGGCGGGCGCGACGACGAGCGTGTTGAGGTCGAGTGCGCCTTGAACAGCCTGCGCCTCGGGGCCGTCGGTGAACGCCGCGTACGGCTCGGCGACGCCTATGAGCGCTACGCGCACCGCGTCGTGCGCGTCTCCGTCGCCGTTCGGGTCGACGGCGCGGTCGAGGCCGGCGATCAGCTGGTCGGCGCGGCTGTAGACGAGCTCGTGACCGTCGGCGGCCGGCTGCCAGCCGGCGATGCGGATCGGCAGCACGGTTGCGCCCGACGCGACGCCGTGCAGACCGCCCGGGCCGTCGGCGCCGACGAGGATGCCTGCGAGCTCCGTGCCGTGGCGCTCGACCTGAGACGGGTCCTGCGGGTTCGCGTGCGCTGTCGCGTCCTCGCCGTGATCGACGATGTCGATGCCGGCGAGCACGCGCCCGCGCAGGAATGGATGGGCTTCGTCGACACCCGTGTCGAGCAATGCGATCGTCACGCCGCGACCGTCGAAGCCAGGCAGTCCGGCCGAGGGCCGATGACCGCTCGTCGGACCGAAGGCCTTCGAGGCGAGCAGCGTCTCGGAGACCGACGCAGGGTAGGCCGCACGCACCGGGTAGACCCCCGCCACTTCCGGGTTCCGGTCGAGCAATGCGACGGCGCGCCCGTCGAGCGGCGCGGCGAACCCGTCCACGACCTTGTAGTAGCTGTAGTCCGGCTGCACGGTGATGCCCTCGGCAGCAAGGGTGAGGAGCACTTGCTTCTGCGCCGCATACGCGCTCGCCCACCACGCGCGCTCCTGCGCCTCGGTCGCATAGTGCGCTTTCGCGAGCCTCTGCGCGACCGAGGGAGTCCGCAGTAGCACGATCATCCGCTGCCCCGCCGGCACGACGCCCCGCGGCTCACCGACGAGCCCTCTCCAGCTGACCGCCGCCGGCCGGGACGAGTCGCCGCGTCCTCCCGCCGACACCGCCGACCCGAAGGCGACGGTAAGGACAGCGATCCCGAACAGGATCGTGAAGGGGGCCCTAGCCCGCCGTCGCACGCGCATCCAGCGAAAGGTAGTCGGGGTACGGAACGGGGGCGGTGAAGCGGCCCGCCGACGCGATCATCGCGGCGTTGTCGGTGCAGAGCGCAAGCGGCGCGAACGCGGCGCCGGGAAGAGCGGCGCGCAGCTCCGAGTTGGCGGCGACGCCGCCGACGACGGCAATCTGGGCGCCGCCCGCCTCCTCGAGCCGCCCGACGAGTGCCCGCACGATCGCGTGCTGGTAGCTCGCCGCCAGGTCGGCGCGGCGCCCCTCCAGCTCCTGCGGCGGCAAGTCGCGCACCGTGTAGAGCAGAGACGTCTTCAGCCCGGAGAACGAAAAGTCGAGCCCGGGCACGCGTGCGACGGGGAAGTCGTATGCCGCCGGGTCGCCTTGCTTCGCGAGCTCGTCGATCTCCCGGCCGCCCGGGTAGCCGAGGCCGAGGAGTCGCGCGCCCTTGTCGAACGCCTCGCCGGCCGCATCGTCGAGAGTTGTGCCGAGCACGCGGTAGCCGGCGCGGTCGCGAACGTCGAGCAGCATCGTGTGCCCGCCGCTCGCGAGCAGGCAGGTGAACGGCGGCTCGAGGTCGAGCGGCCGCAGGTAGAGCGACGCGACGTGACCGTGCAGGTGGTTGACGGGCACGAGCGGCAACCGCCGCGCCCAGGCAAGCGCCTTCGCCGCGGACACTCCGACAAGCAACGCACCGATCAACCCCGGCCAGGTCGTCACAGCCACCGCAGAGACGTCAGAGAGGGTCGCGCCCGCGTCGGCGAGCGCTTGTTCGATCACGGGAGCGACGAGCTCGAGGTGCCGGCGCGAGGCGATCTCGGGGACAACGCCGCCGAACGGAGCGTGCAGCTCGTCTTGGGACGCAACCACACTGGACGCAACTTCGCCCGACGACGTAACGAGCGCTGCGGCGGTCTCATCGCAGCTCGTTTCGATCCCCAGGATCAAAGCCATTTCGCCGGCGTGGAATGGCCAGGGTCCCGCCACATGATCACTGCATCCTCCCGATTGTCGGTGTAGTAGCCGCGGCGAAGCCCTCGTGATTCGAAGCCGAGCTTCTCGTACAGGCGAATCGCATCCTCGTTGGACACCCGTACCTCGAGTGTGTAGCCGCGCCGCTCGTCGTCGCGGCTCAGCGCGAAAAGGCGCTCGAGCAATGCGGTCGCGATCCCACGTCCCCGGTGCTCGGGCTCGACGGCGACGTTCATCACGTGCCAGGCATCGACGTAACGCGAGTTGATCACGTAGCCGACGAGATCCTCGCCCTCGAATGCGCCAAGGCAGATCGACGTCGGCTTCGCGAGCTCGGACGCGAACATCGAGCGCGACCAGGGGGTCGGATACGAGCGCTGTTCGATCGTCTCGATCGCGCTCAGGTCGACGAGGTCGAGCCTGCGGATCTCGATCATCACGGCTGTCACAGGTGGGCCTTCGCGTCAGGATCGCGGACGTAGAGCGGTTCTACCAGGCCGGCGGCGCCGAACGGACCCGCACGCTCGACGAGCAGCAGGGGATCGGGCACGTGTGACGGGTCGTTGTCGGGCGGGATCGTGGCGCCGCGCGATTCGAACAATTCGCGGTAGCGGATCGCGCCGTCTCCGAGGAGCGTCAGACCATCGACGTCGAGATCGTCCGGGGCGAGTACGCGGGGACCCGTCGTGAACACCTCCCTG
>Ga0105854_1001135_pt1 | contig 11015 bp, 7 predicted proteins | sample OrgsoiDNA_201058_FD_89679 | JGI IMG/M metagenome (GOLD analysis project Ga0105854, IMG submission 89679) | Permafrost soil microbial communities from the Arctic, to analyse light accelerated degradation of dissolved organic matter (DOM) -... | ecosystem: Environmental > Terrestrial > Soil >... | reverse complement strand
GTATTGGTCATCGAATAATTGAGTTGTATTTAAATCGACATGATTCGGGAATTTCATTACAACTGAAGCCAGCGTTAGCTATTTTAAGAAATAAGAATGTTACCGTGCCGAATGACTTGATATTGCGATTGGTATTTAACTCTTTCAAAGCGATTGAGGATGGCGTAAATGATAAATTCAGCATCGGAATAGCACTTACCGAAATTGGCCGCATGTTCCGACAGCATGTTGAAGAACAAGCTATTCAAAGATTAAACGCAGAAAATTCAGCGGTCAGACTTGTGGCATGGGCGGTAGCTGTAGCATGCGACTCATCTAAATATGATGATCTTGAGCTTTCTGAAGCTTTGGCGAGCTTGCTGAAAACCGTTAAAAAATTTGAAATAAGTGATTTTCTAAGGGAACGGAAAATTGAAGAACGTGAACTACTGCAAGGAATCGCAATTGAATCATTGAAATCGCAGCCAGATGAATGTTTGAGAAGTTTTGCAGAAAAAGAACTGCAAGACGAAAAATTGCTTACTCCGATGTTTAGTTTTAAGGTCAACAGCATATTGAAATCTAGAAATATTGAACCGCTGCCGTTACCATTCTTCGATGATGAGAGAAAACAAGACTGTAATACTAGAATTTTCCCGATTGGACCTACTATTTTTGACATAAGCAACCAGTCATTGCAAGCGATTGCGAAGGTCTTCGCAACCAGCGAGCCCTTAGAGAGAGGCGACCAAAATGTCGCTGATATGGTTCAATTTTCTGCTTTTATTCAAGCTTCAGGATTTTATCAAATTGACGCTCACGATCGACTCATTTGGCTGGACAATCATGATGAAAAGGTCGCCCACACAACTATCAAAACCGCAGCGCGCTTTATGGGATTTGATATGCATGTCTTACAACAAGATGCCACTGAACTCTTACGTCGGTCTGAGTTAGAACCTATTGTTCTCTTAATTGAAGTACTCCCAAAAGTTGATGTGCCGGATCCAGATTGGGAAGGTGCGCGGACACTTAAATTTGATACCGAGACGGTTTTGCAAGGATTGCTTCATCCTTCAAATTGGATCAATTATTTATCGACGTGTCTATTTTTATATCGCCCCATCCCCCAATCAAAACTAGAGAATTTATTGCTCCGAGCGAAGGGACGCGCCATAGGTGGCGTTGTTACATTAATTCAGAGAAATTGTGATGATAGCTTGTTTCACATGCTCTTATGCAGACTAAACGCAGATACAGCTGGTGATGTCAGCATTATTTTTAATATTCTCAGTGATTGGGATATTTCATCGAACTCTGAATTAATTGAGACAGTGCTGGCCAATTTATATTCGAATGATTCAAACACCGCTCGATCAGCGGCAAACCTTTTAAATGGGTGCAGCAATCAAAGTCTAGAGTGTCACAAAGCGACTATTGAAGCGGCAATTGAGCATTGGGGGGGGCGCGACAGCTGGCGTAAAAACCCGTTCGCAATTACCCCGGTGCAATCCATAATGCAGCTGTTAGACAAGATCGCTGAAGTTTGAAGAGTTAGAGCGGCTAACACAAGTCATCTACGAAGCGTGAAGTGATGACCGCAGCGGCGATTGCGAGCAGCGCCTTGTGAATGTCGAGCCTGCGTTCGAAACGGATTCGTAGCTTCCCGAAGCCAGCGAAGCCGGAATGTGTTCGTTCGACCACCCAGCAGTGCCGGCCCAGGCGGTCTTTGCTTTCGATGCCTTTGCGGACAATGCGCGCTGTGATGCCGCGCTTGCGTAAACAACGTCCGCATCTGGCATAGTCGTAGCCCTTGTCAGCATGCAGTTTGCCAGGGTGTTTCCGCGGTCGCCGGTCCAAACCAGGCACGGCCGGGATAGCATCGAGTGTGCTTTCGAAGTAAGCGTAAAGCCAGCGCCGTCTTTACCCCGACCGTCCTTGCCAGCATGATTTGAGGTTGAGACACAAATTGATTGTGTCCACAAACTCGATTATGGACACAATAATTCAACCAGTCGCAAGGCCCTCAAAACGTGGCAGCTACCGGCGCCATACTGATGAATTCAAACGGGCCGTCGTTGCCCAGTCGCTACAGGAAAATGCATCCGTTTCGCGCATCGCTCGCCAGCACAACGTCAGCGCCAATCAGGTAGGCGCCGTCCTTCTACAGTTCCCGGTTCTGCTGACATAAGTACATCTATTTCTTTGAGTGCAGCAGCATAATTCTCAGGTTTCCCGATAAATTGATTTTCCATGTATAGACACCTCAAACTTTACTTTTGTGGAGCCGACCATTCAAGCGACTTCAAGAAGAAGGTCGGCCAGGATGACGGGAGCTCGCTCATTATGCGGTACCCGATTCCAATCGATATTGAGCTATCAACTGACGAGCGACTTTCAGTTCGGCTTCATATGTATTGTGGGAAGTTCGATGATAATTTTGAACGACCTCTTCGTGGGTATCGCTACTAATTTCAAACTCGACCGCCCCAAAGCGCCCGGCAATATCCTCAATGGGCGCGATACCCCATGCGTCCTCCCCCATCCCGTCAGGATGCACGACAATACTGTGGACGTAGCCATTGCTTGAGCGATCCGTTGCGCTGTACAGTGGGGAGAATTTCTTCACCAAGATGGCGACCGGCTGTAGACCTGTCAGCTCATGCATAGCTTCCGCATAAGCAACGCACTGTCCAAAAGTGTATCTGGCGGCATCGTGTGCAGGAATACGCGACTGCGGCTTTTTGGGGATTGCTTTGAGATAGGTGGGATTCGCCTTGATTGCCTCCACAGCCTGCGCGATCTTGCTTTCATCCGGCAAGCTTCGCAATGGCAGCATGGATAGCCTGCTCTCGGGGTAGAACCGCGTGAGCACTCCGCCATTAATCCTTAATGCTGTCAGAACCTTCCTAGCGCGTTTGGCAATTGTACTTTCTTGGAATTCGACGAGTGTCTTCACTCCGCGCACATCAAAAATCCCCTCACGATTGTCTTGGACGTAGACACGCAAGGGTGAAAGTTTGTCGTCCGATACATCATCGTATGGCGGTAGCGATTTGACGATCCAGTCGACATGCAGCAGCCAGCCAGTTAGCCTCGCTACTGCGACCGCGAAATTGACGCAATCGTCCGCTTCCCACTCTTCGATAAGCTTTGGTGAAAAGCCTTCACGCTGCTTGATTTTTGATTGTCCCATATCGACCTACCTTCTCCATAAATTTGGCATACTCCGCTCACGAACTTCGCCCTTTCACAATTAGAACATGAATGTGCCGAAGCCTAAGAACCGCTAACACAAGTCATCTATGAAGCGCGAAGTGATGACCGCAGCGGCGATTGAAAGCAGCACCTTGTGAATGTCGAGTCTGCGTTCGAAACGGATTCGTAGCTTCCCGAAGCCAGCGAACCAAGAATGTGTTCGTTCGACCACCCAGCGGTGCCGACCCAGGCGGTCTTTGCTTTCGATGCCTTTGCGGGCAATGCGCGCTGTAATGCCGCGCTTGCGCAAATAACGTCGACTTCGAGCATAGTCGTAGGATTCTCAACAGAAAAGCAACAAGCGAGCGAGGTAAATCGAATTAATTTGGCGATTTCGGCAGCATCGCTGAGCAGCGTCATACGAATTTGTGGATTCATTCTTTTTTTAAAACCCTAATTAGGGTTCGGTCATTTTAGTATAATCGGCAGACGGAGAATACGTCTTGATAAATGTGAAATCGACTACATTAAACAAGAATCATATGAAAAATGTTAAATTGATCAAGCTGAAATGGCTAACATTCATACCTGCAATCGCATGACTACACGCCTGGCGACCGGTAAGCCATGTTCTGCCTCTGTATCAAGTATTGCTTTAAGACGTTGGCTTAACTGGGGTACAAGATAGAAATCTAGCTTGGAATAAGCTGGAGCACACCATAGAACTTCGAAAAAGGTTGTCAAAGCCAGTGAACTCAGCCCGTGTGCTGTAGCGTAGTCGTATGCGTTTGGAATAAGCTTCTTCCCGATTCCATTGACCTAGACTGCTTGCCGGACGGAGACAGAAAAGAAGAACAGGGATGACACAAACCACAACACATACCGCCTGGCTAAAGAAAACCCGATCCAAAGTCCAAACAGCGGATGGAATTGCAATTGCTGTGTATGAGCTCAACATCGACCACTCTGACGACCTAACGCTTACGCTATGGGCAAAGCACTTTCGTGAGCACTATTGCCTCGACGCTCAGATTGATCGCCTGAGAAAAGGAACCAAGAAATCACGTGCGCAGTATTTGACGGACTTGGTTTTCCCGGACAAGTCAGAAGACTTTGGACCTGCTACGCGCTCTGGAGACTTTGCGGAAATCTTGATCGCTGACCTTCTTGAAAGTCAACTGGGCTTTTGGACACCGCGTACTCGCTACGATGACAAACTGGTACGAAACGAGTCGCCAAAGGGCACCGATGTGCTGGGGTTTAAGTTTGGCGGCACTGGCCCTTCCAAGCCGTCCAAAAAAGACACCCTGATTTCCTTCGAGTCCAAAGCGCAACTCAGCGGAAAAAAAGCAAAGGCACGATTGCAAGACGCGGTCAACGACTCAGCCAAAGACGTGTATCGGATATCAGAGTCGCTCAATGCGATGAAACGTCGCCTCATCGCGCGGTTAGACGATGAAGGCGCAGACCGAGTCGAACGGTTCCAGGATGGACTTGAGGTGCCCTACCTCCGCATGTCCGGAGCAGCGGCCATCTTTTGCTCCAGCGTCTATGACTCTGACCGGATCTCGAAGACCGACTGTACGGGGCATGAAAACGTGAACAACCTCATGGTGATAGTTGTGCATTCCGCAACGCTGATGGCGTTTGTTCATGCCCTCTATGAAAGGGCTGCCAATGAAGCCTGAACGACGCACTCGTTTCGCAGCAGCGATCACGCTCTCGAAGGGCAAGATGTACGAGTATGGTGTGCTGGAAGACGATCATATTGCGCTTCCAGAGGGGTTGGATCTGGAGATGCAGTTTCCCATGGCCATCGGAACCGTGGGCGACTTTGCGTCTGAAACCGTAGCGAAAATTATTGGCACGGAAGGCGACGCGCGCACGACGCGCGACGAGGTCATCTTCTCAGCCCAGGTTCTTCAGGCGTTTGATGATTCGCTGCTCAACCAGGATCTCTCCTTCAACCTGCGCTTGTTAGCGGCGGCAGGCTTCTACCTCGGTGACGTGCCAGGGAATGCTGCGGTGCAGATATCTAAGCTCTCTCAACTTGCCCCCCCTGAAAGCGACCCGTTGGCTCTTGCTACAAAGACCGCTATGGACAAACCATGGGGCCAGACAGGCAACATTGTTAGTTCGCCCTATGCGACAGACCTTCTTGGTGCGCTAGGGGAGCACTTCAAGACCGGCGGCGGGGGGGACAGGGCTAACGCAGCGATCAGGAAGTTGCGCAGTTGGTCTTATGCCAGCGCTTCTGCCCACGAACTGCTGATGGCGGACCTGCTCGGCGCGATAAGCGCGACACGCATCGCAAACTCAGCTTGGACCTTGTTACCACAATACAGTGAACTGAGCGGAAATAGCTGGCAGCCCTACCTATCTCGGCCAACGTCAATCAAAGAGATGTGGCCATCCCAACGAATGGTAGGTGAGGCTGGCCTCTACAAGGGGCAATCGGGTGTCGTTCAAATGCCTACGAGCGCCGGGAAGTCTAGAGCAACCGAACTTATCATTCGCTCGGCATTCTTGTCTGCGAGGACCAAACTGGCCTTGGTCATCGCGCCGTTCCGTGCTCTATGCCAAGAGATAGCTAGCGAACTTGAAAAAGCATTTAAGGATGATGGATACAACGTCAACCAATTGAGCGACGCGCTGCAACCGGACATCGAGTTCGATATCTTCGACGTATCGATCAAATCAGCGCCCCAGGTTGTTGTGCTGACACCTGAGAAACTCCTCTACACTCTGCGGCAGGAACCAGATATCGTTCAAAGGGCCGGTCTCGTGGTCTATGACGAGGGACACCAGTTCGACACCGGTACGCGTGGCGTGACTTACGAACTATTACTGACCTCAATCAAAAGGCTGTTGCCCAACTCGGCCCAGAGCGTACTGATCTCTGCAGTCATCCAAAACGCGGCAGCCGTTGCCACATGGCTCCTCAAGGATGCGTCAAAGGTGGTTTCCGACAAGTCCTTGCAAGCTAGGCGACTGATCGCCTTTGCGAGCCTTCCTCAGGGCGAAGATGGGCAGCTTCATTTCAATGTAGCTTCCGACAGCGAGCAGGATTTCTTCGTTCCGCGCGTCATCGTTTCAGAGCAGCAGCCGCGTCTTCCCAAAGAAAAGGCGGACCGATACTTCCCGACAAAAGAAAGCGGCTCTATCGCGTTGTACCTTGGCTTGCGCCTTCTGGAAAATGGAGGTGTCGCGATATATGCGGGCCGAAAGGCTTCCGCCGCAAAAATCGTAAGAGACGCGGTCGAGCAAACGTTCCGGCGCGGAATTTCACTAGAGCCGCCATCAGCGCACAGTGATCCGGAGGAGATTCGACGCTTCGTAAACCTCTACTCAAAGAACTTTGGTGCCGACGCTTACTTGACGAAGGCCGCTGCCCTCGGAATCTTTGCCCACCATGGAAATACGCCGCAAGGGATTAGGGTTGCAATCGAATACGCGATGCGGAAGCGGCTCATTCGATTGATCGTGTGCACTTCAACCCTTGCGCAGGGTGTCAACCTTCCTATCCGATATCTGCTTGTGACGAGCGCCATGCAGGGCCGTGAAATGATTATGGCGCGAGATTTCCATAACCTGATGGGTCGCGCTGGACGTGCGGGGATGTATGGTGAAGGCACTGTGATCTTCACAGACCACCGTCTGTATGACGAACGAGCTACCGAATCACGTCGCTGGAATAACTCCGTCAATCTGATTAACCCCGACAACGCCGAGCCAACTGGAAGCACGCTGCTATCGCTCTTCGATCCGATGAAAAACGAGACGGGAACACGAACGTTGGGCAAGCCGAGCCCCGTCGAGTTCGCGACCATGATCGTCGATGATTGGGAGCGGCTGTATGAGGATATAGGAAACATCTCTGTCGATCTTCAACGCAAGAAGTTCTCCGTTGAGTCGCTGCGTGCGCAGCTCAGGTCCAAGAAGAAGATTGTCGAGGCCATTGAGAGTTTCTTGATGACCTATCGCAGCGATGTGGACACCAAAACTTTTGTTGCCAACGCGAAAGAACTGGCAAGCGAAACGTTAGCGTTTTCTCTTGCGACCCAAGAACAAGAAGCGCTGTTGACGGGGATATTTGAATCCGTGGCACGGCGCATCGAAGTACGTGTTCCCAATGCCGAAGACCAACACCGCTTTGGGCGCACACTTCTGGGGATCGATCATGCCTTGGTAGTTGAAGCGTGGGTGATTGAATACGAGAGTGCGATCGGGGAAGCAAAATCGGCCGACGACTTGTTCAAGCTACTGTGGCCCCTTTTGGCCCAACTCTCCTCAGAAAAACGACTGATTGATACCGTGCCTGGGGGGGCACTCAAAGCGTTGGCCAACGGATGGTTAGCAGGGCAATCTTTCGCAGTTCTTCTGCAAGAACTCAATGTACTAGACGCATCATATCCATATGGAAAGTACAAAAAATCGTTCGATTTGGATTTGGTTGTTGATCTATGCGAACAGACCTTTGGCTTTGAATTCTCGTTGCTGCTTGCGTCGATTAAAGAGTCGTTCGTTGCGCGGGCGACGGAAGAGCTAGGGAAGTCGCTCACGGGCCATCTTGACCTTCTACAGAAAAGGTTAAAGTACGGGCTTCCAGATCAAGATAGCATTTCGTATTACGAGGCAGGATTTTCGGAGCGAGTGATTGCACAGGCCTTATCAGGGGGGATGATCTGGGAGTCTGCTAAAACCAGATACGGTGCCCGTAAGCTAATCAGGCAATATCCGGATGACATAGAAGTGATCCTGCGTGATTTTCCATCGCACTTCACAGATGTATTCCGCACCACCGTGGCATCCTAGGATGAGCTGTTTTAAGCGCAACAATCCAATAAGAGCCGCTAACGCAACTGGACGGTAAGTGACGTTTACGCTACGCGAACACAATCAGATTGACTGGGTCGGGCCAGTATCGATGGGGCCAGTTTCCGAGCCCCCGAGGGGCTAGGAAACTGGCCAGAACCCAGCGGACCGATGTAATTAGGCAGCAAACACCACATCGTCGTCGACGCTAGGGGCGTTCCGCTGGCCATCACGGTCACAGGGGCAAACCGACATGATTCGATAGCGTTCGAAAGCACACTCGATGCTATCCCGGCCGTGCCTGGTTTGGACCGGCGACCGAGAAAACGCCCTGGCAAACTGCATGCTGACAAGGGCTACGACTATGCCCGATGTCGACGTTATTTACGCAAGCGCGGCATCACAGCACGCATTGCCCGCAAAGGCATCGAAAGCAAAGACCGCCCGGCCGGCACCGCTGGGTGGTTGAACGAACACATTCTTGGTTCGCTGCTTCGGGAAGCTACGAATCCGTTTCGAACGCAGGCTCAACATTCACAAGGCGCTGCTCGCAATCGCCGCTGCGGTCATCACTTCGCGCTTCGTAGATGACTTGTGTTAGCGACTCTTAAAACATCCGAATTTACGGCAATTGTTGAAAACATCCATAATTACTAGAGAATTGTCAATTTCACCTATTAGCCCTTCAAAAAATCCCATTACTATTGTCAATTCAAGGCGCCATCGCTAGCAGCAGCCTTCGCAAGTGGAAGACGGCAAGCAACTATCACCGTCGTTCCTTCACCAAAACCTTGGTGTACTGCCTGAAGGTGCAAACCGGTCGAGAACTGGCCGCGTGAACGATAGCGGCGCAGCCGACAGAGGTCGCCATTCGTGTGGGCGTGCTCAATCGCATGACTGCACTGGCACGCCCTCATTCCGTCCGTAAGACGTAAATTCAGCCTGGGATTGGGCAAATTGTCGTCATATCGATTTAAGCAACTACACCTCACCAAAATCATTGCATGCGGCACGCGCAGAGGAATATTGACTGCCATTGGTACTGGCGTATCTCGGCTCCTCCTGACAAAACTTATTCTCGCGATTCAGCAATTTACGACTTTAATAGGTAATTTACGACTTTAATACGCAATTTACGACTTTAATTGAAAAGAATAGTTGTGTCGGAATGGCAGAACTGACCCTCATCCCCTCATCCCCCAACAATCTGCATCGATAGCTTCAGATCCAATCTAATCCAGGCCTGCTGGCGTATCGCACTGCCGTTGTGCCTTCCATATCGTATCTACCCAACAAACATCATGGTCGCTCAAGAGTTGGCACACCATGCATTGAGAGAGACCTTACCTATTGTAGCTAGCATCAGTGCGATCAATGGCGCAATGACAATACTCGAAGCGCCGACAAAGGGCGCGATCCCAACGGACATGCCGCTGATGAAAAATGCGTGAATTTCCTTGCCACCTGCTATGAGCTGCTTTCGATCTTTATCGTACTTCTTGTCGCCACATAAGTACGCCCGAATCTCTCCGCGAAGTTTTTCAAGGAAACCGGGGTCGGGCTGCGGTGGACCTCCCGTAGAAAACGGAGCAGTATTGCTTGCTCCAGCAGCGATCCAAGTCGACGCAATATCTTCGTACGATGCACCCCGCGCTCGCATTTCCAAAATCGTATTCCGTTGGTATGAAGGTAATGCCGCGATCCAGTTGTCCGGTTCAGAAGCTTCCAAAAAACTCATGATGCTATTCATCAATACATCTCCTTGAGGTATTCGGCAGAGACGCAATGCGTCGTCTGGCTCATCGCCGATAGATTGGCTCCGCCGATTATGATTGAGAGCCCAGTGTTGGGTGGTTGATATGCTCCGCTGAGCACGGCAACAAGTTCATTACTGTTGGCGCGGAAAATTGGAGCGCCAGACTGCCCAGGTCGCGCCAACGTGTTCAGAACCATATTTTTTACGTTAACAGCTGAAGCCGGCAGAAAAATCTTCGCCCCAATTTTGCTATCAAATCGCGTCAAAACTTTACGTCCACTGTCCAGATGAGGATATCCGAAGCTAATAACATCTTGTCCAACCCCGATGTGATCGGTGCCGGTAACGGCTAGGCCATGGTTTACGAACGGCGCGAATTCAGGCACTCGAAGCACAGCAAGGTCGTGGATGGGGTCAAACGCTACTAGCTCGGCCTTAAGATACTGCACTTGCTTTAAGAGCGCGGTTTGATATTGGTTGATGTTATCAATGTCTGGCAGGACAACACAAATGGTATTGTTGCCGCGACCGACGACGTGGGACGCAGTCGCAATCAAACCAGGTTTATCTAACAGGAAAGCGGTGCCCCGTAATTCAACAGTTCCGGCAGAATTTACAATTCCAACAGCGAAGACATTCGATGTGGCGTTATCCGCTGCGAGCCAGCGAGGTGGAGGCGGAGCGAAGGAGGGATTGATCATGCTCGGCTGTCGGAAATTATGATTGCACCATAATAACACTTACCGTACATGAGTTTTGCCGGACCGAACACATCGTTAATGGTGAAGTCGGATCATGGGACGTCAGGGTCAGCTCTGCCATTCAGACACGGCCTGGACAATAGATAACATATTTAGGACATGTGTTTTAAACCTACTTGGCTGGACGAATCGGAGAGGGTTGCTCTTGCATCCGGTACCGCTTTGGCGAGCTATGCTCGCCAAAGCCCCGTTAAATTTCCGCGGCACGTCCAAGTACGCATGAGCCATCGAGCGACTTAAACATTGCCAGTGCACCTCCACGCTCCCAACCAGACTCTCACCCAAGCCACCACCTAAAGTCCATTACCCCACGCCCAAATACCAAACCACAGCCTACGCCACCAACATCCCCCTCATCAACCCACAAACACCCCCACAGGCAAATCAAACCGCTTAGCCAATGCCTTCACCTGACGAATATTGAGTTCCCGCTTCCCACTCAAGACTTCGGATACGACGCCCTGGCTGCCGATCTCGGCCAAGTCTCTTTGAGTCAATTCATGCTG
>Ga0105854_1001133_pt1 | contig 11020 bp, 10 predicted proteins | sample OrgsoiDNA_201058_FD_89679 | JGI IMG/M metagenome (GOLD analysis project Ga0105854, IMG submission 89679) | Permafrost soil microbial communities from the Arctic, to analyse light accelerated degradation of dissolved organic matter (DOM) -... | ecosystem: Environmental > Terrestrial > Soil >... | reverse complement strand
TGAGGAGATTTTGCAGGCGTTAGCGCAAATGCTCCAGTCCAGCGATGGCAGCCAAAGGATCACTACGGCAAAGCTTGCCGCCAATGTTGGGGTATCTGAAGCTGCACTTTACCGTCATTTTCCCAGTAAAACGCGGATGTTCGATAGCCTGATTGAGTTTATCGAAGACAGTTTGATCACCCGTATTAACCTGATTTTGCAAGATGAGAAAGATACGCTAAACAGACTTCGCCTGATCCTGCTGCTCATTCTTGGCTTTGCGGAGCGCAATCCTGGCCTGACCCGTATTATCACCGGCCATGCATTGATGTTTGAACAGGACAGGCTTCAGGGCCGTATCAATCAGTTGTTTGAACGCATTGAGGTTCAGTTGAGACAAGTCCTGCGAGAGAAGAAAATGCGGGAAGGCAGCGGTTATACCTATGACGAAACGCTGCTGGCAAGCCAGCTACTGGCGTATTGCGAAGGCATGTTGTCACGCTTCGTTCGTTCAGAGTTTAAGTATCGCCCAACTCAGGATTTTGATACCCGTTGGCCGCTGATAGCCGCACAATTGCAGTAAATCGGTATACTTTGTATGAGAAAAGGGCCTTATGGCCCTTTTGTTTTTTGTGCTCAGGGAAGAATGCGTTTACCTTTTGCATCAAGAAGATACGTCAGTAAAGCCGTACCCTCCTTGTCGACCCGGAATTCACCATAGCGGGCGCCAGCAAAACGTTCGGCATGCCCTTCCTGGAAGAAATAGCTCCGGGTGCCAATGTTGAGTCCGTGCTCAGAAAAGTGATATTTCATCACCACGTCCTGCGCCCGCAATATCTGTCCGTGGTCAAACTCCGCCCGAACAGCGCGGCGCTGCGCATCCAGCTCCACAATGACTGTCCCGCTTGCAGGCACGCACGCTACCCCTGAATCATGACAGGCATCGTTTTGCGCTTGCAGTTGCTGCTGAAGTGATTGGGTAATGGCGTAACGCAGCGCCATATAATCGCCCTGCATCAGCGAGCGTGGATCAACAGGCGCCAGCTCTAAAATCACCACAGCCCCATTTTTAAGCAATTGTTCTTTTTGATAAACCGATAGGTTGGTGGCGATAAGCACGAGCAGCACCACGCCGCCAGCCAGCCACTTCATCCAGTGTTTAGTTTTCATTAGCGGCTCCACTGCTGGCTGGCAGTAATTTTTTCGCCGCCATCGCCAGCCCCAGGAGCACAAAGCCCGAGATCAGCAACAGCACCGATTTTTGCAACAAGGTAACGCTGAGGAAGAAGTACCAGTCGATGAGATACAGCATCAGGAAGCAACCGGACACCACCAGCCATCCTCGACTTCCCCTCTGGCGGGCAACCAGTAAAAGCGCCAGCCCAAAACCAATTCCCGGTGCAAAAATAGCCATGGCTGCACAGATAATGGCGGCTGGAAGATACACTACCGTTGCCCGTGACCGGAAAGCACCAGCCTGAACCACCCCGCTCACCACTAAACCAGCGGCGATGCCAAAGCCCATAACGGCAGGAAGATAAGCCGTCACCGAATCGTCCCAGATTAATTCGTCAACAAAATCGGAGTGGACGCCGGCCAGACACAGCAGCATCAGGGCGGTCGGGATACCGTACATCAGGGAAGCCACTCTCTCCCGGTTAACGCTCTCCTGTCGGGAGATAATCCACAGCCAGAACGCCACAATGCAGGCCACCAGCAACGATAACAGACTGACAGCAAACCGTGGTGGCAGAGACACGCTGGCGCTGGCACCCGAAGATACAACCAGAATGGAGACAAACGCAGTCACTGCCATAAAGCGATACATCTGGTTCGGCATGGAAAGCGCCATCAATGCCAGCACCGGCAGGAACCAGAGCGACCCGAGAATAAAACTCTCGTCCCATCGAGGATCAACCAGTAAATAGACGCCGAGGCATAACCCGCAGGTGGCTGCGATGGCCCAGGCCAAACCGATATGCTGCTTGCCGATACCCTGCGCCCGCAAAAGCACGGCAGCCAGCACGGCGATCGCTAATGAAGGAATGATCAGGGTGATGCCACTTAGGCTATCCAGTAAGTCAGAGACGTAAAGTATCAACCCCAGCAGCAAAAGAATAATCAGCGCCGCCACCCAGCCACCAGCCGCCAGCACCGCACGTAAATACCACGGCAAGTCATCGGAGTGATCGCGCTGCTCAATGCTTGTCACCTGCTCGTCGTTAAGAAGTTGATGCTGTCGAAGTTCACACAGCAGGTCGTCCATCTCACTGGGCGTGATATCAGCCACTTGCCGTGGGTACAACTTACGCCGCCAATGCAACAATACTGCACCACCGCCCGCCAGCCATAGCGCCATCAAACACCCCGCAGCAAAAAGAGTTCCGACGTCCCAGGAACGATCAAACAGCTGCATGATCACGGCACATCCAACGAGCATGACGCTTATCACGCCCAGCGTGAGCACACATAAATCCGGGCGCCGGTAGTGATAATAAAAATATCCGGCCAGCAGGGTCACGGCCCAGATAAGCAGGGATATTTTACTGGTGTACTCACTGCCCCAATATGAGACAGCCTCGGCGGCGGCGGGCGTGATTGTCATCAGCAGGTAGGCCGCCATCACCCGTGGCATCCAGCGGCGTGCCAGCCAGCTATGCGGGTCTTTCCTTGCCGCACGTTCAGATAACGTTTCGCGCAGGATCAGTAAAATCCCCTGAATGGCGAAATAGGCGTAAAGCGTGGTATCAGCCAGCCACGAGAAATGCGTCAGCATGACATCATCAAACAGGGATACCGCACGGCTGGCGTAATAGAGCTGGAAGGTCAGATTGGCGATCACCCAGGTGCAAAACCACAGGGCATTTTGGCGACCAATCAGTGCCAACGGCAGGAGAATACATGCCCATGCGCGAAACAGCTCCCAGCTGTCGGCACCGGTCTGGTATATCTGCCCATACAGTGCAAATAGTCCGCCAAAACTCAGCCCCAATGCCAAAAGTGCCACACGTGATACGGTGTCATACCAGCGTAACCAAACCACCACGGCCAGCGCAATAATCAGTAATTCTGCCAGCGCAAATTTCGCTATCTTCGGCATCGCGGCCCAATTCCAGGCGATGAAAAATATCGCGCCCGCGACCAGCGCCAACACCCCTAACAGAGCGAGAAACAGCGTCAGGAATTTGCGCCAACCCGAGATGTCAGGCTGTACGCCACAATGAATGAGGATTTGTTGGTAAGCAGCCGGCGTTAACCGGCTAGCTTCGGTAGGGGGAGTATTCACTAACGTTGAGAGAGAACGGCAAAGATGTTCTGCCGCCCCGGAAGGCATAACACCATTCTTATGAGACGACAGATCCATACTGACTTCCTTGCAGGGTTATAGACGACGCATTAGATGCCGTATTTTTGCTGATAAGCGCGGACTGATGCCAGGTGGTCAGCCATTTCGGTTTTCTCTTCCAGATACGCAATCAGGTCGGTCAGGGTAATAATCGAGATCACCTTACAGTGATAATCACGCTCAACTTCCTGAATCGCTGAAATATCAGCACGCCCGCGTTCTTGACGGTCGAGTGAAATCATCACGCCCGCCAGGGTTGCCTGATGTTTAGCGATGATCGCCATGGATTCACGGATAGCAGTACCGGCAGTGATCACATCATCCACCAGCATAACGCGGCCTTGCAACGGGCTACCGACCAGCAATCCACCTTCGCCGTGATCTTTGGCTTCTTTACGGTTGAAACAATAAGGAACATCACGATCGTGATGTTCTGCCAGCGCGACTGCCGTGGTGGTGGCAATCGGAATACCTTTGTAAGCCGGTCCGAAGAGTAAATCGAAATCAATATGAGAGTCCATCAAGGCTTCGGCATAGAAGCGCCCCAATAACGCCAGGTCACGCCCGGTATTGAACAAACCCGCATTGAAGAAGTAAGGACTGATGCGGCCAGACTTCAACGTAAACTCGCCAAATTTCAAAACCTGCTTGTTCAATGCGAACTCAATAAACTGGCGCTGATAGGCTTTCATGGGTGTATCTCCTCTCTAAACTGTTCTCATCTGACATTGTCGGCCAACAGGCCATAAAAAAGGCGACTTCTCAGCCGCCTTAAAAACTATTCCGCCAGCGCCGCTTTCTGCGCTGCAAAGATAGTGTTGATTCCCTCTCGTGCCAGGGATAACAAACTCAGTAACTCTTCATGGCTAAACGGCTCACCTTCTGCCGTGCCCTGAACTTCAATCATGCGACCGTCTTCCATCATCACCACATTCATGTCAGTTTCTGCGGCAGAATCTTCAACATACTCAAGGTCACACAACGCTTCACCTTTCACGATACCGACGGAAACAGCAGCCACCAGACCTTTCATCGGATTAGCTTTTAGTTTACCTGCGGCAACCAACTTGTTCAGCGCATCGGCTAATGCGACGCAGGCACCGGAAATCGACGCAGTACGGGTGCCGCCATCGGCCTGCAGGACGTCGCAGTCCAGCGTGATAGTGAATTCACCGAGCTTTTTCAAATCAACAGCCGCGCGCAGGGAGCGGGCAATCAAACGTTGGATCTCCAGAGTACGGCCACCCTGTTTGCCTTTGGCGGCTTCACGGAAATTACGGGTGTGCGTTGAGCGTGGCAACATACCGTATTCGGCAGTGATCCAGCCCTGACCCTGGCCTTTCAGAAAGCGCGGAACACCCTCTTCAACCGTAGCGGTACAAAGCACTTTGGTATCACCAAATTCCACTAAAACTGAGCCTTCAGCATGTTTGGTATAGTTACGGGTCAGTGTCAGGGGGCGCACCTGTTGTGCATTTCGGCCTGCTGGACGCATGGGTTGATCTCCGGGTCGCGATTCATGTTTGGCTGCGCATTATACGGGCTTCATCAGGTAATGCCTATCATGACCCGCCCACCGAAGCTATAATCGCTTCATCTTTACATTAACAGGTACGCAGATATGATCCGAAGTATGACCGCTTATGCCCGCCGCGAAATTAAGGGTAGCTGGGGTAGCGCAGCGTGGGAACTCCGCTCGGTAAACCAACGTTATCTCGAAACTTATATCCGTCTGCCAGAGCAATTTCGCAGCCTGGAGCCGGTTGTCCGCGAACGCATTCGTGCCCGCCTGACCCGAGGCAAAGTCGAATGCAACCTGCGTTTTGATCTCGACCCTGGCGCGCAAAGCGCGCTGCAACTAAATGAAAAACTGGCCAAACAGCTGGTTGAAGCGGCGCAATGGGTCAAAATGCAAAGCGACGAAGGCGAAATTAATCCGCTGGAAGTGCTGCGCTGGCCGGGTGTGATGCTGGCGGAAGAGCAGGATTTAGATGCAATCAGCACCGAACTGCTATTGGCGCTGGATGTTGCCATTGATGACTTCATCGCGGCCCGCGAAAGCGAAGGCGCTGCGCTGAAAGTGATGATCGAACAGCGTCTGGACGGTGTCAGCGCCGAAGTGGTGAAAGTGCGGGCACATATGCCTAATATTCTACAATGGCAGCGCGAGCGCTTGATCAGCAAGCTGGAAGATGCGCAGGTTCAGTTGGAAAATACCCGTCTGGAACAGGAACTGGTTCTGATGGCGCAACGTGTTGACGTAGCTGAAGAGCTGGACAGACTGGAAGCGCATGTCAAAGAAACGCACAAAATCATGAAGAAAGAAGAGGCTGTCGGCCGCCGTCTGGACTTCATGATGCAGGAATTCAACCGTGAGTCGAATACCCTGGCTTCCAAGTCGATCAATTCTGATGTCACAACCTCAGCCATCGAGCTGAAAGTTTTGATCGAACAAATGCGCGAACAGATTCAGAATATCGAGTAATTTCAGTTGATTGAAATAATAAAAAGCCCGCATTCAATCGCGGGCTTTTTACGTTTAGAACCTGGAAAACCGTCGAATCAGTTTTCCCAACGCTTCAACAGTACGCAAGCATTGACGCCACCGAAACCGAAACCGTTAGACAGTGCATAAGTGATGGCATGCGGCTGTGCGGTGTTACCAATAATGTTCAGGCCTTCAGCCACTGGATCTTTATTTTCCAGATTCAGCGTTGGCGGCACGATTTGGTCGCGGATAGCCAGGATAGTGAAGATGGTTTCCAGACCACCCGCCGCACCCAGCAAATGACCGGTCGCCGATTTGGTCGAGGTCACCGCCAGTTTACCGTCAGTGCCGAACAGGGTTTTGATCGCGTTGATTTCACCCAAATCGCCCACTGGCGTTGATGTCGCATGTGCATTCAGATGCTGTATATCCGCAGGCTGTAAGCCGGCCTGACGCAAAGCAATTCTCATTGCACGACCTGCCCCGTTGCCATCTTCGGCACCGGATGTCATGTGATAAGCATCACCGCTGGTACCATAACCGACGATTTCAGCCAAGATGGTCGCGCCACGTGCTTTGGCATGTTCCAGCTCTTCAATCACCAGCATGCCTGCACCTTCACCCATCACAAAACCGTCACGTGCACTATCGAAAGGGCGTGAGGCTTTTTCGGGGTGATCAGTATGGCCGGAGGACATGGCCTTAGCCGCTGCAAAACCACCCAGACTGACCGTATCGATAGCCGCTTCAGCACCACCGCACAACGCCACATCAGCTTCGTCATTACGAATCAAACGCACGGCATCACCAATCGCCTGAACACCGGCTGCACAAGCCGTTACCGGCGCGCCAATCGGGCCTTTAAATTGGTGCTTAATGGAAACCTGACCCGCTGCCAGATTCACCAGGAATGACGGAATGGTGAAAGGTGACAAACGTTTGGCACCACGGCTGTCGTTGGTGCGTACCGCATGTGCGATAGCCGGGAAACCACCGATACCGGAACCGATCACGGTCGCCGTGCGTTCCTGCTGTTCTGGGGTTTCCGCTTTCCAACCCGCATTGGTAATGGCCATATCCGCTGCTGCCATGGCGAACAGAATGAAACGGTCCATTTTTTTCTGATCTTTCGGTACGACAAATAGATCTGGCTCAAAACCCGACTCAGGGTCTTGCTCTTTGGTTAACACTTGCCCGCCGATTTTCACCGACAAAGTTTCAACGATTTCATCAGGCAACACGCGAATACCGGACTGGCCCGCCAGGAGGCGTTTCCAGATAGTTTCGATATCGCAGCCCAGAGGACTCACAGCCCCCATGCCGGTAATAACCACTCGACGATGAGTCATAAAAGGTTCCTCTTTCTTTCTATACGTTCATTTGATGCGCTGAATCGCTGAAAAATAGGTCAGCCACAGCGGGAAGTTATGTCATAAGGAATGACAGTATGTGATGAATTACGATTTTGCAAACCCGTAACCCTGAAAATCTTGTCTCCGCCACTAATTCGACAGACTGCGTAATACCAGGGAAGTAATAGCTATCACGCGTTCTTCCAACTGCTCCGGCGTCTTTTGCTCAAGCATTAGGGGATGGGAAAACGGTGTCATTGCGCTGGTGATCGCCAGACAGACTTCATCCAGGGGCGTTTTACGTTCAAACTCTCCCGACTCTCTGCCATCGACGATAACCTGCTGGATAATACTGTATATCTCAGCACGATGATTTTGCGCAGAAGTCCAGCGCTGTGCCGCCGCGGCCACCGCAATATCGTGCAGTTTGCGGTCTTCAAAAAACAGATCCAGACTTTTGCTCATCAGCGCCTTAAAGATAGTCCGAAGGCGTAATGTCGCGGACTCATTGCTATCAGCAATCTCGCGCAACGCGTGATCTATTTGCCCAACGCGCTGTGAACAAACAGCTTCACCAATTGCTTGTTTTGACTCAAAAAACTTATAAATATATGCGCTGGAAACCCCGATGGCTTTTGCCAGATCGGCTACTGACGTTTTGGCGTAACCGTAGTGACGGAAATGGTCAAAAGCAGCATTAATGATCTGTTCGCGCCGTTCATGTTCTGCTGGTCCGCGCTGCGTTAATACAACCGGAATGTCAGGCTTCATGCATTCCTCCAGGCGAGTACGAGAGTGGTATATCCGGTTACGGATTGGCATTTTGATAAGTGATGAATTTAAATTATCGTAACCTTCTAGCCAACATTTCTCCATACTTATTGCTGTAGAGTTGCATCAGCAGCTAATAAAGCTGATTCTCCCGGCAAAAAAATCATCTACAATTTCTAATGTGATAAATCGATAAAGTAAATCCAGGCCTTTTATATAAGCCAAAAAACATATCTACACATTAGATTTTATAATCCGAAATGACGTGCAGCAGAAAAATTCAGTCGTACTGTGATGCTAATCACTTTACCCTGAGAAACTGTTCATCTTTATAACCACCTATCTTTCAAAACCTGCGAAAATCTATGCTGCTTACCGTTCTCTATATTATTGGTATCACTGCCGAAGCCATGACCGGCGCTTTAGCCGCGGGACGTCGAAAAATGGATACCTTCGGCGTCATCATTATCGCTTCAGCCACGGCAATTGGTGGCGGTTCGGTGCGCGATATGTTGCTGGGGCATTATCCTTTAGGCTGGGTTAAGCACCCTGAATACATTGTGATTGTGGCGGCGGCTGCAATCCTTACCACGCTGCTGGCTCCCTTGATGCGCCATCTGCGGCGCCTTTTTCTCGTTCTCGATGCACTGGGTCTGGTGGTCTTTTCGATTATTGGTACACAGGTCGCCCTGGACATGGGGCATGGCGCGATTATCGCATCGGTTTGTGCTGTCATCACTGGCGTATTTGGCGGCGTATTACGCGACATGATGTGTAATCAAATCCCGCTGGTGTTCCAGAAAGAGATTTATGGCGGTATCTCATTTGCATCAGCCTGGATTTACATCGGCCTGCAATACTTCCCTTTGCCGCACAATTTGGTGGTAATCATCACACTGTTGGCAGGCTTTATTGCACGATTAATTGCACTGCGTTTTCGCCTGGGCTTGCCGGTTTTCAATTACCCGCACTCTGACCACTAGTTACCTACGCTGTTTATGTTGGCCTCTGAACTGTCAGCCGCAACGAAGGCAGGCACGTTTTCCTCTCTCAACATTTCAGTCAGTACTTTTACTTGTGGATGATTTATAAAATCCACAATATCAGTCACCCGTTTTTCCCCTATTCCTGTGGAATGCCGCCACTGCTGCTGCGTAACATTGCTGAGCCGGCTCCAATTTCCGTAGGTTGCCGCTTCCCGGACAGCAAACGCCGGGAAGCCAAGGGCAGAAAGCCACTGTCTGAAGGTTTTTTGTCGCGAGAGTTGTAATTGCGCATAAATTTTCTGTGCTTTTTTGGGGCTGATGCTCGGTACAGAACCCAATGACTCGGGCGTCAATCGCAACCAGTCAGCCAAATTTGTGACTTTTTGTTCCTGAACCAGAGAGCGCCATGTCGCGCCACCAAGACCTGACATATCGAGCCCTTCTGGCCCACTCAACCAAATAAGCCGAGAGATAAATTGCTGCTGACAGTCTGGCATCGGTAAAAAACAGGTGAGGGCGGAATAATCTTTGGGCTGCGGCAAAGCTGGCATCGTTCGGTCTTTCACCCGCCAGATAACCTTATCTAATTTCGGGATCCCTTGCCCGGCAAGGGTGATAGCAACCTGATCGCCTGGAACAACATCCCATTGCTTTAAACGCGCCAGAGAACCAATGCTGACTTTGCTAACCGTTTTGTCATCGATTCTGATTTCTTTCAGGTGGAGTAAGACGGTTATTTTCCCTCGCCGCCCTAATGTCGTTTCGATGTCTGTGACTTCAGTCGCCTCTGTCACTGGTGGATATTTCCAGGCAACCGCCCAGCCAGCAGTATGATTTTTCCAGTACTGCCCGGCGGGTTCTTCGCTTTGGCGGATCACCACGCCATCCGTAGCAAAAGGCAGCGGTAGGTTGAACCACTCATCACGCCATTGAGCAACGTCATCCACTGAAGCAACTTTCCTTGTGAATGCGGCCGTTTGTGCAAAGCCCAACTGGGTCAGGCTAAGCAAGCGGTTCTCCATCATTTGTGGTCCATCGGGCCAGGACCAGATGAACAAACCCAGATTCTTTAAAAGCTCGGATGGCGAACGCCGCATCATGGCACCCGCAACTTTAGAACGAGCATTCATGCCACCCGCCAAGTTTTGCTGATGTCCGGTCATCATCAGATAAAGCTCACCCTGCAAAACTAAAAGTTGCCGCTTATCATTAATAGACGCGGGAATTGCCGTAATGAAAGGGGCTTTATCCGTCCAGTCCTGACCGAATTTACCGTCTCCACGGCTGAGTAACGTCACCAGTTTGCCTTCACGGTAGATAAGCGAGACAGCCACACCATCAATTTTTGGCTGTACCCACAAATCCTGATGTCCATGCATCCAGCTTGCCAGCGCTGCTTTATCCCGCATTTTCTTCAGACCCGTGTGAGCGACAGGATGTGCCGTCAAAGTCTGATGTGCAGAAGCCATATCGCGGGGAGGATTAGGTTGATAGTCTGGCTGTTGGCACATTCCAGCCAAAGGCGCTCTTTAAGACGTAAATTATCATAAGATGCGTCGTCAATCGGGCTCTGCCCTTGCAGATGGTAAATACCATCCCATTGCCCTAACTGCGCAGCCAAATTTTTGGTTTCTTCACGCAGACGTGACTGAGGCCAGTCAGGGCAATCCGCAGCCTGACAAGAGGAGTAAATGAATAATATCAGCAACATTTTGAGTACTTGGCGCATTGGCACCTCCTTGTGGTACCAAGTAAACGCCGGATTTTTAGGGCCTTCCAGCCACATTAATTGATGATGCGATCCATATTCACATCATTAATGTAGGTTGCAGCAAAAAGTCGATATTTTGGAATACGACGCGAGAAAACAACTTACAGCCCTGTTTTATTTTATTCAGGTGCGATGAAATACGTCTGAACGCTGCACCAGAAGCGGCTAGCGTGTATACTGTGCGGAAGATCACTCTTCGCACTTTTCCCATCAACCTATTCAGTTGAAATGTCATCATGGTCCAAGGCACGTTATATATTGTCTCCGCACCGAGTGGAGCAGGTAAATCAAGTCTGATTCAGGCTTTGCTGAAAACACAACCGCTCT
>Ga0105854_1001131_pt1 | contig 11022 bp, 8 predicted proteins | sample OrgsoiDNA_201058_FD_89679 | JGI IMG/M metagenome (GOLD analysis project Ga0105854, IMG submission 89679) | Permafrost soil microbial communities from the Arctic, to analyse light accelerated degradation of dissolved organic matter (DOM) -... | ecosystem: Environmental > Terrestrial > Soil >... | reverse complement strand
TCATGATGTAGACCGCCGGGTGCGAGTAGAACCAGAAGATGTGTTGGTAGCCGAGCACGTACCCGCCGCCGCTCGCCTCGAAGAAGTTCGTGTGCAGCACGCGGTCGAACAGCACGAAGAACTGCGAGCCGGCGATGAACGGTGTCGCGATCACGACCAGCATCGAGGTCGTGAAGTTCGCCCACACGAGCAGCGGCATGCGCCAGAAGGTCATGCCCGGCGCGCGCATCGTGATGATCGTGACCAGGAAGTTGAGGGCCGTCATGATCGAGCTCGCGCCCGCCCACTGGACGCCCATGTTGAAGAACACCTGGCCGAGCGGCTGGTGCGAGCAGAGCGGCGCGTAGCACGTCCAGCCGGCCGACGGCCCGCCGCCGGGCACGACCATGCCGACCAGGAGCATCGTGCCGGCGATCGGCAGCAACCAGAACGACAGGGCGTTCAGACGTGGGAACGCCATGTCGGCCGCGCCGAGCATCAACGGGATGACGTAGTTACCGAGCCCGGCGAACGCGGGAATGACGAACAGGAAGATCATCAGCGCCGCGTGGTTCGAGATCAGAACGTTGAACGTCTGCGGGTTGAAGTACTGGTCGCCCGGCTGCGCCAGCTCGGCGCGGAAGAGCATCGCCAAGAGGCCGCCGATGCAGAAGAAGATGATCGTCGTGACGAGGTACTGGATGCCGATCACCTTGTGGTCGGTGTTGACCCGGAAGTAGTCGCGCCACGAGCGCGCGCCGTGTCCGGAATGATCCTCCGGCCGGGTCGGGCGGCCGCTCGCGTAGTGGGCCCAGTAGTCGAAGCCGCCGATGCCGGCCAGGAATCCGATCGGCGTCGTCACGAGCTCGATGGTGACGAGCACCGAGCCTTTCCAGACCGGTTGCCAGCCGGCGAGCCACCGGACGAGGACGGGCAGGCCGAGCCCGATCCCGAAGAAGAGCGGCGTCACCCAGAGAACTCGCAACCAGCCGGGCGCGGTCAGGCGGCGCAGGCCGATCGGAACGGGTGGGGCGTGGTGGTCGGTCACTTCGAGACTGGTCATTTCGAAACTCTCACTTTGACCCCGCGGCCAGATACTGCACCAGTTGATCCAGCTTGCCGGCCGGGATCTGGCTGCCGTAGATATGCGGCATCCCTTCGGGGAAGCCGGGCGCGACGTACGCCGCGGGCGTCACGATCGACTCCTTGATGAAGGTAGCGAGCGGGCCGCGGCCGGCCTGAGCCGCGAACTGCTTCAGCTTGTCGAGGTCGGGCCCGACGTTGCCGGTCGCCGCCGCCGGCTTGAAGGTGTGGCAGCCGCCGCAGCCGTTCTGCTGGAAGACCGCGAGGCCGGGCGGGCCTGCCGGCGCCTTGCCGCCGCTGCGCTGGAATGCGGCAAAGCCGGCGGCGGTCATGATCGTCACATGGCTGCGCATCACGGAATGCCCGAGGCCGCAGAGCTCCGTGCAGATGACCGGGAACGTGCCGGTGCGCGTCGGTGTGATCACGAGAAAGTTGTGCTGGCCCGGGACGGCGTCCTGCTTCTGCGACAGCTGCGGGACCCAGAACGAGTGGATGACGTCTTTCGAGGTGATGTCGAGCTTCGTGTGCCGCCCCTCAGGAATCGTCAGGGACCCTTGGGTGGTTCCGTCCGGGTAGGTGAACGTCCAGGCGAATTGCTGGGCGGTCACTTTGATGATGAGCGGGTTCGAGCCCGCGTCGCCGTTCTGGGCGAGCACGATCGCGCTGACGATCGAGATCGCCGTGACGAGCACGGCGGGAACTGCGGTCCAGGCGATCTCGATGCCGGTATGGCCGTGCACCGGCGGTCCGTCCGAGTCGTCATCCGGGCCGGCGCGGAACTTCCAGACGGAGTAGATGAGGACGGCGGCGACGACCGAGAAGACTCCGATGCAGATGATCGTCGTGAACCAGAAGACGAAGTGGATCCGATGGGCTTCCTTGCCGGCGTCGACGGGGAGCCACGGAATCGCGAGCGCCACTGCGGTGCAGATCGCACCTGCGACCAGCGCGATCGCGGTGAGCTGAATGAGAGAGCCCCTGCGCACCCGGGCGCAAGCCTAGTTGATTGATCAGCGAGGCAATTGGGGCACCTGCGCATCCGGCCACGAGCCGAGCCGCCACGCCGTAACCAAATCGGTCGATCAGCCGTTGAATCCCTGATTCACCGACTGGAAGCTTTGTTTGTCGGCGACACGAAGCAGGAGGTTCTTTGAACATGGGCACTGGAGTCAGCCTCATCCTGATCGCCGTCGGTGCGGTCCTGACCTGGGCGGTCAACGCGACCCTGAGCGGTCTCAACATCAACACGGTCGGCATCATCCTCATGATCGTGGGAGCGGCAAGCCTCATCCTGTCCCTGATGTTCTGGTCGAGCTGGGGTGGTGTCGGCGCATCCGCCGCCGGCCGGCGGCGGACGACCGTCGTCGAGGACACAGCTCCTCCGAGCGTCTAGAGCTCGATCACTTTCGCGGAAACGCGGAACGCACGCAGGAGGGCGGCCCAGTGGCCGCCGTCTTGCGTTGGAGCGCGCCCGCCTACACGATGTGTGCGGTGAAGTCCCCTGCCAGAGGTAGCTCGATCGCGAAGGTCGACCCACGGCCGAGGCCCTCGGAGTCGACCCAGATCCGGCCGTCCATGCGCCGCACGAGCTCGCGGCAGATGTAGAGACCGAGGCCGGTTCCGCCGACTCCGCGGTTCATGTTCGGATCGAGGCGGTAGAACTTGTCGAAGATCCGCCGCTGCTCGGCGATCGGGATCCCGAGCCCCTGGTCGGTGATCGAGAACCGGACGTGCGCGCCGACCACCTGCACGGCCACGGTGACCGTTCCACCGTCCGGCGAGTACTTCACGGCGTTGTCGACGAGGTTGATCAGCACGCGGCCGACCTTGTCCGGGTCTCCCACGACCGCCGGCAAGCCCTCGTCTGCATGAAGCACGATCTCGTGCGCGCGGTCGAGGTGCTCGCGCTGAGCGGCGACCACGTCCCGCGCGTGCGTGAGCGGATCGCAGTTCTCGATCGCGACGTGCAGCGAGTCGGTGTCGAGCCTCGAGGCCCAGAGGATGTCGTTGACGGTGCGCGCCAGGCGATCGGCCTCGCCGGAGACGACGTCGAGCAGGCTGGCTCGCTGCTCTTCGGCCAGCGTGACGTCGCTCCGGCGCAAGGTCATGGCCGCGCCGTAGATCGCGGCGAGCGGCGTTCGGAGCTCATGCGACACCGTCGAGACGAATTCGGTTCGCATCGCCTCCAGAGCGCGCTCCTCGGTCAGGTCGCGGAATGCGTAGACGATCCCGTCGGGGACGGCGACGCCGTGCATCGAGAGCCACAGCTCGCGGCCGCCGAGGTCGAGCGGCAGAGACTCGGCGCGCGGCGCGCCGCCTCCTTCCGCCGTCACGGGCACGCGCGAGACGACCGCCGCCCAGCCCGGGATCGCCTCGACGGCGGCCCGGTCGATCACGAGGTCGGCGGGGAGGCCGGTTGCGGCGGCCGCGGCGCGGTTCCAGGTCCGCACGAGACCGTGGCTGTCGACGAGGAACACGCCGTCGCCGACAGAGGCGAGCACCCGTGCGGCTTGCGCGCGCTCCTCGGAGGCGCGATAGAGCCGGGCGTTGTCGAGCGCGACGGCCGCGCGGCGGGCAAGGTCGACAACGAAGTCGAGGTCCTCACGGGTGTAGCTCTCGGCCGTCTCCGCACGCACGAGCGACAGCGAGCCGACGGACCGGCCGCGCGCCACGAGCGGCACGACCATCCCGGAGTGCACGCCTTCCTCCCGCTCGAGCGCCCCCTCGGGCAGTGACCCATCCCGCTCGGCGATCAGTATCGGTTCGCCGGTCTCGATCGCCTGTGACACCATCGTCGGCGGCTCGCGTGTCGGCGGGAGTGCGGCCAGCTCCGCCTGGGCCGAGGCGGTGCGAACCGGATCTCTGTGCGCCACGGCGACCGCATGCGCGCGCCCGTTCTCGTCGAGCAGATGGATCGCGCACCAGTCGGCGAAGCGGCCCGCGACGAGCGAGCAGAGCTGGTCGAGGGTCTGCTCGACGTCGAGCGTCGAGCCGAGCAGCGCGCTCGCCTCGGCGAGAAACCCGAGGCGGTCGCGCCCCCGCTCCGCGTCGCGAAACAGGTGTGCGTTGTCGACGGCGACGGCAGCGCGCGAGGCGATCTCGGTTGCGAGCTGAAGGTCGGTCTCGCCGTAGCTCCGCCCCGACTCGGCAAAGACGAAGGTGAGCGCGCCAAGCGTCCGCCCGCGCGCGATGAGCGGAACGATCATCAGCTCGGCCGAGACCTCGGGCTCGCCCTTGCGAAGCGCGCCGGCAATTCCGGCGTTGTCGGCGAGTGCCGCGGGAAACTCGGCCACGAGGCTCTCTGCGAGCTCGACCTTCGCCTCATCGACGTGTGCCACCGTGACGCGGTTCAGCACACCCCGTTCGCCGAAGAGGTCGACGGCGCACCAGTCGGCGAAGTGCGGCACCGCCAGCCGGGCGACCCGGCCGAGCGTCGCGTCGACGTCGAGCGAAGACGCAAGCACGGTGCTCGCCTCGGCGAGGAACTGGAGGCGTTCCTGCGCCGCCCGCTCCGCTTCGAAGAGGGTGACCTGGTTGATCGCGAGCGCGATTCGGTCGGCGATCAGCTCGAGCAGGCGCGCGTCGTGCTCGCCGAACTGCGCCAGCGCCTCGGACCCTGCGTGGACGACGCCGATCAGGCTGTCCTCGACGACGAGCGGGATCGCGACGATCGAGTTGATGCCGCGCTCGAGCAGCACCGGACTGACGAGGTCGATCTTCGAGAGGTCGGGGACGAGCAGTGGCATGCGCGTCGCGGCGACGCGACCGGCCATTCCTTCACCAAGGGAGACCTTCACCGCCGGGTCCAGCTCGGCGTCGATCCCGACCATGGCTCGTACCGACAGCGTGCCGTCGTCGTCGAGCAGGAGGATCGCCGCCATGTCGGCGTCGAGCACCTCGACGATCCGGTCGAGGAGCGAGTCGAGCAGATCGTGCAGTGAGAGATGCTCGAGCGCCGCCTCCGAGACGCGTTCGAGCTTGCGCAGCGTCGCGGCCGCGGCCTCGGCCTCGGAGCGTGCGGCCCGCTCGCGCGCGAGCAGCGCCGCACGTTCGTCCTCGGCGCGCTTCCTGCTCAGGAACTGCCCGAGCTGCGCACCGAGCGCGCTCAGCAACTGCATGAGCTCGTCGTCCTGCTCCTGCGGAACGCTCGAGAACGCCTCGAGAACGCCGGCGATCTGGCCCGCGACGAGGATCGGAAACGCAACGCCCGACGCAAGGCCTTCGGCGGTAGCAATCGACGCGCGGGCAAATCGCTCGGGGGTGAGCCGCGCGATCCATTCCGACCGCCCCGTAGTAACAACGCGTCCCGGAAGCGTTCCCGGCGTCATCGCCGACCGCTCGGTCATCGCGAGGAAGCCCTGGAGCTCGGCATCCGGACGGGCCCAGACGACGCGCCGACGCTCTTGGTCGACCGGCCAGTAGCACGCGACGGCCCAGCCGAGTGCCTCGCAGATCGTCCGGAGCACGAGCGGTACCGCGTCGTCCGCCGTCTCCGCCTCGGCCAGGATGCGGGTGACGGCGTACTGAAGCTCGGCCCAATCCTCGGCGCGACGGCGCTCGGTGGTCTCCTCGACGATCGCGCCGACACCGAGCAGCTCGCCGTCCGGCGCGAGCACGGGGTAGTAGCTCGCGAGCCAGTGGCGCGTCTCCTCCGGCGCGGCCGGTGTCCCCGCCGTCACCTCGAGCGCGACAACGGGCTCGCGCGTCTCGAGCACTCGTCGCGCGATCGGCTCGATCACATCGGCGAGCTGAGGGATCACCTCGGCCATCGACCGACCGACATGATCCTCCGCTCGGCGGTCGTTGATCCGCGCCAGCGCATCGTTGACGCGCACGTAGCGCAGGTCCCGGTCCCAGAAGCCGAGGCCGATCGGCGCGCTGCCGTAGAGCGAGTCGAGCAACGCCGACGTGCGCCGCACCTCGAGGTAGAGCAGCGCGTTCTCGATCGCGGCGACCGCCCGAATGGCGATCTCGCCCGCGATCAAGAGGTCGTTCTCGTCATAGCGCCGCGACCGCGCCTCGAACAGGATCGCCCCGAGAACGCGCCCGCCCGAGACCATCGGCACACACATGGACGACGGGCCGAGCACCGGCGTGCCGGCGGCGACGACGTGCTCGCAATCCGAAGGATCGAGTGGTGTATCGCCCACCGCCGCGACCCGCCGAAGCCTCTTGCCCTCGACCATGTCGACCGCGCAGGCGTCCGCGAGGGCGGGCACAGCGAGCTGGACGATCGCTTGCAGGATGCCGCCGTAGTCCAGCGTCGCGTTCAGCACCTCGGCCGCGTCTGCCGAGACTCGATGGCGCTCGGCGAGCACACGCTCCACCGTCACCTCGCGGAAGATGCTGATCACGTACTGCAGCGTCCCGGCCGCGCCGCTGATCGGAACAGCGCGCACGAGTGAGACGCGGTCGGGGCCACCGCTCGCCGCGCGGAAGCGCACGAGCATCGGCTCCGGCTGCTCGCCGGCGAGCGCCCGGGCCGAGGGCAGCTCCGACGGATCGAGCGGGGTGCCGTCGGGGCGCAGGATCTCGAACCGCTGCCGAGCCTGCTCGAGCCCCGCTGCCAACAGCTCCTCCGCCGTCGCGTAGCCCGTCAGGCGCGCCGCCTCGTCGTTCGCATAGAGGCGCTCGCCGCTCGCGGCCGTGACGAAGATGCCGTCCCGCAGATGACGCAGGACCGTCTCGAGCACCTCGAGTGAGCCCGCAAGTGCGGCGGACGTGCTCTCGGCCGTCTGACTCATCAACCCCCCGGAGTTGCCTGCGTACCCCACAGAGCGTACTCCGGCAGAGGCCGACCGGCTACCTCATGAAGTCATTGGGTCGGCGTCCGCCGCGGCAGCGTGCTGCCCAGGTGATGTTTGACAGACGTCGCGATTGATGTCATAGTGATGTCACTATGAATCTGACGATCGTACTCGAAGGACTCCAGGACGACCTCCAGGGACTCGCCGAGCTCGGCGACGAGCGGTCGGCCCAGATCGCCCGCCGCCTCGGCGATGCGCTCGCGTCGAACCTGCGGTTGAAGCTGCTCGACCTCCTCTCGCAGGCCGCGCTGGAGCTTTCGTCCAAGCTGCCCTCCGGCCACGTCGAGGTTCGCCTCGCCGGCCAGGAGCCCGAGCTCGTCTTCGTCGACGCACCCGGCAGCGAGTCCGCCGGCGCCGGCGAGGAGCTCTCGGCGCGGATCAGCCTGCGCCTTCCCGAGTCCCTGAAGACGGCGGTCGAGAAGGCCTCCGCCCGCGAGGGAGTCTCCACCAATGCGTGGCTCGTGCGTGCGATCGCGCGCGCAGCGGAGTCTCGCCCGACCCACGTCGGCGGCAAGCGCCTGTCCGGCTACGCCCAGAGTTAGGAGTCGACCCAGATGCAGAAGACATTCGAGGTTTCCGGTCCCGTCGAGCTCGAGCTCAGGCTCGCCTCCGGCGAGATCGCGATCGATCCCAGCCTGGAGGGCCGGGTCGAAATCGAACTGACCGCGCACGACGAGGAGTCACAGCGCCTGATCGACGACGCGCGGGTCGAGCTCCAGGAGCACTCCGACCGCCCGCATGTGATCGTCGACGTCCCGAACAAGCGTGGGGGCTTCAGCTTCGGCCTCGTCTTCGGACGAAGCGGGATCACCTGCCGCGTCCGCTGCCCGGAGGGCTCGCTCGTCAACGTCAAGAGCAAGTCGGCCGACGTGGTCGTGCGCGGGGCGATCGGGGGGCTGACCGTCCAGACCGCCTCGGGGGACGTCGAGGCCGAGCGCGTCCTCGGCGGCATCAACGTGAAGAGCGCGAGCGGCGACGTGTCGGTGCGCGAGATCGCGGGCGGCGCCAGCGTCCAGACGGCATCGGGCGACATCGAGCTCGAGGTCGTCCGCGGCGCGGTGAGCATCGCGACCGCTTCAGGCAACCTGACGATCGGCGAGGCATACGACAACGTGAGCTCGAACACGGTCAGCGGCGACTAGAGCCACGGCGCCGTGATGACCGGGCACGTGTCCGCCCACTCCGTGTCGGGCGACGTGCGAATCGGCGTCCGCCGTGGCTCGCGCGTCTTCCTCGACTGCAACACCGTCAGCGGCGACACGAGCTCCGAGCTCGAGCTGACCCCCGACGCTCCCGCCGGCGACGGCCCGCTCGTCGAGATCAAGGCGAAGACCGTCAGCGGCGACATCAAGATCACCCGGGCCCCGGCCCCACCAAGCGGCCCGCCCACCCAAGCCCCGTTCGATACCGAGCAGGAGGTGCACGCATGAACCGCCTTTCGTGGGATACCACAGCCCCGCGCCGCCCGAGCGGCAAGCGGACGAGTCCCCGGCCCCGTGCCGAGGACGGCCTCGTCGCCGCCGAAGCCGAGCTGATCCGGATCGCCTGGGACAAGCCCCAGCGGATCGCTCCGTTCTAGAACTCGAGACGCTGCCGCAGAACGCAGCTGCCGAAGGCCCGCGCGAGCGGGCCTTCGTGCTGAGGTGTCAGTCGATCGTCTTGAGGAATGTCTCGACGCGCTCGAGGAACGCCTCCGGCTCCTCGATGTGCGGCAGATGGCTCGACTCCTCGAAGAGCTCCCACTGCGCGCCCGGAATGCGCCGGTGGATCTGCTCGACGATGTGCGGCGTTGCCTCGTCGTAGCGACCCGAGATGAGCAGCGTCGGCGTCGCGATCTCGTGCAGCCGGTCGGTGATGTCCCACGTCTTCAGCGAGCCGATGCAGTGAAACTCGCTCGGCCCGTTCATCGTGTGGTAGACGGTCGGGTCCTCGTCCATCTGCGCGAAGCTGCGTTCGACGCAGTCCGGCCACGGCAGCCGGCAGAGGTGCCGGTCGTAGTAGACGCGCTCCGCCTGCTTGTACGCCGGGTCGTCGGTCGTCCCTGCCTCCTCGTGCCGCGTCAGTGTCTCCTGCACCTCCGGTGGCAGGTCTTGCCGGAGACGGTTCGCCTCCGCCACCCACAGGGGGATGCTGGCGGGCGAGTCGGCGACGACGATTGCCCGCAGCCCCGCCGGCGCATCGAGCGCGTGCTCCAGCGCGAGCATCCCGCCCCACGACTGCCCTACGACCGCGTAGCGACCGGCCACACCGAGGTGCTCGGCGAGCGCGACGAGCTCGTCCTTGAAGAGCTGGGGAGACCAGAAGTCCGCCGGCGCCTCCCGCAGGTGCTCACTCTTGCCGCAGCCGAGCTGGTCGTAGAGGACGGCCCCACGCCCGAACCGGCTCAGTTCGGCAATCGGCTCGGTGTAGTCGTGCGCGGCGCCCGGGCCGCCGTGGCAGATCACGACCGGGGTTGGCCCGGCTTCGAGCTCGCCGACCACGCTGTACCACGTCTCGTGCCCGTCCCAGGTCATCCGCCCTTCGGCCATTTCACGCCTCCCTGTCAAGTGGGTGGTGGCAGGCGGCGAAGCGGCCGCTGCCGTGCGGCTCCAGCTGCGGTCGCTCGACGCGACAGATCTCGGTCGCATAGGCGCAGCGTGGGTGAAAACGACAGCCGGCGGGCGGGTCGATCGGGCTCGGCACCTCGCCCTCCAGCACGATCCGCTCCCGAGGTGCGGCCCCTTCCGCCTCGTACGCCTCGATCGCCGGGATCGCCGACAGCAGCGCCTCGGTGTACGGGTGGATCGGGTGGGCGAAGAGGTCGTCCGAGCCTCCCATCTCCACCACGACCCCGAGGTACATGACGGCGATGCGGTCGGAGACGTGGTGGACGATCCCGAGGTCGTGCGCGATGAAGACGTACGTCAGGTTGAACTCGTCCTGGAGGTCGTCGAGCAGATTGATGACCTGCGCTTGGATGGATACGTCGAGCGCCGAAACCGGCTCGTCCGCGACGATCAGTTGCGGGTGCAAGGCGAGTGCGCGCGCGACGCCGATCCGCTGGCGCTGGCCCCCTGAGAATTCGTGCGGGTAGCGGTTGATGTGATCCGGCGCGAGGCCGACCGCCTCGAGGAGCCGTGGCACGTCCTTGCGGATCTCGCGCGCGCTCCCGGTCCGGTGGATCCGAAACGGGTCCTCGAGGATCTGACCGACCCGCTTGCGAGGGTTGAGCGATGCGTACGGGTCCTGAAAGATCATCTGCATCTCGCGGCGGAATGGACGGAGCTCGCGCTTGGAGAGGGACGTGATGTCGGTACCGCCGAACTTGACCGTCCCGCTCGTCGGCCGGTGCAGGCGGACTAGCATCCGGCCGAGCGTCGACTTGCCGCAGCCCGACTCGCCGACGATCCCGAGCGTCTCGCCGCGACGAACCTCGAGCGACACACCGTCGACTGCATGCACGACCTCCTTCGCGCCGCGTCGGAACGCGCTGGAGCGCACCGGGAAGTGCTTGGTCAGATCGACGGCTTCGAGGAGAACTTCGCTCATGTCACGGTCTCGATGCGCAGCGCCGGTCGCACCGATTGGTCGAGGTGGCAGGCGTCCGCGCGACCCGGTGCGACCCGCTCGCGGAGCTCCGGCCGGACCGAGCAGCGCTCGAAGCGGTGCGCGCAGCGCGGAGCGAAACGACATCCCTCCGGCGGCGCAAGCAGCGACGGCGGCGACCCGGGGATCGCCGCGAGCCGCCGCACGCGCCTGCCGACACGCGGAATCGAGCCGAGCAGGCCCCACGTGTACGGGTGCTGCGGGTCGCGGAAGACCGCCGCCTTCGGGCCCTCCTCGACGACGCTGCCCGCGTACATGACGACGACCCGTTCGGCGATCTCGGAGACGACGCCCATGTCGTGGGTGATCAGGAGGATCGAAGAGCCGTAGTCGCGCTGGAGACGCTTCATCAGCTCCAGGATCTGGGCCTGGATCGTCACGTCGAGCGCGGTCGTCGGCTCGTCGGCGATCAAGAGCGATGGGTTGCAGGAGAGCGCCATCGCGATCATCACGCGCTGCCGCATGCCTCCCGAGAACTGGTGCGGATAGTCGTCGATCCGTCGACCCGGATTCGAGATGCCGACCTCCGCCATCAATTCGACGGTCCGCGTGCGGGCCTGCTTCCGTG
>Ga0105854_1001130_pt1 | contig 11025 bp, 10 predicted proteins | sample OrgsoiDNA_201058_FD_89679 | JGI IMG/M metagenome (GOLD analysis project Ga0105854, IMG submission 89679) | Permafrost soil microbial communities from the Arctic, to analyse light accelerated degradation of dissolved organic matter (DOM) -... | ecosystem: Environmental > Terrestrial > Soil >... | reverse complement strand
TGAAGAACGACATCGTCAGGTCGCCGGGCGTCACCTCGGCGAGCAGCTTGCCGAGGCGCGAGCGCGACTCGGTCGCCATCGGCGGACCGATCGTCGCGAGCTTCTCCGCCTGGTCCTTGATCGCCTGGACGATCTTCGGGTGCGAGTGGCCGATCGAGACGTTCACGAGCTGCGACGCGAAGTCGAGGTAGCGGTTCCCGTCGTAGTCGTAGAAGTGACGGCCCTCGGCGCGCTCGACGGCGATCGGGTTGATCGCGTCCTGCACGCTCCACGAGTAGAGGACATATTTCTTCGCGTCCTCGACGATCTGCTTGCCCAGCTCGGTATTGGTCTCTGTCGTCGCCATGGCACGATGTTAGGCGATGGGCGAGCGCGTCGTGACAGGTCGGCTCGTGCTCGAGCCCCTGACGCTGGAAACCAAACGCGCCGTGCTCTCCGGCGAGCCGGACGGGCTGCGCCGCGGGCCCGGCTGGCCGCATGCCGACACACTCGACGGCATGCGCGTGCCCGCCGAGCGCGGCTGGGAGGGTTGGCTGATCCTCGAGAACGGCATCGTGGTAGGCGATTGCGGAACGCTCGGGCCACCGGACGAGTACGGCGACGTCGAGATCGGCTACGGCCTCGCCGAGCCCTCGCGCGGCCGTGGTCTTGCTTCCGAGTTCGTGCCCGCGCTCGCGCAGCACCTGCTGGCGCGACCCGGGGTGCGACGTGTGGTCGCGCGTGGGGTGCTCGCCGGCAACCTGCCGTCGCGCCGAGCGCTCGAACGCGCCGGCTTCTTGCTCGAGCGCGAAGAGGGCGAGCTCGTCTGGTACGCGCTGGCGCGGCCTCTCAGAACGTCTGACCGGTAACGAAACAGTTCGCTCTTTGAACCGGGAAAAAGTCCTCGCACAGCTCGAGCGGTGCCGGGCTCACAGCCGGTCGACCAGCAAGTGGATCTGCCCGTGTTGCTGGAAGCCGAGTCCGGCGAGGACCGGCGCCGACATCGGGCCTGCCTGCACGACGAGCGTGGGCGTGCCGCGCTCGACGGCGGCGTCCCAGCGGGCGCGGACGAGCGCGCGGTAGACCCCGTTGCCGCGCGCCTCCGGAAGCACCGAGCCGCCGAAGAGTGCGACTGCCGTCTCGGTATGGATGGCGCGACCGAAGCCGACGCGCTTGCCGTCGAGGAAGGCCGAGAAGTGATGGACGACGCCCGAGGCCTGCATCGGCTCGAAGCGCTCGGCCTCGAGCACGCGGCGCTCCGCGCGCTCGGACTCGGGCGTCTGCCAGACCTCCCAGTCGACCTCGAGCGCCGCCAGGTAATCCTCGAGCGATTCGACGCGCCGTACCTCGACGCCGGCGGCCGCGGGAGGAGGCGAGGTCGCGGTCATGCCGGTCAGCACAGGCTGCTCCTCGTCGATGACGACGCCAAGCTCGAGCAGTTGTGCGGGGAGGTCAGCGGGCGTTGCTGAATCGCCAACCCACCAGGTCAGATCGCGATGCTCCCGCCGCTGCGACTCGGCCCGCGTCCACTTGACGGCGGCTGCGACGTCACCGAGCCGCACGAGGTGGACGGTGGCGCTCCGGGCGCCCGCGATGTAGACGTAGCCGTCGCGCTCGACCGCCTCGAAGGTGGGCCGCGGCAACAGGTGCAGCGTCGTCTCCTCGGCGAGCTCTGCCAGGGAGGGTGGTGGCATGCCTCGACGTTAGATGATCGATCGGCAACGGGAGCACCCGCGGATGGTGACCTGCGCGCACTCGAACCACCGACCGACCATCTACCTGCGCGCTACGCTCCCGCGTACCACTCGAGGAGGCCTGGAATGACCGACGTGATCGACGCACCCGCAGCCTTGAAGCCCATCAACCACTGGATCTCTGGCGTTCGCTACGCCGGCCGGTCGGGGCGTTCAGGCCCGGTCTACAACCCGGCGACCGGCGAGCAGACGGGCGCGGTCGACTTCGCGACCGTCGAGGAGGTCGACCAGGCCGTCCAGGCGGCGAAGGCCGCGTACCCGGCGTGGCGTGCCCACTCCCTTGCGAAGCGCGCGGAGCTCTTCTTCGCGATCCGCGAGCTGTTCCACGCGCGGCGCGAGGAGATCGCGAAGCACCTGACGCGCGAGCACGGCAAGGTCCTCTCGGATGCGATGGGAGAGGTGACGCGCGGACTCGAGGTGATCGAGTTCTGCTGCGGCCTGCCGCACCTGCTGAAGGGCGGAATGACCGAGCAGGCTTCGACCGGGATCGACGTCTACTCGATCAGGCAGCCGCTCGGCGTCGTCGCGGGCATCACGCCGTTCAACTTTCCCGCGATGGTCCCGATGTGGATGTGGGCGCCCGCACTCGCGTGCGGCAACACGTTCGTCCTGAAGCCCTCGGAGAAGGATCCGTCGGCGTCGAACTACACCGCAGAGCTGCTGCAGGAGGCCGGTGTCCCGGACGGCGTCTTCAACGTCGTGCACGGCGACAAGGTGGCCGTCGACGCGCTGCTCGAGCACAAGGACATCTCGGCGATCTCGTTCGTCGGCTCGACCCCGATCGCGAGGTACGTCTACGAGACTGCGACCTCGAAGGGCAAGCGCTGCCAGGCGCTCGGCGGAGCGAAGAACCACATGATCGTGCTGCCTGACGCCGACATCGAAATGGCCGCCGACGCCGCCGTCTCCGCCGCGTACGGATCCGCCGGTGAGCGCTGCATGGCGGTCTCGCTCGTCGTTGCCGTCGGTGAGGTCGCCGACCCGCTCGTCGAGGCGATCAAGCAGCGGATCCCGAACGTGAAGGTGGGCAACGGCATGGACGCCTCCTCGGAAATGGGCCCGCTGATCACGCGGGAGCATCGCGACAAGGTCGCCTCGTACATCGACTCCGGCGCCGATGAGGGCGCGACGATCGTCGTCGACGGCCGCAAGGGCGCACCCGAGGACGGCTTCTTCCTCGCCCCGTCGCTGATCGACGGTGTCACGCCCGAGATGAGCTCGTACCGCGACGAGATCTTCGGCCCGGTGCTCGGCGTCACGCGCGTCGGCACCTACGACGAAGCGATCGCGCTCGTCAACGAGAACCCGTACGGCAACGGCACCGCGATCTTCACGCGCGACGGCGGCGTCGCCCGGCAGTTCCAGTTCGACGTGCAGGCCGGAATGGTCGGGATCAACGTGCCGGTGCCGGTTCCCGTCGCGTACTACAGCTTCGGCGGCTGGAAGGCCTCGCTCTTCGGCGACCGTCACATCTACGGGCCCGAGGGCATCGACTTCTACACGCGCTCGAAAGTCGTCACCTCACGCTGGCCCGACCCGGCCACGTCGAAGGTCGACCTGGGCTTCCCCCAGACGCGCTGAGTCGCGCCTCTCCAGGGCGCGAAGACGACATTGCCGGAGCCGTGCCAGAGGAGTAGGGTCCTGTGGCCGCGCCTTGCCGAGGCGCGACGCGTCGTAGACGCACAGGGGGTGATGCGATGGTGGTGAGACGGCAACGGAAACAGTCGACGCTTCGTCGGAACGCGGCGGTTGCGTCCATTTCCGCGCTGGTCGTGGGCGTCGGGACGTTCTTGCGGCACCGGCGCCGAGACGGAACGAGTGAGAGGAGCAACGGCATGGGTGCGAACAAGAAGGCCGCGAAGCGGATCTTTGAGGACATCTTCAGCGAGGGTCGCTTCGAGGTGGCGGACGAGCTCGTCCACAGCGACGCGCTCGGCCACGATCCGGCGCTGCCGGAGCCGACGCGTGGGCCGGAGGGCTTCAAGGAGGCCGTGCGCGGCTACCGCGAAGCCTTCCCCGACCTGCAGATCTCGATCGACGAGCAGGTTGCCGAGGGCGACCTCGTCGCGACACGCTGGACCGGCCGCGGGACGCACCGCGGCGAGCTGTTCGGGATCGCCCCGACCGGCAAGGAGAGCATCGTCACCGGCATCACGATCGACCGGTTCAAGGACGGGAAGATCGCCGAGTCGCACACGAACTGGGACACGCTCGGGCTGCTCCAGCAGATCGGAGCCATCCCGACGCTGGTTTCCACGGCCGGCTAGGTACCTGGGACGGAGGGCGGGCCGACTTCGGCTCGTCCTCCGTTCGCGGGCGTATCCCCGCCTGGAGCACACCCGTTCTATCTCACAGGTGTCACTCGCGTTTCCGCAGCCCAAGCACATGCCCTGTCCGGACTGCGGTGGTTCCGTTCACGTCGACGACCAGACGGAAGCCCACCTGTGCGACGAGGACCGCCGCCTCGACTTCGAGCTCGTCGAGTTTCGCGAGGAGATCGAGCGGCTGGAGCGCGAGTTGGCGGAATGGCTCGAGACGCCTCGAGGCCGCTTCGCTGCCTGGCTCGCCGAGCACGCGCGTTAGCTAGCGCGCCGTCAGCCGTGCGCCCCACGCGACGAGTGCAAGGGTGGCGTTGACGGCGGCGACGGCGAGGAAGAGCGCCGCCGCGAACGGGCCGCCGTCGTCCCAGCCGAAGAGCAGGAGGACGACCGTCGAGATCGCGACCAGCCCGAACCGCTCGGTGCGCGACCACGAGTCGTAGCCGATCAGGAGGCGGGTCGTGCGCAGCCACCACGGGCCGAATGTGAGCGTTCCGCCCGCCGAGCGCGCCTGTGCGATCAGGGCCGGGAGGCGCCGTGCGGCATCGCGCGCCTTGAAGAAGCCGATCACGGCCACGTAGACGACGAAGTGGGCGAGCACGTCGCGGTGGCTCGCGTGCGCCAGCGCCAGCGCGAGCGCGCCCGCGCCGAGCGTGCCGTCGAGGAGTGCGAGCAGGAAGACGGAGAGCGGTGACCGTGTCACGGCGCGGGTGTGAAGGTGACGTGCTCGCCGAGGAGCGTCGTCCGCGCAGGCGCCGTCTCTGCGATCACCTTGCCGCGGCGGATCACCCAGCGCCGCGAGGCGCGCAGGCGAATCACCTCGATCGCAGTCGGTGCGTCGAAGACGATGCAGTCGGCCGGCTTGCCCTCCTCGATGCCGTAGTCGTCTTCGACGCCGAGCGTGCGTGCGCCGCGCTCGGTGGCGCACCTCAGCATCTCGGCGATCTCGTCGCGGCCACTCATGTAGGTGAAGTGGAGCGCCAGGTGCGCGGCGTCGACGAGGTCGGCTTTCCCCATCGAGTACCAGGGATCCATGATCACGTCGTTGCCGAGCGACACGTTGACGCCCTCGGCCAGGAGCTCCTTCAGCTGGGCGAATCCGCGTCGCTTCGGATACGCGTCCAGGCGTCCCTGAATCAGCGAGTTCGCGTATGGGTTGACGACGATGTTGATGCCGGCTCGCTTCAGGAAGCCGCGCAGCTTCGACGAGTAGTACGGCTCGTACGAGCCCATCGCGGTGCAGTGGCTCGCGGTCACCTTCCCTCCGAGGCCGAATTTGACGGTGTCATCCGCCATCACCTCGAGAAAGCGCGAGCTCGGGTCGTCGGTCTCGTCGCAGTGAATGTCGATGCGGCGGTTGTGCTGCTTCGCCAGCTCGAACACACGGTGTACCTCCTTCAGGCCGAGCTCGGCGGTCGGCTCGTAGTGCGGGATGCCGCCGACGCAGTCGACGCCGAGCCTGATCGCGTTCTCGAGACGCTCCTCGTCGCCGTCGCGCGCGAAGATCCCGTCCTGAGGGAACGCGGTCACCTGGATCGTGCAGAGGTCGGCGAGCTCGTCGCGCACGCGCAGCAGGCCGCGCAACATCGCCTCGTTCTCGCCCGAGACGTCGGCGTGCGCGCGGATGAACAGCGTCCCCTGCGCGGCCGACCAGCGCACGATCTCGGCGGCGCGGCCGAAGACATCCTGCTCGGTCAGCGACGGCTTCAGCTCGCCCCAGACGTGGATCCCTTCGATCAAGGTGCCACTCTCGTTCCACCGCGGAGTGCCCGCGGTCAGGGACGCGTCGAGGTGCAGGTGGCAATCGACGAGCGGCGGCGTGACGAGGCGACCCTCGGCATCGATCGTCTCCCGGGGCTCACCTCCTGAGACGAAGCGCCCACCGTCGATGTGCAGGTCGGTCAGCGACCCGTCCATCAACCGCGCATTGCGAAGGACGAGATCGATCACGCGGACCAGTCTTGCTGAACCGGCCGTTCCAGGTTCGCAGCCAAGTCGCGGCCCCGGGTGTCAGATCCTTTTCAGCTTGTGCTCGACGCCGACGTCGGTTCGCATTGCCTCCAGCCAGCCGGCCCGGACCGATGCGAGCAGCTCCTGGCCGATGCGGAAGCCCTCATCGTGGCGCGCGACGACCTCGGCGCCGCGGGCGCGGCCCTCGGCGAGCACCTCCGCTTCGTCGATGCCCGTGAGCCGGCCGTCGCGCACGCGCCACTCGCCCCCGACGAGGACCGACGACACTGCCAGCGTCGTCGAGCCGAGCGCGAGCTGCTTCAGCGGATCGTTGAGCGGGGTGAAGACGAGCGACTCGAGGTCGAGCAGTACGAGGTTGGCGCGCCGGCCCGGCTCGATCGCGCCGAGCCCGTCGGGGTCGCCCGCCGCGGTCGCGCCGCCGGCCGTCGCGATCGCCCACGCCTCCTCGGCGCCGAGCCACTGCTCGTAGTCGACTTCCCAGAGCTTGTGCAGGAGCGCGGCAGTCTTCAGCGTCGCGAACATGTCGTTGCCGTCGTTCGAGCACATGCCGTCGGTCCCGAGTGCGACGTTCACACCGTGTCGGAGCAGCTCCGGCACCGGGGCGATGCCCGAGCCGAGCTTCATGTTCGAGACGGGGTTGTGCACGACGGTCACACCGCGGTCACGCACGAGCTCCACGTCGGACGGTGACAGCCAGATGCCGTGTTCGAAGCACACGCGTGGCGACAGAAACCCGATGGCGTCCATGTGCTCCGGCAGCGTTCGCCCATACATCTTCTGCCCCGACAGCGCCTGCATGCGCGTCTCCAGAACGTGGATGTGGACCATCAGGTCGAGCTCGTCGGCGAGTGCCGCGCAACTCACCAGCATCTCGTCGGTGCAGCGCTGCGTGCCCGACGGCGCCAGACAGATCGAGATGCCTTCGTCGGGCCGGTGAAACCGCTCGACCGCGCGTCGCATCACGTCGCTCCACTCGTGCCACTCAGGCGGCTTCTCGCGCTCCAACCGCGAGATCAACTCGCGGGGGACCAATCGCTGATCCAGCACGACGGTCTCGTGGTAGGCGCGGTCGCTCATCCCGATCGCGACCAGCGCCCGCAGGCCGAGATCGCGGTAGGCGCGGACGACCGGCTCGAGCGCCTCCTCGGTGTCATAGAGGAAGTCGACGACGGTCGTCGCCCCCGAGCGCAGCATCTCGATCCCGCCGAGCAGCGTGCGCACGTAGATCTCGTTCGCGCTCTGCTGCGGCGCCGCGAGCACGGGGTAGGAGAAGAGCATCCACGGCTCAAGCGGCAGGTTGTCCCAGAGCCCGCGGAACCAGTTCTCGTTCGAATGCGCGTGCGCGTTGACCATTCCCGGCACGACCGCGTACCGCGAGCAGTCCACGACCTCGGCTTGCTCCGACTCATCACAAGCCCCGACCGAGCCGATCCGACCCTCAGCCACGGCGACGTCGGCGCGGACGAATTGCCCCGCGCCGACGTCGACGAGCCCGTTCTTCAGGACGATCAGTCGGTCGGCTCCATGGCCGGAGAGGCGATTCCGCCCAGCGCCGCCGCGGGGGCGCCGCTGCCGATGTCGATCACCGCATCCGAATCGACCCCGCGCCCATCCAGGTTGCGCGGGAACCCGAGCAACTCACGCACGTTCGCTGTGCGTGTGACGGCGACGAGGGCGGCGTAAAGGACCCCTGCAATCAGCCAGCACTCGAGGGGCACGGGGCCCCAGTTGCGGGCTGAGTCGTAGACGTTCCAGCTGGCGGGCAGGATCGCGCTCGCGATCGCGCCGTAGCCGACGGCGACCAGCAGCGCGATGATCGCCGGCCAGTTCGCGAGCCGCGTCTGCTCCCAGGCCGGCACCTCGTCGAGCGGCCGCGAGATCCGGAACCAGCGCGGCAGCAGGAAGTGGTCGACGGCCATGATCGTCGTTGCACACGGCACCGTGATCGCGAGGAACGTGGCGACGTCGAACCATCCGTTGACGAACTTGTAGTTGACGAGGTACCCGGCGAACGCACCGCCGCCGGCCACGATCAAGCACGTGTAGATCCGCTTCCAGCCGCGGAGCGACCCGACGAGATTCTGGCCTGCGTTCACCGACTCGTAGTAGTTGCCGTCGTTGACCGCGAACTGGCTGACCGTGGCAATGATGAACGCGAGGAAGAAGAGGCCGAACAACGAGTAGTGGACTGTGAAGTTGAACCCCTTCGCCGTGCCGCCGGCAAGCCTTGCCATCATCCAGCCCGCCATCACGAAGAGCAGGAACCAGCCGAGCGCGAAGCCATAGGTGGGGAGGGGCCAGGTGAACCGCGGCTTCCCGTAGCGCCAGAAGTCCGGCTCGTTGCCCCACATCGCGAAGCCGATCACGGCCGCGACCGCGACCCAGTACGGGAGCGATCCCTGCGGAGAGCCGCCCAGGTGGCCGCCGTCTGTGATCAGGCCCTTCGCAACCATGTAGATCGCCCAGATGATCAGGATGGGCGTGACCAGGTAGCGCGCGAAGACGCTGATCCCGGTGAAGCCGAACACGTTGTTGACGATCATCAGCACGGCGAGGACGATCGTGAGGGCCTCGACGTGCCCCAAAAAATGACTGTTGGGGTAGAAGCCGTTCCAGAGTTGGGCGAGCAGCCCGGCCTGGAAGCCGACCCACCCGAGCGGCGCGATCAGCACGAACAAGGAGACGATCCCCGAGCCCAGCCGGCCGAACACCGAACGGGTGAGCAGCGCGTGGGTCTGCCCCGTGCGTGAGCCGAGGTACGAGCCGACGGTGGCGTACACGACGTAGATCACGTAGCCGAGAATCGTCACCCCGATCAGCTTCCAGAGACTGAACCCGCCGTCGTAGAACTCGAAGCCGAGCACCATGTACGAGAACCCTGCGACGAAGGTCGTCCAGAGACCCATGAAGTGCCACATCGGCCGCCGCTTGTCGAGCGGGACGATCGTGGTCGAGTAGTCGTGCTCGATCGACGCTTCCAGCTCTTGCCGCTCGTAGGCCAGGTCCTCGCGCAGATCGTCGACATCAGTCACGATCTCGTGCGGGTGGTGTTCGGTCATGCCTGCCTCCTTCTTCGCCCGGACCGACCCGCTCTCGCGCGAGTCGGAGCGAAATCTACGACTCCGGCCGGTCGGAAGCTAGGAAACGGCCGCAAGGGCGGCCGGGCGCAGCTCCTCTCCGAACTTCGCGCGCCGCACGAACTGGCCGAGGCCCGGTTTCGCGACGAGCTCGCCCCCTTCGACGAGGACGTTCCCGCGCAGGAGCACGACCTCGGGCGAGCCCTGCACCTCCGTGCCCTCGTAGAGGTTGTAGTCGGAGCGCGAATGGTGGGTTGCCGCCGAGATCGTCAGGCGCTTCTCGGGATCGAACACGACGATGTCCGCGTCCGAGCCGACGGCGAGCGTGCCCTTGCGGGGGTAGAGCCCGAAGAGCTTCGCCGGGTTCGTCGCGAGCAGCTCGACCATGCGATTGAGCGAGATCCGCCCGGTGCGCACGCCGAACTCGTGGATCATGTGCAGCCTGTTCTCGAGACCCGGGCCACCGTTCGGGATCTGCGAGAAGTCGCTGCGCCCGTGATCTTTCTGGCCCTTGAAGAGATAGGCGCAGTGGTCGGTCGAGATCGCCGACAGGATGTCGGTGCGGACGGCGTTCCACAGCACATCCTGGTTCGCCTTGTCGCGTGGCGGCGGCGTGTAGACGTACTTCGCGCCCTCGAAGTTCGGGCGCTCGAGGAACGACTGGTCGATGAAGAGGTACTGCGTGCACGTCTCGCCGTGCACGTTCCAGCCCTTCTCCCGCGCGAGCGCGAGCGGCTCGACCGACTCGGCGCACGAGACGTGGACGATGTAGAGCGGCGCTCCCGCGACACGGGCCAGCTGGATCGCGCGGTTCGTCGCCTCGCCTTCCAGCTCCGGCGGGCGCGAGCGCGCGTGGTAGATCGGGTCGGTGTCTCCGGCGGCGAGCGCTGCTTGGACGAGCACCTCGATCGCATCGCCGTTCTCGGCGTGGACCATCACGAGCGCGCCCGTCTCCGCCGCCACCTGCATCGTGCGGAAGAGCGTCTCGTCGTCGACCATCAGCGAGTCCTTGTAGGCCATGAAGAGCTTGTAGGAGGTGACCCCGTGCTCCTCGGGGAGGCTCGCGAGCTCCTCGAGCGTGCCGCCCTCGCGCAGGTCGGTAACGGCGATGTGGAAGCCGTTGTCGATCAGCGCCTTCCCCTCGCGCTTCGCGTGCCAGGCCGCGAGCGCGTCGCCGAAGGTCTGGCCCTTGCCCTGGATGCAGAAGTCGACGTGGGTCGTGGTGCCGCCGAACGCCGCCGCGGTGTGGCCCGAGGTGAAGTCGTCGATCGTCGTCTCGCCCCGCCACGGCATCTCGAGGTGGGTGTGCGGGTCGACGCCGCCCGGCAGCACGTACTTGCCGGTCGCGTCGATCACTTTGTCCGCCGCCAGGTCGAGCGACTCGCCGATCAGGGTGATCCGCTCGCCCTCGACGAACACGTCGGCGACGTAGTCGTCCGCCGCGGTGATGACTCGGCCGCCCTTGATCAGCACGGACATTTGGTGGCTCCCTTCGTCGACCTCGGTGTCGCCGGGGACTTTAGACCGCGGTGGCGTTTCGGCAAACTCGAGAACCTTGGTTCAACGACCGAACCAGGTTCGGATCGACGGAGGCCGCCCGAGTAGGGCGGCCTCCGAGGTCGAACCAACCGTGCCTTGGGGTTACTTGCCGTTCGCGGTCACCTTGACCGTGATCGGCTTGTACTTCAGGCCGTAGATGTCGGACGATGCCTTGAGCTTGTTCAGCGCCTGGTCGGCGTACCGGTACGTGAACGCGCCGGCCGGCGACTTCTTGATCACGCCGTAGGTCTTCGCGATCTTCTCTGTGTTTGCGACCTGCGCGTTCGTCACGTGACCGACGCCGCTCGGGTTCGGCCACACGAGCTTGTTGATCTCGTTCATCTGCCAGAGCTGGTGGCCGTGGCCGAGCGCCGTGCCGTTCTTCAG
>Ga0105854_1001129_pt1 | contig 11028 bp, 11 predicted proteins | sample OrgsoiDNA_201058_FD_89679 | JGI IMG/M metagenome (GOLD analysis project Ga0105854, IMG submission 89679) | Permafrost soil microbial communities from the Arctic, to analyse light accelerated degradation of dissolved organic matter (DOM) -... | ecosystem: Environmental > Terrestrial > Soil >... | reverse complement strand
TGATGGTGGTGCGGGTCGCCTGATCTTTACGTCGCTTTACACTCGGCGGTATCATGGTTACATGGATTGGTACGTTAATAGGAACAACAGTGTCCTAACAACGGAGAAATCATCATGACGACAGCCATCAGCGGCGCTTCAAGCGCCAGCACCCAAGCCACCTCTTTCGATCCCGCGAAGGGCGCGGCGCGGTTTGCCTCCAAGGTGTTCGGCGACCTCGATACCAACAAGGACGGCAAGGTCAACAAGGACGAATTCGTATCTGGCCTGGAAAAAAAGGGCGTGTCGGCCGATGACGCCACCAAGCAGTTCGACGCGATCGATACGCAGAAGAACGGTTCGATCACGAAATCCGACCTGGAAACCGCGATCAAGAGCGGCACCTTTGCGCCGCCGCGCCCAAGCGGCGATGCCGACGGCGCCGGCGGCGCCCAAGGCGGCCACCATGCCGGCGGTGCGCGCGGCGCGGGCGGTGGCGGTGGCGGTGCGGGCGGCGTCAGCAGTTCCAGCAGCTCGACCAAGACCTACGAGGCCGCGGACACCAACCAGGACGGCACCGTCTCCGAGCAGGAGCAACTGGTGTATAGCGTTTCCCACCCCGACAAGACGACCGACGCCAGCAAGATCGGCAACAACGTCGACCAGCTGGCCTGAGCGTCCAAATAGCGTAGATTGCGCTACACTCGCAGTTCTCTATTTCATGTCGGGAGTTCGCGATGTCGCTATCGATGCATCAGGTTTCGGTGCCCGTGTTTGTGCGTGGCTTGAAGGTGTTGTCGGATTTGCTGAAGAAAGCAGAGGCCCATGTTGAACAGCATGGCTCGGTGCCGGATGCGATGATCTCCGCGCGGCTGGCGGACGATATGTTGCCGCTGTCGGCGCAGGTGCAGCGCGCCAGCGATACGTCGAAATTGTCGGTGGAAAGGCTGAGCGGCGTGGCCGCGCCCAAGTTTGAAGACAACGAAACTTCGTTCGCTCAATTGCAACAGCGGATAGCCGATACCATCACTTACCTGGACAGCGTCGCCGAAAGCGACTTCGCCGGCAGCGAGGCGCGCGCGATCAAACTTAATTTTGGTTCGTTCCAGCCGGAGTTCAAAGGGGACGAGTATCTGCTGACGTTCGCATTGCCGAACTTCTTCTTCCACATCGCCACCGCCCACGACATCCTGCGCAACCAGGGCGTCCCGGTCGGCAAGCGCGATTACCTCGGACCGTTCGCGTAGCTGCTTAGCCGCGCATCAGCCAGGCCGTCAGCGTGCCCGCCAGACCCAGTAAAACAACGGCGGCGCCCGCGACGGCAGGATGGAAACGCCGGGATACGGTAGGGATCTTTTGAATTGGCATGATGGGCTCCTTCTTGGCTGGATGTAACACTTGAGCCTAGAGTAGCTTGACAACAATTTCCAATCTATACATCCCGCTGTATCAAAAGTAAGCAACTGTAACGGAGCCCTTACCCCGCCTGGGGTCTGAGTTGTTTTTCTAACACAAAATTACTGTAATGCGACAGGCCGGAAGGCCCTATAATCGCTTAGTTTTTTTGCCCGTACATATCTCCCACAAGGATTGCCTGTGAACCAAACGCTGGTCCAGAAACTGACCCGTACCAAGCCGGTCGATAACACAGTAGAAACTGCTCATACCAATAGCAACGGCCTGCACCGCTCCATAGGCTTGTTTCCCCTGACAATGATAGGTGTCGGCGCCACGATCGGCACCGGTATCTTCTTCACCATGGTGGAGGCCGTGCCGAAAGCCGGGCCTTCCGTGATCCTGTCCTTCCTGTTCGCCGCCATCACCGCCGGCCTGACCGCGCTGTGCTACGCCGAGCTGTCGTTCCGCATTCCGGCGTCCGGTTCGTCGTATTCGTTTGCCTACGCCACGGTCGGCGAGTTCCTGGCCTTCATCATGGCGGCCTGCCTGCTGCTCGAATATGGGTTGGCGGCCAGCGCGACGGCGATCGGCTGGTCCGATTACCTGAACAACTTCCTCAACAACGCCTTCGGCTGGCATATCCCCGAAGTGCTGCGCTCGCCGATGATCGTCTCCGGGGCCAAGGGCATGGAGCTCCATCTCGGCCACATCAACCTGCCGCCGGTGCTGCTGGTCGGCCTGTGCTGCCTGCTGCTGATACGCGGCACCAAGGAATCGGCCACCACCAACGCCATCATGGTGATGATCAAGCTGGCGATCCTGGTCTTCTTCGTGGTGATCGCGTTTGCCGGCTTTGATATTAACAATTTCCATCCATTCTTCAGCCCGGACAACGGCGTGCACATCACCGGCATGAGCGGCGTGACGGCCGCGGCGGCGACCGTGTTCTTCTCCTTCATCGGACTGGACACCGTGGCCACCGCCGGCGAGGAAGTGCGCGATCCCAAGCGCAACGTGCCGATCGGCATCCTGTCGGCGCTGGGCATCGTGACCGTGTTCTACCTGCTGGTGGCCGTGGCCGCCATGGGCGCGCAGCCTGCCTACAAGTTCGCCGGGCAGGAAGCCGGCCTGGCCGTGATCCTGCAAAACGTCACGGGCAAGACCTGGCCGGCGCTGGTGCTGGCGGCGGGCGCCGTGATCTCGGTGTTCAGCGTGACGCTGGTGACGATCTACGGCCAGACCCGCATCCTGTACGCTATCTCGAAGGACGGCCTGATCTCCAAGTCGTTCCAGAAAGTGAATCCGCGCACTGCCTCGCCGGTGCACAACACGCTGATCGTCTGCATGGTGGTCGGGCTGGTGGCCGGTTTCGTCGATGCGACCTTCCTGTGGGATATGGTCAGCATGGGCACGCTGACGGCCTTCATCGTGGTGTCGCTGGCGGTGCCGGTGATGCGCAAGAAGGAAAACGGCAAGGGTACCAAAGGCTTCCGCGTCCCGTTCGGCCCGTACGTGGTGCCGGGCTTGAGCATCGCCGCCTGCCTGTACCTGATGTTCGGCCTGTCGATGACGACCTACACCATCTTCATCATCTGGATGAGCGCGGCGGTGCTGACCTACTTCCTGTACGGCATGCGCAATTCGCGACTGAATCACGCCAAGTAAAAGCGGCGTGACGTAAAAAAGCCCCGGCCGCTTGCGCGTTACCGGGGCTTTTTTACGTCTGATGCTTATGCTTCTTCTTTGCCTGGCTTGGCGCCCAGGTAGAGACGCAGTACGAGGCCGGACAGGGCGATGGCGGCAGGCAGGTTTTCGATGATGGTCAGCATGGTGATCTCCAGAAAGTTAAATTCGGTTCAATTAGCCGCGCGACGCCATGTAGCGCAGTTCGGCAGACAGGTTAGGGGAATGACGTTCGCAGTCATTGGCCAGGCTGTTCAGCCAGGACGCGGAGGACTCCATCTGGCTTTGCGAAACAACCTCGTCCGCCACGACGGCTGGACGTGGCTTGACGGCGAACAGTGCGGCGATCAGCTGGCGTGCAGCGTTGGCAACATTGCTTGCATAGCGAGTCGTGGTCAGGTCGATGTAAATCAGGTTGTTCGTTGCGCTCATCAGAAGCTCCATAAATGTTCGTTTGTTGCAGTGCAGTATGCGCGTCTTTCAGTAATAAATAAAATTTTGATTTATGATACTCGCCATAAGCAAACCGTATAACACACGATTTCCCCTATGACGGAAGCGTTCTGGATAGTAACTTTTTTCGCTTGGGATTTTTTACGCGCCGACCGTCATCAGGTATGATTACTGTCCAACTGGCAATAATTTGACGGAGTTCCGATGTCCCTGCGTACCAAATTCATGCTCGCTTTGCTACTGACCGGGCTGGCGGCGGTGGCGATGGTGGGCGGCCTGGCCTACGTGGGCATGAGCAAGAAGGTCGACATCATTCGTCGCCAGAGCGCCGCCGATCATTTTTACGAAGGCATGAGCGGCTATCTGCAAAAGTACGGCAGCTGGAAGGCCGCCACCGCCGCCGAACCTTTCGACGACTTCATGCACAGCTATCAGGAGGCGCATGGCCGCCGCCCGCCGCCGCCCGAGCAGGAAGGCGGCGATGAGCGTCCGCCACCGCCGCCGGGCGAGGAGCCGCCGCGCCCCGGGGAAGAGCCGGTACGCCGCGGCGATCGTCCGCCGCCGCGCCGCGCCGGTGGGGAGCCGCCGTATCACTTCATCGTGGCGGACCAGGATTACCGCGTGGTGCTGGGGGCCGGCGTGTACCGGCCCAACGAACTGCTGCCCGAATCGGCCCGCAAGGATGCGCGCGCCGTCAAGGTGGGCGAGCGGGTGGTGGCCTATATTTCGCCGGAGGGTGTTTTCACTCCCAGCAAACAGGAACAGCAATACATGGACGCGATGCGCGAAGCGCTGGTGGCCGGCGTGACCGGTGCGGCGGCATTGGCGCTGGTGCTGGGCGTTCTGCTGAGCCGGGGCCTGAGCCGCAAGCTCAGTCACCTGACCGGCGCGGTGCGCGCCATGCACGGCGGCTCGCTGCTGCAACGGGTGCCGGTGGAGGGCGGGGACGAAGTGGCCACGCTGGCCAGCGCCTTCAACGACATGAGCGAACAATTGGCGCGCTCGCACGAGGAGCTGAAGGAGTCGCACCAGACCATCCTGGTGCAAGCCGAGCAGATGCGCGAACTGAGCGTGCGCGACGCCCTCACCAAGCTGCATAACCGCCGCCATTTCGACGAGCAGGCGTCCACGCTGTTCAGCCACGCGGTGCGCCACAAGCGGCCATTGAGCATGGTGATAGGGGATATCGATTTCTTCAAACGGATCAACGACCAGTTCTCGCACGCCACCGGCGACGCGGTGCTGCGCCAGGTGGGAGAGATCCTGCGCAGCCACATGCGATTGAGCGACCTGGTGGCGCGCTACGGCGGCGAGGAATTCGTGATCGCCTTCCCGGAGACCGAACTGCCGCAGGCGGCAGCCTTGTGCGACAAGCTGCGCAACATGATCGAAGGCTTCCCGTGGCACGAGGTGCACCCGGACCTGAAGGTCACCATGAGCATGGGTGTGTATGCCGACCTGGCCGCCGGCACCGCCGAGGCGATGCTGCAAAAGGCCGATGCGCTGCTGTACCGCGCCAAGCAGACGGGCCGCAACCGCGTCTGCTTCACCTAACTAAGTGCGCCGGCCCAGCCAGCGGCCACCGAACATGGTGCAGATCAGCGAGGCGACGATCAGCGCGATGCCGGCCCACTGCCAGCCGGTGATGACGTCGCCCAGCACGATCATGCCGGCGCTGATGCCGACCACCGGCACTCCGAGGCTGAACGGCGCCACGCGGTTGACCGGGTGGCGTTTCAACAGGCGGGTCCACATGGCGTAGCCGAGGATGGTCGCCATCCAGCCCAGGTAGGCGGTCGAGATCCAGGTGGACAGCGGCGCGCTGGTCCAGCTCCAGCGCGTGGCCGGATCGTCGAAGGCCAGCGACAGGCCGATGAACGGCAAGATCGGCACCAGGCTGCACCAGACCATGAAACCCACCACATCGAATTGCGGCGTGGCCTGCTGCGCGCGGCGCACGACGATGTTGGATGCAGCCCACATCGCCGCGGCGGCCAGGCAGAGCACAAAGCCGCCGGCGGTGGTGGCGCCCGCGTGGCCGGGCTGCACGTAGTTCATGCCGAAGCAGGCCAGGCCCACGGCGGCCAGCAGCAGGCCCGCCTGCAGCGCGCGGCTGGCGCGTTCGTGCAGCAGCGCGAAGCCGAAGAAGGCGGTGAAGAACACCTGCGTCTGCAGGATCACGGAAGCTAGCGAGGCGGACATGCCGACCTTCAGCGACAGGAACAGCAAACCGAATTGGCCGACGCCCTGGCACAGGCCATAGGCCACGATCCATTTCACCGGCAGCTTGGGCGGGCGCACGAACAGGATCAGCGGCAGCACGGCGAAGATGTAGCGGGCGGCGCCCATCTGGAACGGCGTCAGGTCGCGCAGGCCGACCTTCATCGCGACGAAGTTGGTGCCCCAGATCAGGACGACGAACAGGGCGGAGATCAGGTCACGGGTGCTGAAGGAGGCTGGGGAGGTCATGTTGCCATCTTAGCAGGCCTGCGCCAGCGGCGCAGGCGCTGGACCAAGTCAGGCCACGTCGCGGACGATGGCTTCGCTGTGGACGATGATCTTGACGGCGTCCGCTTGCAGCAGGCGGATGCGACGCTGCACCAGCGGCCAGCCGGACCACGGCACGCTGGCGCCGTCGGCGGCGGAAGCGGGGGGCGAGGCAAGCGCAGACGCTTCGGCAGCTGCGGAGGGTGCCGGCGTGGTTGCAGGCGTCATCTGCGCGGCCGCTGCCGATTGCGGCGACAGCGCCTGCGCCAGCGTGCGCACGACCTGCTCGTGGCTCTCGCGCAGCATGGCGTTGACCGGCGCGGTCGGCAACTCCTTCACGTGGCGGCGCAGGATGGCGCGCAGCGCGGCCACGTGCGCCACCAGCAGGTAGTTCTGCACGATGAAGAGATTGATGTCCTCCACCGCGCGCTGCTTGCGGGCCGGCTCGTCGAGCATGCGCACCAGCGCGGAGCTGAGCGCGGCCAGGCTGTCCATCAGACGCTTGCGTTCGATGCGGTAGGCGAAATCGTCCTTGCCCTTGCCTTGCAGCAGATCGAAGCTGGCCTGCATGTAGCGCAGGTTCACATCCAGCACTTCGCGGATCAATCGCGGCAGGGATTGATATTCCCAACTGGCCAGCACGAAGCTGAACGCCGTCGCCACGGCCGCGCCGATGAAGGTGTCGATCAGGCGCTCGACGATCAGGTCGTGGTTGCCCGGCGCGATCAGGTGCATCTGCAGCAGGATCATGATGCTGACCGCGATCGCGGCGTAGCGGTAGCGCACGTAGATGAAGGTCGGCGTGGCCACCGTCGACAGGATCAGGAAGCCCAGTATCGCCGCCGGATAGTTGAGGTATTTGATGATCAGCGCGGTGATCACGCAGCCGATGATGGTGCCGACGATGCGGTCGCTGCGGCGCTGCTTGGTCATGCTGAAGCTGGGCTTGAGGATGATGACGATGGTCAGCACGATCCAGTAGCTGTGCGCCGCATACGGCAGCCACGAGGCCACCGCCAGGCCGACCGAGATCGCCATCGCCACCCGCAACGAGAAGCGGAAGATCGGAGAATCGAAGCGCAGGTGCGACAGGATCATGCGCAGCTCGTACTTTTGCTGCGACAGGAAGGGGCCCATGTCGGCGTCGACCCAGAACGGCGTGGTGTCGTAGGCCTTCTGGCTGGCCTGGTGCAGCTCGACTATCATCTTGATGATGGCGCGCACCTTGTTGCGCTGCGCGCGCAGCACGGCCAGCGCTTCCTGCGCCGTCTTGCCTTCGTCCACGCGCCGCTGCAAGGCCGCCAGCTCCGCTTCGATGGTGGCCAGTTCCGGCTCGTAGCTGATCTCCGGGTAGGAGGCCTTCTTGCGGGTGACGTCGTAGGCCACCGATTCGATGTCGCGCGCCGCCTTGTAGGCCAGGTCGTGCAGCGATTTGAGCACCGGCGAATCGGCCAGGTGCACGCGCAGCTGGGCGTAGTCGGTGTGGGTCGACAGGATCAGTTCATACAGGTCCAGCATGCAGACGTGGGTCTGCACGACGATGGCGTCCTTGCTGTTCTGGTGGCTGCGCAGTATCAGGTCGCGCGAGGCTTGCTGGCGGTCGGCCAGCAGGCTTTGATGGCGTACCAGCTTGTTGAATTGTTCGGTGAGGTTGTAGCGGGTGTCGTAGAAGTCGGCCTTGATGTCGATGTAGGCGGCCAGCTCGAACAGCGCCTCGGCCAGCACCTGCTGCTTGATGCGGTGGCGCAGTATCCAGGAGATGCCCATCGCGTAGGCCAGGTAGGCCACCGCGCCCAAGGTGAACAGGCCGGTGTGGATGAAGGACTCGCGCGCCGTCATGTCGTGTTCCATCGACATGGTCATGATGAACAGCGTGGCCAGTTGCAGCGGCATCGACTTCTTGCCGTAGACGACCATCATGCAGGCCAGGAAGCTGACCGCCACCAGCATCGCCATCAGCAGCCAGTGCACCGGCGCGCACAGGCTGATCAACAGCGTGACGGCGCTGCACAGCAGCACCGAGGCGCTCATCTCGTTGAACTTGTGGCGCAGGGGGCTGGGCATGTCCATCAGCGCGGTGCAGAGCGCGCCGACGCAGACCGTCATGGCGGTGGCCATGCCGGCGAATTGCAGCGTAATCAGGGTGACGCCGACCAGGCCCGCGGCAAAGCGCAGGCCCAGGTAAAAGTAATGGCTGTAGAAAAAGGTGCGCAGGTTGAGTGCGTAATGCATGGCGATGGCCTTGTGGGCAGCTTGCATGCGCGCCGCGGGATCGCCGCTGCGCGCATGGGGTAACGCTAGATGATACTTGCGGGGACTTAGAGAACGGACAGCACCGGGTAACGGCGCCATTCCGGCTCTGCGTGGCGTTTGCCGTGTTCGAAGATGAAGCCCAGTACCTGGTCCTGGCTGGCCAGCAGCGCCGGATGGTCGGCCTTCCACTGCTCGAATTTCGCTTTCAGTTCAGGTTCGGTTTCCAGCATTTCCATCGCCAGGTCTTCGAACACGTAGTCGGAAAAGGCTTCTTTTTTCTCCAGCACGCTGTTGAAGAAACCCCAGCGGAAGAAGGAGTCGTGGCCTTGCGGTTCCAGCGTCTCGACGGCGTAGCGGGCGTTGGCCTGCTTGAGCGGGATGAAGTAGTCGCCCGGCTGCACGGTGAAGCTGCCGGTGCGCGCTTCAACTTCCACCACGTCGTGGTACATATGGCCTTCGTAGGCGTTCGGGCGCGAGGTGACGGCGGCGATGTGGTAGTACTGCGCCTCGATGGTGGAGGCTTCGTCGAAGCGCGCCATTTCCACGCCGTTCCATTGCAGGCGCTCGATGACTTCGCGCCAGGCTTGCGGGATCACATAGCCTTTCGGCGCGCGCACGGTGGCCGACGGCACGAAGCTGTTGTAGTAGGCGATGTCCTTTTCCCACGGCTGGCTGCGGTCGTAGGACAGGCGCGTGTAGTTGCCCAGCAGGCTGGGGCTGCGCTGGGCGGCGTAGCCCTTGAAGCGGAAGGTCGACGGATTCGCCTCATCCATTTTCCAGCTGACGGTCCATTCCTTGGCGCTGGCGGCCTGCTCGCGCGCGTCGGCGCGCAGCTTGCGGATCTGCTCGCCGTGGGTGACGGTGAAGGCCATCGTCACGTCCAGCAGCGCGCGCATCGAATCGTAGCGGTCCTTGAAGGGCTTGAGCATGTGCGTCTCCGGCATGAAGCCGATCACGTGGTGCAGCGCTGCGAAGCCGGTCGAGAAGCGCGGCACTTCAAGGAACTCGGCGATGCCGTCGTCCGGCGTGTCCAGCACCGGATTGACGTAGGGGCAGGTCGGCCAGCCCTTCGCTTCCATCTGCGCGTAGATGTGCGGCAGCATGGTCTCGCGCAGGAAGGGGCCGAGGCCGTAGCCCAGCTTGTCCGCCTGGGTGTGGATCAAGGTCATCGTGTACGGATAGTCGGCGCCGTTGGAGGTGTGGGTGTCCACCATCACGTCCGGGTCCCAGCTGGTGACGAGCTGGTTGAACAGCTGCGCGTTGAGCGTGTCGCACTTGATGAAGTCGCGGTTCAGGTCCAGGTGGCGGCTGTTGCCGCGGAAGCCGAACTGCTCCGGGCCGTCCTGGTTGACGCGCGAGGTGTTGGCGCGGTTCAGCGCGCCGTCGACGTTGTACAGCGGGACGAACAGCAGCACGGTCTTGCCCAGCGCGGCCAGGCGGGCCGGATCGAAGCACAGGTCGCGCACGATGGCCATGCAGGCGTCCACGCCTTCGGGTTCGCCGGGGTGGATGCCGTTGTTGTTGAAGAAGACGGTGCGGCCCTCGGCCTTGATCTGGTTACGGTCGAACACGCCGTCCGCGCTGACCACGCCCGCATGCACCGGGATGCCGCCGTCGGACGTGCCGATCTGCTCAAAACGCAGTACTTGCGGGTAGCGTTGCGCCAGCTCCTGGTAGAAGGCGATGCATTCGCTCCACAGGGTGGTCTGGTTTTGATTGCCTTTTTCGTAAGGCGTAGGCATTTCTGGGTGCATGGCAGTCTGGATCTCAGAGGGAGTTGAGGGGAGGGCGCGTCGCGCCGGATAAGCACTGCGACACGCTGCCGAGGGCGGAATTGTATCATTCGTGCCCGATTTTTGAGCGGCGCCGGACTAGCCGGGCGCAGGTTTTGCGTTGCTTCAAGAAAACTTTGCGGCGGTGGTGCTCTACTGGAGAACACGGACAGGGCCGGGAGAGAGCGATGGGCAACAGGTACGGATGGCGCGCGGTGATCGTGATGGCGTTGCTGGCGCTGGGCTGCAGGGTGGGACTGGCGCAGATCGGGCCGCGTTATGTGATCGAGCTGGAAAGCGCCGTGGCGCCGTTGCCGCCCACTGCGGCGGGCCGGGTGCGGCTGGCCGGCAAGGGGCTGGCGCTGATCCATTTCCAAGGGTTGAGCATACTGACGGCGGGCGCCGATGCGGATGCCTACAGCGCCGAGGCGGTGCGGCAGTGGCCGGCGGCCGACCTGTTGCTGGTCACGCCCGCCGGCAGCGGCCGCTACGGCGGGGTGGCGCCGCTGGCGTCGCTGGGCAAGATGCCGGTGATCGTGGCGGCGCCGGTGTCCGCAGCGCCGGTGTCCGCGTCAACGCAGCTGCCGCCGATGTCGGCCGACGCGCCGCAGTTCTACCCGATGCAGACCTGGGATACGCTGCATCTGCGCAAGGGCAAGACGCGGCTGCGGGTGACGGCGCTGCCTGGCCAGCCCGGCACGGCGAACGTGGCGGGCTTCATGCTGGAGGTGGGCAATAGTTGGGTCTCATATCGGCTGTACGTCAGTTGCGAACACCTGGCGGCGGACGAGGCGGGCGTGCTGGCGCAACGCCTGCCGGGCGCCGATCTGGCGCTGCTGCCGGATCATCTCTCGCCGCTGCTGCTGGCGCTGCAACGCGCGGCGCGGCCGGCCTTGGTCGCCGCGGCCAGGCCGGCCGTGCTGACCGAGGCCGGCCAGGCGTTCAGGGCGCTTAAACGTTGATCAAGCGTTGATTACGCCTTGGCGTTGGTGTCGACCCAGGC
>Ga0105854_1001127_pt1 | contig 11041 bp, 7 predicted proteins | sample OrgsoiDNA_201058_FD_89679 | JGI IMG/M metagenome (GOLD analysis project Ga0105854, IMG submission 89679) | Permafrost soil microbial communities from the Arctic, to analyse light accelerated degradation of dissolved organic matter (DOM) -... | ecosystem: Environmental > Terrestrial > Soil >... | reverse complement strand
CGTGCTCGCCAGGCGTCAGTGCACCCAAACCTCCACTCGCCGATTTTTGATCCGGCCCTCATCCGCCGTGTTCGCCGCCACCGGCATCTGCGCGCCGAACCCGAGAATATCGCGCAGCACCACGCCGTTCCTCACCAGTTCGCGGCGCACCGCCATTGCCCGCAATTTCGACAGTAGCGCGGCGCGTTGTGGGTCATTCTTGGCGTCGCCAAACCCTACGAGCGTCACCTGCTTGTCGAGCTTGTCGTGGCTTTTCAGGTACGCCACCACCCGCTGCAGATCCTGGCGTGCCTTGTTGTCGAGGCTGGCGCTGCCCTCTTCGAAGCGAAAATTCACGCTCAATCGCTGGGCCTCACGCGCGATGGCTTGATAGTCCGCAGGCATCGACGGGCGCGGCTCCACGCTGATCGCCTGCACCTGCTGCGCGATAAAACCGTTGGCTGCAACAATCGCCTGGCCTTTGCTGCTCTGGGTAAAGTCCACGAGCGCCTTGGCCCACGCGTTGTGGCTCGATGGCGGCAGGTAAAAGAACAGTCGGCGTGACAGCGGGTAGTCCTCGGTGGCAATCAGGCTGTTCAACGGCAACATCGGTTGTGAGTCGCCATCGACGATTGCCACGGCCTTGGCCTGGCGCACATACGGCAGGCCGATGAAGCCGATGCCCTGAGCGTCCTGGCTTACGGCATCGGACAGTTGCTCACTGGACTCAAAACGCTTGGCAGGCGCCAGGGGTTTACCGCGCAGGCGTAGCACCAGTTCCTTAAAGGTGTCGTAGGTGCCGGACTGATCATCCCGGGCATACAAATGAATCGGCCCGCCGATGCCACCCAGTGCCTCCCAGGTGTCGACTTCGCCATTGAAAATTTGCGCCAGTTGCTCGGTGTTCAGGGTATTCAACGGGTTTTTCGGGTTAAGGATAATCGCCAGGCCATCAATCGCGATCACTTGCTTAGCCTCGGGGCTTTTCAGGTCGCCCAAGGGTTCAAGGTCCACCAGTTCGCTGTCCTTGATCGGGCGCGACGACGCGGCGAGGTCGGCGCTGAGGTTTTTCAGCGCGGCGAACCCGGTACTGGAGCCGTGGGCCGCCACCTCGATGGTGACCGTCCTGCCTTGGCGGGTCTTGCCGATCACGCGCTGTTCATTGGCGCCGTCGCCCGGTTCACTGTGCACCGCCTGCACGCCCTGGTGTTGCATCATGCCCATGACCAGCGCGGGCCCGAGCGCGGCGCCAATGGTGTTGGAACCCTGGATGCGCAACGCGGGGCCTTGGTCGGGAACGGGCAGGGGAGCGGCAACTGCGTAGAGGGGCAGGATCAACAGAAGCAGAACGCGCAGCATCATGCCGGCACCTTCTTAAGCCAAGGGGAGTGCCGGGAGATTAAGTCAGTAAGGTTTCAACGGTGTGACTGGCACACAACCAACCCAAAGGTGGGGGCTGGCTTGCCTGCGATAGCATCAACCCGGTTTAGCTGGAAGGCCTGGGTGCCTGCATCGCCGGCAAGCCAGCTCCCACACGAGCCAGCTCCCACTTTGAGTCGCGTCAGCTCAGTTCCAGCCAGATCGGCGCGTGGTCGGACGGTTTTTCCAGCGCCCGAAGCTCGTAGTCCACGCCGGCATCCTTGACCCGCGGCACCAGGCCGTTGGACGCCATGATCACGTCAATGCGCAGGCCACGCTTGGGCTCATCTTCGAACCCACGGCTGCGGTAATCAAACCAACTGAAGCGGTCGGCCACGTCCGGGTTGAGGTGGCGGAAGCTGTCCACCAGGCCCCAGTTTTTCAGACGGGCCATCCACTCGCGTTCTTCTGGCAAGAAGCTGCATTTGCCGGTTTTCAGCCAGCGTTTGGCGTTGTCGGCGCCGATACCGATGTCGCAGTCTTGCGGGGAGATGTTGATGTCGCCCATCACCACCAATGCCTGGTCATTGCTGAACTGGCTTTCCAGCAGGTGCTGCAAATCTTCGTAGAAGCGTTTTTTGGCCGGAAACTTGGTCGGGTGGTCGCGGCTTTCGCCCTGGGGGAAGTAGCCGTTCATGATGGTCACGGGGTTGCCGTTCTCATCGGCGAAGGTGCCCCAGATGAAGCGGCGCTGGGCGTCTTCTTCATCGCTGGCAAAACCTTTGTGCACGCTCAGCGCTTCTTTGCGCGAGAGCAGGGCCACGCCGTAGTGGCCTTTTTGGCCGTGGTAATAAACGTGGTAGCCCAACGCCTGCACTTCGGCCAACGGGAACTGGTCATCATGAACCTTGGTTTCCTGCAGGCCGATCACGTCCGGTTGATGCTTTTCAATCAGCGCCGCCAGCTGATGAGGGCGGGCGCGCAGCCCGTTGATATTGAAGGAGACGATTTTCATGGTCGGCAGTCCAGTCTGGCAAAAGGGCGATGCTAGCCGACAAGTCCGACGGGGGCCAGCGTGGCGGTCGAGCAGATGCACTGCTAATGTCTGGGAACGACTGGTGCTGCGTAGGTTCGTACCCATAAGAACGCCATCTTCTGAATGGCGCCCAGGGAGATTGACTGTATGCCTGACACTTCGACGGCCCTTGCCGAGATCCGCCTGCTCAACAGCGGCTATTCGCGCGAAGCGCGCTCCATGCTCTACCAGGCTTATCGGCATGAGCCGACATTCGCCTACATCTTCGAAGCTGAACGCCCAGGCTATGAACAGCGGGTACGCGCCACGGTGCGTGAGCTGGTCAAGCAGCATTTCTTTCAGAAACTGCCCGCCATCGGCCTGTTCGTCAACGACCGGCTGATCGGCATCGCCCTGATTGCGCCACCCCAACGGCGCCTGGGCATTACCGAAAGCTGGGCGTGGCAATTGCGCATGTGGTTGAGCACCGGTGTACGCGGCACTCGCCGTTACCTGGAATACCATCACGCGGTGCTGGCGTGCCTGCCGACCGAGTCGGTGCACGTACTGCCGTTGTTGGGCATCCACCCGCAATTTCAGGGCAAGCACTATGGCGAGCAGCTGCTTGAGGCCGTGCACAACTGGTGCGCCGACGACCCGCACTCCTCAGGCGTAGTGCTCGATACCGGCAACTCCCGCTACCTGGATTTTTATAAGCGTCAGGGCTATGAGGAAATCGGCGAAGTGGCGATAGGGCCTATCCTGGAACACGTGTTTTTCCACCCCAATCCGCAGTCGTTACATGCTGCAACGGCTTAATGCAGAATTATTCAGACTATTCCGGGTTCAAAGTCTCTCCCCAGCTCGTGTAGCATCCGCGCCTATGAAGCTTCCAGGAAGATTTACCAGCGGCTTGATTCTGCTGTTCACAAGCTGCGGCGCCTTGGCGCAAAGCGAATTGGACGTGCGGATCAAGCCTACAAACGACGCGTTGAAAGCCAACATCGAAGGCTATATCGGCGGGGTAGGCGATCGTGATGAAGAAGCCCTGTTGCGGTTCAGCCGCGGCGCCGAAGAGCAGGCCCGCAAGGCTGCCCAGGCGCTGGGCTACTATCAGCCACAAATCGTCAGTGATGTAAAAGGCGGCAAGAATCCACGCCTGATCCTCACCATCGACCCCGGCGAGCCGGTGCATTTGCGCAACGTGACCCTTCGGGTTGACGGCCAGGCCGCGAGCCTCAAGGCTTTTCGCGTGCCCGACAGCAGCGACCTCAAATCCGGCGCCGTGCTCAACCACGGCCACTACGAAGACGCCAAGCGTCTGATCCAGAACCAGGCCTCGCGCTACGGCTTTTTCAGCGGGCGCTTTACCAGCCAGAAACTCTCGGTTGACCCCAAAGCCGGCGTCGCCGATATCGAACTCATTTACGACAGCGGCCCACGCTACAGCATGGGCAAGGTCAGCTTTGCCGGCGACACGCCGTTTGATGAAGACCTGCTGCAACGCATGGTGCCGTTCAAAAGCGGCGACCCTTACGACTCCGAGCTGATCGCCGAACTCAACCAGAACCTGCAGGCGAGTGGCTTTTTCGAAGCTGTGCGCGTAGACGCAAGCCCCGCCGCCTCGGCCAACGATGTGATCCCGGTGGCGGTGCAACTGGACACCCGCAAGCCGCGCACCATGGGCCTGGGCCTGGGTTACTCGACTGACGTCGGCCCGCGCGGCAAAGCCAACTGGACGCGTCACTGGGTCAACCCACAAGGTCACAGTTATGGCTGGGAAGCCGAGCTGTCGGCGCCGCGCCAGAACGTCGGCCTGTGGTACGACATCCCGCTGGACCCGCCGCTTACCGACAAACTGCGGTTTGCCGGCGGCTACCAGAATGAAGAAATCGCCAATACCGACACCCTGAGTAAATTGCTCACCCTCGGCCCTGAATGGCACAGCAAATTGCCCAGCGGCTGGACGCGGGTCATCTCGCTCAAATATCAGCGCGAAGAATACCGCCTGGGCAATGACTCGGGCCTCAGTAACTTGGTGATGCCGGGGATCAATTATTCCTACCTGCGCAGCGACAACCGCATCGACCCGCACAATGGCTATCGCCTGATGTTCGACGCCAAGGTCGCCAAGGAAGGCCTGGGTTCCGACACCAACCTGCTTTACGGCACTGCCACCATCAAGGGCTTGACCACCTTGTGGGACAACCACCGCTTTCTCGGCCGCGCGCAGTTCGGCGGCAGTGCCACCAATGGCTATAAATCGGTGCCGCCGTCGCTGCGCTTTTTTGCCGGTGGTGACCAGAGCGTGCGTGGCTACGAGTACCAGACGTTGTCACCCGAAAACGATCGCGGTGACCGCATCGGCGGCCGCTACATGGTGGCGTTGAGTGCCGAATATCAATATTCCATCGCCGAGAAATGGCGGATTGCGACCTTTGTCGACCAGGGCAACTCCTTCAACAGCCTGGACATGCCGAGCCTGAAAACCGGTGTGGGGGTGGGCGTGCGCTGGGTGTCGCCGGTCGGCCCGATTCGCCTCGACCTGGCCCATGCCCTGGAAGATCCGGGCGGCATTCGTTTGCACTTTTCCATGGGGCCTGAGCTGTGATGCGTGGTTTGAAAATAGCGGGGCTGGCCATCGTGGCAGTCTTCGCCGTGGTGTTACTGGCACTGTGGGCGGTACTCGGCAGCCAAGCGGGCAGCCGCTGGGCCTTGAGCCAGGTGCCGGGATTGACGGTGGAGAATTTCCAGGGGCATTTGGGTGGCCAATGGCGTGTCGACCACCTGTTGTGGCAGCAAGACACCAGCCGGGTCGAGCTGAATGCGGCGAAGTTCGACTGGTCGCCAGCATGCCTGCTGCGCATGACCCTGTGCATCAACCAGCTGGACGTGGAACAGGTCAGCCTGCAATTTCCACCCAGTACCGATGACAGCAGCAGCGGGCCGATCCAGCTGCCGGAGCTGAAACTGCCGGTGGCGATCCAGTTGGGCGACGTTCGCGTCGGTAGCCTGCTGTTCAATGGCAGCGAAGAGCTCAAGGGCTTGCAGCTCGCGGCGCACTGGACCGCCGCGGGCCTGCAGATCGACTCGGTGCACCTGCAACGCGATGATCTGGTGCTGGACCTGGCGGGTCTGCTGCAACCGACCGGCAACTGGCCGCTGAGCGCCACGGGCAACCTGAGCCTGCCGTACGCGCCCGGCGGCGCGCCGTGGAAGGTTGCGCTCAAGGTCGACGGAGACTTGCTCAAGACCCTCAAGCTCGACGCCGACAGCAGTGGCTACCTGCCCGCCAAACTCAGCGGTGAGCTGCAACCTTTGGTGGAGAACCTGCCCGCGCAATTGCACATCAGCGCCGACGGCTTCAAACCCAGCGCCGACTTGCCCGACACCCTGCAACTCAATCAACTGGACCTCACCGCCAAGGGCGACCTGAGCAGCGGTTATCAACTGCTGGGCAAGGCCGTGCTGCCAGCGGAAAAAGGCCCGGTGGACCTGCTGCTGCAGGGCAAGGTTGACGCCAAGGGCGCGCAGATCGCCGGCCTGGATTTGAATGCGGGCGACCAGCAAAGCCTCAAGCTCAGCGCCAATCTGGACTGGCAACAGGGCTTCAGCGCCGACGCCAGGATCGATTGGCTGGATTTTCCCTGGCACCGCCTCTACCCATTGATTGATGAACCGCAGTTCGCGCTGCATACGCTCAACGGCGAGATTTCCTATAAAGACGGCAATTACCTTGGCAACCTCAAGGCCGACCTCGACGGCCCGGCGGGCAAATTCAATGTGGTCACGCCGTTCAGTGGCGACCTCAAGCAACTCTTCCTGCCCGAACTGAAATTGACAGCCGGCCAAGGCAAGGCTGAAGGCCACCTGAGTCTGCAGTTTGCCGACGGCATTGCCTGGGACACCGCGCTGGACCTGTCGGCGCTGAACCCGGCGTACTGGGTCGCGGAGCTGCCGGGCACGTTGGCCGGGCCGCTGCGCAGCAAGGGCGAGTTCAAACATGAACAACTCAAGCTCAACGCCGACCTCGACCTCAAGGGCCGCTTGCGCGGACAAACTGCCGTGCTGGCCGCCAAGGCGCAAGGCGCAGGCGAGCAATGGACCCTGGCCAACCTTGACATTCGCCTGGGTGATAACCGCATCAACGGTAGCGGCAGCCTGCAGCAACGTGTGGCCGGGCAGATCGATATCAAGCTGACGCGCCTGGCCCAGCTGTGGCCGCAACTGCGCGGGCAGATCAACGGGCGTGTCGATGTGGCCGGCACGTTACAGGCGCCGCAAGGCAAACTCGACCTTAAAGGCCAGCAACTGGCGTTTGCCGACAATCAACTGCAAAACCTCACCCTGGACGCCACGCTCGACAACGCCCAGCGCGCGAAGATCGACCTCAAGGGCAGTGGCATCCAGGCCGGCGACACCCAGGTCGGCACCCTGACCGCCAGCGCTCAAGGTGATATCAAGCGCCAGAAAGTCCAGCTTGACCTGGCCGGGCCGCTGGTCAAGCTGGGCCTGGCACTCGATGGCGACCTCGACAAAGGTAACTGGCGCGGGCGCCTGGCCAGCGGTGACGTTCAAGCCGGTGGCCAGGACTGGAAGCTGCAAGCCCCGGCCAGGATCGAACGCCTGGCGGACGGCAAGCTGACCTTTGCGGCGCATTGCTGGGTGTCCGGCCCTGCCAGCCTGTGCGGTGAAGATCAGCGCCTGATGCCTGAGCCGAAGTTGCGTTACCACCTCAAGCAATTCCCAATCGACAGTCTGGCTGCCTTCCTGCCCAAGGATTTCGCCTGGCAAGGCAAGCTCAACGCCGACGTGCAGCTCGACCTGCCCGCCAGCGGCCCTAAAGGCGTGATCGCGGTGGATGCCAGCGGTGGCACGCTGCGCGTCAAGGACAAGGCCCAGTGGGTGGATTTCCCCTACGACACCCTGAAGCTGGAAACCACTCTTAACCCCAAACGCATCGACACTCAGCTGACCTTCCGCGGCGGCAAGCTCGGTGAGTTGCTGGTGCAGGCGCAGATCAACCCGCTGCCCAGCAACAAGCCGATCACTGGTAATTTCAGCCTCAACGGCCTGGACCTCGCCGTGGCCCGACCGTTTGTGCCGATGGTGGACAAACTCACCGGCAAGCTCAACGGCAACGGGCGTATCTCCGGTGGTTTGCTGGCACCGCAGGTCAACGGCAACGTGAATCTGGTGGGCGGTGAAGTCTCCGGGCCCGAGTTGCCGATCAGCCTCGAAGGCTTGAACGTGCAAGCACTGATTGCCGGCGAAAGCGTGCAGTTGAATGGCGCGTGGCGCAGCGGCAAGGCCGGGCAGGGCAGCCTCAAGGGGCAGATCGACTGGGGCCAGGCGCTGGTGGTGGACCTCAGCCTGCAAGGCGCGCAACTGCCGGTCACGGTTGAGCCTTACGCCAAGCTGGAAGTGGCGCCGGACCTGAAAATCAGCCTGAAAAACGACAAGCTGGCGATTGCCGGCAAGGTGCACATCCCGCGTGGCGACATCACCGTGCGTGAATTGCCGCCGTCCACCGTCAAGGTCTCCGATGACACGGTGATCGTCGGCAGCCAGACCGCCCAGGGCAAGCCGCCGATGGCGATGGCCATGGACATCGACGTGGTGGTGGGCGAAGACCAGCTCAACTTTGCGGGCTTCGGGCTCACCGCCAAAGTGCAGGGCCATGTGCACATCGGCGACAACATGGACACCCGTGGCGAGCTGTGGCTCAACGACGGCCGCTACCGTGCCTACGGGCAGCGGCTTGACGTGCGCCGCGCGCGGCTGTTGTTTGCAGGGCCACTGGACCAACCGTTCCTGGATGTCGAGGCCGTGCGCGTCGTTACCGAACCGTCCAGAACGGTGACGGCCGGTATTCGCTTGAGCGGCAGCGCCGAGCAGCCGACCACGCAGATCTTCTCCGAGCCGACCATGCCTCAGGAGGATGCGCTCTCGTACCTGGTGCTGGGGCGTTCGCGCAACAACACCGGCGAAGACAACAACATGCTGGCCGAGGCCGCCCTGGGGTTGGGGTTGATGGGCAGCGCCGGGGTCACCTCGGATATCGCCAACAAGCTGGGCATTCAGGACTTCGACCTCGACACCCAGGGCACCGGCAATAACACCGCCGTGGTGGCCAGCGGCAAGATCACCGAAAAACTCAGCTTGCGGTATGGGGTCGGGGTGTTCGAACCGGCCAGTACGATTGCCTTGCGCTACCTGCTGAGCAAGAAGGTGTACCTGGAAGTGGCCAGTGGCGTGGCCAGTTCACTGGATATCTTCTACAAGCGCGATTTCTAAACCTTCACGCACAAACAGTGTGGGAGCTGGCTTGCCGGCGATGGCGGTCCATCAGTCGATGATTTATTGACTGACAGACCGGCATCGCAGGTAAGCCCGCTCCCACATTTGTTTGCGGTGCAGCCCACCTGTCGGTCAATTACCAAGCAAGCTAATAATTCCATTTGACATTCGCTGCCTAAGCAGTAACATCTTGTCATACATTCACTGCCTAGGCAGTAATAAGGTGACTTTCGATGACCCATTTCACCCCTGACAGCTTTCGCAACTGCCACCTCGGCCTGTTGCTGGGCCGCGCCGCGCTGCTCAAGGACCGCATTATCGACACGCATATGGAACCGCATGGCGTCACCGCCGCGCAGTTCAAGGTGTTGATCATCATTGCCCAGTATGAGGTCGACACGCCCGCCGAGCTGTGTCGCAACCTGTCGCTGGACAGCGGCTCCATGACCCGCATGCTCGACCGCCTGGAGCAAAAGGGCCTGCTGGCGCGCAAGCGTTCCGAGCAGGACCGGCGCCAGGTGCAGCTGGTACTGACCGAAGACGGCCAGCGCCTGGCAGACATGCTGCCGCACATCGGTGCGCAGTCGATGAATGAGCTGGCCGGCGCCCTGCAGCCCGGCGAGTTGCAAACCCTGGAAAAAATCCTCACGAAAATTCTGGTAGCTGCCGGTGACGCCATCGTCATCCAGCGGGTAGGTAATCAATGAACACACGCGCACTTAGCCTGGTGCTGGTGGCGATGAGCATGGCCGGTTGTGCCAACTTCAGCGGCCTCGACACCCAGGGCCAACGCCTCGACGCCAACACGTTGCAAACCGGCAAGTCCCTCAGTGGCGTGACCTTGTCCAGCGCCGCTTGGCCGACGGCCGATTGGTGGAAGAGCCTCGGCGACCCGCAGTTGGACGGCTTGATCCATGAAGCCCTGCAAAACAGCCCTGACATGCAAGTCGCCAGCGCCCGTGCCCACCAGGCGCAGGCCGCTGCCTACGCCGCCGATGCCGCCCGCATGCCGACCCTGGATGCCAGCGCCGGCGTGAGCCGTTCGCGCCTGGCCAAGGATCAGGACCCGCTGGGGCAGGGCGATGCCTACGCCACCGTGCGTAACATCGGCGCCAGCTTCAACTACAACTTTGACCTGTGGGGAGGCCAGCGAGCCGCCTGGGAAGCTGCGTTGGGCCAGGCGCGTGCCGCCGAAGTCGATCAGCAAGCCGCGCGCCTGACCCTGGCCGCCAACGTGGCCAAGGCCTACAGCGACCTGGGCCAGGCGCACATCGTGCGAGACCTGGCCGCCGACGACCTCAAGCGCACCCGTCAGATGCTCGACCTGAGCAAGCGCCGCCTGAGTTCCGGCATCGACAGCCAGTACCAGTACCAGCAGACCGAAAGCCTGGAAGCCAGCTCTGAGTCGCAACTGATCGATGCAGAAAAACAGCTGCAAAGCGCCAAGATCGCCCTGGCCGTATTGCTTGGCAAAGGCCCCGACCGTGGCAGCGAGCTGACCCGCCCGAACGTGCTCAAACCCAGCGCCGTTGCCGTGCCTTCTGTGCTGCCGGCCGAGTTGCTGGGCCGTCGCCCGGACTTGATCGCCGCACGCTGGCGCGTCGAGGCGGCGAGCAAGAACGTCGCCGCGAGCAAGACCCGCTTCTACCCCAACCTCAACCTGAGCGCGAGCGCCGGGGCCGAGTCGTTGTTGGGCGACGCGATGTTTGGCTCGGCCAGCCGTTTCTTCAGCATTGCGCCGACAATCTCGTTGCCGATCTTCGACGGTGGCCGCCTGCGCGCCGACCTCGATGCCCGCGACGCCGATTACGACCTGGCGGTGGCCCAGTACAACAAAACCCTGGTGCAAGCCCTGGGCGATATTGGCAACACCCTTTCGCAATTGCGCGATACCGGTCGGCAGATCCAGGCCCAGCAACACGCCGCGGACATTGCCCAGCAGTCCTACGACACCGGGGTTCAGCGCTACAGCTCGGGGATCGGGAATTACCTGGATGTACTCAGCATCGAGCAGCAATTGCTGCAGGCCCAGCGTCAGTTGGCGGCCTTGAATGCTGCGCAGATCGATCTGTCGATTCAATTGATGCAAGCCCTGGGTGGCGGGTACAACGCCGATAACGTGGCCGTAACCACCCCAGCTACACGCACGGAATAATTTGAGGTATTTGTCATGGCCACTGCCGAAAGCAACAACGCAACAGAGCAACCCAAAGAGCAGCCTAAAGAGCAGCAGAAAGACAGCAACCCACGCAAACGCAAAATCATGCTGATCGGCCTGGCGCTGATCGTGATTCTCGGTGTGATTGGCGTGTGGGCCTGGTATGAGCTTTACGGGCGCTTCAACGAAAGCACCGACGATGCCTATGTGAACGGCAACGTGGTGGAAAT
>Ga0105854_1001126_pt1 | contig 11060 bp, 11 predicted proteins | sample OrgsoiDNA_201058_FD_89679 | JGI IMG/M metagenome (GOLD analysis project Ga0105854, IMG submission 89679) | Permafrost soil microbial communities from the Arctic, to analyse light accelerated degradation of dissolved organic matter (DOM) -... | ecosystem: Environmental > Terrestrial > Soil >... | reverse complement strand
TGAACCGGTTATATCTCCGGACCGTCGTTCCCACCGTGGCGCGCCTCGGCACGCGGGCTGCCGCAGCCGGCCGGATGATGGACTACTTCTGGGACACGATCGAAACGTGCGTGCCGCCGGATGTGATTCTCGGCGCGCTACAGGGAACGGGCTTCCGTAACGCGACGCGACGAGTGACCGGCGGCATCCTCAGCGAGTTCCTGGCAGAAAGACCGCTCTAACGGTGCGCTCCGGTTCCTAGAGCACGGCGTGAAGCGCTTCCGAGCGCAAACCGTTCCGGCTCATTTCATCGAGCACGCGCGGCAACGCCTCGAGGACCACCGGCCTGCCGCTCGCGTCACGCGCCGACGATCCATCGTGTAAGAGCAGGATGTCACCCGGGCGGAGGCCGCGCACAAGCCGCGACGCGACACGGAGCCCGTCGCCGGTGACCGTGTCGAATCCCCGCCTGGTCCAGGACACGAGCGACAGCCCGGCTGTGGCGAGCACCGCGGCGAGCCACGGGTTCTGAATACCGGCCGGCGCCCTGAAGAGCGTCGGCCGTCCACCTCCCGCACGTTCGATCGCGTCCTGACCGCGGAGGATCTCACGCCGCAGCCCGTTGCTTGCCCGCAACGCGAAGCCGTTCGGATGGCTATACGAGTGATTCTCGACGCCGTGCCCGCGAGCGCGGATCGCCGCCACCAGATCGGGATACGTCTCGGCGCGCTGACCGATGCAGAAAAACGTGGCCCTGGCGCGCGCCTGCTCGAGCAGATCCAGGACGGCCGGCGTCACCTCGGGATCCGGTCCGTCGTCGAACGTCAGCCCCACGAGTTCGTCGTGAACACGGGCGTCGGGCAGGCGCGTGATGTTGGGTCCGAGCCATCCGCAACGCGGGAACATCCCGGCGGCACCGATCGCGATGTGATTCCCGAGGATCGCGGCCAGCACCAGGCTCCAGGATTGCGGCGAGGCCGCCAGCGTGGCCAGCGCGGCGGCGTGAAGTCCGGCGCTCGCCGCCAGGAATGGCGACGGCCGCCATCCTCCGCCGCGATCAGCCATGCGCTTCGCCGGAATCCTTCGATGTGCCCATTTCGAGCAGAGCGGCCCGGTCGATCTTGCCGCGCGCGGTCCGCTGGATCGCGTCCACGATGATGACGCTGCGCGGCACTTTGTGATCGGCAAGTTCCTGCCGGCACCACGCGGTCACGCGTTGATAGTTCAGACGGCCATCGGCGCACGCGACCACCGCACGGACGATCTCCTCTCCGCCGCGCGAAGAGGCGACGCCGATGACGACCGCTTCGTCGACGCCGTCGAGCGCTTCGAGTACCTTCTCGATCTCCGACGGATCCACTTTGCGGCCACGCAGGTTGATCACCCGATCGACGCGACGTCTGAGCGCGAGCTCACCGCCCTGCCAGGCGCCGACGTCGTTCGTCTCGAAGCGGCCCGCGCCAAGCCGCGAGTCTCGATCCGGCAGATAGGTCTCACCGACGCCGGCGGATTCGACCGTGACGAGGCCTTCGTCCTGATCAATCAGCTTGAGCGAGATCCGGACGCCGTCCACCGGCGTCCCGACCGTTCCGCGTTCGGCGGCGCCGCCTTCGCGATCGTAACAAATGCCGCCGCACTCGCTCGAGCCATAGAACACATGGATGGGTCGCCCGTAGGTCTCACGGAACTGAACCGCCGTCGCGCTCGGCAACGCCGCCCCGGCCGAAATGACGAGCCGAAGCCCGCCTGGCCACGCCGGTGGCTGAGACATCTTCAGCAACGCCTGGAAATAGGCGGGCACAGTCGGAAAGACGGTCGCGCCGAGATCTCGCGCGGCCGCGAGCGACGCAAACGGCCCCTGATCCGAAGGCAGGACGAGCGTCAGCCCGCGAACCAATGCCGACAGCGCGAGGGTCGTGAATCCATAGGAGTGAGACAGTGGCACCGCGCTCAGCAGGCGATCGTCGTCGCGGAAACCCATCGCTAGAGCCAGAGCCATTTCGTCCGCGAGCAGATGCTCTTCGCGCATCGCGATCCCTCGAGGCACACCCGTCGAGCCCGACGTCAGTTTGACCGCGGCGATGTCAAGGAGCAAAGGCCGTGTTGTTGCCGAGTCGACCACGAATTGAAAGTCGTCAACGGAATCGGGCCAGGCGTTCGTACATGTGAGGACAGCCGTCGCGCCAACGGCCGCCAGGGCGCGACGCCGCTCCTCTGCTGGCGCCACAGGATCCAGCAGCACCACTGTCTGTCGCGCGCGACGCAGACCCAGGAACCCGGCGAGAAAGGCGGGCCCATTGGGAGCGGCGAGGCCGACGAGGCCGCCAGGCTCAACGGGTGCCAACGTCATGCGCGCCGCGATGGCAAGAGACAGCGTGTCTATCTCTGCGAAGGTCGCGCGCCTGGCACCTGAGACGACGATCGGATCGCCCGGTCGTCGCGCCGCGAGGCTGGAGAACGCTGCGACAATCGCTCCGGCCGGGTTTCGGGATCCCGACTGGCTTGAGCTTTGTAACACGAGGAGATACTATCCGCTTTCCTTCCACCGCATCCAGACGCATGATTCACCCGTTGGACTTTGATGTCGCCGTCGTCGGAGGTGGCCCCGCTGGAAGCGCTGCGGCGAGCGTCCTCGCCAGAAATGGCCGCCGAATCCTCGTGCTCGAGCGCGAGCGTTTTCCGCGATTCCACATCGGCGAGTCCCAGCTCCCCTGGATCAACGAGGTGCTCGCAAGAATCGGCGCGACGGGAGCCGTGGCTGCCGCGGGGTTCGTCGAAAAATGGGGCGCCAGTTTCACGACCGCAGACGGCGGGGCTGATCAGTACGCGGACTTCGCGAAGGCCTGCGAGGTGCCCACTCCGCGGACATTCCAGGTGCCCAGGGCCGCGTTCGACCAGGTGCTGCTCGAGCACGCCGCGAATTGCGGAGCCGTTGTGCTTCAGGGGCGGACGGCCGTCCAGGCCGCATTCGAAGATGACGGCGTCATCCTGACGTATGCGGACGCGGACGGGGTTGAGACTCGAGTCACGGTTGGCGCGATCATCGATGCGTCCGGGCGCGCAGGATTCCTCGCCAAGCGCTTCGGCGAGCGCCGAAAAGATCCCATCCTCCAGAACATCGCGGTACACCGCCAGTATGAGGGCGTTCCTCGCGGCGAGGGCCGGCGCGCGGGCGATATTCGGATGGTGACGCGGCCCGACAAGGGCTGGTTCTGGTTCATCCCCATCAGCGCAACAACCATGAGCGTGGGGATCGTGATACCTCAGTCCGTGTACAAGCTGGCCGCGAAACCGACGCCCGAGGAAACGCTGTCGTACTTCGTCGCTGAGACGCCGGCGGCCGCGAGGCTCGTGGCCACGGCCACGCCGGTTTCGCCCGCCCGGTTCGACGCCGACTATTCGTATCTTCACAGCCGGCACGCCGGCGACCGTTTCGTGCTGGTTGGAGACGCCGGCGCCTTCCTCGATCCCATTTTCTCGACGGGCGTCCTGATGGCGATGCAGTCCGGCATCGAGGCCGCAGAGGTCGTGGACGAGGGCTTGCGCGCGGGCGATTTGCGGGCGCGCCGCTTTGCGGCATACGAACGGCGCCTCGTACGCCGCTATCATCATTTCCGACGCTTCGCGGCCAGGTTCTACGATCCCGCGTTCCGCGATCTGTTCTTCAGCCCGTCGTCTCGCTTCGGCATCTACGAGGCCGTGCTCTCCGTCCTGGGCGGCAACTGGCGTCCTTCGTGGAAGACACGCCTCCGGCTTCGCGCGTTCTTCTTTCTCGTCGCTCTACAGCGCATTGTTCCTCTCGCGCGACGACAACAGCAGCCGGTCTCGTCGGGATCATGACGGAGAAATCAACCATGCTCGACGACGCCGCTCTCAGGTCGCACCTGAAACGACTGATTGTAGAGAGCCTCCATCTCGAGGGACTCACGCCAGCAGACATCGCCGATGACGCTCCGCTGTTCGGAGAGGGCCTTGGCCTCGACTCGGTCGACGCGCTCGAGCTCGTTGTGGCACTCGAGAAGGAATACGGAATGCGAATCCAGAGTCACGAGGTGGACAAGAGCGTGTTCGCCTCGGTCGCCAGCCTCGCGGAGTTCGTCGCCCGCGTGCTGGCCACAGACAACCGCAGTGCCCCGGTGGATGGAGAGTAGTCGCAGGGAGTCCGGTCGGCGTGTCGTCGTCACCGGTCTCGGTGCCGTCTCTGCGGCGGGAAGGGGAGTCGCCCCGTTTCGAGAGGCATTGCGATCGGGCCGCACCGCCATCGGCCCCTTCGATCGGTTCAACAACGCGGCGCAACGTACGCACGTCGCTGGACAGGTTCCGCCGCAACCACAATGGCCGGCCAGTCCAGGACGCCGCGTTCGCTGGAGCCGGCTATCGAACTCCGACCGCTTCGCGTTGTTCTCAGCCTGCGAAGCCGCCGCTCAGGCGGGCCTGTCGCGGCCGCTCGACAACCGAAATGCCGGAGTGTTCTTCGGCAGCAGCACCGGGGGACTGATTGAAACGGAGCGGTACTTCGAGCAGCTGGTGCGCGAGCCGGGCAGCCGTCCTTCGCGCACCCTGCTCGCCTCGAATCTCCTCTGCACGCCAGCCGAAACGGTGGCCCGCCATCTCGGCGTGCATGGACCGGTCGAGACCGTCTCGTCGGCATGTGCGTCGGGCGGGCTGGCGATCGAGCAGGCGCTCCGGGCGGTTCGCGACTCGGATGTCGACATCGCATTCGCAGGCGGGGCAGATTGCCTCAGTCTGACTACATACTCCGGCTTCAACTCGCTCCGCGCGGTCGATGAGAGACCGTGCCGGCCGTTCCGCGCCGATCGGGCTGGGATCTCTCTGGGAGAAGGCGGCGCGGTGCTCATCCTCGAGGCGCTGGAGCATGCGCAGGCGCGAGGGGCGCACCCACTCGCGGAAATCCTCCGCGCCGCGTCAACCTGCGACGCCAACCATATGACGGCGCCCCAGTCAGAGGGCCATTGGGCCGCCGTCGCCGTCGAGCGCGCCATCGCGGATGCCGGTCTCGAACCTGATGCTATCGGCTTCATCAACACACACGGCACAGGCACGCCGCTGAACGACGCGGCGGAATGCGCGGGCATGCGGCGGGTGTTCGGCGCGCGTCTTGGTCGCCTTCCGATCGAAGCGACGAAAGGCGTCGTGGGACATCTGCTGGGTGCGGCCGGCGCGGTCGCCGCCGTATCCGCCGTCCTCGGACTTCTCGATCGAGAGGTCCATCCCACACCCGGAGGAGGAGCAATCGACCCGGCGCTTGACGTCGACCTTGTACTCGGTGGCCTCCGCGCGATGCCGGGCGTACGCGCGGCCCTTTCGGTGAGCATGGGCTTCGGGGGCGCCAACGCGGCGATCGTCCTGGGTCGTTGGGAAGAGTCATGAGCCCGAGCGGCGCAGGATCGCGCGTGGTCGTGACTGGCCTCGGCGTCGTGGCGGGACTGCCGCTGGGTATCGACCGGCTTGCCGAGACGCTCCGTCTGGCGATCGTGCCCAGTTCGGAAGTGGACCAGCGCGCCGGTTATCACGTGTCTGGGTCCGCGCGTCTGGCCATCCTCAGCGGCGGCGTCGATTTGTCCGCGTGGGTCTCTCCGTCCATGGGACGGCGGATGAGCATGCCGTCGAAGTTTGCGGTCGCCGCGGCGCGAATGGCGTTGGCTGACAGTGAACCGTCAGGTGCGGTGGACGGAACGCGCACGGTGGTCGTGATGACGAGTGCGCTTGGCGCGACCGACTTCACGGAGCGTCTACTCCGGACAGCGATGCTCGAAGGACCGGAGGCTGTCTCGCCGTTCACATTCACGGAGAGCGTCGCGAACGCAGCCGCCGCACAGATCGCCATCGCCAGTCATGCACAGGGGTCCAATCTCACCATCGTCCAGCGCGAGGCCGGCATTCTCACAGCCGTTGGACGAGGTGCCTCGGAGGTGGCGACGGGCAGAGCCGATCGCGCGCTCGTGGGCGGTGTCGAAGAAGTACCGCCGCTCATGCATGCGCTGCTCGACCGGCTCGAGTCTCTCGCCCGGCCCGGAAACCCGGGTGGCGAGGTGGCACGGCCTTTCGACCGTCGCCGGCGAGGCTTCGTCGCGGCCGAAGGCGCGGCGGTCCTGGTCCTTGAGACCGAAGACCGTGCGCGATCGCGAGGCGCGAACATCCGCGCTCGTGTTCGCGGATTTGGCAGCGCCTTCGACTCGAGCGCGCCGCGCATCGGCTGGGGACGCGGTCATGCCCCGCTCGCAGAAGCGTTACGGCGCGTCCTTCACGGCGCCGGCCTCGAACCTCGCGACATCGGGCGCATCGTGTCCGGGGCGTCGGGCTCAGTCGCGGGGGATCGTCTCGAAGCGCACACGCTTCGAGCCGTGTGGAAGAATGAGCAGCTGCCACCGATTCTTGCGCCGAAGAGCGTCACGGGTCAGTACGGAGGAGGCTTTCTCGCATCAGCGGTGCTGGCGGTGTCCGATCAGGAGTTCGCCGCGACCGCTGGTTTTTCCGAGCCGGACCCCGCGCTGGGAGTGATACCTCACGGCGGCGGGCGCCTGCCTCCCGCGGACATCACCCTGGTGACCAGCCTGGCTTCAGGAGGATCAGCCTCGTGGCTGTTGCTCGAACGGACATGACGCGCATCGCCGTGGCCATACCCGCGTACGATGCGGTCCACTCCGTCGGATCGGTCGTCAGCCGGACGCGCGCGCTGACCCAGAACGTCCTCGTCATCGACGATGGATCCTGCGACGGCACGGCAGAAGCCGCCAGAGCGGCAGGTGCAGAGGTGCATTCATTTCCGGCCAACCGCGGAAAGGGAGCGGCGCTCAACGCGGCATTCGGCATCCTCTTCGCACGGGGATTCACCGCCGTCGTCACGGTGGACGCGGACGGCCAGCACCTGCCCGAGGAAATCCCGCACTTGCTGGCGGCCGCCTCCGGCGCCGATCTGGTGCTTGGGACGCGCGATCACCTCTTCAGCGAAATGGGAACGCTTCGTCGTTTCAGCAACCGCCTGTCGTCCCGCGCCATTTCGTGGGCCGCAGGTCAGGCACTCGCTGACGTGCAGACCGGGTTTCGTCTGTACACGCGTGAGCTCATCGAGCGAACCGGATTTCCCGAGTCCGGCTTCGAAGCGGAGAGCGCCGTGGTCGTGCGCGCCGTCCGGCGCGGCCTTCGCGTCACGACCATCCCCATTCGCCTGGGAAAAGCAGACGGGCGCGGCACCAGTCACTATCGGCCGATTCAAGACAGCGTGCGCATCGCGGCCGGCGTGCTGCGCGCGCGTTTCGGGAGTGCGACATGAGCATCGCCCTTGTCACCGGAGGCAGCCGCGGCATCGGGCGCGCGACCGTGGAAGCCATGCTCGCTGACGGATGGACCGTTGCCTTCACGTATCGAACCGACGAGGACGCGGCACGCGAGATCGAGGCGGCATCTGCGGGCCGAGCGCGTGGATTCCACCTCGATGTGCGAGACCGCGCACGGCCTGGCGATCTGGTGAACGAGATCGAAACCTCCATCGGGCCTCTCGAGGCCCTGGTCAACAATGCCGGATTGAGACGCGAGTCTCTCCTGGCCATGACTCCCGATCGCGACTGGGACGAAATCATGGACGTGAACCTCGACGGGGTGTTCCGATGCTGTCGAGCCGTGCTGCCCCTGATGATGCATCGACGGCGCGGCAGTATCGTCAACATCTCGTCGCTGTCCGCCGTGTTCGGCGTGGCGGGACAGACGGCGTACGCGGCATCCAAGGCGGCCCTGCTCGGGATGACGCGCGCGCTTGCGCGGGAAGTCGGCAAGCGTGGCGTCCGGGTGAATGCCGTCCTTCCGGGATTCGTGCCCACGGACATGACCGCCTCGATTCCGGAAGACGTGGTGCGTGCTCTCCGATCTCATGAGTGTCTTCGGCGCGGTACGTCTGCCGGAGATGTCGCCAACCTGGTGATGTTCTTGATTTCTGAGCGGGCCGCAGCCATCACGGGGCAGGCGATGATTGTCGACTCCGGCACGTCGGCCTGAGCATGACTGCGAGCAGCGGCTCGACGTCGCCTCAGCACGCTCCGGCACTGGGCCGGACGCACCGCCTGCTGGGGCGCTTGCACGTCACCGGCGTGTTCTGGTACCGCTGCGCGTACTGGGGCTTCACGCGACTCCCGTCCTGGACCGAATGGCTGATTGTCCCGTGCTTTGCCACGTTTTTCTTCCTCGCGCTCAGCCGGATCCGCGGCGCGCTCGCGTCCAACCTCGATCCGGTTCTTGGACGCGCGGATCGCCTGACGCGATGGCGCCGTTCATTCCTGACAATGTGGGCGTTCGCCTGGTGTTTTGCCGAGCGCTATCGCCGTATTGCTGAACCTCAGCGCTTTCGTTCGATCATCGACGGCGAGGAACACTGGCGATCGGTGATGGCATCGCCGGGCGGAGTGATTGTCGTCACCGCGCACATCGGTCCGTGGGAAACGGCGGCGCAGTTCGGCGGGTCAGCATCGCAGCGGCGCATCCACGTCGTGCGCGAGAAGGAGATCGATCCACGGGCTCAGGATTTCATCCGCGAGATTCTCGCCCGCACGGGTGGAGACTACGTCACACACTTCAGCGGAGACGACCCGACGCTGTCCTTAGTACTGGCCGACGCCCTCCGTCAGGGCGACGTGGTGGCGCTCCAGAGCGATCGGCCGCGCGCAGGAGGCCGGACGGTGGTCGCAGGCCTCTTCGGCCGACCGATGCCGCTCCCGATCGGGCCCGCCGCGCTCGCGCGCGCCACGGGGGTGCCGATCGTCCCCGTTTTCAATTTCCGGGAAGGACGCTTTCTGATGCGCACCGTGGTTCGACCTGCGTTTCACGTCGCACGAACGACTGACCGCTCGGCCGACATCTCCGCCGCCGTGCATCACCTGGCGACGGAGATCGAATGGGCGATCCGTCAGCATCCGCACCAGTGGTTCTGCTTTCGGAAGCTGTGGAACTAGGCGTCTACTGACGCCTGGACGCGGCGGTCTCCAGATCACGGCGCGCCGCGGGATCGTCAAGGGAGAAGAGACCGTCGGGGATCGGCCGCTCCTGCAGATCACGAATCTCGACCTCAGTCACCATCCCTTTGCGCAACAGGTCTCTCACGATCACTTTCCTGGCGTACACCGGCTCCCTCGGGTTCCAACTGAGAAACTCAATGGACGTGACGTCCCGTCCGCTGCGCAGTCTGTAGGTGGCGCTGACAGGCCGCTCGGTTGCCTCGCGGACGACGTAGCGTACCTGTTGGAAGAGAGCGCTCTCCGACTTCGCACGAAGCTCGAGGGTGACCAGCGCTCCGTCCGGATCCTGTTCCCGCGACGTACTCTCGACCTGGTAGGCGCGGGCGAGGCGAAGGCCGAGCACCTCGTCGAGCGTCGCGCCGCCATAGAGGCGGTACGAGGGGCTCAGATGGATCGGCTTCTTCGCGCCGGGAGCGAGAAACCAGAGCTGTCCGTCGAGCCGCAGCATGTACTTGCCGCGCTCCTTGGGATCGAGCAGCCGAATCAGCGTCTTGCCTTCCCCGGAGCGCCACACCTCAATCTCGTGCTGCTGGTTCTGCGGGGCAGTCGTCAAGATCAGCCGGGCGCGGAACGACGAGGGGGCAAAGGCTCCCACGTCACTGCGGCGCAACAACTCGTCCGGGCTCCGGGTCTGGATTCCGGCCAGAGTCAGCGCAGCGACAGCCATCGTCCAGTGCAGGTTGATCATCGGCCTGTCCTAGACATGCCCTAACGCATCGACGATCCGCAAACGCAACACGCGCCAGATGGGAGGCACGGCCGCACCGGCAAGAATGACCGTCATGAACGCGCAAATCGCCAGGACGTCGGTTGGGACCACGGTCAGGGTCAACTGAATCGGATCAGCAGCGCCAGGGGGCGGCGGCATGTCGATCTTCAGAAGGTTAATCACTTCGACCAGGGCCAGACCGAGCGCGCTGCCGGCGATCACGCCGAACAGCGCGAGCCACAGGGCTTCGAACATCAGCAGCAGGGCGACCTGGGCTCGACTCGTCCCAATCGCGAGCAAGGTGCCGAACTCTCGCACACGCTCCAGGACGGACATCAGCATCGTATTCGAGATCGACAAGACCACGAGGACCATGACGATCGTGCCAAGGAACGCGAAGATGCCCGAATAGAGCGCCCGCACCTGGCGATAGAACGGTGCCCGCGTCTCCCAGTCGAGCACGGACAGAGGCTGAGCATTTCCGGCGAACGCGCGCCGAAGATCCGTCTCCTCCGTCATCGTGGCGCTCGTATCCGCCAGGCAGACGATGAGCGAGTTGACGAGATCGGTGCCCAACAGGCGTTGCCCGGTCGCCACCTGTGTCTTCAGAATTCGGCTGTCCAGTTCCTGAAAGCCTGTCGTGAACACGCCGGCGACGGTCATGTCAACGGCGTTGAGCGATCCGTCCGGTGTCGCAGCCATCACCGCAATGGTGTCGCCCTGAGCGGCCGCCAGAGCACGCGCGAGCCCCACACCGAGCAAGACCCGTTCTTCTCCGGCCGGAGTTTCCTTCTCAGGCAAATCCGCCCCGCTTCTGAGCCTGGTGGCCATGCCCATCCGGCGCTCGCGGTCAGGTTCCACCGCGAGCCCAATCAGCGCGGCTGAGTGCTCGCCGTTGGTCGCCACGCCCGTGAACTGAATGACGGCGCCAGCCGCCCGCACGCGCGGCCGGCCTTCGATCGTCGCACGAAGGGCCCGCCATTCCCGCAGCGTCGGCGGACTGCCGGATCGGTCAGCCGGCGAGGCGGCCGCCGCCGTATCGGATGCCGGCGCGACCTCGAGATGGCCGAGACCTCCCTGAATGACCGCATCGCGCAGGCCATCGAACGAGTTGCGCACGAAGCCGGCCGTCAGTAGAAGCCCCACGACGCCGACGCTCACGATCACCAGGGACAGCAGCGTGCGTCTCTTGTTGCGAAAGAGATTTCTGAGCGCGATGAGCGCCAGCACTACGATGCGCTCCTGTGTTCATCGTCGACGACCCGGCCGTCGGCCAGATGCACCACCCGAGGCGAGCGCGCGATGATGGCCGGATCGTGCGTGGCAAAGACAAACGTCGTGCGGCG
>Ga0105854_1001125_pt1 | contig 11062 bp, 13 predicted proteins | sample OrgsoiDNA_201058_FD_89679 | JGI IMG/M metagenome (GOLD analysis project Ga0105854, IMG submission 89679) | Permafrost soil microbial communities from the Arctic, to analyse light accelerated degradation of dissolved organic matter (DOM) -... | ecosystem: Environmental > Terrestrial > Soil >... | reverse complement strand
TCGACGTGCCTAGAGCGGAGTCTTGAGCGCGACGAGCCGGGCCTTCAGCTCGGGTGACATCGCCTCGGAGAGCTCAACGCGTACGTAATGCCGGAGCCGCTCCTCGAACCGGTAGCGCTTCGCGCACCACCTGCAGCGCTCCAGATGAATCTTGGCCTCCTCGACCTCGACGTCAGACAGCGTCCCGTCCAAATACGGCTGCATCATCTCTTCGCACTTGTCACACGGATCGCTCATGCCGGCACCGCCCGATCAGCGAGGTTCTTCTTGAGAATACGCCTGCCGCGGTGCAAACGCGACATCACGGTCCCGATCGGGATGTCGAGGATCTGCGCCGCATCGGCGTAGCTGAACTCCCCGATATCGACGAGCACAACGGTGTCGCGGAAGTCGTGCGGCACGTCTGCGAGCGCCTCGACGATCGAGTCCTGGCTGAGCTTCTCGAGCACGCGCTCTTCATCCGGGTTGTCCTCCGGCGTCGCGGCTTCGAGCGAGTTGTAGAGGAAGTAGTCGGCGGCCTCGTCGATCGACGTCGTCTGCGGCGTCCGCTGCTGCCGGCGGCCACGGTCGATGTTGAGGTTCGTGAGGATGCGCAGCAGCCACGCGCGCAGGTTCGTCCCAGGGGTGAACTGGCGCCACGCACGAAAGGCGCGCTCGTACGTCTGCTGGACCAGATCCTCGGCTTCCTCACGGGTGCCGACGAGACGTCGTGCCACGCGGTAAACCTGATCGCTCAACTCGAGCGCCTCCTCTTCGAAACGAACACGGGCCCGCGCTTCCTGCGCGAGCCTTCTGGTGTCTTCCGTCGACGGAGCGCTCTCGCTCATCCGGCGGCCACCCTAGCAAGTGGTTCAACGCCCAAACGCCCCACGCGATTCCCAGTGTCAGAAACCCCCCGGGCGGGCACAGTGGCCGTGAGCAAAACGGGGGAGGCTTCATGAAGGGCCAAGAGGTCGTCACCAGCGACGACCACAAGCTCGGCACGGTGATCGACGAGCGTGACGACTGCGTCATCGTCGAAACGGGGAAGATGTTCCGGACCATGCACGCTGTCCCACGGCCGTTCCTGCACGAGCACGACGGCGTGCTGCGGGCGACCGTGACGAAGGACGTGGTCTCAGACTCGCCCAAGATCGACCTCGACAACTGGGACTGCCAGCCGGTCAACCTGCACTACGGCCTCGATGTGCCGTTCGAGGTCGAACCCGATCCGGACGGGCCCTAGACGAACTGCTGCTCGCGGAAGCCGCCGCGAGACATCGTCTCGACGAGCGCAGCGCGCGTCGTGCGCTCGTCGTCGTAGGAGAGCTGCACTTGCCCCATGAGGTTCGCGTTCGCGGACTCGAGCCCCTCGGCCCCCTCGAGGGTCTTTGCGAGACGCATCACGCAGCGCTCACAGCGAATGCCGCCGACCTGGATCGTCTCGTTCACGATCGCCACGTCAGCACCCTAGATGACAATCGAGCGGGCCGCGATGTCCGCCGCGGCGTCCTGCGCCGTGTCGCTTCGAAGCTGGAGGGTGGCCTCGGACACAGTCGGGTCGATGCGGTCGAGCAGCGCCTCGCTGCCGAGCGTCCGCGCCGCGGGGCGGACGAGCTCGATCAACTGCGCGCCCAGCGCGGACGCAGGGACGAAGCTCTCGCCGTCGGGATGCAGGAGGTCGCCGCTCGGGCCGAAGCGCGCTGCCGCCCACCGGTTCTGGACGTAGTCACCGCGCCCGCGGTCGGCAAGCGGGCGCGGATTGACAGGCAGGCCGCCCGCGAGCGCGGTCACGCACAGCGCCTGAAGGAGCGCGGCGAACGCCGTGGAAAGGTGGACGTCGGTCGGCTGGTCGGGTACGCGCACTTCGATCGTCCCGAACTTCGGATGCGGGCGCACGTCCCACCAGATGCGCGTGTACTCCTCCGTGACGCCGAGCCGCCCGAGGCGCTCGACCCATGACTCCCACTCCGCGTATGACGCGAATGCCGGCGGCGCGCCGGCTCGCGGCAGCTCGGCGAGGATGGGAGCACGGTTCGAGGCCATTCCCGTGAGCTCGCCCGCAAACCACGGCGAGTTCGTCGAGAGAGCGAGCACGACCGGCAGCCAGGGGAGGATCTCGTCCAGGCAGCGCCAGCATTCGTCGCCCGACGGCATGCCGACGTGCACGTGCAGTCCCTGCACCCCTTGCCGGCGCACGGAGATGCCGCCGTAGCCCGCGAACGTCACGTAACGCTCCTCCTTCACGATCGGCTGCGCCTCGGGGCGCGCGAACGGATGCGTTGCCGCCGCACCGATCGCGAGGCCTTCTGCGGCGGCCGCCGCGGCGGCGGCGCGCCGCAGCGCGGGGAGCGCTTCGCCGATCTCGGCGGCCGTGGCGCACACGTCCGTGTTGGTCTCGAAGACCGACGCGAACAGCTCGGTCTTGATCTGGCCCGGCAGTTCAACACCCTCGACACCCTTGAGGATGCGATCGACCGCCGCAACTTGCTCGAACGTCGCGGCGTCGAGGATCATCAGCTCCTCCTCGACCCCGAGCGAGAAGGGCGCGGACTCGCCGAAGTGCTGTTCGATCACGCGTGTGCGCGCACGCCGTGCACCGGCCGGCCCGCGGCCACCCAGGCGTAGTACGACGCGCTCGGGCCGTAGTCCGACTGATAGCCGACCACACGCGGGTTGCGGCCCACATCGCGGGCGCGGGCGGCGTGACGGAGGAGGTTCGGATCGTCCATCGTCTGCCAGACGAGGATGAGGTGCGCCGCCGTCATGAACTCGGCGACGAACGAGCAGCCGGAGGCGGGGCACGGAAATTTCTCGGTCCGCACGCAGAACCACCCGTCGTGGTCGGAATCGTCGTCGTCCTCCCAAAGCGTCTCGTCTTGCTCGACGACGAACGACGCCCCGAGGGCGATTTCCCCGCGCTCCATCGCGGGACAAGGTAGCCAGATTCGAGAGGAGAGACCGGCCGCGGCCCGGGCAGGCAGTCGGGCGACGGCCGGATCTCTCCTGTACGGCTCTTCAGGGAGAGAGCAGAACGCGGAAGCTTCTACCCCGTCCTGTTGCTGAGCGTGACCTTGACGGACTTCTTCGAACCGTGGTGGTAGAGCCCGAGCTCGACCTTGTCACCGGGCTTGCGCTGGGCAATCGCGTCGCGCAGTTGCTCGAAGGTCGAAAGCGGCGCGCCGTCGATGCTGACGATGATGTCTCCGCCGATCAGGTAGCTCTCACCCTGCACGACGACCGGCGTCTGGCCCGGCGCGATCCCGGCCTTTTTTGCGCCGCTGCCGGCGTCGACCTCCGTCACGAGTAGCCCCTGCTTCACCGGCAGTTTGAAGAGGCGCGCGAGCTGCGGCGTGATCGCCGACGTGCCGACGCCGAGGAAGGCGTGCTCGGCCTTGCCGGTCGAGATGATCTGCGCCGCGACGTTGCGCACGGTGTTGATCGGGATGGCAAAACCGATACCGACGTTTCCCTGCTGACCGCTCGTCCCTGTCGAGATCTGCGAGGTGACGCCGATCACGCGGCCGGCGGCGTCGATCAGCGGGCCGCCCGAGTTACCGTGGTTGATCGCCGCGTCGGTCTGGATCGCATGGTCGATCTTCAGCGAGTTCGGCGCCTCGATCTCGCGCTGCACCGCGCTGATGACGCCCGTGGTGAGCGTTCGCGTGAAGCCGAACGGGTTGCCGATCGCGTACACCGGATCGCCGACCGTCGCCGCGTCCGAGTTGCCGAGCGGCAGCGGTGTCAGCGCACGCGCGTGGGCGTCGATCTTCAGGACCGCCGTGTCGGTCGACGGGTCCGTCCCGACGGCGGTCGCGTTGATCTCGTCCCGGCCGGAGAACGACACCTGGATCTGCTGCGCGCCCTGGATGACGTGGAAGTTCGTGACGACGTGACCCGTCTTGTCGATCACGAAGCCGGAACCGAGCGACTGGCCCAACTGGCCCTGCGTCGTACTCGTCGCGGTGATCTGTACCACGCCGGGCGAGTCGCGGCGGTAGACCTGCTCGGCGGTCAGCCCGTGTGTCGGCGCCTGAAGCGCAACGCTCCCGAGGCCGCCGACTGCGAGCGGCGAGACCTGCTGGATCGTTGTGCGGCTGCCGAGCTTCCCGAACAGGGCTGCACCGCCGAGCGCGAGGAGCGCGCCGACAATTGCCACCGCGAGCGACTCGGCGACCCGAAGCGAGAGGATGCGACCGCGACCCATCGACTCCCGTTATAACCGCTCGGTGTTCACTCCCGCGGCGAGCCGATTAATAGGTCGTTAAGAGCTGTGAAGGATCTGTTCCTCCTCGACCCGTCCGTGGTCTTCCTGAACCACGGGTCGTTCGGCGCGTGCCCACGGCCCGTCTTCGAGGCCTACCAAGGCTTTCAGCGCGAGCTGGAGCGCCAGCCGGTCGAGTTCCTGGACCTCAAGCGCCGCTTTCCGGCGCTCCTCGACGGCGCCCGCTTGCAGCTCGCCTCCTACGTCGGGGCGGCGCCAGGGAACCTTGCGTTCGCGACGAACACCGGCTCGGCGCTGAACACGGTCATCCGCTCGCTCGACCTGCGTTCCGGAGACGAGGTGCTGCTCGGAGACGCGGAGTACGGCGGCATGGAGCGGCTTTGGGAGTTCGTCACACGGCGTACCGGCGCCGTCCTCCGGCGCCGGCCGTTCGCAGAGCTCGACCCCGGACCGAGCACACGCATCGTCTTCTGCTCGCACATCGAGTGGATCAGCGGTCGTGTCAACGACGTCGCCTCACTCTGTGGGCGCGCCCGTTCCGCGGGTGCGCTCTCGATCGTCGACGGCGCCCACGCGCCCGGCCAGATCGACCTCGACCTGGAGGCGATCGTCGCAGACGTCTATGCCGGCAACTGCCACAAGTGGCTGTGCGCTCCGAAGGGTTCGGCGTTTCTCTATGCGCGGCCGGAGGCGCAAGCGCTGATCGACCCGCTCGTCATCTCGTGGGACTGGGCGGACGGCGCGGCCTTCCCTGAGCAGCACCGCTGGCAGGGCACGCGCGACCCGTCGGCGCTCCTCGCAGTGCCGGCGGCGATCGAGTTCCAGGCGCAGCACGACTGGCCGGCCGTGCGCGAGCGTTGCCATACGCTGCTCATGCGGGTACGCGACGAGATCGGCCTCGAGCCGCTCGCGGACACGTTCGTGCAAATGCTCGGCTTCCGCCTGCCGGTCGCCGACGGCGACGCGTTCAAGCGTGACCTCTACGCGCGCCACCGAATCGAGGTGCCCGTTGTCGAGACGAAGGACGGGTGGACGATGCGGGTCTCGATCCAGGGCTACAACGACGACGCGGACGCCGACGCGCTGCTTGCGGCACTGAACTTGTGACACCCCTTTGAGGGATGGCGGCCGGCGCACCGTTCGACCACGATCTCGAACGACGGACAATCGTGTCGTCGGTGGTTTCTACGGGGTTCGAAGAAAGGTCTCTCTGCGGCTTTGACAGCTCTTCCCTATCTTCCTCGGCTCGACCACTCGCTGTCAGGCGATGACGCGCGGCCGGCTCTGGGCGCCGTGTTGCTCAAGAGCAAGTTGCTCAGCCCCGAGCAGCTCGATCTCGCGCTGACCCAGCAGGTTGGAACCGGGCGCCGGCTTGGTGAGATCCTCATCGAGCGTGGCTGGCTGTTTCCGCAAGACATCGCACGTGCTCTCGCCACTCAGTTCGGCGTCGAGTACCTCGACATCCTCCACATTTCGGTCGATCTCCGTGCTGCGTCGCTCCTGAACCCGGAAGTTGGACAGCGGTGTTCGGCGATCGGGGTTCGGCTGTGCACCGACGGCTCGCTCCTCGTGGCCGTGGCTGATCCCACCAGCGAGAACCTGAAGGACGTGCGCGAGGCGGTCGACCGTCCCATAACGTTCGCGGTGACCGAGCGCGACGACATTCAGAATGCGTGGCGCCGGCTTCTGCAGGGATACCAACCGTAGAGCTCACTCATCCGTTCTTCAGCTCGATGTTGAGCAGGCGGATCTCTGAGCCATCGACGTTCTCGACGGTGTGAGGAGGCATTGCCGCCGTCCAAAGGGCAACGCCGGTCGCGGGAACCGCGTTCCCTGCGCGAGTGTCGCCGAGAACTCTCCCCTCGTCGTCGCGGCGCACGAAATGGCCGGTCGAGAGGATGTAGAGAACGCTCGGCCAGCGATGCGTGTGCACGGGCACCGTCTCCCCCGGACCGATCCGGGTAACCAGCACTCGCACATCGTCGTTCTCGAACAGGAGGCTGTGGAACCGAGGCGCGGCCACCAGCGCGTCGAGCGAATCGGGCCACTTCCAGGTTTCCGCATCTCCACGTTCCACTACGACTCCAACCTAGTCGAGCAACGGCAGGTGTACGAGCCTCCGAGCTAGCATCGGGCCATGGGGCCGAAGTGAGGGTGGGGATCGACAGACGCGCGATGACGGCCCTCGCGGGCGGGCATCTTGCGGTGGACTTCGCGTCGGGGAGCGTCCAGGCGTTGATCCCGTTCATGACCGACCGGTTTCATCTCGGCTATGCGCTTGCGGCGATGCTGCTCCTCGCGGCGACCGCATCGTCGTCGCTCGTGCAGCCTCTCTTCGGCTTGTGGTCCGACCGCCGTGGCGCGCTCTGGTTGATCCCGGGCGGCACGATGCTCGCCGCCGTCGGGGTGGCCGGTGCGGCGATCTCACCGGTCTACCCGCTCGTGTTGGGCCTCGTGCTCGTCGGCGGCCTCGGCGTTGCGGCGTTCCATCCCGAGGGCGCGAAGGTCGCTGCGTACGCGAGCGGTCACAAGCGCGCGAGCGGCATGTCCTACTTCAACAGCGGTGGTAACGCGGGCTACGCGCTCGGGGCGTTCGCGACCGGACAGCTCGTCGTCTGGCTCGGGCTCGTCGGCGGGGTTGTGGCGATGGTGCCCGTCCTGCTCGCGTCGCTCGCGCTCGCGCGCGTAACGCCGCACCTCTCGGGGCTCATGCCGGAGACGGGTGTCACGGCCTACGACCGCGGCGACGACCGGCGAAGAGCGATGGCGCTGCTGGGCGTCGTGATCGCCTTACGCAGCGTTGCGTGGTTCACGCTGCTCGCGTTCGTGCCCCTCTGGATCGTCTCGCTGGGGCACTCCAAGGCGGATGGAAGCCGACTGCTCTTCCTGATGCTCCTCGCAGGCGCGGCGGGGACACTGCTGCTCGGTCCGGTCGCCGACCGGATCGGGCTCCGGTCGACGCTCGTCATCACGCAGGCGCTCATCACGCCCCTGATCCTCGTGTTCGTCTACATCGGGGGCGTCGGCGGCGCGCTCGCGCTGATGCTGGTCGGCGTCTGTGTCGTCGGCACCTTCGGAGTGACAATGGTGCTGAGCCAGCTCTACCTGCCGCGACACGTCGGGATGGCGTCCGGCCTCTCGATCGGACTGGCGATGGGCATCGGGGGCGCGGCCGCCGTCGTGCTCGGCGCCGTCGCCGACGCGGTCGACCTGAAGACCGCACTGACGATCAGCGCGTTCGCGCCCGCGCTCGGCGTCGTCTTCTGCCTCCGGCTGCCCGCGCCGGCGAAGCGAGCCCTGACCCTCGCCGACCCTGGTCCAGTCGTCGTCGTCCTGCCGACCGACTGATCAGGGCGCCAACCGAAGCTCCCGCGCCTCGAGCTTCTCGGCGCCGTCGTGGCGAACCCGGTAGGCGGCAGCGCCTGGGCGGCAGGTGACGATCTCGACGATCTCGGTGCCGGCGTAGCGCACTGCGACGCCATCGTCGGCCGCGATGCCCTCGGCGAGCCCGCCTTCGACGAGCTCCCGGTAACGCGGGCGGCGCCGCTCCTCTCCGTCGTAGTGCGGGCAGGCGCTGCCCGGCAGGAAGCCGAGGCAGTCCATCGCCTCGAGCTGCGGCCCGAACGAATCGGTGACGCCGTGCTCGAACCAGCAGATCATCCCGGCGCTCGCGCCCCAGAGGAGGACGCCCTGTTCCCACGCCTCGTGCATCAGCTGGTCGATGCCGTGCACCTTCCAGATCGCGAGCATGTTCGCCGTGTTTCCGCCGCTGACCGAGATCGCGTCCTGCGAGAGGATCAGCTCGCGCACGTCCTTGGGCGGCCACGGGTGCGTCTTCAGGTGCGACAACTCCCCGCGGCCCGCGAAGCGCTCGTAGAAGCCGACGACGCCCTCGTCGCTGTCTCCGATCGCGGTCGGGACGTAGAGCAGGCGGGGCCGCTCCTTGCCGGTGAGTGCCAGCACGTACTCGTAGAGGAGCTGCGTCTGCTCGGGAGTGTCCCCGCCGCCGCCGAGCCCGACAATGTGCCGCTCCATCTCGCTGACGAGTGTACGAGGCTCACGGGTTCGGGGCCCGGCAGTGGACGCCTGTCTGCTTGAATCGAGGCGTGGCCTCGCCTACCCAGCTGACCGTCGGAGACCGCTCCTACGAGATCTTCCGGCTCGACGCCCTCCAGGCCACCTACGACGTCGCACGGCTCCCGTACACGCTCCGCGTGCTGCTCGAGAACGTTCTCCGCAACGGCGACGACGGCGATGTCGAGGCGGTCGCCACCTGGGATGCGAAGGCCGAGCCGTCGCGCGAGATCTCGTTCGCGCCGTCACGCGTCCTGCTCCAGGACTTCACCGGCGTGCCCGCGGTCGTCGACCTCGCGGCGATGCGAAACGCCATGGCCGATCTGGGTGGCGACCCGGCGCGGATCAACCCGCTGATCCCGGTCGAGCTCGTGATCGACCACTCCGTGCAGGTCGATCTCTTCGGCTCGCGGCTCGCCTTTGCGCGGAACGTCGAGCTGGAGTTCGAGCGCAACCGCGAGCGGTACGCGTTCCTGCGTTGGGGGCAGCAGAGCTTCCGCGACTTCAAGGTCGTCCCGCCCGGCACCGGGATCGTGCACCAGGTGAATCTCGAGTACCTCGCCCGCGTCATCGAGGATCGCGACGGTTCCGCCTACCCGGACACACTCGTCGGCACGGATTCGCACACGACGATGGTCAACGGCCTCGGCGTGCTCGGCTGGGGCGTGGGCGGTATCGAGGCCGAAGCCGCGATGCTCGGCGAGCCGCTCTCGATGCTCGTCCCGCAGGTCGTCGGGCTCGAGCTCACCGGTGCGCTGCCGGAAGGCGCCACCGCGACCGATCTCGTGCTGACGGTGACCGAGCTCTTGCGCAAGGTGGGCGTCGTCGGCAAGTTCGTCGAGTACTTCGGCGAAGGTCTCGGCTCGCTGGCGCTCGCCGACCGCGCGACCCTCGGCAACATGTCCCCGGAATACGGCGCGACGTGCGGCTTCTTTCCGGTCGACGAGCAGACGCTCGCCTACCTGCGCCTGACCGGCCGCAGCGCCGAGCGGGTCGCGCTCGTGGAGGCGTACTGCAAGGAGAACCTCCTCTGGCACGACGCGACCGACCACGCGACGTACTCGCAGGTCGTCGAGCTCGACCTCGGCGACGTGGAGCCATCGATCGCCGGACCGCGGCGGCCGCAGGACCGTGTGCCGCTGCGAAACGCGAAGCAGGCGTTCATCGACGGCCTCGGCACGTTCGGTGTCGACTACCTGAACGGCACCGCCGACAAGGCACTTGCCGATTCCTTCCCGGCCTCCGATCCGACGACGGAGCAGCAGCCGGGCGGCGAGCCCGAGCCGGTCGCCGAGCCCGTTCGTGTGGCGGTCGCCGATCCACCCGCCCACCACCGCGTGCGCGTCTCGCTCGACGGCGAGGAAGTCGAGCTCGATCACGGCTCCGTCGTGATCGCGGCGATCACTTCGTGCACGAACACGTCGAACCCCGCAGTAATGATCGCCGCCGGCCTAGTCGCGAAGAAGGCGATCGAGCGCGGGCTCAAGCGCAAGCCGTGGGTGAAGTCGTCGCTCGCGCCGGGCTCGCGCGTCGTCACCGAGTACTACGAGAAGTCGGGCCTCCAGCCGTTCCTCGACGAGCTCGGTTTCCAGACCGTCGGCTACGGGTGCACGACGTGCATCGGGAACTCGGGGCCGCTGCGCGAAGAGATCTCGAAAGCGATCGCCGACGGCGACCTCGTCGCGTGCTCGGTGTTGTCGGGGAACCGCAACTTCGAGGCACGCATCCATCCCGAGGTGAAGGCGAACTACCTTGCCTCGCCGCCGCTCGTCGTCATCTACTCGCTTGCAGGCCGGATGGACATCGACCTCGAGACCGAGCCACTCGGGCAGGGCACGGGCGGCGAGGACGTCTTCCTGCGCGACCTGTGGCCGACCTCGAAGGAGGTTGCCGAGACGGTGGGCCGCGCGATCGAGGGCAGCATGTTCCAGCGCACCTACGCGGACGTGTTCACCGGCGACGACACGTGGCGCTCGCTGCCGGCGCCGGAGTCGGAGCTCTTTCCGTGGGAGCCCGACTCGACCTACGTGCGCCGGCCGCCGTACTTCGACGGCATGTCGACCGAGGTGAGCACCGTCCCGGACGTCGAGCGCGCGCGCTGCCTCGTGCAGCTCGGCGACTCCGTCACGACCGACCACATCTCGCCGGCGGGCTCGATCAAGCTCGAATCGCCTGCCGGGCGCTACCTGGTCGAGCACAGCGTCGAACGCAAGGACTTCAACTCGTACGGCTCACGCCGCGGCAACCACGAGGTGATGGTTCGCGGCACCTTCGCGAACGTTCGCCTGCGCAACAAGCTCGTGCCGGACTCGGAGGGAACGTGGACGGTGCACGTGCCGTCGGGTGAGGAGCTGACGATCTACGACGCGGCCAAGCGCTACCTCGCCGAGGGGACACCGACGATCGTGATCGCCGGCAAGGAGTACGGCTCCGGGTCGTCGCGCGACTGGGCGGCCAAGGGCCCGTCCTTGCTCGGCGTCCGCGCCGTCATCGCCGAGTCCTACGAGCGCATTCACCGGTCGAACCTCCTGATGATGGGGATCCTCCCGCTCCAGTTCCTACCGGGTGAGACCCCGGAGACGCTCGGCCTGACCGGCCGCGAGGAATTCTCGATCACCGGAGTCGAGAACGGCAACGCGAGCGAGGTGACGGTGCGCGCCGACGGCCAGGAGTTCCGCACGCGCGTGCGGCTCGACACCCCGCGCGAGCGCGAGTACCTCCAGCATGGCGGGATCCTGCCGTTCGTCCTCAGACGCCTCCTCTCCTAGTACTGGTCACGGGCCC
>Ga0105854_1001124_pt1 | contig 11070 bp, 9 predicted proteins | sample OrgsoiDNA_201058_FD_89679 | JGI IMG/M metagenome (GOLD analysis project Ga0105854, IMG submission 89679) | Permafrost soil microbial communities from the Arctic, to analyse light accelerated degradation of dissolved organic matter (DOM) -... | ecosystem: Environmental > Terrestrial > Soil >... | reverse complement strand
TCCTGACCCTGAAAGACGGCAAATTCGACGGCTACTTCCTGATTGGTAATGCGCGTTATCCGGTGACCGGCAGCCCGCTGGCCGAAACGCCCAAAGGCATGCCGCCAGTGGTGCCTGACGCCAACGCCATGAAAAATATTCTCGGTGGCGAAGCGGCGCTGTGGCAGGAAAACATCACCTCGCAACTGCTTGATCTCAAACTCTGGCCGCGTGGTTTTGTGGTCGCCGAGCGCCTGTGGTCAGCCGAGGACGTCAAAGATATCGACAACATGTATCAGCGTCTGGACAAAATCGACGCCTGGTCAGCGGTGTCGGTCGGCCTGCAACAGCACGCTGAAACCACGCGCCTGATGACCCGTCTGGCGAACAGTCCTGAGATCACCCCGTTGCTGACGCTCTCGACGGCGCTGGAGCCCGCGCAGTATTACACCCGCCAGCACCTGAAGTTCCAGGCTGGGAATTATCATCAGTTTGAGCCGCTGAACCGTCTGGCGGACGCCCTACCGGCGGAAAGCAACGCGGTGCGCGCGCTGGATAATCAGGTTAAAGCGTTGCTGGCAGATGCCAAAGACGCGCAGGCGGCGACGGCGATCCGTACGCAACTGACCTTGTGGCAGGCCAATACGGCGCAGGTTCAGCCGATCCTCGCGCAAAACTATGTGCTCAAACCGGTGCAGCCGGTGGCGGAACAGGTGAATCAGTTGGCGGGGTTAGGCCTGCAATGGCTGGATAAAATTCAGAAAGGTGAAACCATCAGCGCACAAGAACGCCAGCAGGGGCAGGCGCAGTTGGATAAAGCCGCGCAGCTTCAGGACGAACTGGTGATCGCGGCGGTCTACCCGCTGGAAAGGCTGTTGCAGGGCGTTAAATAACGTCTCAGCGTTACCTTAAAAATGCGCCATGGCTGATTCAGCATGGCGCGTTTTTAATAATGATATCGGCAGGCTGCAATAAGGATCGCATCGTCCGCAATGGCGAAGACTAAGCGATGTTCCTCGGTGATGCGCCTTGACCAGAATCCTGAAAGGTTATGTTTTAAAGGCTCCGGCTTTCCCTTCCCCTCAAACGGCTCTCTCTGAATATCCTTAACGAGTTCGTTAATCCGCTTAACTATTTTTTTATCCGTTTGCTGCCAGTAGAGATAATCATCCCATGACTGGCTGGAGAAGGTGAGTTTCAATCAAGCAACTCCCTCTCAACGCCTTTGCCTGTACGCAATTCTTCAATGGAATCCATCAAATGGCGGGCGTTAGCTGGCGAACGCAGCAAGTGGGCTGTCTCTTCCAGTGATTCATATTCTTCTAGCGACATTAAGACACAAGGCGCGCCGTTCTGACGAGTGATCAAAATCGGTGCTCGATCTTCAGCAGCTTGTACCATCGTCGCAGAAAGATTCTGACGAGCCTCGCTGTAACTGACCGTTCTCATCGTGATCTCTTTTATGGTTGAAAACTGCATTCATTGTACTTCAACCTGTACAATTGAACAATAACTTGTACAGGTTGTTATTAAAACGTCACGCCTTCTGACAGGCCGCGGCTGTAAACAACACGTCGGTAGAGGAGTTCAGCGCCGTTTCTGCTGAGTCCTGCACGATGCCGATGATAAAGCCGACCGCCACCACCTGCATGGCGATGTCATTGGGAATACCAAACAGGCTACAGGCCATCGGAATTAACAGCAAAGACCCACCCGCCACGCCGGAGGCGCCACAGGCACAGACCGCCGCCATCACGCTTAATAACAGCGCCGTCAGGATATCCACTTCAATGCCGAGCGTGGTCACGGTTGCCAGTGTCAGCACCGTAATGGTGATCGCCGCCCCCGCCATATTGATGGTGGCACCGAGCGGAATTGACACCGAATAGGTATCTTCGTCCAGCCCCAGTTTGCGGCACAGATTCATGTTCACAGGAATATTGGCCGCAGAACTGCGGGTGAAGAAGGCGGTAACGCCGCTTTCACGCAGGCAGGCGAACACCAGCGGGTACGGATTGCGGCGCGTTTTGGCATAGACAATCAGCGGGTTGAACACCAGCGCGACCAGCAACATACAGCCGACCAACACCACCAGCAAATGGGCGTAGTCATATAACGCACCGAAACCACTGGTCGCCAGCGTTTCAGCCACCAGCCCGAAAATCCCCAGTGGTGCAAAGCGGATCACCGCACGAACGATTTTGGTCACGGCGTCGGACACGTCAGTGACCAACGCTTTGCTGCTTTCAGCCGCGTGGCGCAGCGCCAGTCCCAGACCAATTGCCCACGCCAGAATGCCGATGTAGTTAGCGTCAATCAGTGCGCGGAACGGGTTAGCGACGATGCTCATGACCAAGCCTTTCAGCACGTCAACAATGCCGCCCGGCGGGGTGATTTCCACATTAGCGATTTTGAGATCTAACGTGGAAGGGAACATGAAACTGACGATAACGGCGATAAGCGCTGCCGAGAAGGTGCCGAAAAGATACAAAAACAGAATCGGCCCGAGCTGGGTTTTACGCCCAATCGGGTGATTCATAATCGACGCGGTAACCAGTACCAGCACCAGCAGCGGGGCGACCGCTTTCAGTGCACCGACAAATAAACTGCCGAGTACCCCGACGGAGGCCGCCGCCGTCGGCGCAAGCCAAGCGAGAAGAATACCGGCCAGCAGGCCGACAAGGATTTGTTTAACCAGACTGCCGTGCAGGATGCGTTGAATGAGCGATGGGGAAGTGTGTGTTTGCATGATATTTCCTTTTTTATGATGACACCGTTCTCAGTCCCGAGAGGTGGTCTAGCAAGAATCTAGCTGAAAAAAGAAACGGGCACTTTTAGGTGCCCGTTTTCACTGCGGATAATGCGAGCTATGCCCGATTATTTTTCTAATTTTGCGCGGTCAGCACGGCGATTCACCCAGGTATTGATCAGCAAGGTAGTGACCAAAATGGTGGCGATCACGCCCAGCGAGACGCCGACCGGAATATGGAACACGTCGAGCAGCAGCATTTTGATACCGATGAAAATCAGGATCACCGCCAGACCGTATTTCAGCATGGAGAACCGCTCTGCCACGCCTGCCAGCAGGAAGTACATGGCGCGTAAGCCGAGAATAGCGAACAGGTTGGAGGTCAGTACGATGAACGGGTCCGTGGTCACGGCGAAAATCGCCGGAATGCTGTCGACCGCAAAAATCACGTCGCTCAGCTCGACCATGATCAGCACCAGCAGCAGCGGCGTGGCGAACAACAGGCCGTTGCGGCGCACGAAGAATTTCTCGCCCTGTAGCTCATCGGTCATGCGCATTTTACTGCGGATCCAGCGGATCATCGGCTTCTCGCCAATCTCGCCGTCATCCTCTTTCGCCAGCGCCATTTTGATCCCGGTGAACAGCAGGAATGCGCCGAAAACATAAAGTATCCAACTGAACTGGCCGACCAGCCAGCTACCGGCGAAGATCATTCCGGTACGTAATACAATCGCGCCCAGCACGCCGTAAACCAGCACGCGGCGCTGCAAATTGGCGGGCACCGAGAAGTAGCTGAACAGGATCAACCAGACGAAGACGTTATCCACCGCCAGCGCTTTTTCCAACAGATAACCGGTCAGGAACATCAGCGCCTGTTTATCGGCGACCTCGCGACCAAACTCACCGTTGAGATACCACCAGAAGCCGTAGTTAAACAGCAGCGACAGGCCAATCCACACCAGTGACCACAGCGCGGCGCTTTTCATGGTCATCACCTGCGCGCCTTTTCGGCCCTGTAAAAACAGGTCGACCGCTAGCATAATCACCACCACCACGGCGAAACTGCCCCACAACATCGGGTTCCCGACGGAATTCATCATCATCCAATCCTCGAAAAAAAATCAAAAAAAACGGCCACGTCAGAAGACGTTAGCCGCTCTTTACTGAGCTATAAGCAAACCTCGCCTGACGGCAAGGTCTCACTTACAACCCTGATGAATGATTGGGTTGCCCGGTAACCGGGTGGCTGAGACGACGCTTTTGGCGTGGGTCCAGACACCGTAATGACGATTATCCGACGAAGAAGTTACTCCCCTTTGCGTGGCAGAAAATAATTCAAAATATTTCGTCTGTCAAACATTCTGAAATATTGTCACCGAATTACCCCGCCAATGCTTGGCGCTTGCCGAGCGCCGCCACAAACGACAGCAATAAGCCCTGCGCCAGCGGCGTGTCACTGAGGTGCTGTAATTTCTCAGCATAGTCGACGTTATCCTCGAACGCCTGTGCGTCGAGCCACTGCAGATAGGTTTTCATCACTGAACCCGAAAATTCAGGATGGAATTGCGTACTGATGGCGTTCGGGCCATAGCGCAGGATTTGATGCGGATCGGCGGACGATGCGGCCAGCACCGTGGCGCAGGCAGGGGGCGTGATCACCGATTGCAAATGGATTAAATTGGCCACAAAACGCGGCGGAAGTTGCGACGCCAGCGGATCCTGTTGGCCGCTCGCTGTCAGTTCTACTTCAATGGTCCCCACTTCGATACCGGTGCTGAGATAATCCACTTCACCGCCCAGCGCGTAGGCCATCAACTGGTGTCCGTAGCACGCGCCAAACAGCGGCAACGCTTGCAACATCGCCTGACGTACCCAATCCGCGGCGTATTCGCTCCAGTCGAGATGTTCCGTCACCATGCTGCGTGAACCGGTGATGATCGCACCGCAATAGTTTTCCGCTGGCAGCGGGCGCTCACCGGCCTGTAAATCCACCACCTGTACCTGTCGGGGGTCAATATCACCCTGACGCAGGAACATCTGCGGGAAATTACCGTGAACATTCTGTATCGGTTCCGGGGCGTGGCCGGTTTGTAAAATAAGAAGAGGTTTTAGAGTCGCTGCCATCGTTTTCATCTCAAGGTTATTCGTTATTGATCCGCAAGGCTGTCTGCCGGAAATACTACGCCGGTCTGACGGCGGATTTCGGTCAACAGTTTCGCGGTAATTCTTGATACTTCGAGCCCCGGATGGCCAACAAACTGGCTATCGACCAGCAGCGCAAAGGTTTCGGCTTCGTACAGCATGGTGTTGATGTGCTGTGGCTGGGTGAGGTCGAGCTTCTGGCTGCCGCGTGGGATCAGGCTCAGCGTCTGGCACTCGGAGATTTTCTCCATCTGCAAGGTGCCTTCCTCGCCCTGAATTTCGCTGGCTAAATGCGAGTCGGCGATTTTCGAATGGTTGATCACCACTTCAAAATCATCGGCATAGGTCAGCACCACGGTGCCTTGCCCATCGACGCCGCTCTTTAGCAAGGTTGCCGAGGCCGTGACCGACAGCGGTTCACCAAACAGCGACACCGTGCTCGCCAGACAGTAATAACCGATGTCCATAATGGAGCCGTTGGAAAACGCCGGATCGAAGGTGTTCGGGTTCTCGCCCGCTAAATAACGCGGATAGCGCGACGAATACTGGCAATAGTTGAAGATGGCTTTGCGCAGTTTACCAATGCGGTTCAGCGCCCCTTTCATATGCAGGAAATTGGGCAAATAGGCGGTTTTGAACGCTTCAAACAGCACGACGTTGTTTTCGGTCGCACAGCTAATCATCCGTTCAGCTTCTTCGAGATTGGAGGAGAGCGGCTTTTCGCAAATAACGTGTTTTTGGTGGCTGAGGAACAATATCGATTGCTGGCAGTGCAGCGAGTTCGGGCTGGCGATGTACACGGCGTCGATTTCTTTCGACGCCGCCATGGCGTCCAGCGAGTCAAAATAGTGTTCCACCGGATACTCTTCGCCGAAGGCTTTTGCACCGTCCAGCGTGCGCGAATAAATCGCGGTTAACTTCATTTTTCCACTTTCATGGGCGGCGTCAATAAAACGCTGGGTGATCCAATTAGTGCCAATGATGCCAAAGCGAATCATAGTCATCCCTAGAGGTTAGTTACGAGTACAACTTACCGAATATCTCCAGATGCGTGAGATACATGCGCGTGTCGAATTCTAACTGGTGGTAATCCGGTGCCATATGACAGCACAGGCTGTAGAACGCCTTGTTGTGATCTTTCTCTTTAATATGCGCCAGTTCATGGACCACGATCATTTTCAAAAAAGCTTCCGGCGCGGTTTTAAACACCGTCGCCACGCGGATCTCCGCTTTGGCTTTCAGCTTGCCGCCCTGAATGCGTGAAATGGCGGTATGCAGGCCGAGGGCGTGTTTCATGACGTGGATTTTATTGTCGTAAGCCACTTTGCTGAGCGGCGACGAACTGCGTAAATATTGATTCTTCAAATCCAGCGTAAATTGATACAGCGCTTTGTCGGTAGTGAGTTCGTGCGGCTGCGGATAGCGCGCCAGCAAAACCTGACCGAGACGTTGCTGGTCGATTAACTGACGCACCTGAGTCTGAAGAGACTCGGAATAGCCTTGCAGATAGGTCAATTCAGGCATAACTGTTTGCTTTAGCTCTCATTGATCCAAAAAGGGTGCCGCAAACGCGGCAGATAAAGCCTTTTTAACTGAAAAAACATTTTACTGATAGCGCAATTTAAGGGATAAACAGCGCAAATTGAATAATGAGGAGGGCCAATGAGCCAATTCGAACTCGAACAAGGTGATCAACTGCTGCAACTGGAACTGGAACGTTATCCGCAAGACGAGGCGGCAACGCAGTTGCAGGCATGGGAAGCTGCCGATGAGTATCTGCTGCACACCCTGACCACCGACGCGCTCAATGGCCGTCCTGTCCTGATCTTTAATGATGCTTTCGGTACGCTGGCCTGCGCCTTGCAGCAGTTTGAACCGACCAGCATCAGCGACTCGTACATGAGTCAACTGGCGACGCGCCACAATTTGCGTCTGAACGGTTTTGACGAAGAGCAGGTAGCGCAGCAAAGCAGTCTGGTGCCGTTGCCGATCAACCCCGGTTTGGTGGTGATCAAGGTGCCTAAAACTCTCGCGCTGCTGGAGCAACAGCTGATTGCTCTGCGCGACGTGGTGACACCGGACACGCAAATTATTGCCGGTGCCAAGGCGCGTGATATTCATACCTCGACGCTGCAACTGTTCGAAAAGATTCTCGGACCGACCAAAACCACGCTGGCGTGGAAGAAGGCACGTCTGATCCACTGCACCGTGTCATTGCCCGCGCAGAACGTTGCGCCAGTCACCACGGAGTGGGCGCTGGATGACAGCGAGTTCCGCATCACTAACCACGCCAACGTGTTCTCTCGCACCGGTCTGGATATTGGTGCCCGCTTCTTTATGCAACATTTGCCCGAAGGCATTGAAGGGCGCATGGTCGATTTAGGCTGTGGCAACGGCGTGATCGGTATGACTGCGCTAGCGCTCAACCCTGATGCAGAGATGCTGTTTGTCGATGAGTCGTACATGGCGGTGGAATCGAGCAAGCTGAACGTTGAAAACAACTTGCCGGAAGATCTGAACCGCTGTCATTTTGAAGTGAACAACATGCTGGCTGGCGTTGAGCGCGAAACCCTGCACGCCGTGTTGTGTAACCCGCCATTCCATCAGGGAACGGTGGTCAGCGATGACACCGCATGGCGCATGTTCTGCGACGCCAAACGTTGCCTGCAAACCGGCGGCGAACTGCGCATCGTGGGCAACCGTCATCTGGACTACTACCAGAAACTGCGCCGCCTGTTCGGTAACTGCACGACTATCGCGACCAATCAGAAGTTTGTGATCCTGCGTGCAGTGAAAACCGCGTCTCACCATTGATGTGAGCGGTACTGTGCTAAAAAGCCGCTTGCGCGGCTTTTTTTTCGCCCTTAAATCGCCATCGCCAATCGAGTTCCCTGATCAATCGCCCGGCGCGCATCCAGCTCCATCGCCATGTCAGCCCCGCCAATCAGATGCACGATTTTACCGGCGGCCAACAGCGGAACCTGCAAATCACGCTGTGGCTCCTGTCCGGCGCAAATAATCACGTTATCTACCGGCAAACAGCGTTGCACGCCGTCGTGCACAATGTGCAGCCCGGCGTCGTCAATGCGTTCATACGTCACCCCGCTTAGCATCTGCACCCCGCGTTGCAACAAACTCGCCCGATGGATCCACCCCGTGGTTTTGCCCAGATTCGCGCCGACTTTGCTGGTTTTGCGCTGCAACATCACGATGTGTCGCGCAGCGGGTTCGGCCTGTGGTCCGTCGGCGCTAAGACCGCCGCGCTGCGTTAATGTCTGGTCGATGCCCCATTCGTGGCTGAATGCCGCGCTGCTGAGGCTGGCCGACGGGCCGCTTTGCACCAGATATTCGGCGGTATCAAAACCAATGCCGCCGGAGCCGATGATCGCCACGTTGGGTCCCACCGGTTTTTTGTCGCGCAGCACGTCGAGGTAAGTGAGTACGCTTGGATGTTCAATACCTGAGATCTCGGGCAGGCGAGGGGAGATGCCACAGGCGAGGACCACTTCATCGTAGCCCTCGAGCTGATGGACACCGACTTTTTCACCCAAACGTAGCGTCACCTGCAAAATAGCGAGCTGGCGCGAGTAATAGCGCAGCGTCTGGTAAAACTCCTCTTTGCCGGGAATTTGCTTGGCAATGTTAAATTGACCGCCAATTTCATTGTGGGCATCAAACAGCGTGACCTGGTGCCCACGGCTGGCGGCGGTAATGGCAAAAGCCAAACCGGCAGGCCCGGCACCGACCACCGCCAGTCGTTTGGCGACGTTAACCGGGATCAGCGGCATTTCTGTTTCACGACAGGCGCGAGGGTTCACCAGGCAGGAGGTCAGTTCGCCGACGAAAATCTGGTCTAAGCAGGCTTGATTGCAGCCGATACAGGTATTGATTTCATCGGCCCGACCCTGTGCGGCTTTCTCGACAAAGGCAGGGTCAGCGAGGAACGGCCGCGCCATCGACACCATGTCGGCGCAGCCGTTAGCCAGCAACTCTTCGGCCACCTGCGGGTCATTAATGCGGTTGGTGGTGATCAGCGGAATGTTCACCTTGCCCATTAATTTGCGCGTTACCCAACTGAAACCGGCGCGTGGCACCATGGTGGCGATGGTCGGCACCCGGGCTTCGTGCCAGCCGATACCAGTATTGATAATGCTGGCACCGGCCTGTTCAATGCCTTGCGCCAGCGTTTCGATCTCATCCCAGCTCGAACCTTCTTCCACCAAATCCAGCATCGACAGGCGATAGATAATGATGAAATGGGGGCCACAGGCGGCGCGAACGGCGCGTACCACCTCAAGCGCAAAGCGCATGCGATTCTCGACGCTGCCACCCCATTTATCGCTGCGCTGATTGGTGCGTGCGGCTAAAAACTGGTTAATCAAATAGCCTTCTGAGCCCATGATCTCCACGCCGTCATAATTCGCGTGCTGGGCCAACACGGCGCAGCGGGCGAAATCAGCAATGGTCTGTTGGATTTGTTCATCGGTCAGCGCCAGCGGGGAAAAACGATTGATCGGGGCTTGCAGCGCCGACGGTGCCACCGGATTCGGCTGATAGCTGTAGCGTCCGGCATGCAGAATTTGCAGCGCGATTTTCCCGCCCGCGAGATGGACCGCGTCCGTCACCACCCGATGATGCACGGTCTGTTCTTCCTGATTTAACACGCTGCCGCCCTGATACACCACGCCCTGTGGGTTGGGGGCAATCCCGCCGGTGACAATCAGCCCGACCCCCGCGGCGGCGCGCTCGGCATAAAATGCTGCCATGCGTTGTGGCCCGTCCTCGAGTTCTTCCAGACCGGTATGCATGGACCCCATCAGCACGCGATTTTTAAGCTGGGTAAAGCCTAAATCCAGCGGGGCCAACAGATGAGGATAAAACGGCGTGTCGCGTTCGGTCATAAGGCGGACCCTTGAGTGGTCGGATGAGATAAGTGTCAATTTAGCCGTTGCAACAGGGATTGAAAAGGGGACTTCTGGCGAATGTGATGCAGGTCATAAAGATCCTCCTATCGCCTCGGCATAGGTAAATATCGCAGGCCAAACTTAGGGGGTAACATTAATTTTTTCGCCGCTTTATCTTTATTAAAGGCATTTATTTTCTAGCCAATAGTTTCACGGTGAAATAAAAATAGTGGAATCATTTCTGTTATTTATTAATTGTTTGGTTCTCGTAAGCACTATTAATTAATTTAATTAGGATTATTTTTACGTCCTGGTTTGGAATCGATTCAGTTCAAGTTAGAGCTGGTCTAGGCTGGTCCTGCTTCACCCACCTTTCAAATTCCAACCTGGAAATAAACTATGAATCTTATTGACCATACAGCCTGTCGTCCCTTTACCGAAGCCGGACATTTATCACAAATAGCCGCCTATTATGAAGAGGGACGAAACATCATGTGGATGATGCTCAAAGCCTTCCCTCGCCCTTGCTTTAACCAGCCATTAATTGAAGACATTATGAAGCTGACCTACGCGGCGAAGGCCTCGGGGCTGCGTTTTGATTTTTGGGTCACCGGTTCGCTGGTGCCTAATATTTATAATGTGGGAGGAGATTTAAGCTTTTTTGTGGAGACTATCCTCAACAATAAACGCGAAGCGCTGCGGGCGTATGCGCGCGCCTGTATTGACTGCGTCCATGCGGCAGCCAGAGGGTTTGACGTCGGCGCCGTCAGTATCTCGATGATTGAAGGCACGGCGCTGGGCGGCGGATTTGAAGCCGCACTGGCCCATCATTATGTGTTGGCACAAAACACCGCGCGGATGGGATTCCCAGAAATTGCTTTTAATCTGTTCCCCGGAATGGGCGGGTATTCGCTGGTCTCGCGCAAAGCGGGAATGCGGCTGGCGGAGGAGCTGATTGCCAACGGAGAGTCGCATACGGCGGAATGGTTTGAAAGTCGCGGTCTGGTCGACGTGCTATTCCAGCCGGGGGATGCGTTTATCGCCACGCGTACCTTCATCGACACCTTGCGCCCTAAGCTCAATGGCATCAGAGCCATGCTGCGTGCGCGTCAAAGGGTATTGCAGCTGTCGCGCTCTGAGTTGATGGATATTACTGAAGACTGGGTGGATTCAGCGTTCACGCTGGAGGAGAAAGACGTCGCGTATATGGAGCGCTTAGTGCTGCTGCAAAACCGCCATACGGCTTCCCTGCGTAAAACCGGCTAGTCTGCTCATGCGGTCCGTTAGGCTAAAAGT
>Ga0105854_1001123_pt1 | contig 11073 bp, 12 predicted proteins | sample OrgsoiDNA_201058_FD_89679 | JGI IMG/M metagenome (GOLD analysis project Ga0105854, IMG submission 89679) | Permafrost soil microbial communities from the Arctic, to analyse light accelerated degradation of dissolved organic matter (DOM) -... | ecosystem: Environmental > Terrestrial > Soil >... | reverse complement strand
TCCGCCAGTTCATGAGCCGATAGAGCATTTCTGCCGGTGTAGCACACCAGATAACAGCGTTCACGAGAGACCCAAGGCGATAGTTTGGCAAGGCGCTCATCGAGAATTCCTGTCATGGCAATTCCGGTGCGCTTCACCGATCGGTACTGTGGTGCGAGAAGGCGCTTTACTTCTTCATGTCCGCGCTGCGGATCCTCTTCATACACCAAACTGATTTTGTTGCCATGACGACGATAGTTCGCGGTCAACGCATGAGTCATGCGCTCAATCCGTCCAGCCCACGAGTAAGGCTTATCGACAGCGGCGTCCTCGTCTGTGTCGCAGAAACTGCCGGCAACTTCATAGACCGAGCAGTAATCACCGTCGTCGTTGACCAGAATGTACGGTGCAGCGAGTTCCGGATGTCGAATGCGATCGTCATCGGTCAATCGAACGACGGTCTGCAGATCGCAATAATCTGGCAAGTCCTGGGAGACTAAGAAGCGCGAGGCTACGGTGATCGTGTCTTCAAGCCAGCGGAATACGTTCGGCATATAAATCACTCCTGGTGTAGGTGCCCCAGCTTCGAGAGGTCAGCGCTGCTTCAACCGTTCTACCGGCGGGCAGTAGCAGAGAAAGGTCATTCTCAAAAACATCAGCAGGCAAAATGAGCGCACAGCCGTTCAGTCGCGCCTGCAACTTCGAACGTTTCTGCGGAGGGAGGCGTTTCATCGCGCCGGCAAACTCTCCAGCCCGGGCCGATCCGAACGCGTTTTCAACTTCGCGAGCATGCAGTAGCAACCACCGCCAGAGGCTTTTACCTGCACTTCTCTGCGACCGCGTACCGCCGATCATTGCGATCAATGCACGGCGCTGCAGGTGATGCACATCGCTCATTGCTATTCCCGGCAGGTAGGCAAGGCGCCCATGCGCTGCTGTTGGGCTATCCAAATGGCCGGTTAGGTAACAAAGCGTACATACCGCGTGCAAATCGGGAAGCGATGCCCGCGCGCCCTGCCATAATTTTTCTGTTCTGAGCCCGCAACAACTGCATAGGTCCCCTTCCACCACTTCAGGCTTCGGGGTTTGAGGGTCGCCGCTGACATCGAGCATTAGCGGAATAAGCGGTAACTGCTCACGGCGCAAAGACGGCGGCGGTTCAATCACCGCTTGTGAATCATTCAACTCCATAACACCCCCTAGCCCCCCTGCGAAAACAAGCGTCATCGCAGGGGGTATTCAATTAGCCCACAGAGACAGGGGTTAGGCCGACCTGCGCTTGGGAGCGCTTGATGATCTCGGGAACCACCACAAGGCAGACACCGAACAGAATCGACCCGGCAATGTGGGAAACTTTGATTTGGGGGTTGTCTTTCTTATTTTTCGCGGCGATCAAGCCGCCAACCACAAATACTACACCGGCAAATTGAGCAATTTTCAGCACGCCTTTTGTTCCAGTGTCGGACCCAGTGGCGGCTGAAGTGATCATGCCAGCAAGGTCGTCCCCATCGGCAAAAGCAGCGATCGGGCTACTTGCCACCAACGCAGCGAACGCCTTGATTCCTCGTTGTTGTACTTGTTGTTTCAGCATTGTTACGCACACACAAACTCGCAGCAGCATGTCGTTAGGCATGGCCATATTCCTTATTTCAGTTGATTTCAAACGATTGAAAGAGCGCGATTGCGCGTTGAAGCCCCGACCTGGTTACTGGCCGAGAGATTTTTTTAAAGCGTCGATCAGATAGGGGTTGCATACGCAGAGCACCCCAAAAATGAACTTGACCGTTCCCTTGGATACATCCTCACCGGCTGAAAGGCCTGTATGACCATCCTTGAGAGAGCGCCGCCAGGTAAGCATGCCCTGGAGCGCGAAGAACACCCCGATCATTCTCACTAGGGTCAACACGGCGTTAGCCGCGTTAGCCGCAACACCGAAAGTACCCACGTCCACATAGCTGATGGCATCGAACGTCGCGCCTTGCCATCCGAGCTGACGGGACGCCGCCTTGATCATCTGATCAAGGCCGGCCAGACCACCGCACAGCAACAGCCACGCAATGACCTTGCCACCACCTGGTGCTTGTCCAGGTGCTTTCCGACCCGCGCTCGCACTATGCGCGAGGTACGCTGTCGCTCCGACTACAGCAAACAAACCACCGAGTGTGAACGCCAGTTGGACTGCAGAGCCGAGAATATTGTCTGAAAGGTTGACCAGTATTTGGATTGCGTCATTGCCACTGGGTGCCGGCATGGATCACCTCATTTGATTGTGCCTGCACTGGTGTGCACCTGGCGGGAAGCCGCATCGATCGAAGTGACCGTTACCGATCCTAAGGGATCACCAACCTGCACAGCCCATGTCTTGTCTTGCCAATACACCCATGCCATCCCGACCTGCACAGCGTTCAAGCGCATCCCCGTCAGGGGTGAACTTGAGGTAACGGGAGATACGGTTTTGACTACCGACCTTGGCGTAGCGCGCGGCTTTGTTTCCTGCGTAGACAACCGGGCAGAAAGCACGCTGATCTGGGCTTGTGCTTCCTTCACTTGCTCCTGCAACGCAGCGATCTGAACTGCTTGCGCCTTGAAACTCTGCGCCAAACGCTCAAGGCCCGTCCGATTAGCCTCCGCATAACTGCGAACGCCGCCAATCGCTTCCACCATTTGCGTTAGATCCGCCTGCTGCGCCTGGGGCATGCCAAACGCTGCATCGACCTGCGCAGAAGCTTTGGGGGGACTAACTACAGGCTGGAGGCCGCTTTCGTCTCCGAAGGCCAACGAATCGATCGTGGACGATCTTTCCGGAGCAAATAAGTACCAACCTAGCCCAATCATCAATACTGCTATGCCGACCAACCAAGGCAGCGATAGCCCCATCCACACTGGACGGACAACCCAACCGAATCGGTCCTGAGGAGCCAATGGTGGGGTTCGCTGAGCTGTTATTGGGGCCTCACCTGGGGAACTAAACTCACTCATTATCTATTCTCCTGCAGCTGACGCTGCTGCTCGATCCGAGCTTGGGCCTGAGCCCGCAACTGATCTTCTGTGTTTGGCTGCACAAATGCCGACCTTGAAGCCTGCGCCGGAACGGATGGACGAACTGCCTCGCCACCCTGCCCCGGGGCGATCGCATCGCCGGAATAGACACCGCGCATGAATTGAATCGCCACCACCTGCCCCGCTGTCACATCGACCTGTGTGGGCGGGACGCGCGCAGCGTCATCACTCAACACCTTGGCCGCTTGACTTGCCGCACCTCCAGCAATAGCTCCGGCAACCGCCGCACCATCCGGAAGACCAGGACGTACGGTTTGGGTGTTGAAGCCGTTGGTTACCACCTGGGTGTTTGCCTGCGAGTACATTTGGCCCATACCGCCGACTCCCGCGAGAAACGCTGGCAGGATGATGCGAGACATATAACGATGGTTTACATCGGTCGCCACGTTGGCCAACAACGTTTCATCGTGGAGCGCGTAAGCATCCACTTTGTAGTTGATGCCACGCCAAGACATTTCTGTAAGGTGGATCACCACCCCTTCGCCGGCAAGCTTTGCACCGTCAGGCGCCTTGAACTTCGCACCGGCATATGGCCCCGTTCGAACGCTGGCAAGCACCGGTGTAGTGCTGTTGTCCGAGTCCACCCCAATATCGATGATCCCAGGGCCCCGCCAGTACGGCGGTATGACTTCCACGGGCGGTGACACTGAAGCCGCGCCACCAGTAGTGCTATTCATGGCGGACGCTTGCAGACGTCGTCCCCCGGGCAACGTCTCACTCCAGCGCTGGTAATCACCACCGGCGGCGCCGCTTGAACCGTCGGCACCGGCACCGCCCAACACTTGAGCAACTTTCAACTCCGGTTTATCGGTTCCTTGAATTCGACCGAGCAACTTGTCGAGTGCCTGTTTTCGTCTGTCGTCCTTCTCACCTGTTTTGGCAGAACCACCCTGGCCAGCACCTTGGTCGCTTCGGCTCTGCCGTGCGCTTGACTGAGTCGGTGTGACAACTGGTTTTGCTGTTGATACGGGCAGCACTACCGGTTCCTGCTCCATTGGGATACTGGCGATGAAACTGCTGTTTTTGCGCTGCGCTTCTGCTTTGCCCTCCTGGTTGTATTTAGTAAGTAATTCGCGATACGCAGGCGACTCCGAGTTGCCGGCGTGAGTAGTTGCAGATACGCGGCCGATGTCAATCTGCGAAGGTGGCACCTCAGCGGTACCGAGCCAGCTCCACAAAAAGTACCCGCCGCCTACAAGCACAACTACCACGCTAATCACTAAAGAAACTGTGAGCTTGATGTCTCTTCCAGCATCATTTTCGTTTGCCATAACTACTCCAACGCGACATTAAGCGCTTCCGTCCGGCCCATCACTGAGAACGACACATAAGGCGTCAGCGGCAATTTCCACAGGTGAGTCCCATCAGCCGATGAAAGGGTGACTTCAAACTCATCACGTATGTCGGCTCTCGACCTGACGTAAAGATCGTCCCCCAACTGCCAAACAGTTGTTTCGGGCACCCCGCCAGTAGTCTTTAGTCGTCGTGCCTCTTTGGGTGGAACACCGTCCAGAAATGCCTGCAGGGTTTGATCGTGCAGGCCAATACGCATCTCTGGAGCAGCACCAGCTAGCGCCCCAGGCCCACGTCTTGGCACTCGTAGATCAAGCCGACTGTCCACTGTCCACGTCTTGGCTGTGGTGTCAGGTTCACCACTGGTGATGTTCAAGACGATTGGAACTGACAAGCCTTCGAGGTAGACCGTTGCGTTAGCGCTAGCAAATGGTTTGTTGGCATAGACCACCATCACAGCGGTGTTAGGCACCCAAAATAGGGTGAAATCTTTCGAGCCACTGATCGGCGCCGCACCCAACTTCCAAGGGGCGCCTGTGCTGTCCATGAAGTTCAAGGAGCTGGGGTAATTCATAGATGTGCGCACCAATGGAAGACTCCCGCCCGGGGACAAATCCACCGTCAGTGCACTGATTTTCGGAATGACTGCGATCGGTTGTGTAGCGACTGCCTTTTTCATTTCCGATTCTTGGCCAACCAGTTCCCGAGCCTCTTGCGGTGAAACCGGGGATATCGCTTCTTGTGCCTGGTTGAACATCGCCGATCGGGGTGGCGGCAGCGGATCGTTGCCCGATGCGCTTGGTGGATTGATTGGAGCCGCCGGCGCCGCCGTTTGCGGGGATTCGACTTTGGGGCCGGCAACCCCGTCTGTCGACGCCCAGCCCGTGGGCCCTGAGGCAGCGCCAGGTTGTGGGGTGGTGCTGCCATCAGCTGCCCACGCGCCACTACTTGCTGCCAGCCAGATGGCCAGCGCAATGTGCGTTTTCATGATTATTTCCTCGGTACATCGACGGCCAAGCATCAGCTTGGGTAAAGGAATTTTTCTAGCTTGTGCTGCAGGTCTTGTTACAGGTGGCCATCGTCTCGGCAATCCTCTTTCCAACCCGCCATCAGATCGCGCTCGATCTCTGCGTATGTGTCTGCAAGGTCGCTCAGGTATTGCTTACGCTCCTGCTGGAACTCGAATTCCTGTACCAGCACGCGTTCAGCTTCAAGGCATGACTCAAAAGCCATCTTGTAACGCGCAGCCAGTTGCGGAACGCCCTGCAGAAGCGGGGGGATGTTTGCGCCGTAACGGGCCTCCCCCCAGGTTTCACCCTCTGCCAGTTCATCGACCGCTGCATAGGCAGTCTGGATGGCGGCCTCCACCTCGCGCTCAAGGCCGCCAATGGTTTCAAGCCAACGTACATCCATCCACAGCCAGCGAGCTGCCAAAGCGGCTTCAAATGAACGATTCATTGCCGTGACCCTCGTTTCAGTTTGCGTTACTGGTAATCACCTGGGTGACTTCCAGACCTGCACTCTTCTCGTTCTCAAGCACGCGCTGGATCCGCTGGGTGAAGATGTAGCGCTGCGCCGGGCTGCTGGTTTGCTGACCTTCGAGCTTGAGGGTTACCGGATACTGGAACTCCCAGGTCACAACTCCCCCCGGTTTGCCGCGGCTACGAATTACCCCTGGCCCCACATCCACCGAGAGATTCATGCGCTGGGTTTTCACCGAAGCCAATACGTTGGACGTGGTCAACGCCTTGTAATAATCCGCATAACCCTGTTCGGAGTAACGCTCCCCCAGCTTTGTGGTTTGGTCGCGGTAGTGCACGAAGTCCAGCGTGAAACTCTCACGAATGGTATCGGCTCCAAACTGAGCCACGTCCGTCTGCGAATACGCAGGCTTATCTGTAGGGTGAACTTCCACTATTCGCCCGTTTTCGGTTGTGAAGTACTTAATCGGCGGGTGCGCTACCAGCCAACCGAAGTACCCGTTGAGGCACATGGACATAATCAATGCCACGCTGCTTCGTGAAGCAACGTTCAGACATCGATGAGCAAAACCGGCTCCGAGGTCGCGCTTATTTTGCAAGTCCATGGCGTGATCGAATGCTGCAACTTCGGACTTAGACAGAACCCGGACCTTATTTTCTGCCTCAGCAAGATGTTCATCCGCCAAGGCATTTTCATCGGACGTTTGCATCACATTGCTCCTGTATCACTGATATTGCTGCCAAGGATCGATGCTGCCGGGAATGTTGCTGTTGATCTTGTCCATAGCGGCCTGACACACCTTTTCCGAGACCTGGTTCATGATCTCCTGCAGGCTCGGAAACGATGGCAGGCTGATACTGGTTGTGCGGATCCGATTCAGGCATTCCTGCAGCTGATCCGACATGGTGCGTTCCCGCTCTCCCCACGCATCAGCTGCCCTTTTGGCTTGCTCGTAACCTGCTTGACTGCCCTCTTGCGCCGCCTGACCAGCACGGCACACGGCTGCGTTTGCAATAACCGGCGAGCAGCACAAAACCACCAGCAGTGCAGTGCACATGCTCGTCTTAAACATGGTGAGTTCCTTTGCTAACGATTTAGGCCGGGCGGTGACCGCTTGGCTGTGCCGTAGGTGCCGCCGCCGGTGCGGACTTTGGGAGGGTGTTGTCATCGCGCCACCGCTCATCAAACCCCAGACGGGCATGCAGTTGCGGTGGCACCTCAGCGGGTTTATCAAGCTTGCCAATACGGACCGAGCTATCCCCGTCAATTTTGAACGCGATGTTTTCGCGGGAAACCGCTTGGCCACCCGATTGGTTTATGCCATTGCCGCTGCCGATCGGGGCCAGCCCCGTCGGTGTAAGAGCGTTGAAAACCATGGGGGGAGCGTCTTCCCGACCAGGCAGACTCACCAACACATGCTGAAATTGCCCATCCTTACGCACCACCCCTTGCAGGTATGGCCCGTCACCTCGAACCAGAGCCATATCCAAGTGCCCATCAGACGACCAGCTGCTCATCACGGGTTGCGAGGCGAACTTGTTGTCGGCCGTAGGTCGAGGTGCCGACAGCGCGTCACCCGCTTTAAAGCTTCCTTGACCGTCCGGCGTCATCCAATACAAACCGTCCTTCGGAGTTTCAGGGAGCGGAATGTCCAATCGAAGCCGTACTAACAGCGCCTGCTGAACATGAGCAAAGCGGTTAGCGTCATAAGCCGCCAGTTTGACCCCCTCGTCCTGACCGGTTCGAACTGCTGTGCCGCCTTGTACTTGCAGTGACCATTTGTTGCGGTGGGTAGCCTTGTCTTCGTAGCTCTTGATGACACCTTGATCATCCTTGATGGGCACTTTGACTACGACCGGCTCCATACCCAGCCACTGCAGGGTCACAATCTTCCCCGGGGTGATACGCGTATCACGCAAAAGACCCGCTAACTCTTTACCCCAGTAAGTCTCGGTGCCTTTTCTTGTGCGCAACTTGATGTAGGTGCTTTGTGTATTGTTCTCATCAAATCGAAATGGTGCATCTCCACACTCGATCACCTTGCCCATAACGCCTTTGCTTGCGGTCTGAGGGGACTCATGGATCTCAGAAGGTATTGATTTCGTGAAACCAGCACCTGGGGAAGGTATTTCCCCGGCCGCCGCGGGCAGCCCATTTGACGCCCCTGGTAGCTTCGATTGCACGGGAGTCTGATGTGTCAGCTCTTGTTGGGTATCTGTGTTTCCCGGTGCCTGCGGGGCTTCGACGGGAGTGGACGCCGCTGGCTGGTTCACTACGGTGGTTTCAGCAACCGGCTGATCCGTCGCCGGCGCTGCTCCACTGCCTGATGAAGGCTGATGCGGTGCGCCATTTGTCGGTGGCGAATCGCCGTTGATCGCGTCCCTCACGACAGGGTCTGCATGTAAGGCTCTGCGGGCCTCAACGAGCAGCATCTGCTGCGCTGGATTTTTCATCGTCACATTCGGCTGGTATTGGGCAATCAAGCCGATAGCCTTCCGTTGAAAAGCCTCACTACCAGTCAGCTCGATACGACCTCGGTACCACTCAGCAGCCGTCAGAAGCGCTGCCAGCACCTTTTCGTCGGATTGACTGGCACCATCAGCCATTTCCAGACGCATCCCCAGATCTCTAAACGCTGGCTCTCCATCAAGGGTGTACAGGGTGCTCTTATCGTCTTGCACCTTTCCATCCAGTCGAGACAGGAGTGCATCTTTATCGATGAGAGAGGATTGAGGCTGCGCTTCGTCGATGCCACGACGTGGGCCAACCCAGATCGAATCGACTTCACTCTGCACCTCTGCAGATGCATTACTGCCATCGGCGTTGGGCTGACGTGGCTGGATGACCGGCTCTTCTGCAGGCAATGGCCCAACTTCTTCTGCCGTCAAGGCAGGCTGCGGATTGAGTTGCGGCGCAGCACCTGGTTCAACTGTTTCTGTTTCGATTTCCGGTTTAGGGGCCGCTGCCGGCGAACTTTCCGGGTTACTGGCATAGCTGGCCAACGCAGACCTGGCTTGATCAGCCGGAATGTCGGTCAGCTGGTCATCGGTCCAACCCTGATCGCGTAACTGATTGCGCTCGTGAGCGGTCAGCTCACTGTCTGCCGCTCCCGGTTGCACCGCTGTTAACGGAATTGGAGTTACCGGCGCCGAGGCGGCGGACTCAGCTGAAACGTCATTCCGCATGAGCGAAGTCACGTCGGCCGGCTGCTCGCCAGTCACCTGAGTTTTCTCGGCTCCAACTGGGGCGCCTACTGGAACATCTGCCGTTGGTGCGGCACTAACTGGGCCAGCAGGCGCTGTCACTGCAACGTCGAGTTCTGCCTGTCCCACGCCCGCAGGTTTTGTCCGCGGACTGCGAGGCTTCTTCTCTACTGGCTTCCCATCAGTCTTTGCTGCGGGTTTAGCCGGTGATTTTGGTGTGGCCGGGGTGCGAGGCTTTTTCGCCGCCGGCGGCGCCGGGGGAACGACGTTATCGACTACCGGGACCTCGGGCGATGGATTGGGGGTGAAACCTGGTTCGACAGGTTTTCGGTCGTCCTTCATTGGAAGGTCCTCGATCATTTTGTTGAGAGCCGGAGAGACTTGGCTGAGTACCGCATCCAGCCCCCGGGATTTATGAAGGTCGTTAAAGTCAGTCAGGCCAAGAGCCTTTTCTTCTGCCGTGAAGTCCGGGTACACCACAATGCCGCCAACCCGCTCGGCGGCCATCGTCGCCGTGATCAGCCCCTTGTTCTCTTTTTTGGCGTGGTCAAAATCCGCCAGGAACAAGTGCGGGCACCCGGGGTATTCCCGATGCAGAATCGCCGACACAGAGAGCATGTTTCCTGCGTCGATAGTCATCACTACGGGGTGACCAGAAGCCATGTTCAGACTACGAGCAGTCGCATAACCCTCGGCGTACAGAATCGGCTTACCAATTGTCAGTTCCCCCCCAACAACCAGGTAATTCCCTTGTTTGGGGGCATCTTTAAAGAGGAACTTGTCACCGGTAGCCGGGATGTACTGGAGGGTTTTGAACTCACCCACGGCGTTGAAAAATGGCACGACCATGGAGCCAGTGTTCGTTTGCCGAATCTCGTCCGTTGGTGTGATGCCCTTCCGCACCAGGTAAGGATGATCGGGACTTACAGATGGCAATCGGTCATACAAGCGTTTAGCAGCCGCTGTTTGCTTCGCATGCGTCTGTGCACGCTCGCGTTCAGCTTCGTCTTGGGACTGGCGAGCCCCGGCACGCAGATGTAGCCGCGTTTCCGGATCTGCCTCACCACCGGTGGCTTTCCAGTTGGTAACCTCTTTGTCTGAAGCCGCCCGGTGGTAATTGATAAACCAACCTGCCGGGCGGCGATCTTCATAGCCACAATAGACACCGCTTTGTTTCCCGGCTTTGTCCTCTACTGTTGCAACCCGTTGACGCTTGCCATTCATCACAGGCATGCCCTGGACTTTCAGCCCGGCCTCGGTCAAAACGTCGAGAAATTCCGCCTGCGGATCTCCGCCGCCGGCACGCCGGCTTTTATCTGGCAACCAACTGGTAATACGGTCTAAATCGCATCCAGGCCGTGCAAAGAACAGCTTTTCATTCTCGTCCCAACCAATGGCCGACTGGCCGCTTTCCAAGTGTCCTGCGGCCTTTCTAACGTCCTCTCGAAGCTCATACGGGACAGCCAGCCAAACTGGAAAATCTGATGTTTTCATGGGTTAGTCTCCCTCGGTAAAGCGTCGATACCACCAAGGCCGGCCAGATAGCATTTTTCCCCGCGTCAGATAAACCACGCGAGTGATCAACACCTGCAGCGTCCATCCGAAAAAGGAGAGCAGTCGGAAACCAGCGATAATTGCTGTGACCACATAAATCGTGAGCCACGACGGGAAACGGAACCAGAACAGGTACAGCAAAAACAGCGGCGCGGGGATGCCATACACACTCAAAAGCCGCGAGGCATTACGCCAAAATCCCTTATGTGAATCCCCAAGTTCACTCATGCTCGATCTCCATTCATTTGACGATGCCGTTTTGCCAACGCTGGGAATTCATCGGCAAGCGCCGCGTTACCCTTCGCAATGAGTGCAACCACTGCGGTTTCGATGTTTTCCCGCACGACGCCATCTGATATGAAATGCAGCGCCCAGGCCTGTTCAGGGGAGCTGTGCGCAAGAAACGTTTCGATCTCTCGATACGCTTTTTCATCCGACTCGGTACAGCTACAGCATCTGTCACACATGACTGTCTCCTTCCCTATAGCCGCCCTGGGCGGTT
>Ga0105854_1001122_pt1 | contig 11084 bp, 6 predicted proteins | sample OrgsoiDNA_201058_FD_89679 | JGI IMG/M metagenome (GOLD analysis project Ga0105854, IMG submission 89679) | Permafrost soil microbial communities from the Arctic, to analyse light accelerated degradation of dissolved organic matter (DOM) -... | ecosystem: Environmental > Terrestrial > Soil >... | reverse complement strand
GGTCTCGCAGCCGGCCGCGATGTAGGACGAAAGTTCGCGCGCTACCTGCTGGTGGCTGCCGACCAGGTACGGACAGAATGTCTTGTAGTTCTCAAAGGGCCACAGCCAGTATGTCTTGTCCCCGGCGTTCCGGCTCAAGGCGGACAACTTGCCGTGCCATTCGGAATCCGAGGTTTTCATGGCCAGCTTGTGAGCGATCTGTCCGGCCCTGTCCGGTGGAAAACGTTGGTACGCAATGCGCCACGCCTCGTCTTCCTCCTCGCGGGCGATTATGCCGATCCGAATGCCCCAGGGGCCTCCGCGCCTTTCGCGAGCGGCGCAATTCTCAGGAGGTTCCGGGTATTCCACGGCGACCGCGCCTAATGCCTTCGCGGCGGCAATGCCCGCGGCCGAAGATCCGGAAATCGTGACCAGCGGAAAGAGCGCGGCGCTCAACGGAGGCTTGAGCGCACAGCCTTCCATCTGGTAGAACTCGCCGCTAAACGTAACGGGAGCGGCGCCGGACAGCAGCTTGAGAATCACGGAGGAGTATTCCACCAGCCGGTCGTACCGCCTGTCGTGGGGCGTCGGGTCGCCCAGGGACAACAGGTCGTTCTTGAATCCCCCCGCGACCATGTTGAGGCAGATGCGCCGGCCGTACAAACAGCTCAAGGTGGTCACCATCTTCGCCACGGAGTAAGGATGCATGTACACGGGCTGGACCGCCACCAGCGGCGAGAGGGCGGCCGTGCTCTCAATGACCATTTGGGCAACCAGCCAGGGATCGAGGGTGCTGTTGTCCGTGTATATAAGGATTCCCTTGAAGCCCGCCTCTTCGCTCCAGCGCGAGACCCGGCGGACGGCGTCCGCGTAGGCTCCGGGGTTGGCTCCTGAGTATGGGGGACAAGTGCTGAACAGGGCAATTGACATGGGTTCGCCTCTCCTTTAATAAAGTATTGCGACGGGCGCCGGGGCCACGAATATATAAGCGCCGGCGTCCGGCGAAACGCTTTGCGGACGTGCCGCGCCGTCGAAATCCGTCATCACGGAGGGCACGGGCGCGCCTGCCCCGGCCGCCGGACTGCCGGGGAGCAGGTGAAAATCGTATGGATCCGTTACGGCATTTACCAAACCGGCATCGGCCTGAATGTTGTTGCTGAAAGAGCAGCCGGGCGCGGCTCCCGGCGTCCCCCCGGTTATGACGTTGTGGTCCACCGCGCAGCCGCCGCTCACCTGCAGGGAAAAGCTGTTGACCGCGATGGCCCCCTGGGGATTGTAGAAGATATTATTGCGGATGGTCACCTGCGGATTGTTCCCCCACAGAACGATGTGCCCGCCGGTGTTGCGCAGTGGGAAGGCGAACGTATTGTGCGCGATCAGCCCGGAAAAGCCATCCGCCGTTTGTACGCCCCAGCCGGAAATCGGCCCATAAAAGATGTTGTTGACGATGGAGGCGCCGGCCGAATGCAGGTACAGGGCATGGTCGTTGGAGGGATAGACCCCGCTGGTGCGGCCGATATCGTGGAAGGTATCTCCGTCGAAAGTGAAGTTGTTCGAGCCTGCGCCCGCATAGAACGCCGCCTCGCCGTAGGCCGAGTCGCTCGGGTGCCGGCCGATGTACTCGAACCGGCAGCCGCGCACCAGGATATCGTGGGCGGCCGGCGTGGAGTTCGAACTCATGCCGAAGTGGAATCCGTTCCGGATCACGAGGTCCTGAAAGACCCAGTAGGCCGCTCCACTGTGGAGATAGATGTATCCATCGCATCCTTGCGCGTTCGCGTCCGGTTGGCAATCCAGAACCGCCGCCCCTTTGTGCTCCGCCTTGAGGACAATCCACGCGCCCGGTGAACCGGGATTGGCGATCCAAACCGGGAAGCCCGACGTGGTCCCTTCAGGGCCGTAAACGCCGTCGCGGAGGATGATTACATCGCCCGGCGCAACGTTCCCGGACGCCCAGGAAACCGTGGCCCAAGGGAGGTCAATGGTGCCGGGATCGTCGTCGTCGCCGCCCGGGGCTACATAGTATGTGGCCGCAGCCAAAGCCTGGACTGAAATGAAAAAGGCAAGACCCATATCAACTACTTTTAAATGAGCCATTTGACCCTCCGATAAACCGCTTGCAGCGAATAGTAATCGTCTGCTTATGTACCAAGGACAGCATTCCAAAGATTTGTGCGCGCTGATACGCTTAATTTGTCAGCACCGATACACTTGATTCACTACAGTTTTCTTCACGGTCCAATCGCCAACTCACCATAACTCGCGGTCTTACTTCAGATAATCGGGCCTCAGAACCCCGTTTTTTAAAGATTCAAGGAGTCCTAAATGACGTTTCCCAAAGAATTCTTTCGCGTACTTCTTCTGGCCCTCTTGCCCACCTTTCTCGGCGCCGCGACCTACTATGCCTCGCCTTCGGGCGCCGACACCAACCCCGGCACCCTTGCCCTGCCGTTTCGTACCGTGGCCAAGAGCATCCAGACCGTCGGCGCGGGCGATACGATCATTCTGCGGGACGGAACCTACCCCGCGGACACGCCTTACGGCGGCGGGACCACCAAGACATGGCTGCTCTGGATCAACAAGTCCGGGACGTCCGGATCGCCGATCACACTGAAGGCCGAGCACAAGCAGAAGGCCATTCTGGACTGCGGCAACGCCTACAACGGCGCTCAAACGGGCTGCATGGGCTATATCTACCTGGGCAACCCGGCGCCGGCCTATTGGGTGTTTCAAGACCTGGTGTTCACGCGGACCTATGACATTGCTTTCCTGATCAACGCCGCCACCGCCGCGCACGATATCACCCTGAAGGGCTGCCGGTTCGAGCAGATCGGACAGCACGTGACCTCGATCACCACCGGCATGGACGGCGTTTATGCGAACCCGAGCCAGCACAACCTGGTGTTCGACGGCAACGTCTTCGACGGCCTCGGCAGGCTGCCGGGCAGCGCTTACATGGCCAACGACCACGCCCTGTATCTGCATTCCGCGCACACCACGGTGATCAACAATGTGTTCTACGGGTCGATATCCGGATGGGGCGTGCAGACCGCCGCGGGTTTCTCCGGCCTGATCGCCAACAACACTTTTGCTTACACGCGGACGACCAACAGCGGCGATGTGATGCTGTGGGATGTTGCGAGCGGAAACGTCACCCTGCAGAACAACATTTTCTACAATCCGCCCGGGGGCATCGCCGTGAACACCTACGCTTTCACCGCCCCAACCTGCGTCCTGGACCACAACATGGTATACGGCGGCTCGATGGGCAGCGTGCCCGGCTGTACTTTCACCAACAGCATTACAGCCAACCCCTCGTTCGTGAATGCGGCCAGCGACTTCCACCTGCAGGCCGGCAGCCTGGCGATTGGCGCTGGCGTAACGGTCTCCGGAGCGGCGACGGATTACGACGGAATCGCCCGCCCGCAGGGCAACGGTTACGATATCGGCGCCTTTGAGTTCCCCGCGGTGCAGCCTCCGGTGGTTTCGGCGGTGGCGGCCTCGAACGTCACTTCCACCTCCGCCAGCATTACCTGGACTACCAGCAAAGTGGCCGATTCCCAAGTGCAGTACGGGCTCAACGGCTACACGAACACGACTACCGACAACACCGCGATGGTGGCGCAGCACACGGTATCGTTGGCCAGCCTGACCGCCTCCACGATCTACCATTACTGCGTTCTCTCTCGCGATGCTACGGGATACCTGACCACCTCGAACGATTTCTCCTTCACGACGGGCGCAGCGCCGCCGCCCCCCCCGCCGCCGACCCCCTTCACCTTTTCGATCACCGGCGCCGCATCGTCGATCTCGGCGACTCCGGGACAGACCGCCGCCGATACCGTCACCGCCAAACTGTTGACCGGGACGGCCCAGTCCGTCGCGATGTCGGCTACCGGCCTGCCGGCCGGTGTTACCGCGACTTTCTCGCCATCGAGTTGCACCGCCACCTGCGCTACCACCCTGACCCTCGCCGCCTCTACCGGCGCGGCGGCTGGAACTTACGCACTCACGGTTAACGGGTCGTCCGGCTCGGCAGCCGCGTCCACGCATATCACCCTGACCATCGCCGCTCCGGTCCAGGCCGCCTCGGCCTCCTGGGCATTCAACGAGGACATCGGAACCACTACGGCCGACGCTTCCGGCAACGCCAATACGGGGACGCTGATGGGCCACACGGCATGGGCCACCGGCACGTTCGGGACCGCGCTCTCCTTTTCCGGTTCGGGCGATTACGTCAACGTCAACGAGAGCCCTTCGCTGGCGCTTTCCAAGGCCATGACGGTTTCGTTCTGGATCAAGGCTTCGGATCTTCCCGGAGTCGACCAGCGAATCGTCTCCAAGAATTACTCCTGGGACATCAAGTTGAACGGCAGCATGCATGTTCCGCAGTTCTCGTCGGGCGCAATGTACGCCGCCCTCAACTACTCGCTTCCCGTGGGCGCGTGGGCACATGTCACGTTCACCATCTCGTCGGGAGTGGTCACCGGCTACATCAACGGCGCGCAGATCGGCCTGTCGTCGAACACGTTTACCTCCGGGTATTTGCTGCCCGCGGCTCCATACGGGCTGTACATCGGAACGGATGCCGGCAAGACCCAGTCTGCCAAGGGTCTGATCGACGATGTCCGGATCTATAACCGGGCAATGGCGGCCGCGGAGGTTTCGTCGCTGTATTCGCAAACCAAGCATTAAACGGCAGTCAGGGCGATTTTCAGCCGGGCGCGCACGGAAGAGTTTTCCGCGTAAAGGGGAATGCGTGGCAGCAGCCACGGGTCGGCGCGGTCCACGCTTCCCAGGCTCATGGTAACGGCGGAATCGTAGAACCGGCGGGCAATTGCAGAGGCGGCAGTGCCGATGCTCATGGGGCTGCCGTAGGGATAACAGAAGTGACGGCAGGGCTGGCCGGAGAGCTCCGCAACCCGGTCCCTGCTATTTTTCATTTCGGCGGCGATCTCTTCGGGGGTCATGGCGGAAAGAGCGGCGTGCGAGACGCCATGGCTTTCGAAACGGATCAGGCCGCTTCTGCCGAGTTCGCGGATTTCGGGCGCGGTGATGGCGGCGGGCGGCTCCAGTTGCTTCCGGGTCAAGCCCCGCTCGCGGCACACGATGCCGGTAAGATCGATAATCAGCGGAAGGTACGAATCGGGCCGCTCGGTGCGCATGAGAATCTCTATCCGGTGCGACAGGCGCCGCATCGCCCGCCTACTCGACAGATCGACGGTTTCGTTCCGGAACCGGATGGGGCCTCGCGGCAGCAGGGGCGCAATACTGCGCCACCACTGAAACGGCATTCCTTCGCCCGAATCGATGTAGCCGGTCGGGAGGTAGAACGAGCCCGGCCAGCCTTTCGCGCGCAGAACCGCGGCGATCGAGCGGATATTCTCACCCACGCCATCGTCCACCGTAATCGCGAAGAGGCCGCCGGTCGGTTTGCCGGCTTTAGTCCGCTCCACCAGTTCCGACAACGGCGCCGGGCGGAAGGCGGAAAGCATCCCCACCAGCTCAACAAAGCGCGCGGGAGGAATCTCGTGAAACGCGAGGACAAATCCTCCAGCGAACCTTTTCAGTACCCGTTCGAACGCGCTGTCGGCAATCATACATGCGCCTGCATGAACCTGTCTGCATCGGCTTCGCCCGAGACCGCCGCCTTGGCCCGATAAGTCGGCGCTAACGCGATCAGGTGGCGCTTCACCTCCTCCTGCGCGTCCCCTTGCTTCAGCAAAAACCGCAGAGTCTCCAGCCACTGCGTTAGAGCCGCCGGCGAAGGCCCTTCCGACCGAAAGATTTTGATCTTCTCGTGATAGGTGGGCAGCATGTCTTCGCCCTCCATTCGCAATTCCTCGAAGAGCTTCTCTCCCGGACGGAGCCCGGTGTACCGGAGCTCGATGTCCTCGTCCGGAACCAGGCCGGCGAGCCGGATCATGTTGCGCGCCAGGTCGACGATGCGCACGGGTTCTCCCATATCGAGCACGAAGATCTCGGAGCCCTTTCCCATGGCAGAAGCTTGCAGCACCAGTTGCACGGCCTCGGGAATGCTCATGAAGTAGCGGCGCATATCCGGATGCGTAATGGTGACGGGACCGCCGGCGGCGATCTGGCGCTGGAAAATCTGGACCGCGCTGCCCGCGCTGGCCAGAACGTTGCCGAAGCGCACGGAGACGAAAGTGCTTCGCCGGGGACCGCCGTCAAGCGGCATGGCTGAGACGATCAGCTCCGCCACGCGCTTGGTGACTCCCATCATGCTGGAGGGATTCACGGCCTTGTCCGAAGAGATCAGCACGAGTTTTGCGAGGCCGTGACGGTGAGCGGCCTGGGCCACGTTGTAAGTTCCGATGACGTTGTTCTCCACCCCTTCGATCAGGTTGGACTCGACCAGCGGCACGTGCTTGTAGGCAGCGGCGTGAAACACGACATCCACGGAATGTTTTTCCAGGGCCTCCACCACGCGGGGCATGCGCGTGATGTCTCCGAGGACGGTGGCGAGGTTCAGCGGCGGATGCCGCGTATGAAGATCCATCGCCAGCATGAACATCTCGCTTTCCGCCTGGTCGAAGATCACCAGTTTGCCCGGATGGAAACGGATCAGTTGACGGCAGAGCTCCGAGCCTATGGATCCGCAGCCGCCGGTCACCATGACGGTGCGGCCGGCGATGGCGTCGCGGATGGCCGTTTCGTCGATGTGGACCGGCTCCCGGCTCAACAGATCGTTCACGGACACAGGCCGGAGCTGCGAGCTCAGAACGGTTCCTTCGAGCAGTTCGCCGAGACTGGGAACGGTTCGGAAGGGCACGCCGGCCGCCCGGCAGTTCGCGATGGCGACTTTCATCTGCCTTCCGGATGCCGACGGCATGGCGATGACGATCTCCGACACCGGGTCATGCCGGCGTTTGGCGCGCGCCACAAGGCGAGGCGCGTCGCGGCCTTCGCCCAGCACGGGAATGCCGAGCATGGCGCCATCCCTCTTGGAAGGTTCGTCGTCCAGGAAGCCGGCTATCCGGGCATTCAATTTGGTGTTCGAACGGATCTCCTTGGCCAGGGTCAAGCCGGCGGCGCCAGCGCCATAAATGAGAATCTGTTTTTGCAAGTCGCTCTCGACGGCGCGGGGCATGAGCGCTTCGTTGTACAACCGGAGGCTGAACTGAAGGCCCGCGGACATCAGGAAACAGAGCAGGGCGTCCATGATGTAGATGGACCGCGGGAACGCCGGCCCGAACGCAACGGAGCAGACCAGGCATGCGGCGGCGGACCCCGCCAGGTTAGCCAGTCCGACTCTGATCAGATCGAACAACCCTACTACGCGCCACCAGCTTCGGTGCAAACGGAAGGCGAAGAACGCGAAGCCCTTAAGGGGGAGGAACAGGCACAGGCCGAGCGCCAGCAGCCGCCGTTCGGGAGGCTGCAAGGTGAACTCGAATCGCAGCAGAAAGGCGGCGATCAACGACAACGCCGCCGCTGTCAGCAAGGGAAGAAGCAGGAGTTCTCTACGTCTCAGGGTAGGCATTAGGGGTCCGTTTAAATCGTGATTCCGTCAGGCGGCCGCCACGAAGGGCTTCTCCACACCGCGCTCGTTCCAGCGTTCGTTCCAGCGTTCGTTCCAGCGCTCCAAGGCGTCCGCGACCCGCTCCGCCGCATGACCGTCCCACAAGGGCGGGCATTCGCCCTTTGGCCAATCGCCCGCGAGGATTCGGTCCACCAGGCCGCGCAGGCTTGCCAGATCGTTTCCCACCAGCCGGTTGGTTCCCGCCGTGAGCGTTACGGGGCGCTCGGTGTTGCTTCGCAGAGTCAGACAGGGGACGCTTAACGCGGTGGTCTCTTCCTGAATGCCGCCGGAATCGGTCATGACGAACGCGGCGCGCGCCATCAACCCAAGAAAAGGCAGGTAAGAAAGCGGCTCCCGGAGCTGGAGGCCCGCCGCGGCAACGAACCCGGCGCGCTCCAGTACCGCCATGGTCCGGGGATGCGCCGGAAAAATGATAGGTATGCGCTGAGCCATCTGGTTGATGGCGCTTAACAGGGCGCCGAGACTCTCCGGGCAGTCTACGTTCGATGGGCGATGCAGGGTGAGCAGCGCGTACTTGCCGGGCTCGACGCCGAATTCCTGCCAGGGGCTGCGCGAAACCGCCGCCTGCACGTGGTGGAGCAGCGTGTCGATCATGCAATTGCCGGCGAAGCAAATGCGTTCGGCGGGCACACCCTCCCTCAACAGGTTCTCGTTCGCGGAGGCCTCGGTTGTGAACAGCAGATCGGAAACCGAGTCGGTGACCACGCGGTTCACTTCCTCCGGCATGGTCCGGTCGAAGCTGCGTAGTCCCGCTTCCACATGGGCCACCGGAATCCCGCGTTTGGCAGCCACCAGGGCGGCAGCCACGGTGGAGTTCACGTCGCCTGCGACCACCACCAGGCTGGGCCCGCGCTCATCGCAAACTTTGTCGAAAGCGGTCATGATGCCGGCAGTCTGGCGCGCATGGGTATCGGATCCAACCCGCAAATAAATGTCCGGCAGGGGCATCCCGAGCTCTTCGAAGAACACGCCGGCCATGATGGGGTCATAGTGTTGGCCGGTGTGCACCAGAATCTGCGGCCATCCCCGCTTTTTCATCTCGATGACCAGCGGCGCCATTTTCATGAAGTTGGGACGCGCGCCGACGACGTTGCAGATCAGCATGTGATGGGAACCTTTCCAGACGGTCGATGAAACGATCCAGGATTTCGCGGCGGTTGAACTCGCCTGAAGCCGCAATCAATCCGGCTGAGCCGAGATCGCGCCGCCGCCGCTCGTCACCGGCCAGATCGCGAATGGCCAGGGCGAGGCCGTCCGCGTCGCCCGGCGGCACAACTACGCCTGAGCGCGAACGCCGGACGATTTCGGCGGCTTCGCCATCTCCCGCCAGCACCACGGGGACCGCCGCGGCCATGGCCTCATAGATTTTCGATGGCACCGCCCCCGGCAGGTGGTTCTTGAGCGGGACGAGGGCGAGATCCGCCGACGCCAGCAGCGCCGGCATTTCGGCGCGTGGAACGGGGTCAAGGAAGGCCACGTTCGCCAGGCCGCGTTCCTTCGCCGCGCGCAGCAGCGCAGCCTTTTCGGGGCCTTCGCCGATTAAAACGATTCGCAGGCCTTCGATGTCGCGCAGCATGGCCGCCGCGCGCAGCACCTGGTCAAGCCCTTGCGCAATACCGTGCAGGCCGGCGTAGAGCGCGATTAAGCGGCCGCCTCCAAGCTTGCGCCGCGCCGCCGCGGACCGCGCCCCCGGTGAGAACACCTCCGGGCTGGCGCCGTTTGCGAGATGCCACGTGGGAACCCCGGGGAACCGGCGCGTGATATCGTCCAGGATCTCCCTGCTTTGGCCGCTCACCAGCCACGCGCGCCGGTAGCAGGCCGCTTCGAGCGCCACAGCCATGCGCAGCGCCAAACCTTCCCGGACCGCGCCCAGGCGTACAGCGCTTTCCGGCCATAGATCGGAGACGTTAAAGATCCACCGTGCGCGCTTGAGCCGGCTTAACCAGTAGCCCGCGATCCCGAGAAACAGCGGAGGGCTTTCGGTCATCAGAAAGTCCAGCCTGGGCAGCATCAAGGCGCCAAGCGCGGACGACGATGCGACAAACGAGCCATAGCTGGCGAGGCGCCGCATGCCGAGAGCCCTGGAGGGATAGATCGCGGTCCGGACGATGCTTGCGCCGGCCATCTTCTCGCGCCGCCACAGGCCCGCGTACCCGTCATGAATCCGTCCCGCCGGGTAGTTGGGCATGGCGGTAAGCACGGTGACTTCGTGCCCGCGCCGCGTGAGGCAGGCCGCCAGTTCGGAAAGCCGCACCTGGGGCGCGCCGATCTCGGGAGGATAGTATTGCGTCAGGATTCCGAATCGCATGGGGGGAGTCAAGTGGGGAGTCGGGTCTCGTTATGCCGCGCTTCCCGCGGCCAAGGTGCGTGCTCGTCTACTGGCCCTGACAATCGCCTTTACGCTCGCGGCGATATGTTCGAGCTGCTCCCGGGACAGGTTCGGGTATATCGGCAGGGATACCAGGCGCTCATAGAGTTCCATAGCTCTGGGACACGATTCCGGAGCGGCGTGCGGCAGGCGCGCATAAGCCGGATGCAGCGGGATGGGGACGAAATGCACGCTTGCGCCGACGCCCCGCTTTTTCAGTCTCTCTATGAAATCGCCTCTCGTGATCTTCAGCTTGTTGAGCTTCAGCCGAATTGGATAAAGGTGCCACGCATGCCTGGACTCTGAAGTCTCCGCCGGCAATTCGATTTCTTCGACGCCGGCCAGCCGTTCGGCGTAGAAGCGCGCCTGGGCCGCGCGAATCTCCACGAACCGCTCCTGCTTGCGCAATTGCGCGATTCCGATGGCGGACTGGACGTCGCTCAGGTTGTACTTGAAGCCCGGCGCCACCACCTCGTAATACCAGGCGCCGTTCTGTCCGTACCGGTTCCAGGCATCCTTGCCGATGCCGTGCAGACACAAAACCCGCATGCGCTCCAGCAGACTCTGGCTGTGGCAGGTAACCATTCCGCCCTCGCCGATGGCCAGGCTCTTGGTGGCGTAAAAGCTGAACGCGACGGCGTCGCTATGCAGGCCGTCCGTTTCGCTGCCGGCGCCGATGGGCGAGCCGTGATAGCGGGCGCCCAGGGCGTGGGCCGCGTCCTCGATCACATGCAGACCGTGATCCCGCGCCAGTTTCCAGATGCTCCGCATATCGCAAGGCAGCCCGCCGTAGTGTACCGGCAGCAGGGCCCGTGTCCGGCTGGTGATTCGCTGCCGGATGGAGACCGGATCGATGTTCCCGTCCGGACCAATGTCCGCCATTACGGGCGTGGCGCCGGTGTGGAGGATGCAGTTCACGGTGGCGCAGAAGGTTAACGGCGTGGTGATGACTTCGTCTCCCGGGCCGATTTCGAGGGCAGCCAGCGCCAGGTGCAGAGCGGCCGTGCAGGAGTTCAAGGCTAGCGCGAACGGCGCGCCGGTGTATTCCCGGAATTCCGTCTCGAACTGCGCCGTTCGGGGTCCGGTGGTCAGCCAGCCCGATCTCAAGGCGGCCGTAACCGCCTCCACTTCGCACTCGTCGATCGAGGGTCTATGAAAAGGAATGAATGGGCC
>Ga0105854_1001118_pt1 | contig 11115 bp, 8 predicted proteins | sample OrgsoiDNA_201058_FD_89679 | JGI IMG/M metagenome (GOLD analysis project Ga0105854, IMG submission 89679) | Permafrost soil microbial communities from the Arctic, to analyse light accelerated degradation of dissolved organic matter (DOM) -... | ecosystem: Environmental > Terrestrial > Soil >... | reverse complement strand
CGGATACGACTATCCGCTCTCGAAGCGTACGGATGCGTACGCGGCGTTCAAATACGACCACTACGCGAGTCAGTCCACGGGACCGACGTACGGCGCAGGCCCTCGCCACAACTTCTGAAGCGAGCGGTGCGGCAGCCGTTCGGGCCATTCGCGCTTACGGGTTTTCACTGACAGAAATTGCGTTGCAGGGTGCGCTCAAAGCGCGTAGTCTAAATAATTAGACGGGTAGCTGAACCACCAGAGTCCAGTGCCCGAGACAACCACCTTTCCTCAGAGCTCAAGACCTGAAGGCGTCATCAGTCAGTGCTTCATATGGGGGACCCCGGCTTGTGCTATCGGGATGGTTTATGAAGCGCTGATTGTCTATTTTTTTGTACGGATAGCCTAGGTGGCTTGGCGTTTGGGTCCATCAGACCCGTTTCGGACCGCAGGGAAGGTCGTCTCCACTGGAGGAAGTAATGGAAGCAAATGTAAAGGCGGCACGGCATGGTGCCACCACCGCAATCGGCTCAGACGACCGTCCCAGCAAGTACGCCTGGAAGGCGCTGGCCGGTTCGGCAATCGGCTACGCGATGGACGGATTCGATTTGCTCATTCTTGGGTTCATGTTGCCTGCCATCGCGTTGGATTTGCATTTGAGCACGCAGCAGTCGGGTGCGCTGGTCACGTGGACGTTGATTGGCGCGGTGGGCGGCGGGATCCTGTTCGGTGCGCTTTCGGACCGGTTTGGCCGCATCCGCGTTTTGACGTGGACAATCGTGATTTTTGCGCTCTTCACCGGCTTGTGTGCTTTCGCTCATGGCTTCTGGGATTTACTGGCCTACCGGACAGTCGCTGGTATTGGTCTGGGTGGAGAGTTCGGAATCGGCATGGCACTGGCCGCTGAAGCATGGCCCGCAAAGCATCGTGCTCGCGTGTCGTCGTATGTCGCGCTCGGCTGGCAGAGCGGCGTGCTTGCAGCCTCTCTGCTCACGCCGTTGCTGCTTCCGCATATCGGCTGGCGCGGAATGTTCATGCTTGGTGTGGCGCCGGCACTCGTCGCATGGCTCGTGCGTAACAAGCTGCATGAGCCTGAAGCGTTCGTGCGGAGTGCGAAGGCGTCGACCAGGAAGACCAATACGTTCAAATTGCTCATCGCCGATGGACGAACGGCCCGTACAAGCCTCGGCATTGTCATTCTGTGTTCGGTCCAGAACTTCGGCTACTACGGCATCATGATCTGGCTACCGACTTACCTCGCCAAGACGCTTGGATTTGGCCTCACCAAGTCGGCGCTCTGGACGTCAGTCACCATCGTCGGAATGATGGTCGGCGGCTATATCTTCGGCCATATGGCGGACCGCATTGGACGCAAGCCGACTTTCCTGCTCTTCCAGGCCGGCGCGGTGGCGATGGTCATTACCTACTCAAAGCTTTCGGACCCGGGTGTGATGCTGTGGGCCGGTGCGCTCATGGGAATGTTCGTCAATGGAATGATTGGTGGCTACGGTGCACTAATGTCGGAGGCGTACCCGACAGCAGCACGCGCTACCGCACAGAACGTCCTTTTCAATATCGGCCGAGCGGTTGGGGGATTTGGTCCCATCGTCGTAGGCGGTATTGCCGCTGCTTATTCGCTTCAACTCGCGATTGCCCTGCTCGCAAGCATCTACGTGCTCGACATGGTCGCAACGATCTTTCTCATTCCGGAGTTGAAGGGCGTGGAACTGGAATAACCAGGCAGTTTGCTGCGAACCCCTGTGTTCCTCGGTTGGTTAGCGGCGTTATTGAAGAATGGAGTCATCATGTCAGCAAGCCCGTGCAGCGTCGAGAACGCTGCAATAGTCGCTTCTTATCGTTGCAAGGTCGCAGAGCACTACTGGGTCAACCAGCGATACAAGTACATCCGTCTTGAAGCAGACGCGCCCATCGCACGAATCACGAAGGCTGGGCAGTTCTACCAGCTCAAATGCCCAACTACGCTTGAACATGAACCGTTCCTGCTGCGCCCGATGAGTGTCTATGGTGCGGGTCCCGAAGACAACCGTATCGAGTTTCTCTACAACGTTACAGGCGTTGGCACCAAGGCGATGGCGACATTGCTCGAAGGTGGTCACATGGACATCGTCGGGCCGCTAGGCAATACGTTTACATTCAGTTCCAACTATCGCCGCATTCTCGTAGTCGCACGTGGTGTTGGTCTGGCCACGATGGCTCCGCTGATCGAGGAGGCGACGCAGGCGGGTGTCGATATCACCGCCGTCATGTCGGCACGCTCGCCGAGCGACCTCATGGAAAAGGAGTTTCTGCGGGGCGCGACGGCGGATGTCCGCAGCGTTTTCGACGCAGACGGAACGTCTTCGGTCGAAGCGATGGAAGTACTGCTTCGCGAACTCATCGAGGAGCAGCGTCCGGACGCGGTGTACACCTGTGGTTCGCATCGTCTCCTGATGCTATTGCAGCGCGTCCTCACCGATTATCCGCAAATCACCGCTGAAGTCGCGATGGAACAACGTATGGCGTGTGGCATGGGTGTGTGCCTCTCATGCGTACGACTGTTTGATTGCGACGGTGACCGTAAATTCCTTCGCGTCTGTCGCGAAGGCCCTGTGTTTCCCATCCGAGAGGTGGTTGGGGAGGTGGAATTTGGCTAATTTAACTGCCCGGGTTGGCGACATGATTCTGCGCAACCCCGTCATGCCGGCGTCAGGCTGTTTCGCGATTGAATACCAGGAGGCACTGGACCTCAATCGTCTTGGTGCGCTCGTTGTGAAGAGCGTGTCCCCAACGTCGCGCGCGGGTAACCCCACGCCGCGCGTGGCAGATTGCTACAGCGGGATGCTCAATTCGATTGGCATCCCAAGCAAGGGGCTCGAGTATTACCGCCAGAATGTGCTGCCGCCGTATCTGAAGTTCAATACGCCGGTTGTCGTTTCCATTTCAGCCGATACCGCTGACGAGTTTGCCGAAGCCTGCGAGGAAATGTCGTTGCCAGAAGTCGCAGCTATCGAGGCGAACATATCATGCCCGAATCTTGAAGCAGACGGCATGGCGTTCGCCATGCTGCCTGACACGACCTACAAGGCCGTGTCGGCAATTCGCCGGCGCACCAATCACCCGATTTGGGTCAAGCTCACGCCTAACGCGAGCAACATCGCGGCGGTCGCGCGGGCTGCCGAAGACGCTGGCGCTGACGCCATAGTGATGGGCAACACGGTACTTGGCATGGCCATTGACGTTACAACCCGCAAGCCGAAGCTCGGCAATGTGATGGGCGGCCTGTCCGGCCCCGCCATCAAACCTATCGCGGTACGGCTCGTTCACCAGTGCTACAGGGCTGTGCGGATTCCCATTATCGGCTGCGGCGGCATCCAGAACGCCGAAGACGCCATTGAGTTCATGCTTGCTGGCGCCAGTGCCGTGCAGGTTGGTACTGCATCGTTCCGTGATCCGGGTGTCATGCAGAAGATCATCGACGGTCTTGAAGCGTACTGCACGGAAATGGGCATCGAGAGCATTCGGGACCTGACCGGCCAGGTGAAGCTGGACCGACAGTTGAGCGACCGCTGGCTGCGCTTTGCGCAACAGTCGGGGTGAAACCTCGACGCATGAAGGTGGTTCATCCTTGACCGCCTTCCGGAAAGTGCCGGCTAGCACCGGCTCATCGTGCAAATGGACAGGCATCATGGAAATTCTTGACCTTACCGGGCTCGCGCAGAAGCTCTTCGATGACATTCGCGAACTTTCATCCGATGGTGTAGGTGTCACGCGTGACAGCTATGGCAAGGGCGAGTCGGCAGCAGCCGATTATCTGCGGCACTTTGCCGGGAAGGAGGAGTTGCACGTCGAGGCCGACCGCGCTGCCAACCTCATTTTCAGTCTGCCCGATAGCGACGCGCAGCGCCCGGCCGTCTGGGTCGGCTCGCATATGGATTCGGTGCCTCAAGGCGGCAACTTTGATGGCCTCGCGGGTATCATCGCGGGATTACTCTGTCTTGTTGCGCAGAAACAGAGTGGCCAACTATCAGATACGCCGCTGCGTGTTATTGCCTTTCGCGGAGAGGAAAGCGCCTGGTTCGGCAAGGCTTATATGGGCTCAGGCTCCCTCTTTGGCAAGCTCTCGGCTGAGGACCTCGAACTCAAACACCGGACGTCCGGCAAGTCGCTCGCCAGCTACATGGAACAGGTTGGCGCGGACACCGCCGCCATTGCGTCTCAGGAACCTCTATTCGATAAATCCAGGGCCGTAGCCTATCTCGAACTGCATATCGAGCAGGGGCCCATCATGGTCGCCCGCAAGATTCCGCTGGGCGTGGTTCCGGGCATTCGTGGCAACGTCCGACACAACCGGATTACCTGTCTTGGGGAAGCCGGTCACTCGGGAGCGGTTCCGCGCTGGTTGCGCCACGATGCGATGTTTGCCGTCGCGGACCTGATCACCCGGCTGGACGAGCACTGGCGCGTGCTGCTCGAGCGCGGCATTGACCTCGTCGTGACGACGGGCGTCGTGGGTACCGACCCGTCCGAGCACTCCATCTCGCGTATTCCAGGCACGGTTCACTTCAGCTTCGAAGCGCGCAGCAAGAGCCACGACACGCTCGAAGGGTTCTACCAGTTGATGCGTGCCGAATGCGCGTCGATTGCCCGCGAACGTGGGGTGAAGTTTGAATTTGACCGGCGGCTCGAGTCTTCGCCCGCTACGATGGACGAGAAGATATGCGCCGAGCTCGCCGAGTCCTGCAAACGTATGGCGACACCCTATGAAACCGTCCCGAGCGGCGCGGGACACGACGCGTCGCTGTTCGCAAACGCTGGTATCCCCAGCGGCATGTTGTTCATCCGTAACGAGAACGGCTCCCACAATCCGCTCGAAGCAATGGACATCGACGATTTCATGCTCGGCGTGCGTGTGCTAGCCGACACCATTCAACACCTCTAACGAGTCCGTTTCGGTTAAGGAGCAAGTATGGTTCAGTCAATCAGCATCCGCCGCCCGGACGACATGCATCTGCATCTGCGCGACGACGCAATGCTTCGCGCGGTGCTGCCATATTCGGTGCGCCAGTTCGGCCGTGCCATCGTGATGCCCAACCTCAAACCGCCTGTTACGACCGTATCAGCTGGGCGGGCATATCGCGAGCGCATTCTCGAAGCATTGCCCACAGGCTCTGCATTTGAACCGCTGATGACATGCTACCTGTGCGACAGCACAGACCCGGCTGAAATTAGGGCGGGATTCGAGGAGCGAGTGTTCACGGCGGTGAAACTGTATCCCGCCGGCGCGACCACTCATTCTGAGTATGGCGTGACCGGGGTCGACAAAGTCGCAAAGATCCTCGATGTCATGCAGGAACTAGGGATGCCCCTTCTCATTCACGGTGAGAGCACTGACCCGGATGTCGACGTTTTCGACAAGGAAGCAGTTTTCCTTGACAATACACTCAAGCCTTTGCTCGAGACGTTTCCCGCGCTCAAGGTCGTGCTCGAGCACATCACCACCGAACAGGCCGCGGACTTTGTGTATACGGACACCAGTGGCCGGCTCGCCGCGACCATCACGCCGCAGCATCTGCTTTTCAACCGGAATGCGATGTTCACGGGAGGATTGCGTCCGCATTATTACTGTCTGCCGGTCCTTAAGCGCGAGCAACATCGACTTGCGCTTCGGCGCGTCGCGACCTCCGGCTCACGATCGTTCTTCCTCGGCACTGATTCAGCGCCGCACGAGCGCGGTGCGAAAGAAGCAGCGTGTGGTTGCGCAGGTATCTTCAGCGCACCGACAGCCCTCGAGGCGTACTTGACGGTGTTTGACGAGGAGCACGCACTTGATCGCTTTGAAGCCTTCGCGAGCGAGAACGGTCGACTTTTTTATGGCCTGCCGCCGAACAAAGGCACCGTCACACTGACGCGTGAGCGCAACGATGCGCCACGAAGCGTCGCGCTGGGTGACGGCAAAACGATTGAAACGTTCATGGCAGACGGCGAATTGCCCTGGCGCCTCGTCGACCACTCGAACACTTGAACTGTGATTAAAGGACCCGTTGGAGAGCGCTATGAGCAATCAGGAATTCCGTGTTGAGTATGACCTTCTTGGCGAGAGACAGGTGCCGCAGGAGGTCTACTACGGCATACATACCTTACGGGCAAAGGAAAATTTCGAGATTTCGGGTACGACCGTCTCGTCCTACCCCAATCTGGTTATTGCACTTGCTGCGGTGAAGCAGGCCGCAGCCGTTGCCAATGCCGAACTTGGTCTGTTGCAGCCGATGCTGCGCGATGCGATTGTCGCCGCGTGTATCGAAGTGCGGGAAGGCCGCCTGCATGAGCAGTTCGTCGTGGATGTCATCCAGGGCGGCGCTGGCACCTCCACCAATATGAACGCCAACGAGGTTATCTGCAATCGGGCGCTCGAACTGATGGGCCACAAGCGTGGCGAGTACACCTATCTTCACCCGAACGAGCACGTCAATCTCGCACAAAGCACGAACGACGTTTATCCGACAGCACTGCGCATCGCGACTTTCTTTGCCATCGAGCATCTGCACGAAGCAATGGCGCGACTGCATGCGGCGTTCGATGAAAAGGCACGGGAGTTTGCTGGTCTATTGAAGCTGGGGCGTACGCAACTTCAGGACGCCGTCCCGATGACCCTCGGGCAAGAGTTTTCGACCTATGCAGTCATGCTCGAAGAGGATATGGCGCGCCTGCGTGAAGCTTCGGCATTGATTTGTGAAATTAACCTCGGGGCCACTGCCATTGGCACGGGTATCACCGCTCATCCGGAATACGCGCAAAGGGCGCTCGAAGCGCTGAAGCGGATTACGGGTATCGAACTGAGCACGGCGCCGAACCTGATCGAAGCTACGCAGGATTGTGGCGCGTTCGTTCAGATTTCCGGTGTCCTGAAGCGTATCGCCGTGAAACTCTCGAAGACCTGCAACGACCTGCGATTACTTTCGAGCGGGCCGCGTGCCGGTTTTGGGGAAATCAATTTGCCACCCATGCAGGCGGGTTCGTCCATCATGCCCGGCAAGGTCAATCCGGTTATCCCGGAGGTCGTCAACCAGGTGGCGTTCGAGGTCTTTGGAAACGACATCACCGTGACCTTTGCCGCCGAGGGTGGCCAGCTCCAGCTCAATGCCTTCGAGCCCATCATTGCGAGCGCGCTGTTCCGCAGCTTCAGGCATCTGACCGCGGCGTGTATCACGCTCGCTGAAAAATGCGTGAAGGGCATTACAGCGAACGCGGAGCATCTACGCGAGACGATGTACCGGTCTCTCGCAGTCGCCACGGCGTTGAACCCATACATCGGCTACAAGAACGCGACGGCCGTTGCGGGGGAAGCCCATGCGCAAGGTACGACTATCAGGGAAGTAGTGCTTCGTCGTCAACTGATGACCGAAGCTCAACTCGACGAGGCGCTGCGTCCGGAGGCTCTCATTCAGCCGCGCATTTATGGAAGCATGGCCAGTCTGATTGCCGTCGCGGGAACCGGTGAAGAGCAGGACGACGTTGCGCCGTAAGGCCATCGCGTACGCCATAACAAGTATCGGAGTTTGTATGTCGATTTCACGCACAGAGCTCGCGCTCACCACGACCGTCGCGAAGGCGCTCATTGAAGCAGGGTGTGTTCAGTTTCGCGTCGACGAGCCATTTCGCCTGCCGTCAGGGTGGACCAGTCCGGTCTATATGGATTGCCGGCGCCTAATCTCGTTTCCAAAGCTCCGGCACGACCTGGTGAGCGAAAGCTTGCAACTTCTGCGTGACCGCAATTGTTTGGAATGTATCGATGCCATTGTCGGCGCGGAGTCCAGTGGTATAGCACTGGCCGCTTGGATTGCAGACACCCTGCAGTTGCCGCTGCAGTACGTGCGAAAGAAGGCCAAAGGTCTTGGCCCGTCGACGCAAATCGAGGGGGTGGTCGAAACCGGCGACCGCGTACTGCTGGTTGACGACCTGATGGCTGCGGGAGAGTCGAAGCGTGAGTTCTGCCGCGCGCTCAACGAAGTCGGTGCAAAGATGAAAGACATTTTCGTTATTTTCGACTACAGCGTGTTCCCGACGGCAGAAGTGCTGGCGCGCTGGGGCGTGACCGTCCATTCGTTGGCTACCTGGCAAGATGTTCTGGTCGCTGCAAGATGTGACGGCCTTGTCGACAGCCGCTCGCTGAACGAACTTGAAGCGTATCTCAAGGATCCTGTCGCCTGGTCTCACGCTCATGGCGGAATCGTCTGGACTCGACGTTAAGCCTGCCGGGTAAAACACGCGCGCAAGGAACTTTCAACCCGCATCGCTTTGTGGGGCAATGCGCTGTGCTGACCGACACCACGGAGCGCTATGCCACGCCCGGACACAGCGTTTTCAACCTGAAATCACCAGAATACCCATGGACGACCAACTCAAGCAAAGCGCTCTCGCATACCACCAGTTTCCGAAACCCGGCAAGATTTCGGTTACGCCCACCAAACCGCTCTCGAACCAGCTCGATCTGTCTCTCGCCTACTCGCCGGGCGTCGCCGCGGCCTGCATGGCGATCTACGAAGAACCGCTCGACGCGCAGAAGCACACCTCGCGCGGCAACCTCGTCGGCGTGATCACGAACGGTACGGCCGTGCTCGGTCTCGGCAACATCGGGCCGCTCGCCGCGAAGCCGGTGATGGAAGGCAACGGTTGCCTCTTCAAGAAATTTGCGGGCATCGACGTGTTCGATATCGAACTCGCCGAGACCGATCCGGACAAGCTCGTCGATGCCATCGCGATGCTCGAACCCACGCTCGGCGGCATCAACCTGGAAGACATCAAGGCGCCGGAATGCTTCTACATCGAAAAGAAGCTGCGTGAGCGCATGAAGATCCCCGTCTTCCACGACAATCAGCACGGCACCGCGATCATCGTGCCGGCGGCGACCCTGAACGGCCTGAAAGTGGTCGGCAAGAAACTCGACGAAGTGAAGCTGGTGTGTTCGGGCGCGGGCGCGGCTGCCATCGCGTGTATGGATCTGCTGGTGAACTTGGGTCTGTCGAAGCAGAACATTCTCGTCACCGACTCGAAGGGCGTGATCTACGAAGGCCGCGGTAATCTGGATCCGTCGAAGGAACGTTACGCGGCGAACACCGGAGCTCGCACCCTGGCTGACGCGATCCGTGGCGCCGACGTGTTCCTCGGCTGCTCGAGCGCCGACGTACTGAAGCCGGAAATGGTCGCCCAAATGGGCACGCAACCGCTGATTCTGGCGCTGGCCAACCCGGAACCGGAAATCCGCCCGGAAGAAGCGAAGAAAGTGCGTCCGGACTGCATCATCGCAACGGGCCGCTCGGACTATCCGAACCAGGTCAACAACGTGCCGTGCTTCCCGTTCATCTTCCGTGGCGCGCTGGATGTCGGCGCGACCAGGATCACGGAAGAAGTGAAGCTCGCGTGCGTGCGCGCGATTGCGGAACTGGCCGAAGAAACCGATCAGGGCGACGAAGCCGCGAAGGCCTACGAAGGCCACTCGCTCGAATTCGGTCCGAAATACCTGATTCCGAAGCCGTTCGATCCGCGCCTGATCATCAAGATCGCGCCGGCCGTCGCGCAAGCTGCGATGGACTCGGGCGTCGCGACCCGTCCGATGAAGGACATGGACGCGTACCGCGAAGAACTCGGCACCACCGTGTACCGCACAGGCATGGCGATGCGTCCGGTGTTCGCCGCGGCGAAGTCGGAGCCGGCCCACATCGTGTTCGCCGAAGGTGAAGACGAGCGCGTGCTGCGCGCCGCGCAATTCGTGCTGCTGGAAAAGATCGCCAAGCCGATCCTGGTCGGCCGTCCGTCGGTGATCGAAATGCGTCTGAAGAAGATGGGCTCGAAGCTCAAGTGCGGGGAAGACTTCGAAATCGTCGATCCGGAAGACGATCCGCGCTATCAGCAATGCTGGCAGGCGTACCACGAACTCGGCGCGCGCAAAGGCGTGACGCCGGACGTCGCGAAGGCCGCGATGCGCAAGTTCAACACGCTGATCGGCGCGATCCTCGTGCATCTCGGCGAAGCCGACGGCATGATCTGCGGGATGATCGGCCAGTACCACACGCATCTGAAGTTCATCGAGCAGGTGCTCGACAAGGCGGATAACGTGCAGAACTTTGCCGCGATGAATCTGCTGATGCTGCCGGGCCGTAACCTGTTCATTTGCGACACGTACGTGAACGAAACGCCGACCGCCAAACAGCTCGCCGACATGACGATACTTGGTTACTGAAGCGATCATATGCGCCATTGTAGAAGTTCCGGCTGGCCAGCCTTTTCACAGGCCGCGATGTTTGCTTGCTCGTCGTCACCGGGTCCATTGGGTGGAAATGACGGAAAACTGAAGAAGCTTGGAATGAAAACCACGAGGCGGTATGAGCTTCGTGCTATGCGCTCTAGCTGCTGCGAGGAGTCGATCCGATGCTGAAGACAGCCGCTGTTGTCCCGGGGGAGCAGCATTTTATCCTCTCGAGCTTGCCGCCCGGCCGGTCGCAGAAACGGCTTGCCCTTGCCGTCCTGCTCGTCCTGCTGGTCGCCTTTTTCATCGCGGCTGGGCCGCTCGCTACCATCCATCTGGGGCGGATTGACGCGTTCATGCCCGCTTACGCCACGGCGTTGTTCGTGAGTGATTTGCTCACCGCGGTTCTGCTGTTCACCCAGTTTTCCATCCTGCGCTCACGTGGCCTCCTCGTGATCGCGAGTGGATATCTTTTCACGTCGCTTATGCTCATCCCATGGACCCTCACGTTTCCTGGGGTGTTTGCGCCAATGGGACTGCTTGGCGCGGGGCTGCAGAGCACGGTCTGGCTCTACACGCTGTGGCACGTCGGCTTTACCGTGTTCGTCATAGTCTATGCCTTGGTGAAAGATGTCGATCCGACCGGGCGGTTGGGGCGCGGCTCCGCGGGTGCGGACATCCTGTCGAGCCTTTTCGCGACCGCGGCCGTCGTGGGTGCCGCGGCATTTATCACCACTGCGGGAAATGCGCTACTGCCCCCCCTCTTGCTCGATACGGTTCGGTTTTCCATCCTCTGGTCTTATGCTGCTGTCGCCATCGCGCTGTTGGATGTTATTGCCCTCATTGTGCTCTGGGCCCGGAATCGCTCAGTGCTCGATCTCTGGCTGATGGTG
>Ga0105854_1001116_pt1 | contig 11141 bp, 2 predicted proteins | sample OrgsoiDNA_201058_FD_89679 | JGI IMG/M metagenome (GOLD analysis project Ga0105854, IMG submission 89679) | Permafrost soil microbial communities from the Arctic, to analyse light accelerated degradation of dissolved organic matter (DOM) -... | ecosystem: Environmental > Terrestrial > Soil >... | reverse complement strand
CAGTGGAAAGCCAGGGCAGCTTGATGATGGCGTGCTGCCATGGAAAGCTCTGCTTCAGGATATCGACGGTCTTGCGCGTCACCGTCAGGGTGGTCTTGCCCTCGTCCGTCGCCAGCCGGCCTTCGCGCATCAAAAAGGTTTCGCGCAAGCCTGCCACCGAGGTGTGGTTCAGTTTGTCCCAGCGCTGGGTCACCATGTGCAGCAGGTCGTGGCCGAGGCGGATCGCGTTCTCATCGGGCGCGTCGACCAATACCGGCGACTCCGCAAACGGCATGCCGCACAACAGCTTGTTGAGCGCCAGCTCGTATTCTGGCACGTCGTGGCTGCCGCTGGCGAGGAAATGCAACAGGTACACGGCGCGGCTGCGGGCGACGTTGTCGATGAAATCGCCATCCTTGAGCAAGCCGAGCATGTTGAAATACGGGCTCAGAAAAGGATGCAGCAAGACCAGGCCGGCGTTGCCGACCGGCAGATCATCGCCAGCCTGGGGCCGCTGGCGGTCGATCGCGGCGGCGCGCGGCAGCGGCGCGCGTGCCGGCAGCGTGGCCGCCACCAGTTCCTGCGCGGCAACAGCGACGCTGCGCAGGATGCGTTCGCCGTGGACCTCGCCCTGCTGCCGCAGCGCCGCCGTCACGCCATTGAGCAGGCGCACCGGCTGCAAGCCAAGCCGGCTGTGCAGTCGCTGCGCCAGCGCCACCAGGAAGCGCGCCAGCGACCAGCGTTGCGCGCGCTGGCGGTGCCACTGATCGAACAGCGTCTCCCAGACTATGCTGTCGGCGCGCCGGCGCTGTGCGGTCGGCAAGGTGTACGCCAGCGCCGTCAGCAGCGCCCGGATTTCATCGCACTGCGGCGCTGGCAATAGCAGCGGCAACAGCCGTCGCAACGCCGCTGGCGGCAGGCTGCCCAGGCGGGCTCGCTCTAACGGTGCGGCCGCCGCATCACTCAACAGGCGACGCCAGCGGCGCCGTAATGCCGTCGATGCCGGCGCCACTATCAGCGCCTGACCGGCGCCGTGCAGCGCCGTCAGCTCCGTGGCGGTCAGTCCGATGCTATAGCGTAGCCAGCGCGTCAGCGCGCGCTCGGCCGGCGCCGGCGCTATCATGCTGGGCTCAGCCGGCACACTGGCGGGAATCGGCGCCGGGACGCTGGCGCCGCCATGACCGTGCAACAGTTCCAACAGCACCGCATAGCGCGGTTGTGCCGGCGCCGCCTGCGCCGCCATCGCATGCAGGGCTGCGCGATAATGCGGCAACGCCATGCCCAGCTGGACGGCGCTGCGGCGCGCTGCTTCGTCCATGAAGCTGGTCGCAGACAATGGCGTACCGGTGCCGCGCAGCACAATACCGAGCGCGACCTGCAGATGCACCGTCGCGCTGCGCCGGCGTTGATGCAGCGACCAGACCGGAGCGCCGGCCAGCATGGCGCCGGCCTTGAGCCAGCTGATGATGAAGCCACCCAGGTCCGGCGACAGCTGCAACAACAGGGTTTCCAGCAGCGCCGCCGGCAAGTGACGCTGCAGGCGGCGGACCGCACCGTCGGCATCGCCGAGCTGCATGAATGCCGTGCGCAGCTCGGCGCCGGCGCCGGCATGGGCCAGTTGGCGCCGCAGCAGCATGGCCGGCGTGCTGTGATCGTCCGCCCACCAAGGCCAGTGGCCGGTGCCTAGCCAGTGCAGCAGTTGCACACGCTCGGCAGCCGGTCCGGCCGGTGCGGTCCGCGCCACCGCGTCCAGCCAGAGCGGGCGCGCCAGATTCATCGCGCGCGGCGCTGGTGGATGCCATGAAGGCACGGCATGGCCGCTCACGGTGCGCCACTTGAATAAAGCCGCCGCCGAGATGCTGGGGGCATCCAGCCAACCACGATGTGGCGCAGTAGTTGGCCGCGGCAGGCGCGTTAGCGCCGCCTGCGCCGCAGCGAACGATGGCAAGCGGTCGAGGCCGACCGTCCAAGCCCCCTCGGGATCAACCGGTCGGCCATGGCGCCAGGCCTCGAGCCAGGCCAGCAAGGCCGCAGCGGCGCCGTCAGGGATCGCCGCGAACCTGGCGGCGGCAACGCCCGGATCGGCACCGACATCGATCGCTATGGCGGCGGCATCGATCGAAGGGGTGACGACATTAATCGATGTAGTGGCGACCTTGATCGCCGGGGTGGCGACATCGATCGTGGTGCCGCCGACATCGATCGCAGTGGCGGCGCCGTCGATCGCTGCCGCAGCGATGCTGGCCGGCGTGGTGGCGGCATCAACGACACGGTCGGCCTCGTCAGTAGCGGCCGCCTCCAGCGCGGCCATGACCTCGTCGTAGTCGCGCGGCAGTTGCAGCGCCAGCGCCTCGGCTAGCGCTGCGTGCAGCGCAGCGCCATCGTACCGGCCATCGAGCAGCGTAGCGAGCAAGGCTTGTTCGGCGATGTGGCCTGCCATGCTGACGTCGGTGTCCAGCCGCACGGCGAGGGCGACAAGCCGCTGTTGCAGCGCCGTCAGGTCCGCAGCGGCGACACCCGCCAAGCGCCGCATGACCGACCGGCGCCATGCGTCCGGCATGCGCATCAACCTTGCCGCAGCAGGCGCGCCTACCTCCCTCAGCCCCTGCAGCATCAGCCCTGCTGGCAGCGCCAACAGCCATTCCGGCGGCAGCGTTTCGCTCGGCCCGTTGTCGACGCCATGCAGCAACCAGCGACGCAAGCGCTGTGCCGACGCCACCTCGCTGGTCGCATCGATCAGTGAGCTGGTGTCGGTCAGGGCAACTGGCGCCGCGCGCTGCGCCGTTTGCGGCAAGCGCAGGCGCGGCAGCATGGCCGCCAGTTGGCCGTCGCCCTGCACTCCGAGCGCAACTGTCTGCAGCACAGCCGCATAGGGATGCCCGCGGGCCTCGGCGAGTGCCTGCAAGCTGCCTTGCACTAACGCCGATGTCGCGTGCTGTGGCGGCTGCGCCAACCATTGCGCCAGCATGGCCTCCTGCAGCTGGAGTTCCAGCAGCGGGCCGTTTTGCGCGCTGTAGGCCAGGGCCTTGCGCAAGCCGCCATACACCGCCGCCACGGTCGCTGGCGCCGCCAGCCAGCGCCACAACCGTTGCCGCGCCGACGGCCGCAAGCTGCGCAGCAAACGGCGGCGTGCGTGTTCATCGCGTAATTCGCGGCGCAACCAGGCCGACAGGGCCAGAGGCGCGCGCCGGGCCAGGTCGTGCAGCAGCGGCGCCCAGTCGCGCGAGGCCAGGTGACGACCGCCGGCGCCGTGCAGCATGACGCCCAGCGCAGCCAGCAGTTCGGCAGCCTCATCGGCGCCGCCGCCCGCCAGCCGGCCTGACGTCGCCGCTGCTGCCACGCCAGCGAGGCCGCCAGCAGGCCGGCTGGCGAAGGCCGGCGCCGCCAGCGCGGCCGCTCCCGAAGGCGGCGATCCAGCCGCCCCTGCCTGAGACTGAGCCTGAGACTGAGACTGAGCTTGAGCCGAAGCCTGAGACTGAGACTGAGACTGAGACTGAGACTGAGACTGAGACTGAGACTGAGCTTGAGCCGAAGCCTGAGACTGAGACTGAGACTGAGACTGAGACTGAGACGGCGCGGCGCCGCGCGGCAAACCAAGGCGCCACAAGTGTTCACCAAGCGCCTTGCCCAGGCGATCCGCGAATTCGGTTTCGAAACGCGCCTGCGTCAGCTCCCCCAAGTCGAGCTCGATCCTGCCGATGCGTTGCAATCGATCGCCCGGTGCGGCGGCGTCCAGCACAGGCGCCAGCGCCGCCTCCAGTTCACGCGCGCAGAAAGACTGTAGGTGCCGCTGCAAGGCGCGGCCGCGCTCCAGTCCCGCTCCGGTGCCGCCGGCCAGTGCCAGGTCGAGCCGCAACGTGTCGATGCGGTGGGCTGGCGCCGCCGCGCGCTTCATGCCGGCTCGGGGCGCGTCAGGCCGCGCAAAAAATTGCCCAGCGCCAGTGAATGGCGATCGAGCTCGCCGACGGGGGCGCCTTCGCCCAGCCGCAGCGCCTGGTGCTTGGCTCTGCTCCAGCAGGCATACAACTCTTCGAACTCGCGCATCTGCTCGAATCGCAGCCAATGGCTGCTGCAGCCCAGGTGAGCCGGGCCGTGCTGTGCCAGCAGCGACTGCGCCAGCTGGCGAAACTGCGGATTGCCAAAGCGCACCGGCCAGGCCGGAAACAGCACACTGATGCCCTGCCGGTAGAAATCGGCGTCGGCGTGCTTGGCGTCCAGTGCAGGCGCCAGGGGACGCAGCAGGATGTGCTCGATCACGTACAGGCCCTCGTCCTGATACATTTGCTGCCAGGCCGCGCCGTCGCGGGCCAGCCAGGCGATAAGGCGGTCGCGCGCCTGCTCAATGTCATGCTGCTCCGGCTGCGCCATCAGGCGCAGGTGACGCACGTCCGGGCGCATGAAATACAGGCACCAGTGCCGGTCAGAACGCCGCTGGCGGATGCGGTAACGCGCCAGGTCCAGTCCATACTCAAACAGCATCGGCAGCAAGTCCGGCTGGTGGTAGCGCAGTTCGAAGGCCGGGCCAGCGGCATGCTCGCCGAGGTCTGCATCGAGCCAGGGGCGGCGCCACGCCAGCCGCGGCCGGGAACTGGGATAGCGGGCAAAATCGTGGCGGCCGCCGATGCCCAGCAAACTGTAGAGACGATGCTCCAGGCCCGAGCCAAATGGCATCTCGTGGACCAGCTTGCGGCCATAGTCGGCACCGCAGCCGCGGCGCCCGCCAGCGTGCGGATACGCCGCCAAAAAGCTGCTTTTCCAGCTGGCCAGATCGTCCAGGAAGGCGGCGCCGTTGGCCGGACGCGGGTCACTGTCCTGCAACTGCTGGTCGTCAAAGCCCTCGTCGAAACGGGCCAGCATATGATCGAGGAAGGCATGGCGGCGCTGGGCGTGGTCATCGAAGCGGGCGACGATATCTTCAAGCCGGCGCTGGTAGTTCTGCTGCGCGCCGTCCAGCGACGCCGGCAACGGCGCCGGCGCTGAGGCTGACGCTGACGCTGATGGCGCCTCGGGTAACAGCGCGACGTGGCGCAGATAGGCTTCCGGATCGGCGCCGACCTGTTGCAACAGCGCGGCGACGTCCAGGCAATGCTGCCAGGCCGCGTCGCGGTCGGCGCCATACAGATGGCCCCTGGCGACAGGGCGGCGGCCCTGATACAGATCGTAGCGCCAGCCCTGGCCGCGCCGGCGCAGGCGGTAATTGCCCGGGTCGGCGCCGAGGCGCAGCAACTGTTCTGCCAGCGCGTCGCGCTCGGCCAGCGTGACGTCCCAGAAAGCGCTGAGCACCACCTGGCCGTGCAGGAACAGCTCCAGTCCGGCGGCAGGCTGGTGCCGCAAGCGCACATAACGCCCCAGCCTGCCGTGCCGGTGGGCCTCGCGCAACTGCCCGGCAAGCGTGACGGCGGCGGCCGACGCCTGCTCCCATTCGGCATAGCGGCGGCAGCCCCAGGCCAGCGTCGCACCATCGGCTCCCAGCAGCTCAAGCGTGAAACCGGCTTCGTCGCCATGTGCGGTGGCGTAGTTTTCGGCATCCATGCCACGCTTGCGGATCAGTTCAAGCAAGCGCCGCGCGGCGTTGCGGTCGGCGAATCGAACGCTGTACCAGCCCGGCTCTCGGCGGTCCAGTGACGGCGCGTATATCTGGACCTGGTAGCGCTGGCCGGCGCGCGCCGGCGCCGGTACCGGTGGCGATGGCGGCAGCGCCACCTTCGCCAGCACATAGCGCGCCTGCGCCGCCTCGCCATCGCCGGGCTGCGCACCGACCAGTGGCTGGCAAAAATAACTGCGCTGCGCTGCGCCTCTTACCGCGAACAACTGGCGTGCCGCCGCCAATTGGGAGTAGCCGTTGGCCAGCATCTGTTCGAACAGCAGCAAATAAGCGCACAACTGGCGCGCATGGGCTTGGCGCTGCGAGGCGGCAGGATGATGGTTGCGGTCGGCGTCCGCCAGCGTACCGGGTTCGCCTTCGCGCAGCGTATCGGAAGCCTGCCAGTGCAAATTGGCCGGCACGCCGTAACGACTCAGGCCATAGGTCACCGGAAACTGGTGCTGGATAGAAAAGTAGTTGCCGATGTCGAGCTGGCGGCCATACCGTTTGCGCCGATAGCCCAGCGTGGTGGCGGAATGCTGGCCGGCCGTTTCCGTCTGGTGCAACTGCGACGCCAGGCGCAGCATGAAACGATCGACGCGCTGCCGGTCCGGCGTCAGCCTGGCACCGCTGACATCGCGTATCTCAAACGGCCAATCTGCCGGCCGGGCAGCGCTGGCGAACCGGGGCAAGGCATCCTGCAGCAATGGCAGGTGGTCGGCATCGATATCGCCAAAGCGCAGTCCGGCCAGGCTGTCGACGCCGGCGCTGCCCTGCACGATGCGGGCAATCTGGCGCAGCTCGATCGCGGTCGGCGGCGTCGCGGCGCCGAGCTGGTCGATTACGCCATCATGCAGCAGCGGCCCTTCATAAATTGCGTCCCAGTCCGTGCCTTGGTCGCGCTTGACGTCGCGCGATACCAGCGCCGGTCCGGGCACCAGATGCAGGTTGAGGTCGAACAGTATCGCCGCCATGGCTTCGTCCACATCGCCGCCCTGCTTGAGCACCACGGTGCCGGCCAGCGCAATCGTCTGCGGCAGCAGCACCGTCAGCGCAAGCAGGTCCTCGCCCAGGCTGCGGTGGCTGCGCAGCAGCCTGCGGGCCTCGGCCCGCACGTGCTGCACGTCAGCCCAGCTGAAGACCTCGATCACGCCACGGTACAGGCCGGGCCAGTCTTGCCCGACCGGTAACAGCCAGAAGTTTTTCAGCCCGATCACCCGGTCGTACAGCAGCCGCCGGTAGTCCTCCACGGTCAGCGCCGCCGTCGTCAGCACGCGCTCGCCGCCGAATAGCGACTGGCGCCCGACCTGGCCGTCTGCATCGGCCAGCAGGTCCTCGACCGGGTAATGGCCGCGCATGCCCAGCTCGGTCAGCGCGTAGCACAGCTGCTCCAGCATGGTCAGTCCCGGATCGTGCTCGTTATAGTCGCTCCACTGGTCGGACGCCATGCTTTGCGCATAGCCGATGCCTTCGGCCAGCAGCGCGGCGAAGTCCATGCTGGCCGGCAGCGGCGTGGGGATGGCGGCCAGCAGCGGCGTGCTGTCCTCCGGCAGCGGCAGCGTCAGGCGGCTGGGGGCAGGCGGTTTATGCATGCGGGTCCAGCGCCTGGATGGTGCAGAGAATCCGGGCGTCGGCGCCAGTGCTGTCGGCGCCAAAGCCCATGCGGGCGCGCAGCGCCAGATAGTGCCGGTCGCTGCCGTCAATCGGGAACCAGGCGAACTGCAGGCTGCGCCACGGCAACAGGCTGTCGCGCTCCATGCACTGCACCAGGCGCTTGCCGCGTGCATCCACGGCGGCAATGGCGTTGCCGCTGACCCGATAGCCGGGCCGGGGCTGCACGGTCACCACCGAACACAGCCACGTGCCCGGCTGCGCAGTCGTCACCGGCAGATGCGCCCAGCTGCCGTCGGCGGCGATCAGGCTGGCAGGCAGGGACAGCGGCGGGACCGGCGTCGATGCGTCGCCGTCCTGGCTGGGCAGCGGTGTGGCATCCGGTACCGGCAGCGAAGATGCCGGCGTAGCGCCCGGTATCGGCGGCACCGTCGGCGCGCCCGGCAAGGCTGTGCCCGGGCCGCCGCTACGCCACCATACCGCCATTTCGCGCAGCGCCGCCAGGTCCTGGTCGCTGATCGCCTCACGCGGCAGGAAGGAGTCGATCAGGTCGCCGAAATCATCCTGGTCGGGCAAGGTACCGTTGCGAAATTTGAGTTTGAGTTCAGCGGGTTTTTTAATCATGATCGGTTTTCATCCAACGTGGACAGCTGCGTCAGCGGCAAGCGCAGGGGACGGCGCAGCCGCTGGTGCCGCCGCGTCGCCGGTGGTTCGGACGCCGCCGGAGATCCGGCCGGCGCGACTTGGGCGGCACTGCTCATGACGTCCAGCCCGACCACCATCTGGCCGATGCCGTAGGTTTGCTCCTCAGTCGCAATAAAATGCTGGGGCGCCGGCGCCAGCACCGACCAAGGCGTGGCCGGGGTCAGCGTGGCGTCCTCGCCCAGCCAGCGCGACTTTTGCAGGCCGTCGAGCTGATAGCTATGCAGCAGCGTCAGCTCGCATACCTGATCAACGCCGTCCCAGCCGGCCAGCAGCTGCACCAGCTGGTGGACGCCGCGGCCATCGCCGCCGATCGGCAGTGCCGCACTGGCGGCGCCGCGCCACGGCGCGATCCAGGTGCAGATCGCCTGGTTCAGCTCGCGCCGAACCTGCAGCGGATCGGCCTGCGGCACCAGTGCCAGTCGCACGCATACCTTAAGCTGTTCGTACTGGGGACTGAACACCTGCAGGCAGCGCAGCGCCGCCGAAGCGTGGTCATGCAGCCAGTAGCGGATCGCCAGCAACTGCGCGAGCGGCACGCCAGGCGTATCGCCATGGCCAGCGGCAGCGTCAGGCCGCGGTACCAGCACCAGCGCGATGCTGCCCGGCGGCGTCGCCGGACTCAGGTAGCCGGGCGCCTGGCCGCCGGCCGCGCTCAGGCACTTGGCTTGGAATACCTCGGGATAGGTCCCCAGCACCAGTTGTTCGAAGTCGATGGCCGAGACGGCGCGCTGCTTGTGGCGCAAGCGCTGGCTGACGCGCTGCTGGAACGCGCTCGCCGCCTCGGCCGGCTCGCCGCGCTGCGTCGGCAGCGCCTGCAGCACCGCCTGGATCGCGCGCGGCTTGCTGACGAAGCCGGCGATGCTGTTGGCCGGCAGCGCCGGCGCCGCCAGGGTGGACGGCCCGGCCATCACCTGGGTCGCACTCGCGCCCTGGGTATCGACCAGAGTGATATGGCTGTGCGCGTCCGGCTGCTCGACCATTGCCGCGATCCAGCACAGGCCGGCCGGCATCAGGCTGTTGTCCTGGCGCAGGCCCGCCGCGCCGGTCTGCAGGCGCACGATGCCACTGCCGGTCAGGCCGTCGGTGCTGTCCGACAGCAGTGCGTTGGCGGCGAAGCGCTGCCAGGTATTTTCATGCAGGTAGTACCAGTCCACTACAGCCAGGCGCGCCTCCGGCGTGGACGCCGCCGGCCAGCCCTGGCGCGGCAGTTCCTGTTGGCGCGCGGTGCCGCGCATGCCGAACAGCAGCGCCAGCGGCTGGCCCGGCACCACATCGCGCAGGCCGATGTAGAGCTGGCCGCCGCGCTGCAAGCCGTCGACCAGCGTCGCGCCGCGCGGCGCCGAGGACCGGTAGCCGAAGGGTCCAAGCTGATAGTAACAGGCCTGCATGCCGTCGAACACGCCACTGGCGCGTTCGGCCGGCAGCTGTTCGCTGGCGACATAGCTGAGCGTGAGCTGCTCCAATTGCGGCGCCAGCGGTGCTTGCGGCATGAACGGTTGCGCCGGCGGCGACGGCGCTGCTACCGGCGCACCGTCCGTCATGGTCATAGTCGTGGTGGTGGTGACGGCGGCCGCATCCGCCCGCAATGCGGCGGCGGCGTCAAAGGTGGCCTTCAGTAGCAACTGCGGATATTGTTCGTGGCCGAAGGCGCCGGCCGGCGCCGTCAGGCGCAGGCGCAATGCCTCCCATGGCTGCTCGCCGCCTGCCAGCGCCAAGGGCTGCCACACACTCGGCTGCAACGGCGCGGCCGCGTCGTCGCGCGCGGTAAACAAGGGCCGCGCAGCGCCGGCGCTGCGCCAGCGGGCTTGGCGCAGGATCTCGAACTGGGCCTGGAACGAGCGGTTTTCGAGGGCGGGATCGGCATAGCCGGCATAGTGCAGCGCCAGGCCGTTCGGCGCCGTCGGCAGCTTGTGCCAGGCCAGTGTGACGGCGGCGCGGATGATCGCCTTGCCGCTCAATTCCGGGTCGCGCAGTTCCAGGCTGTCGCCCAGCGCGGGTGCGGCGCCAAAGGGAAAAAGCGGCTGCGCAGCGGACAGCGGCCGCTGCCCTGACAGCAGCTGGGCCGGCACCAGGTCGCGCACCAGCGCCCGCAGGCTCACGCCCTGCAGCTCCAGTTGCTGCAAATAGCTGTACGGGCACACCCGCGCTGCCGCGCGCAGCACCAGCTTCATACGCGGCCAGGGCGATGCGCCGCCGGCTTCGGCTGGCGCCGGCTTGCCTGCCACGACGGCAGGGAAGTCGGCCGGCAGCGCCACCAGCAGCTCGATCCAGGCCCCAGCCAGGCTGGCGCGCACACTGACGCGCGCGGCGCGCTGCCAGCCGACGGCGGTGGTCAGCCAGACGTCGCAGGTTTCGGCCATGAGCTGCGCCACCAGCGCGTCGTGCGAACGGCCCGGCACCGTTCCCATGACCTCGGTTACCGCCTCGTTATAGGCCTGGGTAACTTGCCCGAACGTGCACTGCGAGGCAGTGGCGCGGGCCGCGTACTGGAACCGCACGCGCAGCATGCGGCGCCCGCCCTTAAGCAGCAACGTCGGCGAAGTCAGCAGCACGCCGATCGCCCCCTCGGCCATCGGCGCGGTTGCGGGTTCGGCTGCGGACTCGGCAGCAGCCCAGCCGCCACCGAACGGCGCCCAGCCGAGTGCCGGATCGGCCAGCGGCGCGCCGGCGCCATCGGCGCTGTCGGCCTGTGGCGCCACCACGATCGCTGTGATGGCGGCATCGCCGCCTTGCCACAGCGGCGCGCCGGCCACGCTGCGCACCGCCTTCAGCGCCGCAATCGTGTCTTGATAGACGGTCTGCGGGCGATCGAGTGCAAACAGCAGCGGCTGGCCGCCCGCCGGGGTGCCGCCCCGGAGCTGGGTGGCAGCCGGCAATAGCGCCGCCGGTGCGCCCGGCAGTGCGCGAAAACTCAGCAGTGCGCGCCCCGGCGTGGCTTGGCGCTCGCGCAATTGCAACACCTGGCGGAAATAGAAATCCAGGTGGCGGCCGGTGAAGTCGTTGGCGTCGGCATGGGCATGCCGCAGCAGTTGCAGGAACGCCGCCATCAACGCGGTGTGCGGCGCATGGCCGAAGGTGTCTTCAAGCGCGGCATCGAAGTGCGCCTGCAGCGGCACCTGGACATCGTCGATCAGCGCCAGCAGCGCTTGAAACACGGCGTGCGGATCGGTCGCCGTCGGGTTGTCCGACTGCTGATGCGACGATGACGGGGTCCACAGCCGCCGCAGCCATTGTTGCTCGTCCGAATCGCCGGCGCCATGGT
>Ga0105854_1001112_pt1 | contig 11160 bp, 9 predicted proteins | sample OrgsoiDNA_201058_FD_89679 | JGI IMG/M metagenome (GOLD analysis project Ga0105854, IMG submission 89679) | Permafrost soil microbial communities from the Arctic, to analyse light accelerated degradation of dissolved organic matter (DOM) -... | ecosystem: Environmental > Terrestrial > Soil >... | reverse complement strand
CATTTCGCTGACAGCGGCCCTCACGATCGTGGGCGCCGGCAATGATGACTCCGCCGTCGAGGCAGCACTTCAGGAGGCTTATGAATCTGGAAAATTGCGCGGCAAACCATTAATGGCAGCACGGCGCGTCATCGAGCGCAGGAAAACACTCGGACGTGCGGCGGGGCGTGTCATGTCTCGAAAAGCCACCGATGTGACGACGTCGAGCCTGGTTCGCGCATATCAGAACGAGGTTGCGCGCCAGAAGGCGATGATAAGAAAGGCAGAGTTCGCACAACAGCGTCTGATTTTCGTCGTTGGTGCGCTGCGGCAACTGCTAGCCGACGAGAACTTCGTCAACCTGCTGCGCGCGGAAGATCTGGCGACGTTGCCGAAATATCTTGCCGACCGCGTCTGGGCCAGTGGGAGTCCAGTATGACGGGCGTCACGCTTGGCTTTATCCCGGAGCCCTTGTCAGTGCCGCTCAGCTCCATCCTTCCGTCCAGAAGGCTGCCGGCGACTGTTGCCGAGACTAGGAATTTCAGAAAGATCAAATCTTCCATTGAAGAAGTCGGACTCGTTGAGCCACTCTCTGTGACGCCGGCGGACAAAGCGTCGGGACACTATGTTCTTCTCGATGGCCATCTACGCCTTCTGGCGATGCAAAATCTTGCATTCACCGAGGCCGAGTGCCTGATCGCTACAGACGACGAAACTTATACATATAACAATCGCGTCAACAGGCTCTCGACCATTCAGCAACATGTCATGATCCGGCGCGTCGTTGACCGCGGCGTATCGCCGGAGCGCCTGGCAAAGGCTCTGGCAATCGATGTCGCAACGGTTCTCAGGAGACTTTCGCTCCTCGATGGTATCTGCAAAGAAGCGGCTGATCTCCTCGCGGACCGGCAGTTCTCGCTTGAGCTGTCGCGGATTCTGCGGAAAATGAAACCGATGCGGCAGGTTGAATGCGTCGAACTGATGATCGCGGCCAATACTGTAACTATCCGGTATGCCGAAGCGCTGCTAGTCGCAACGCCATCGACCTCCCTTGTGGAGGGTAAAAAGCCAAAGAGAATGAATGGCATCAGCTCGGAGCAGGCGGCAAAGATGGAGCGGGAGATGAGCAACCTGCAAGTGCAATACAAACTGGTCGAGCAAACGTATGGGCAGGACGTGCTGAATCTAGTGCTTGCAAAGGGCTACCTGGCGAAGCTTCTCGAGAACAAACCGGCGCAGCAATACTTGCGGAAACACCAGTCCGATCTGCTCACCGAGTTCGAGGCGATTGTTGCCACGATCTCGCTCGATCGACAACTCGTTGCTACCGTCTGACAGCTTGCGCTCGCAGGTCCGACAACCGCCATAGAATGAAGGAGGACGCTCGCCGAATAACACGCCGAATAACACAGAGGGAGCGCAAGCATTGAGTCGCGCGAGCAACTTAGATTTCGGCCATCGGTCCGCACAAGCAGACGTCCCCGGATGGCTAGTGCCAGTGCTTCGCCAACGTCCGTACGGGTCGACGACGCGACTGACGTAAGCCCTGCTGGACGAAGGTCGTCTGTCTGGGGCAGAGCCGACGTTCGAACGTCCCCGTGAAAGCATCGGCCAACGTCCGTAGATGGCCTCTGCCTGATACGGCCGACTACAAGATTCAGCAAAGTAGAGTGTCGGAAGCCGTCTCGATGAGGATCGTGGCCCCGCATGGATCGCTGTACTGGGCCACGGAGGTGGATACCTTGGGCGCTCATCCTTTCCAGCCCTGAACGGTCAGGGCGCTCGCTTTTCGCTGCACCTTGCGCACTTGGCAATGACGCCGGTCTTTACCGAGCCGAAAACCCATCCATCGCCCTACTTATTTACCGCGTCTTTAAATGCTTTGCCGGCGGTGAACTTGACGGTCTTTGACGCAGCGATCTGAAGCGGCTCGCCGGTCTTCGGATTGCGCCCCGCGCGAGCAGCACGCGCGCCCATACTGAACGACCCGAACCCGATTAATTGAACCGCATCGCCCTTAACGACCGCGTTTGTCACGGCGTCCAGGAATGCGTTGATTGCTTCTTCTGCTGCCGATTTCGCGATGCCTACTTCGCTTGCCACTGCGTCGATCAGATCCTGCTTGTTCATGTTTGTCCTTCTCCATTGATTAAACTAAACGCCGCTAGGCGTGCCGAGTCGGAGAATACCTTACGCAGCAAGCGCATCGGGCATAGCCGCGTCGCTTTCAGTAGGCGCTCCCACGTTCGCTTCGGCGTCGAGTTCACCGAAGGGACTACCCTGCGTCTTCCGAATAATATTTTGCCGCCTCGTCAAGCATGCGCTGCCGCTCGGCCCGCACATAGATCGACGTCGTCTGCAGTGACGAGTGACCCAGGATGCGTTGCGCCACATCGATCGGCATGCCGCGGGCCACCGTCTGCGTTCCAAAGGTATGCCGGAACGCGTGCGCCGAGGTGGCCAGGAGTTTGACGTGCGCATCGTGTGACAGAGCACCTTCGCGCAACAGAGCTTGCGCGATGCGTCGGATGGCTTCGCGCACGAGTCTCGCCAGTGCATCGGCCGCGTAGGGGGCATGAGGCTGGTGGACGGCCGCGCCCTTCCCTTCCGATGCGTCGCCATGCTTGGCCAGCGACGCATCGGTCCCGTTGATCACGACGGGTGCGATCAAAGGACCCTCGGCCCACGCTGCATCAAAGTCCAGTTCCCGATCCGCCCAATGCGAACGCAGCGCGGCGACGGTTGCCGCGCTCACCGGTACCGTGCGTTGCCTGCGGCGTTTGCCGATCACGCCCAGCGCCCACACCGAGCGCTGCTCGGTGGCTGAATTGGCTGACGAGTTGGTTGAGAAGTCGGTTGACGAGCCGGTCGCCGCCACGACAGCGACACTCAAGTTTTCACGACGGGCGTGGGCCGCTTCGTCACGTCGTACGCCCGAGTTTCCCATCAATAAAATGGCCGCACGCGCGATACGCCACTGGCGCGCTTCGTCCTCGGTTGGTGTCAAGCCGCCCAGGTCCTCGCCATCGCACCGGGCATCCAGTTCCGCGCGCACCCGGGTCCAGAGATCGGTGGATAACGCCCGCTCGACCTGCACCTCGACCTCGCGCGTGATCGTCGCCGGATCCGTCACCGCGCCCCATGGATTGCCGGCGAGATATCGGACGGTCGTGAGCCACGCAAACGCCGCGCGGATCGCGCGCACCGCGTACGCCTGACTGTCGGGCGACAAACCCTCGGGCGTAAAAGGCCGCCACCGGCCGCTGGCGCGAGCTCGCTTCGGGCCCACGAAACTCGCAATCGGCGCCTTCAAGAAATCCTTGTACGCTTCGCCGTCTTCCACCGTCATCGATGACAGCGCGACCCCGCGCACAATGACGAGCCACAGCACCAGGCGCTCGAGTTCACGCGTATAGGCGCGCAGCGTCGCGGGCCGGTCGCGATAGCGATTCAGATAGGCGTGGATGGCCGCGAGGTCGTGTTCGGCACGGATGAACGCAAAGCCCCGGCCGCGATTCATCCCGTGCTCACCCGAAAGCGCCGTCGGGATCGCGAGCCGCTCGAAAGGCGCGAGCAGCGGCGCCTCCACCGGGCCACCGATCACGATCACGTTGCCGAGCCCCACGGCCGGCACCAGCGGCGCAGTATCGACGTCGGCCTCGACCCGCTTGCCCAGGTCGGTCTCGTAGCGGCGCAGCCAGGCGACGATCACCCGCGCGCGATGTGCGCCGATGCGCGGAATCGAGCGCCACCAGCTGCCGCCGCGCGCATTGCACACGTCGATCAGCGCACCGAGCGAATCGATCCCCTCTCCCATCAGACGCCGGGCAATCAGCGGGCGAAACCACAGTCCCACGCCGTGATCGAGCGACGGAGTAGCCGCCGCCAGACGCGACGCCTGCTCGACCATGCGCAAGGTGACCGCCGTCAGCTTCGCGCTGCCGTGTTGCTTGATGGACGCCTTCAGATGCGTCGCGAGCACGGCCGAGCCGTGCCGCAACGCGAGTTGCACCAGGTCCTCGAGCATCGTGCCCAGAAACCGTGTCATCGCCTCGGCGCTCGCGGCGTGAGGTAAATGGCGGGGCTCATCCGGATCGTAGTAGCGACGCGCGATGACGCCCGGCTCGATGCGTTGCACGAACGCGCGCAGGGCTGCGAAATCGGTGCGCGTGTAGGTGCGCGGTGGTGGCAACGCGAGTTGCTGCGCTTGATTGGCGATGGCGCCCTCTGTTGGTCAATGCGCGCCCGAAAACGCGACTTAAAGCAGATGATTAGGTCGATATCGAGGTTCGATCCGAGATACCGCCGATTTTACCCATTAAACGCTTGTCTGCTAATAACAACTATCAGACATGTCTCATCGATAGTCTTGCGCTTTTGCAAAAGCAATCGTTGTGCTCCGCTAAGACCCGCGGTCGTTATACTTTGCGCAGCGTCGGGCTTCAACGTCAGCAAAAATCGAGCTTCGGCTGGCAAACTACGCGCCCCCACACAGCGGGTGCACCTCATAAACACGGCGACTGTTACGTTGCGACGTATCCTTAAAGGAAGGTTCGGTCGTGCGATACCGCGACCGCATTGCCGAAGTGCTCGGCGAGGCGCGCGGCCGGCGAGTCATCGTCAAATCGATTCACCGGGACGGCGTCGAGCGGCGCAGCGCTGTGAAGCGGCTTAATCTCTTACCTCTCGAGGATCAAATGTTGCAAGTAGCGCCGCCCCAACGCCGGGGATTGAATCACCGAGCAAGTACTTCGCGCCGCTGCCATGGGGCGGCGCAAAGCCCCGGTGATACGGCGAGCGCACTCACGAATTCAACTTGTCCTTGAACGCCTTTCCCAACGTGAATTGGCAGTGGTGGTAGCAGCAATTGCAGCGTTTCACGGGTCCTCGGATTGCGACCGGTCCGCGCCGCGCGTTGGCCCAAGCCGAAAGTGCCGAAACCGACTAGCTGAACGCCCTCGCCTTCAACGACTGCTTTCGATACAAGCGCGATGAACGCATCGACGGTCTCACCGGCAGCGCTCTTGCTTGTAGAAACGGCCGAGGCGATAGTGCCAACCGATTTTTGATTGTTCATATTCTCTGAGGTTGCTTGTTGTCCCGCCGGCGAAGGGTCATGGCAACACGGGACGATACCGGAGGCGTTTGTCCGACCCAAATTGCGCGGGCCGTGAGAGTGAGGGCGCCGACGGCTGTACCTGCCTGTCCGCAACAACCAATCCGGCGGGCGGTCGCAAGTGCACGTTGCCTTGACCGCCTTGCTGCGAGACTTCACCTGGCAGGCGGACAACTTCAATGAGGACGGCAAGGTCGTGGGCGCACCCCAGCGCTGCCGCACGCGAACTGGCATCCTCGTAGTCGGCGGCGTCGCATCCTGGCGCCCTGCCCATTTTGACTCATCGATGTTGCCTATCAAGTTGTTCCGCGCGCGTCTCGCGTGCCGTTAGGCAAACGAGCGGTTTCCCTGGTTAGGTCGCCCGCGCGCCCGCCCAATGTCCACGTTTCGGGACGCTAGCCGCAGCGGTGAGCGCTCACGCCGGCATGCGCCGTCCAAAGTTGCTGAGCAGGCACTCCCGAAGCGGCCCTCTCCGGCTCGAACGCGAGAAAAACCAAACTGCTCAGTCTCTCGATTGCACCGGACATCATGTCCCGTTCGTTCACCACAAATGTCTAATTGGAAGCCACCACGATCGGTCAGTACACCTGAGGTAATACAACATCGCCCAGTTCTCCGGACGCGGTAAAGCGACCTGCATGGAAGGACACCTCTCGTCACGCCCACTACGTGTTACCAGGCGTCGCATTGCTCCAGCCCGTGATCGGTGATCGGTGATCGAAAGCGTGCGACCTGTCAGCTATCCCCCGGGTCCGCCCATGCTTTTGTTAGCCGTCTTGCCTGGCGCACTTCCAAGGATCTCAGGGCAATGCCGATGAGGGTCTGCCGCGACCCAGCTTTGTCCGCTCAGACCTCGATCACCAGGGCAGGATTGAAGGCCGAGTTTTCCCATTTAAGATCCTGCGGCGCGCCCGCCATGTTCAGATTTCTAGCGTAGCCTCGCGGATTCGCAATCACCCGGGCCTCGCCTACCCGGTAGTCGAACGAGTCATGGACATGGCCGTGAATCCAGATGTCGGCCAGATCAATGATGTGACGCAGATCACTCACGAACCCGGCGTTCACCGGATCATCGCGGTAGCGCGGGTGCACCGACGCCGGCGCCACGCCGTGATGGGTGACGACGACCGTGTGACCATCGAACGGCGTCACGAGCTGCTCCTGGAGCCAGGCGAAGGATTGTTCGTGCTCGGCGAGCGCATGCTCCGGCATGAACCATTCGCTCTCCGCTGCCCGGATCACCGTGTGATCGTGCATGAAGCGACGCGCCATCTGCATGCTGCGCTCGCGCGTGCCGTAGAGCTCATAGTCGGTCCACAGACAACAGCCGAGGAAACGCACGTCGCCAATGATCACTTCATCACGCTCGAGAAAACGAACCTGCGTGCCGGCCGCCCGAGCCCGGATATCCCGAGTCAGCTCCCCATACACCGATCCGTAGGCCTCGTGGTTGCCGTGCACATAAATCACGGGTACTGGCCAGTCGGCGAAAACGTCAACCGCGTCGGACCCGGCGGCAATGTCGCCGGCCAGCACCAGCACATCGGCGTCCGTGACGTCGAGCGCGCGGTAGTCGGGGAAGCGTCGCCGTAGCGATTCGAGGTGGAGGTCTGACGCGATCTGGATGCGCATGGTGGTTGTCTAAGGTCGTCGACAGGGGGAGCGCACACGGGTTTGACCGCGCGATGACGGCACACCGGTGCACCGCGTGTCGCGAGGCCCGACACGACGGTGATGGATGGGTGATTGGCGGGTGATCGGTTGGCTACTGGCGGGTGCGCCGGGCGCGGGTGCGCTTGGCCAAGCTCAACACGCTCACCAGCTCGGGCCGGGTGTCTGAGCGCATCCACATGCGCGAGCAGGGCTTCGGTTCACCGCCGCTGGTCGCGTACCAGAACGACGGCACGGCGCCCTCGTGCATCTCGCGCCAGAGGCCCGTGACCTGTCCAAGATGCATCTCTCCAACGTCGGTGGTGCGATCCAGCACGTAGACGGTAAAGGCGCCGGGTTCCAGTTGTGAAGCCGCGTCAAGCAACGCCTCCGGACCACCGACCAGCCATCCGTCCGGCAAGTGGTCGCCCGCACGCATGGTGCGCGACGCGACGATCAGGAAATTCAGCATCTCGTCAGTCCATCCGACGCAGCGCCATGCCTGATAAGGCTTGGCGAGCGCTCGCTTGACCGGGTGGGACTCCGCCCAGCTCGTATCTGTCATTAACATCCACTATTCCTAAAGTTGATTCCAATCTTGCGGCCACGTGCCGTCGGACCAAGCCCATTGCGTCCACACGAGCGCCGCGTGGACGGCCGGACCACGCCGCTGCCCCGGCTAGTACTCTTCGCGAATAACAACGTGCACTTGACGTGTGTGGCGAGCCGTTTTGTTGACCGCCTTGCGAGGTCCCACCGATTCGTACGGAGCAGACTCAAAACATCCACGCGCTTTCGCCTCTTGTGATGAAAATCCGCCTCGAATCATATCAAATGAACACTATAGATTGTAGCCCTTTAGTGGTCGCAATGAGTTCATCAAATCCTTTATCGAGAGGACTTGCATGCGCTCCGAAGCCAAGATCGGCAAGGCATTACAGCTGCTTCGACAGGCCGCCAACCTGACGCAAGAGGATTTCGAACTGGTGTCCAGCCGGACTTACATCAGCACGGTTGAGCGCGGTCTGAAATCGCCCACGCTGGGGAAGATCGACCAGTTGGCGCACGTGCTGGGCGTCCATCCGCTCGCGTTGCTCACGCTCGCCTATATCGACAAGCTCACGCCAAAAGAAGTCGAACGGACCACCGCCGCTGTCTGCGCGCAACTTCTGGACATCCTGAGCGCGAAATAGAGGCCACCGATAGAGGCCACCGGTCGACGCACGACGCCAGGCGTGGCAGACGCTGCCCCTAGCTTGACGGCCGCGCGGCAGCCCTTCCTTCTGGGGAGCGCGCGATTCACCGTCGCCCTGTTGGGCACGTGCGAGCGCTCAATCATCCCCACGCGAGTCAGCGATGCGCCCGGGCACCGGATGGCCGCCCGCCACAAAAGCCTGATGCCGCCAGCAGCACAGACCGCGCGCCTCACGTTGATAGAAATTGAGCCGGCGGCGGGGGTTGGCGTCACCGCGGGTTTGCCAACGCCGCTCTGCCCACCTAGACCCACTGCCTGCCGCCTGACGGGGCCGGCTCAACGCCCCGGTAAAACGGTGAGGCGAGCGGTCGGGCAGGCCCTCCCATGGCCGGCGCTGTACCGCTAGCGGGGCCACCGTGGTTTGCCGCGATAAGGGGGTTTATCACCGCAACCCTTTTCCTTCCCGACCAAAAATCGGTTGTCTGGCGTTAGACCTGTGCGTGTTCTAGACTGGAATTTCCCGCCCGCGTCCGGCCATCCTCGCTTTCGCCGAAGGTGCGCTGGCGTGCCGCCGCTGGAGACCTTCCATGCCCCGCCCTGCCGCCGTCTCCGCCGACCAGATCCGCACCACCGTGCTCGCGATGCTCGCCGAAGCGGGCATGGACAACGACCACCAGCCGCCCTCCGGCGAGCGCTTCCGGCGCGTGGTGTCGGTACGCAAACTGCGCGCACGCCTGGGCGCCGGCGACCCGGCGACGCTCGCGCGGATCCTCAACGCCATTGAGGCCGAGGTGGTGCGCGCGGGCCTCGCCGGAGTCGCGATTCCCGGGCTGCCCGACACGATCGCCGAACAGATGCGCACGCTCTGGCAGGCGGCGGTCGCCGTGCAACTCGACGATGTGGCGCGCCTCAGGGAGGAAGCGACGCAGGCCGCGCAAGCCGCGGAGGCTGCGCGGCGGGATGCCGACCTGCGGGTCGAACTGCTGCGGGTCGAACTGGCGGAGCTGCGCGAGCAGATCTCGGCGCGCGATACGGCACTCGCCACCGTGCGCGCAGAATGCCGGGCCGCCTCCGGAAAAATGACGGCAGCCGAAACGGCCGCCCTGGACCTGCGTGCCGCGCTGACATCCGCGAACGCCTCGCTCGCTACGGCGAATGCCGAACACGCGGCGGCGATTGCCGCGATCCACGCCCGTTACGAAGGTCTGTCCCGGCAACTGCTGCAGGAAACCGAACACCAGCGCGAGGCGTGGCGCGGCGAGCGCGAGCGGCTCGCGGGCGAAATCGTCCGGGCCGAGGAGCGCATCGCCGCACTCGAGGGCCTACGTGAGCGCTTGCTGACCGATCTCGCCAGCGAGCGTGAGAGTGGCCAGCGTGCCTCCGCCGAAGCGGCCGCCCTGACCACGCTGGTCGCCGAACAGCGCGCGCTGCTGCAGGTCATACAAGCCGGACAGGCGGGCACGCGCCGGCCGCTCAGGTCTGCCGCCGTGCTTAGTCCCGCTCCAGGCCGGCACCGACAGACCCCGGCCGCATCGGTCCCAAAAGCGACGCCCGCCCCGGCGAGCTCCACAGCGCGGCGGAAAGCACGATGAACCTGTCTCACTGGTTCGATACCGCCGCGTCGCCGCCCCAGCCGCTGCCGGATTCGATCGAGGCGGCGCTCGACTACCTCGCCGGCGCGACCGGCCACCCGGTCTACCTCCGCTGGACCCTGGCGCGTCTGAAGCGCGGTTGCCCGTCGCTCGCCGACGCGAAACGCGAGCACCCCACCGTGTTCGCGCTGCTGCTCGAGCACGAGGCGGCGGTCGAATACTGGGACCGCGGACGCCTGCGCATTGTCGCGGCGCACGACGCGCCGGCGCCCGAGATCATCCTGCAACGGGTGCTGCACCAGCACCGGCGTCGTTTCCACGAAGTGTCAAATGGGAGCCCGCTGGTCTTGGCAACCGACACAGCGGCACGCGCCGCGACTGCCACGACTGCCGTCTGGCTAGCGGCGCTCGAACCGCCGCGCACCGTTGCAGCGCGTGTCACCCCTGTCGCCCATGACGCCCATGACGCCGATGTCACCGCCGCCAGCGTCACCCCTGTCACCGGCGGATGGCTCGCGCGGGCGGGGCGCTTCGTCAATCCGTCGATGGTCACGAACACTCTTGGCGTCGCCGACGATGCCCAGGCCGTGATCCTCTTCCTGCGCGATCGCGCCAGCCGCTCGCCCCACACGCTGCGCGCGTACCTGGCTGACCTGCGGCGCCTGATCACCTGGTGCGAGCGCGAGCAGCTCTGGCCCCTGTCCGATCTCACGCGCCACGACCTGCTCGCCTACCGCCGCGCCCTCGAACGCCAACCCGAGCAGGGTCCTTCGATCGGCGAACAGACGCCCCTCAGTACCCGCCATCCGGAGCGTCGCGCACACCCTGGCGGGCCGCACGAGCAGTCCGCCGCGGTGGCATCGCGCGCACTCGCGGTGGTCTCCAGCTTGTTTCGCTACTGGCTCAAGACCGGTTACCTGAGTGCGAATCCCGCCGCCGACCTGTCCACGGGCGGCGCCGCCCGCTCGGCCTGGACACCGACTCGCATCATGCCGGCCCGTGTGATCGCGCTGTGCGACGCGGTCGTCGCCGGTTCCGCACCCATGGGCCTTGCACCGGCCGGCCTCACCCCGCTCGTCTGGGCGCGCCGGTGCGCGATCTGGTCGCTGTACCGCTACGCTGGGGTGCGGCTCGCGGAACTGGTGTGGTCCGACGCCACCGGCTTACCGCGGCTCGATGTCGACGCTGAGGGACACTGGACGCTGCACGTGCGCGGCAAGGGGAATAAGCGGCGGGCGATTCCGCTGCCCGCCGTCTGTCTGCCGCCGCTACGCGCGTACCGGCTCGCGCGCGGACTGACGGTTACCCCGGCTCCGTTCGAACGGCTGCCGGTCATCCACAGCGAGAAGCGCGACGCGCTCGGCGCAAGCGGCCTCTACGACGAGGTCAAGGCGGTCTTACTCGCAGCCGAAGACCTCGTTACACCCGGCGACACCGCAACGCTCGTCATCCTGCGTGCCGCCTCCACCCATTGGCTTCGCCACGGCTACGCGCGCACGCTGGTGGTCGACCACGCGGTGCCGCTGCCGGTGGCGCAGCAGCTGCTTGGACACGCGTCGGTGCAGACGACGGCCGCGTATGCGAAGACCGATCTCGCGCAGACGCGTGCGTTTGTGGAGGGGAGTTTT
>Ga0105854_1001110_pt1 | contig 11173 bp, 8 predicted proteins | sample OrgsoiDNA_201058_FD_89679 | JGI IMG/M metagenome (GOLD analysis project Ga0105854, IMG submission 89679) | Permafrost soil microbial communities from the Arctic, to analyse light accelerated degradation of dissolved organic matter (DOM) -... | ecosystem: Environmental > Terrestrial > Soil >... | reverse complement strand
GCGTCAGTTTTGGAAGACTCGCACCAGGCCTCGGAGTTCAAGACCTCAACCGGAGCCTCCAGTTTTACTGTGGTGTGCTGGGGTTTAACAAAGTGTTCGAGAACGGGAATCCCGTCGGGTTCGTCATCCTGAAGAAGGACAAGGCTGAACTGCATCTGTCGCAGAACAAGAACCATAAGGCGTCGCTAAATAATGTAGCGCACCTCATGGTCGAAGACGCAGCTGTCCTTTACGAGCACTGCACGACCCACGATGTTCGGATTATCAAGGCCCTGCGCGATGCTGACTTCGGGCTCAGGTGTTTCGTGCTGGCAGATCCTGATGGGAATCGCATCGATATTGGTGAGGTTCTTCCAAACCCCGGGGTCGCTGCCTGATCGCGGCAGATGAGCGCATGCCCGACGGAATCTTGCGTGACCGTTGTCTGTCGGCACTGCTTTAACAAATGCATCCCAGTGTCCGTCCATTCGTGGATGGGCACAATGCCCAAGCCCCTCGATGCTATTCGAGGCCTCCTGTACGCGCGCTTAGGACGCATCCGAGGTCCGGCTACGAGATTCGTTTAGAGTATGTTTCCCAAAACCATAGCTGGCTTGCGGCGCGACATATGCTGATCGTATGAGGCAGTGACCGGCCACTTTCAGCCATTCGGCATGACGCCGTAAATCGGTGACAATTATCGGCCTTTCCGCGCTCATGGCTTGGTTACAGTCGCGTCGCACTGACGTGTTGTATCTCTACCATTCATAGCCTGCGCCGACCACGCCCCCCGTCGCGCCCCGGCTGTTGGATGTCAACGATGCCTTGTACACCCATCGGCCGCTTGCAGTGATGGTCGATACGCCGAGGGCGTACCCGGTCTGTCCCTGATAGACACTGCTGGCAATCGACACCATGCTCTTCCCCGGCGCGCTGGGTTGCGGCAAGCCCGCCACGGCCATCGCTGATGCGGTTCCCCCATTGGCATCGTTGCGCACGCTCTGTACTTGGCTGTTGGTGTATTGATTGGCCTGCGTCACCGCGCTACCGACACTGGCGTTCAATTGATTGACGTTCACCGCGTCCGTCCCGCTGATCCCGGGCGCGAGATTGCCGATCGTGCGCTCGTTGTCCGCTGAGCCGACAGAAATTGAGTTCGCCGTGGACGCGACCGAGTTCGCCCCCAGTGCCACGGAATTGGCTGCCGCTGCCTGCGCACCGGTTCCCACCGCCGTGCTATTGGCGGCAGACGCCGCGCTGCCGCTACCCGCGGACGTGGCATTCGAGCCGCTCGCGACCGGCGCGGAATAAGTGGTTGGGTTGCCAGAGATGAAAGTCGGAGCGGAGCCTGATCCGGAGCCAGTCCCCGGGTTTGCGGCCGGAGGCGCCCCAGCGGCTGCTTGCGCGGCGATCGCGTGGTTCAGTGAGACGACCGCGCTGTCCAATTGACCGAGGTTGACGGCGTCCGTTAACTGCGTGCCGGGAGCGACATTGATAATCTGGCGTAGTGATCCAGACGAGCCGACCGATACTGCGCCCATCAGGGTCGTGAAGCTGGTCCCCGAGATCGGGTCGACGAAGGTCCCTGCCGCGCGATTCGCGATCGAATTCGCGCCCAGGGCCACCCCGCCGTCGGCCGTCGCGTCGGCGTTTGCGCCTAGCGCCATCGACGATCCCGCTGTAGCGCCCGCACCCGAGCCGATCGCAACGTCGTTTGTCGGGGTCGTCCCCGGACCCACGAGACCGGCTACCGCGCCGTTGCCCAGGGCAATGCTGCCGCCCCCTTGAGCCGTCGCGGACACACCGAGCGCAACCGATGAGGCTCCCGAAGCGGTGGCGAAGTTGCCGCCGGCAAAGGCGCTAGCGCCTGAAGCGCTGGCCCCTTCGCCGATCGCAGTGCTAAGCACGCCGCTCGCGGTGCTACCTGCGCCATACGCACTGCTGCCTAAGCCCGATGCCACGCTGCCTTCGCCGCTGGCTACGCCGAAGTTGCCGGTCGCACTGCTGAAATCGCCTATTGCGGTGGATTGGCCGCCGGTCGCGGTCGCGTGGCTGCCGATGGCCGTATTACGGATGTCGCCGCCTGAAACGCCTGCGATAGCGCCGGGCCCGATCGCGACGTCCTCGGTATTGGTGGCCTGCGCGCCCGTGCCGATGGCAATAGCGTCAGTCGCGCTGGCGGTCGCCCCTGTGCCGCCGCCCAGCACACCATCGATAGCCACGCTGTTGGTGCCTGTCGCGACGCCGCTACCGCCGGTGAATTGCGCGTGCGCTGGCGATACGAAGCCCGTCAGCGAACTCAGAAGCGCGGCGGCAAGCGCACGCCGAACTCCTGATCGTGGACTCGTTGGACCCGGCCCGTCCGATTCAGACGCGAGGACAGTGTGCGCGCGTGACTTACCCCCTTCCGTACGGACAAATTTTCTCATGGCCCCTCCGCCCGAATTGTCAGCGATCCGCAATCGCGCTCAAGAGCGATCGGAAATGCCTTTGTGTAGCTATATTGTCGACTCGCATTTCGAGTCCTTTAGGGCGAAGTTGTTAAACACTGTCAAACATCAAACGATGTGGACCCGAAAATGAACGACTGCTCGTGGCTCAATTGAAGGTCGGAAAAGGGTCGCGGGTCCGGCGCGCGTGCGGCCCGTGCCGGTCGCAACCCGAAGACTGGCGAGGCACTTCAAATCGCCGCGTCGACGACCGTCAAGTTCACCGCCGGCAAAGCGTTTAAAGACGCAGTGAACCAGTAGGGCGTTAAACGTGTTTCCGTCTGCGCGAGTCGCGGGCGGATGCGATGAGCTCGGCTTCATATCCGCGAGCTCACACTAGAACAATTGATCGTCGAGCAACCTCAGATTTTTCCACTTCACCGCGCTGCGTCGTTCGACCCCATCTGGGTGCAGCGAACGGATCATGACGCGCTCGCCCCGTGTCTCACCCAAGACCTCCGCGATTCGATCGCCGTACCTCACCAGCGCTCCGCGCTTGGGACGCGTCTTCAACAGGAGGCGGGCGCGGGCGCTGACATGTTTGATGCGCGGCATCGCTGAAAAGTGAATGCGTTTATTGGAAGCGGGACCGGTCATCAATTCTATTTCGGACGGAGCAACGGCGATGCAACGGTGCCGGCCAGGAATTGGCGTAGTTGTTTTTCGGCCTCCACCACTCGGTGCATCGGCACCTCGCTGAGTTGCTGGTCGTGCAGCGCAAGCAAGCGTTCGATCACGGGCGCATCTTGCTCGCTGATTGTCCACTTGCCACATTTCGCTGCGACGGCGAGGGCGCTCTCGAACGCAGCTTCTGCGCGTTCGTAGCACTCAAACGGGACCTCGCCAAATCCCATCCGCTGAAGGTAGTAGGCCATATACACCGACCGGACCAACTCGTTGATCTGATGCCGGTTCGCGGCGTCACCTCGGCAAGCGGCCAGCGCGAGGTGGTGGGCGAGTGACATCCCGCGCGCCGATTGCGCGGACATCGGCAGCAGCAATGACTTGCTCAGAGGCTTTCGGTTCGCACCCGGGCGGATAGCTTTTCGTTTTGTTCCCGCCATGGGTGTATCCGAGCAAAATTCAGAAAAACTGGGTCAGCCTGCTGTTGACTTCTGAGCTAGCTGCCGGTCGTCGTCGGTGCCCGAGGCCGGGGTCGAGCCACTGCGGCATGAAGTGGATGCGCAGCATCGTCTCAACAGCAAATAGCGGTCGTCCTCTCTTGCCCTCGGGTACGTGCTGCGTGACCAACCGACAAGCTTGGCCCACGGAACAAGCCGATTCATCTCGTTAAGGAACTCGTGCTTGCGCGTGGGTTTGGTCGTCAAATCAAACCGCAGATAGGCTTGTCTCATTCTCACACTGCCGCCCCCGTCGGCATATTCGGCATTCACCTTGTGCGAGATTTAAGTCAATATTTCCTAAAGTTTAAGGGCAATTTGCCGTTATTCAAGGTAATGAAATCTTAGAGATTGTGCGCGGGCAACTCGTTTGACTTGATACGCGCACTTGCCGCTTGCGACCAGGGCGCAGGGTGTCGATAGCCGGACTGCGAATTACGAGGACGGCAGCGCGGGCACACCAACAGGCCATGGGGCTTGACGTGTAGCGACGGACAACAGAATTGATAAAAAAATGTTCAGAAAAGCAAACACTGCAAGAGTAGCTGGGATTGACATTCGGACATCCCGTAGCACGGGAATAGCGCGCGCTACGCGTGCATCAAAGAACATAACGGTCGCATCCGACTGAGAGTCGTCTCAGGTCAAAACCATTGCTGATCGTTTCAACGGGGAATCAACTCATGACGCTTCGCAACTATCGCGTTGCAGCGCTTGCGCTTGGCTGTCTGCTTTTCGTCTCAGGCTGCAAATTCACGGAGAAAAACGCGTTGACCACGGAAGCCGCAGCATCAGATGTGACCGTTGCTCAGGTGAGGTCCGCACTTGATCAAAAGAATTTCGGCGAAGCGTCCGCACTTTCAGACAAGCTCACGACGGCGAATCCGAACAGCGCGGACGCATGGCTCGTCGCTGCCGATGCAAAGGCTCTCTCAGGTAGTCGACTCTCAGCCCTCGCCGCGCTCGAGAATGCAATGACGAATGGGATGCACGACGCCAATCGGCTCGACGCCGACAGCTATCTCGACTCGTTGCGGTCGTCGGATGAATACCAAGCGCTTCTGGTGCGCTTCGGCCTGGCGCGGCCCATTGTCCAGGCAGGCGACACATCAATCAACGAAACATCTGCCGGCACCGTCGCACGGGCTGGCGACGTCTCCGTCACGCTTCCCAATTCAAAATAAAGCAAACATGAACGCTTTCCACAAGAAACTGCTGGGCGTAGCTGCAGCTATCGCCTTGACACCGCTCGCACATGCGATGGACATCGAGGCACGTGGGGTAGGGACCACTGCGATCGCCGGCGATGTCAATTCCGTCCGGACTTCCGCCTTGCGGCAAGCGAAGCGCAACGCAGTGCTTGCTGCACTGGATAAGGTGGTCGGCGCAGGGACGAGCCGGAATCCGGACGTTCAGGCGAAGCTCGACGATCTCGTCGTGCAGATTGGAGACGATTCTTTCTATAACGTGACCCCGAGTTCCGCCGACGGCCAGTATCAGGTCAGCGTCACACTGCGCATGGATGACAAGGCGTTGCGCACCGAGATCAGCGACCTCGGTCTTGCGATGAACACGACGACCACTCGCAGCCAACCCATCCTCGTGATGATGGACGAGTTCTTTACGACGCCGACCAACCTTCACGCGCCGCTCGAGGAACTAACCGAGTTTCGTCACGACGCAGGATCGCATTACAACGAGAAGGAAGCCGCTGCCAGCTCGAAAAATGCTGCCTATGCGGCGAGTAGCAACGCAGCCTATGCATCCAAAGAGCAGGCGGCGTTCGCCGTGAACGACTCGTCCGCGAACCAGGTAAGCGCTGCGCGCGATACTCGTATCGCAGGTGCCGCACAGGATGGAGATGGTAACTCGGCCGCGGTGGCCACACGCGACTCTAGCCGGTTAGACGCTTCCGGTGAAAGCAGTCATCAGGCCGCCGGCGCCGCGTCTCGCCAGGTTGCGGCAGCGGCGAGCAGCAAGGTGGCAGCTGCGTCGTCGTCGCAGTCGGCGTACGCGCACAATGTGAATGCCGAAGACCACGACAACACGTACTACAAGAAACTGGTGAAATACCAGCCTCAGAATACCGGTCCGGACAAGAAGAACTATACGTATAACGAACTGAAGGGGCAGTTGGCCGACCTGGACATCAAGGTTCTCGATAATGCGATCTTCAAGAGTAAGTACTTTGGTGATCGCGCTATTACGCTTGATCAGTTAGAGAACAGTGTGGAACTGGCGAAGTACGTCGACTATGCGCGCAAGGACGCGACTGCCGACTACATGATGATTGGCTCGTCGGTTATCTATGACCTTGGTGTGGACAAGAACTCAGGCCAGGAAACCTGTACAGGTGTCGCGAGCACGAAAACCTTTTCGACGAAAACAGGCGAGGACATTGCATCGGCCACGCAATCGGAAGCGGCTATCGGCGCATCGTCGGACGACTGCCGCGCACGCCTTGCGGTGAAACTTGCAAGCAGCCTCGGTGAGCAGGTCGGCAAGCGCATTCAAGAATTCGTGAAGAAGCGCACGATGTATGGCGCCGAATATACGATTCGCCTCACGGGCGACAACCTGCCACTAATGACGCGCACGGCGTTCAGCCAAGCGCTGAAGTCGGTGCCGGGTCTGGAAAAGGCGACGCAGCGTCAGGCTAGCGCGGGCCAGATCGAGGTCATTGCCACCTACCGCGGGAGCGACCCGCTCGATCAGGCGGTTGCGACCGCGTTGAGCAGCAATCCACAGTTCGCGAGCCTCGACTCCGCGGTAGACGGCACCGTCATCACATTGTGCATGAACGGCTGCAGCAAAAAGGCGGTTCACTGACATGTACCTGAAAGCAATCACCGTTGCGACAGCCGTTGCACTGGCGAGCTTCGCTGGTCAAGCCGCGCAGGCGTCGTCCGTCGGCCTTTACGTGGTGCCGGGCATCTTCTTCGACGACAGCGCGGATGCTACCGGCGGTTCGACGGGCGCTAGCAGCAAGATAGACTCGGCGTTTCGCCCGTCATTGGATATCGGGCAGACCGTCGCCCTTTTGCAGCAGCAGGCGCAGGCGCATTTTCCCTCGCTGACCACGACCATCGACAGCAAGAACCGGCTGCGCACGCTCGCGCTATCGGTGCAGGTAACGCGCGTCTCGCGATATCAGATCTACAAGACCGACGGGACAACTGATATCTATCTGCCGATCACGCTGAGTGTGTACTTTAGTAACCCGATGACGGGGGAGGTCCTGCAGTCGTTTAATCAGACCCATTATGACGTGCTCACGGTCTCACGATCTCAAACACCGGCGGAGATTGCATCAAAGGTCAGTGCAGCCTATCGCAACGGCTTTTCCACGCTGCTCGACAGCACTCTCACTGCCGCCGCTAGCCAGTTCAATCCGTACGTCGTTGAAACTAAAGTAGCCGATACGTGGCGAGGATTCGTCATTCTGGACAAGGGCTATCAGGCCGGGATCGGGAAGGGTGATGTGATGGACGATGGCGACGCCGAGATTCGCGTCGAATATGCCGGACAGAACTATGCGGTCGCCGTGCCGGTGCTGGGGACACCAAAGGATGGCACAGTATTCAGTCGCGCAGGCACCATGGCTTTGTCAGACGTGAAGAAGCCGCGCGTTTTGGCGCTCGTGAGCGAGGGCAACCCGAATCTTTCTGATGCTGTGAGCACACAACTGTTCACGGACAAGCTCGGCAGCAATGCTCCGTTTGCGACGCTGCCGCTGAACGCCAACTTCGGCCAGGTTCAGGCATCGATCGACAGTCATACGAGTATCGGTCATGACGTGAGCGGGAACCGGGCCTTGCCGGATTATTTCATCCGGATGGTGCTACCGCCAGCTCGCCACTATGAACTGCCGACCAACCTCAGCTACAAGACGCAGCAGACCTATCAGGCATGGGCTTTCGCTGAACTGCTGTCGCGAGATGGGCGCGTGCTGTATTCGGCTGACGTCAACCAACGAATTGACGACACAGTCACCGACAGATCCGGCTTCAGCGTCGAGGACCGCAAAGAAGTGGTGCTGAAGAACGCACTTAATGACCTCGCGGAGCGCTTTAGCAAAGAGGTCCGCTTTAAGCCCGTGACACTGAAAGTCACTGCCACCTCGTCCGATACCTTCCAGGTTGACGATCCTGGGATGAATTTGCAGCCGGGCGACTCGATCCGAGTTTTTCACAGCGCGGGGCGGCCGGGCGGCATTTCAGAAGATGCACTGGTTCCGGTATGGGATGCCAGTGTGATCAGCCGGGACGCAAACATAGTGACCGCGTCGCTGGTGCTCCCGGTCGCAGGCAAACCTTCAAAACCGTCCAGCGGAGATGTCGTCCTCGTGGACAGTGTGGCGAACGCCGGCGCAGGTGCGCAACGCATCGCATTCTGCCCGGCGGAAAAGAGCCAAATTGGATCGGTAGCGCTTGAGCGCTTCAATGCGCTTGCATATGCCGATGCGTCACGTGCTCCCATCGTGATGGTCAATCCGGGCCTCGCTGATCTCGTAAAGAGCAAGGTCGGAGGTCAATCCGGTTTCGCAAAGAACCTGGAATTGCGGCCTGCCGCATATGACCGTTGCCTGGAAGCGTTGTACCGCATCGATCAGAAGGAGCAGAAATGCGACGGCGAAACGTGCGTCGGGGTGTACAACGTGCGGCTCGCGTACCGACAGAAAGCGGAAGGTAACGTGTTGAACCAGGTCATTCTCGAACACGGCTACACGACGAGCGGCTATCCGGCGGCGACCGATGCCGCGAATGCGCTTGCCTTGCAAAGTATCGACTTGGACGCGGATACGCGGACAAGTCTCGATGGTGTGATGAAACAGATGTTATTAAAAACAAATTGAGGGATAGACCAAATGAACAAAAACTCTGCATTTCGGGTAGCACTGCTGATCGGCACACTGGCGGTAAATGCGCCGCAAGCGATGGCATTCGGCATTGGTAACCTTACGGCGGCGATTCCGGGTGTGGGTGGATCGTCTACGAGCACGGTGTCTGGTGGCGACATCGACGCGTTCATCAAAACCGCACAGGACGCGGATTTGATGATCGGCACTGCAACGGCTCACATTTTCAAGGCTGTCGGGAACAGCGAAGATATTGCGGCACTGGAAGCAAGAGAGGCCGCCGCCAACACCATTGCGGACCCGGCTGAAAAATCCGCCGCGATCGACCGGATCCGCACAGACAAGGCCACGGCCGTGCAGAAGGCTTTGTCGAGCAAAGATGTGCAGGACAAGCTACAAAGCATGAACAAGGCGCAACTCAACGCCTTCGGCAATGCCGCTTTCACTTTCATGCTTGGCGTGCTCAAGGACAAGCAGCTGGCCGATGGCAGCCGCGCTCTTGTGTCGGGCGTGGCCACCAACCCTGTGTTGCTGCCCCGCCTTGCTGCGTTGAAGGATGTTGCTTCATCGGTTAGCGCACAAGCGAGCAACACTGCGAAGATCGGTGAGGGTCTGGTTAAGCTTGCCAGCGCGGGTAAGATCGCTGCGTTGCCTACGTCCGCTTCGGAACAGCCGAAGGAAGTGAAGGACATGTAGGTCGTATTGCGCTGATGAGAGCAAGAGCCTCCATGCTCACCATGGCGCGGTAGTCTCTTGTCGATCCACGGCAACTTGGCACGCGTTTCCAGCCATGCTTCGAAAGCCGCATGGCGAGGAGACCTTGCCCCTGTCGACAACCGCCCGTCCTCAAATACATTCGGATATTTGAACCGTGAAGAAAGCCATACTGTGTCTGACCATCGCAATTGCATCGTCCTGGGCGGATGCTGCGTCGTTTGATTGCAACAAAGCTGCGACCTACGCTGAGAAGGCAATTTGCCACGATGCGATCCTCGGAAATCTGGATGAAGCGCTATCGACAAACTATAGAAACATGCTGACCGGGGACCTCGGCGATAACGGGAAAGATCTAAAACAATCGCAAAGAGAGTGGATTCAGAAGCGCAATAGATGCACTTCCGTGCAATGTCTGACTGACGCCTATCGCTCACGAGTCGACGAGATTTGTGATATCCCTGTCGTGCGAGGAATCCATCCCGATTGCGAGACCTCTGACGATATCAAATGAAGCGTTTGTTACCCTGGAAAAAAGGGCTTTGTTAGGAATCCCGGCAGTTGTGGGGAGCCGACAGCGTTGAAGACTGCGAAAAGCTGGCCCATCGGCTATAGATTTTCGTCGAAATTGACCCGGGTATTCGAATAAGGCGGCCGCCGAGCCATCCATCCATGTCGGAGCAGCAACTGGCGGTTAAGCGTCTCTGAACCTTCGAGGTTGGGACCATGCGGACTCGAACGGATTGGTCCAGGCGGATCGTGCGGTGTAGGTGGACTTGGTGGCCATCGCTGGTCGGGCGAACACGTCTCGACTACAAATGTGCGAATAGCATCGCGAGTAAACTCTATACACGGCTGTGGATGAAAGGCTTGGCGCGTGTTCCTTATTGCGGCACCAATAAGACGTTGTGTCCTTCGTTCACCCGGTTTGGCGAGCAGAAGCTGGTCAAACCGGGCAATCACATTCAGGTCGTTGAGCCGACACTGGCTTCGACAACTGCTGACGGGGCGGTCACGGCGGCGCTCTTTGGTAACGTCTTTTTCGTCGGTGTCTTCTTGGCGGGTGATTTCAGCGTCGCATCCACCGTAATTTTTTTACTCGCAGTCTTTGCGGTCACGGCCTTCTTGGCAGCAGGCTTCGTCGCTACAGCTTTCGTCGCTACCTTCTTGGCGCTATTCTTTTTGCCAGGAAGCTTCGCACTACCCACATTCGCCGAACCGCCGTCGGCACCGTCAACCAGAAACCGCGTCCGGTCTTTCGCTGCCGCCAGCCACGCGGGCGCCGGACCACGGCCGCTCCAGGTTGCTCCAGTCTTCGGGTCGAGGTATTTTGCCGGCTGCGGTCCTTTGCGCTGTCCCTTGGACGCAAGTGCGCCTGCCGCTAGCGAGGCTTTCTTGGCCGCAGTCTTGGTCTTACTCACTGGCTTCAGAGGACTCACGCTCGCCGCGCGAACAGCGTCGGTGCCACTCGCAATCAGGAACTTGGCGCGATCCTTGGCCTCCGCAATCCACGCCGGCGCGCGACCGTGACCGGTCCAGGTGGCGCCTGTCTTCGGGTGTTGATACTTGGGCGGGGTACCGCCCTTTGGAGTTTTGGCGACCTTCGCCTTGACAATTGGAGTACTCCCATTCGCCGCTTTCGCATCGCGCTTTGCTTTTGCTTTGGCCTCAATGTCGTCAGTGGTCAAACCGTGCGTCAGCATGATTTTTCGAATCTGGTCGACCGCTGCCTGCGCCTTTTTTGCAATCAACGTATCCGCTTGCACCTGCAGTTTCTTCATCTTTTCCTGGATCTGTTCGAGGGTTGGCATTTTGAGCTCCTTAAATGGATATGGTCGCACTATGCCATGAGCTTCGAGAGTGTGAAAGCGCTGATAGGGTCCTCGCCTTGGGCTGCTGCAAGCAACGGTGACGATTGGACCGGTGAGGGCTCTTCGCGATTTGAGTCTATTGCCACCGGTTGTGTACACCCGATAACGCCGACTCCATGTGAGGCGAGGCACTGTTTTTCG
>Ga0105854_1001105_pt1 | contig 11193 bp, 7 predicted proteins | sample OrgsoiDNA_201058_FD_89679 | JGI IMG/M metagenome (GOLD analysis project Ga0105854, IMG submission 89679) | Permafrost soil microbial communities from the Arctic, to analyse light accelerated degradation of dissolved organic matter (DOM) -... | ecosystem: Environmental > Terrestrial > Soil >... | reverse complement strand
GCAGGCGTTTGAGCACGCGTGCGACGGCTGGATTCAGCAATTTCATCAAACTCTCAGGCCTTCAGGTTGTCCCGAACATCATAGCGCATGCTTATTGCGACACAACCGCTTAAGTCCATGCAGCGGGTTGAACATCCTCGATCACGGGTGTAGCGCCCCCTACTTGCATAGCGATCAAGTGAAACGCGCCAACCAATTTACCAACGTCACCCAAACTCCGTCGGATGCTTTCTGAGCCACAGTGCGTTATGCATCGTCATCGACGAAGTCCCTCAAGTTGACCGTGCCGGCGGCACAGCTGGACGATCGGGAAGTCTGACCTTGATAGCGGTACCGGCACAGGGCGAACTGATAACGTTGATCTGACCGCCCAGCATCAGAACGCGTTCTTCCATCCCCGCCAGTCCAAACGATCTTTTTCTGTTCGCCAGAACATCGAATCCGTGACCGTCGTCGCACACTTCCAGGAGGCAGGCATCGGGCGTTCGCTGCAGTGTGATGCTCACCTCGTTGGCCGCGGCGTGACGGGCGACATTAGTCAGGGCCTCCTGGACAAGGCGAAACAGCACGATAGCGCGGTCGTCGCTTACGTCAATATTTTCGTCCTGCAAGTGGAGACGGCAGACGGTGCGGCCATTGCGGTTGAACTCGGCCGCAAGCCACTCTAGCGCTGCGGCAATGCCAGCGTCGAGGGCGGCGGGCCGCAGCGATGCGATGACGCCCCTTATTATCCGCATGGTTTCATCCACAAGGGAAATCAGTCCCTGAGTTTGTTCGACCAGCTCCGGGCGGTCGTCGCCGAGTTGTATGCGTAATACCGACGCTCTCAGGCGAAGTGCGGTGAGATGTTGTCCAAGTTCGTCGTGCATTTCCCTAGCTATGTGCTTGCGCTCTTCCTCGCGGGCCGTCTCGCGATGTGAGGTCAGCTCGCGGAGCATCTCGTAGGATTCGCGCAAGCGGTGCTCAGCCTCATTGCGCTCGGTCAGATCTACCACGAAAGCGACACCCTCTTTTCCACTCGGGTCGAATGCGGCCCTGCCGACCATGACGGGCACATGGCTGCCGTCCTTCCTGATGTATTCCTTTTCGGCGGGTTGGGTGTGCCCGTCCTGTCCGATCTGCGTCAACGCCCGCTCTGTGCTCTCGCGCCATTCCTCCGGCGTGAGATCCCTCCATCGGAGGTGACCTGACAGCAAATCCTGGCGCTCGTATCCCACCATGCGCAGAAATGCGTCATTAGCCTCGAGGATGTCACCATCGGTATTCCACACGATGATGCCGATAATGTTGGCGTCGACGAGTCGCCGTATCTTGGCCTCGCGTTCCGCAAGGTCGCGGTACAGCTGGGAATTTTCAAGTGAAGTTGCCGCTTGGGATGCGAGGAGCCGCAGCACCGCAGTCCGGGCTGGCGCGAAGGCGCGGGTGACCAGATTGTTTTCGAGGTAAAGGACGCCGACGAATTTGGCCTGATTTATCAACGGCAAGCAGAGAACGGAACGGGTTCGATGCTCACGTACATAAGGGTCCATCGCGAACGTAGGATCGCTTACAGCATCGTCGAGAATGACGCTCTCTGTCGTGCGCAGTACATGGTAAAGAATCGACTCGGGGATCGCCATCGCGCTCACGGGCACGTCCCGCAACTGAACGTGAGGGTCGCCGCCGTTCGTCCTAGCTTCCGCCGCAATCCGTTGTTGGCTCGTATCCGAAAGAATCAGTAACCCCCGCTCGGCGCCCGCCTGTTCGATTGCAGTACGCATGATCATGTCGATCAGCTTGTCGAGGACGACCTCTCTCGAGACCGCTTGTGACACCTTGATGACAGTCGTGAGGTCTAGGTGGTCGACGGGCGCCCCAATCGTACTGCTTAGACTGGCTGCTCGCGCTTGCTCCCCGAGATGCGGATACAGCTCGTCGAGTTGCCGCACCTTGCCCTCGGCGCCCCAACGTCGATAGCCATGCCGCGCGTCCTCCAAATGCAGACGGGCAAACCTGTCGAAACCGCGCGCCGCGTAGAAGCGCGACGCGAGTTCATTGGCAAGCGCCTCGTTGTGCACGAAGCCGTTTGCACGTGCCGACTGTATGGCCTCTTCGTAGAGCTGCATCGCATCAACATCGCGGCTCTCCAGCCGTGCCATCTCGGCACCGACTAGCGCTGCTCGGTTGCCGAAGTTCTCCACGCTGTTCGTCGCCCAGACTTTCAGTTGCCTGTGATGCGCAGCGATGGCGTCTTGATGCTGCTCTCGCTCGCCAGCTGGTGCACCATCGCAACATGCTGCCCGGACCAGCGCACCGTAGAAGTGGTACTCGCTTTCTTCCAGATGAGACGATGAACTCCAGAGCAACTGCTGCGCCATCGATGCGGCATCCATCGCGTCCGCACGCTCGCCTGCGAGATAGCGTGCTTGCAGTTTCCGTATCCAGTACCAGCACGCAGCCGTTGCGAGGGCAGGGTTGCTGGACAAATGCTGCTCTGTACGAAGCTCGCTGAACTTGCCGTAGTCGAGACGACCGAATTTTAGCGTCGAGCCGCGGAGCATGCGGATCAGCGCGAGTTGCGTGGTGAGATTATCGACGACAAGGCCAAATCGCGCCTTCGCCGAAAACGCGAGGCCCTGTTCAGTTTCGCGTTCCGCATCGGTCAAGGGCTCACCGGCGAAAAGCAGATCCGAAACGATATGGCAGCACGTATAGGCGCCAGACGGGAGGTCTCCGATCCGGGTTGCCGCTTCGAACGCGCGGCGCAGCATCTCGCTGCTGACTCGCACAGGTTTCGTCCAGCGCACGACGTACAGCGCGAAGCAGAGATACGTCACCGCCTCGAAGCGTTTGAGCCCGCGGCGGTTGACCAGATCAAAGCCGAGCTGGCCGAACTGGAATCCAGCCTGATAATCGCCAAAGCGTGGACCTGCAATCCGAGGGAACATAACGTACGCAAAACACGACGCGTCGCAATTGCCACGCTCGAGGCTAAGACTGATCACTTTGCATATCGTCAGCGATGCCAGGCTGGCGTCAAAAAACCATGCTGGCCTCAGGAGCTTGCTCAGGACATCGGCCGTCGCGAGGGACGTTGGGTCCGTCATCAATGGCACATCGATGAGCGACTCGATAGTCCGGTCGCCAAGCCGCAACCGGATGTTCTCATACTCCCTCTGTACGTCTTTCTCCTCCGGATGCGCTAACCAGTTGATACCGACTTGCCTGAGGTGGTCGAGACAGACCTCGACTGCGCGCCCACTCCGATCGAGAGTCAGGTAGACATCCATGCGCAGACATGTGACATGCGCCTGTTCGACGGTGGTCGCCGCGCGGCTTGACAGCACGGCCAGCCGCTCTTCGGCGACCGATAACCGGCCGGTGAGGAATTCGCATTCGGCCCGGTTCAACTCCAGCGCGAAAATCAGCTCATGCCTGCGCTCCCAGCAATCGCTTGTCAGGAGTTCTGCGCCGGCAATCAGATAGGTGAGCGCCGACGCATAGGCTGTCGACGCCTTGGCTTGCTGGCCGGCAGTCAGGTTGAATCCTGCCAGTTGCTCGCGTTCTTCCTGCGAGGTTACCAAAGCAGCGCCACGATTGAGCTGACTGACAATCTCGAAGATTGTCTCTTCGCGTTTGTCAGTGGGCGTCTGTGTCGCGAGCAGCCGTCCGATATGCAGATGGACGTCAGCGCGTGAGGCCTCGGCGATCAATGAATACGCGGCCTCCTGTACCCGGTCGTGCATGAACCGGTAGGCGTCTTCCCGGTGCTCGACCAGCTCATGATCGACTGCCGGCCGAAGCAGCGCTCTAACCTTGTGCTGAGAGTTCCCCAAGACTTTCGACAGCATATCGATCGAGGCGGTGTTGCCGAGGCAGGCAAACCGTTGCACGGCGCGCAGCGTTTCGGTGGGCAAACGCGCGAGCTTCGCGACCATCAGGTCCACCACGTTGTCGGTGTAACCCTTGCCATTAATGAGGGTCAGATCCCAGCGCCAGCTGGCCTTGTCGTGATCGAAAGTGAGCAGATCCGCATCAGCGAGTGCGTACAGAAACTGGATGATGAAGAATGGATTGCCATCCGTCTTCTCATGCACGAGATGGGCGAGCGGTGCAGCGCGCTCCCGCTTGCAGCGTAGCGCCTCGGCAATCAGTTGCTCCACGTGCTCGTGAGCGAGAGGTGCGAGCGCAATTTCCTCGAGCCGTGCACCCGCGTTCCTGACGGCGTCAAGCTTGCGCATTAATGGATGGGCGGCATCGACCTCGTTGTTGCGATAGGCGCCAATGAGCATCACGTGTCGAAGATCGGAGCGGATCACGAAATCTTCTAGCAGGTCCAGCGTGGCGGCATCGAGCCATTGCAGATCGTCGAGAAACAACGCCAGCGGATGCTCCCGTCGTGCAAAGACACCCATGAAGCGCCGGAAGACCAGTTGGAAACGGCGTTGCGCCTGATGCGGCTCCAGCTCGGGGACGGGCGGCTGATCGCCAACGATGAGCTTCAGTTCGGGGATCAGATCGGTCATGAGGCGTGCATCTGACGTCATTGCTTCCATCAAGGCGTCGCGCCAGGTCGCCAGCTCCGACTCGCGCTTGCCGAGAAGAGGCCGAACCAGGCCCCGAAAAGCCTGCACGAGCGTCGAATAGGGTACGTCACGTTTGTACTGGTCGAACTTGCCCGAGGCGAAGAGTCCCCGCGACGGCACCAGCACCTTGTGCAGCTCGTTGACGACTGCGGATTTGCCGATGCCGGAATAGCCGGACACCAATACCAGTTCAGGCATGCCGCTCGTAACGACGCGGTCGAACGCGGCGATCATAGCCAGAACCGCGCGCTCCCGCCCGTAGAGCTTCTCTGGGATGATAAGTCGTGCGGGCACGTCGTATTCGCCCAGCGGGAACCCATCGATGTGTCGCTGGCGTTGCCACTCGGTAAGGCAGCGCCGCAGATCCCGCTCGACGCCCGGTGCCGTCTGATACCGCTCCTCAGGTGTCTTGGCGAGTAGTTTCAAGACGAGTTCCGAGACGGCGGGCGGGATGCCTGCCACCCGTGAGTCGGGGGACGCTGGTTTTCGGGCGACATGGCAATGCACCCATTCCATCGGATCTTCAGCTGTGAACGGCAGCGTTCCGGTAAGCATTTGATAGAGCGTGACGCCGAAGGCATAAAGGTCGCTGCGCGAATCGATCGAACGATTCATTCGCCCGGTCTGCTCGGGCGCCATGTAGGCTAGGGTGCCGGCGATGGTTTCGGGTGGCTCAGGCAATTGCCGCTCGCGTGGCAACTGCGAGGAGATGCCAAACCCGGTGAGCCGCACGTCGCCGTCCGTGCAGTTCACCAGAATATGCGCGGGCTTGATGTCTTTATGGACGAGGCCGCGTTGGTGCAGTTTGCCTAGCGCGGCGACAATGCCCACAGCGAGGCACAACGCGGCTTCTACAGCCATGGGTTCGCCGATCAGCGGCTCGAGGGGCTCGCCGCCCGGATCCTCCAGCACAAGCACGATCCCGCCGTGTTCGCGGAGCAGCTTCATAGGTCGCACCGCCCAGGCGCCGTCGAGCTGGTCCTTTAGTGCAAATTCGTGGCCGAGGCGATCCAGAGTGGCGGGTGAGGGGCGGTCTGGGTCAGCGCGAACAAGCAGCACGCTGTCGCTGCCGTCCGGGGCGCTGGCTCTCCAGAATGTGCGTTCGCCGTCCTCCCACAGGATCTGGGCGCTGTGACCCGCATCGGAACGGTATGAAGCGTTCATTTCCGGTAACTCACCGTCAGGCTGGTGCCCACCAATTTGCCAAGGGAGCCCCCTATTCGTCCGCATTTACTGAGCCGGGTGCGCCTCAGTTACACAGGCAAGTCGGCTTCGCGCAGTCAGCAGCGCATGCAGTGGCAAAGACACTATACAACCGTTCAAGTCGCCGCAATGTTCGGCGACAATTGTTCTGTCCGGCGGACGCCATACTTGACGCCGGCACTGTCAACTTGAGGGACTTCGTCGATGACGATGCATAACGCACTGTGGCTCAGAAAGCATCCGACGGAGTTTGGGTGACGTTAGTAATTTCGCGCCATGCGACGAACCGGGCCGCGAGGTGCTTGCGATAGAGAGAAGCGCGCAGCAAATGTCGCTTCAGTGCGAAGTGCTGCCGAATCGGACCGAAGCTCGACAGGAAGACCTGCGTGCGTTTCGGGTCGCGAAAGCCTCGTATGCGTCGCTCGCGCTCCCGTGTGGGCTGATGGCTGTGCTCTGCGCGGTTATTGACACGGGCCGCAGCCTTGACGAACACGTGCTTCGTACTCCACGGGTAGCAGGTCAGCCTAGCGCGACTCCAGCCAGCGATGTGCGGACTGGCCCGCCACTTCACGCAGTGCCGGTTGCGGCAGGCAATGGGGTGCACTCCATTAGTGCCGAACGAATCTAGCGCGTCGGGACGAGTTCGATGGACGCTTGCACGCGTTGGGTTGTTTGCGACGGTCACCGACGGACAGGGGCGATCGCTGTCATTCGGTGGCCAGGCCGTGTCTGATCGCGTAACGTATGAGCTCCGCGTTACTAGCGAGATCGAGTTTTTGCATCAGGCGCATCTTGTGGGTGCTGATGGTCTTGGCGCTGAGCACGAACGTTGCCGCGATGTCGTTGATGCTTTTGCCGGCAGCAAGCATCTGTAGCACTTGGAACTCCCGATCGGAAAGCACTTCGTGCGGTGATGCACCGTCCGCGTGCGTCTCGAAGACCATCGTATCGACGAGGCTGGGATCGATGAAGCGCCCGCCGCTGGCCAGCTAGCGAATGGCGGTAAGCAGGATTTCGGGGTTGCTGTCTTTCGTCACGTAACCACTGGCTCCGGCACGCAGTGCCCGGGAGACAACCTGGGCTTCGTTGTGCATCGTCAACACGAGGACAGGCAACATTGGCCGCTCGGCGCGGATGCGCCGGATCAGGTCTATTCCGCTGATACCGGGCATTGACATATCCAGCATCAGCAGGTCCACGGGCTCCGCGCGCAGCCTGTCGAGCACCTCGGAGCCTTGTGCCGCTTCGCCTGCGACGGCGATGTCCTCCGTCGTCCCAATGACCTGTTTCAACCCGCCACGGACGATCGCGTGATCGTCCGCAATCAAGATCCTGATTATTGACAGCTCCCTGAAAGCGATCCGGACCGACATTGGCGGTGGACTGTGACTGAAATTCGTGGCGCACATCAATCCGGCATACACGGAAAGCCTGTGCCTCTTCGGAACAGGTAGACCCCGTCGCCGCGGACAGGTGATTGACTGCTGTATTGCGGCCAGGTCTTCAAGAGCGCTGTGCGGATCGTGCGGTGCGCCACAGTGTCAGTGTAGGGGATTTCCTATAGGTGGATCCGGCGAACTGAGGCGATTTCTCTGCGCGGCTCCGCATATCGCGGCGAGTATCGGCCACGGTTTTCAAGTAGGACGCCGCCGCAGTATCCCCAGGCTTTGCATTGCTGAAGCAGCCGACCCGCACGGGGCCCTGACGCTGAGTGCTGGAATCCGTCCATACGATCGCCGGACATGAACGGTAGGCTCAAACCTGGAGCGCACCCGTCTGGTCAGGAAGGCGGGCTGTTTAGCCAATGCGCCCTGAGACTCTGCAATCTTTGCCAGGCTACTCTCACTATGCGGACTTTCCGGTTAAGGGGAGCAGGGTTGCCGACAGGCCCAAAGACTGCCTGCCCGGGTGCAATAGGCTCTCCGGTGAGCGCGCTGACGCCAGCCCCGGAAGCGATGGTGCGCTCCCAGCTTTGCTCGCAGTAACAGCAACCACCGGCTTCACGCCAGGCGACGATCAGCACTTCGGTGCTGGGACGCTCGAGGATGCGCACCTTTGTCGTGGCGTTTGTCTGGGCAAAGATGCCGAACAAGGCGACGTCGGTGCGCAACTGAATCTAGGCGAATCCTACGAATGGGGATCGACCGGCTTACCCAGAGACAAAACTGCAGCTTTGTATTGGTGCCAGAAGGCAGCTCAACAGAAAAGTCCCATAAAGAATTTAGCGGAACAATGTGTCGCACGGGTTAAGTAGGGGACGTTGCCCTATTAAGTTTGTTGGCGCGCAAGTGGATATAACAGCCGTTCGCTGCCAACATTAGCGCAGGCGCTGTAACGTCGTGAATGTCCGATCTCGGGTTTCTCCGATGACTGGAACGGGTCGCGAAGCGACAATCAGATCCACTCGACACAGGTCGTTCGCATGCCCCAAGCCTGCGGTATGCTGTTCTCAACTTTATTGTTTCAGGCAAGCAGATAGAGCAGATTGAACGCGCGTTGTTCGCAACTTTAAAGCAAGATGCTGTGATACTTAGATCGACGCGAGCCTTGTATCGCAAGGGCGGCAGTTCTCAACTTTATTGTCACGAACTAGCCGTGGAATTGCACAACTGAGTGTCGCTTGATGTCGCGGGCACAGCGAAAAATCCCAAATCGAAACATCGGACGAGTGCGTCACTGATCGCTCGATGGTCTTGTTTGATGATGTTGTTTGAGACGATTAAGTATTCTTTCGACCACGTCCGTGATCAATTCTTGGACCAGACGACCGTCGCATCGATAGCGTAAATCCTGCAACCCTGATGACCTTGTGCACAAGCGACAAGCGCGTCCTCGATTGGATCGAGTCCTGAAGCGGAGCCCCAGGCACCGTCGTTAGAAATAGCGAACGCGCGCGGCCGGTGCATTTTTAAAAAATCCTCATATGCTTTTCGGCCATCGGCGTTGAGGTAAGGGACTGCGCTTGCTATAGGTAGTGGTGACCCTTTGTCCGTCATGGCGGGTTTTGGCCAAACGACCGTATTGTCGATCGCGTAGAGGTGACAGTAATGAGTCGTCTTCCAGCATCGCGTCATCGCGGTGACAGTCGGATCGAACCCGCCGCTCGCTACGCCCGCGTTGGTCCGTCCGATCGCGATCGCTCGAGGAAGAGGGGCCTTGAGGAATCGACGGTATAACTCTCGCTGTGAGTCTGTGAGGTAGGGCACAGCATCGACATCGTTGACTTCGGCGTAATGCGTATCGACGGGTGCGCCCTTCGGAAGGTATTGCGGGTAAGCGTTGACGTTGGGCAGGCCTATCTTAGCCAAAAACGCGTCTGCTTTGGGCACCCAAAGAGGGAGCCCGGCGCCGTTAGCAGTGATCGAGTGCGCATCGGCCATAAAGCTACCATAGTCGAAAAGTTCTGCAGGGGCTCCGGATCCTAAATATTGTTTGAACATCGCGCGCCAGGTTGGTGTCGCGAAGATGCTGTCGTTATCTCCGTAAAACCATAACGAGGGAATTTTTGTGCGAGATCCCAATTGGCCGGCCGCGCTGATCAGACTAGCGTCGGGGGTATTGCAGTCTGATTCTTTAACGCCACCCGCAAAATTCACGAGCCCTTTCACATTGGACGGATTGATACTTCCAAAGGTCAACGTGTTCCATCCTCCCAAACTCTTACCCGCGACGATGATGCGAGTTGCGTCAATGCCCGGCACCTGCCTCACGAAGTCGACGACGTCCAATATGTCATGCGCGGCGTCCATCCCCAAGTTCAAGACGTCGCATCCATGGGGCCGCATGCGCCCTTGTGAACCTGCATAGCCTCGCATCATCGGCAGAGCGACGGCGAAACCACGTGAAAGGAAATAATATGCCGCAAAATTATCAGAGATTCGGGGAGCGCTGAGCGGGTCATGAGAGGCCCCGTGGTTTACGATCGCCAGCGGGAAGGGGCCCCCATGCGACGGCATGTAAAGCGTCACTTGCAGCTTAACAATCGGTGGAGTGCTCGTAGCTACATTGACTATCCGTTCATTGAGCGGAGCATCGGGTGAGTCCAATGGCGGCTCTTCTTGCTGCGCGTAGGACTTCTGGGAGACCGTCAGACACACGAAGATCAACGCAACGAGGGCGGTGCAGGCAGCTCCGCTTATAGTGCTTTTCATAGTTTTCCACTTAGCCGATTTTTGCTTTTCGACTTGGTATCGACTGTTTTGCTCTAAATCTTTAAGAAAAAACGCCTATAGATAGATATTTGTTCCGGTTGCTCTACGACGCGTACCCGTTTTCGCCCGTCGTGTGCCTACCCGTGTTGTCAGTCGAGTGTCGGCTTCGCGTCAACTCGCCGGCGTCGTTATCGGCGTGCGCGGCAGCGCGTCCACGCGATTTGGCGCATTGGGGTACGACATTTTTGCTAGCATGCCGATCTACAAGCCATCCGGCTTTCCGATCGCGCGTGTGACGCTCGGATTTCAGTTAACCTCGCAGTTCTGAGGGATGACCATTTCGGCGTATCCTCAATCCCGAGCATTGAACGGCGAGGTTCGCGGTGACGATGAAAGAAGGTCATTTGAAAAAGGCGAACGGCGAACTGGCGCAAAGTCTATCGAGAAAGAGGGAATGGTTTTCGGCGGGTCACTTCTGTGTATGGCTGGTCTTCGGTGCAATTCTATATGTCGGTGACGAGCTAGACCGGCTCTTCGGTCTCTGGCTCTTGCTCGTGCCTTTGATCGCTATCCCAGGCTTGATCGCACTGGTCACCTTTGTAATGGGGTTGATCGCGAACCTGTGGGTTCGTCGATGGTGGCGGCTGGTATCCGTCATCGCCGCACCAGCTCTTATGATCGGCCTGCTTGCAGCATCTATACGCTATCAGTTCAACGCCGACTGGGTACACTTTCAACTGACACGCGGTTATTACATGAGAATCGCGAGCACGCTGCCTGATCCATCACCGAAATATCACGCATGGGATTGGGGCGAGACTGGCGGTGCTAAGTGCACCTGAAAAACGGACTTTGCAATGTTGGTGCAATTGTTTTTCGGTTTCCACAAATTCTCGCTCCGGAAAAATTCGTAACCACTTGACTGCGTCGCGACAGACCTCAAGTGTTTCGCGCGCGTGCCGATATCACAAGCAGCAGCGGTAATAAGTCGAAGAGTCGTCATAGCGTCTTGGCTGCCTTGGGGGCAGCTTAACCACACCGTGATGTGGTCAGTCGGCGCAGGGGCCGTAGCGTGTCGGCCGAGCAAGCCTGCTGCCCCAGCGCATAGCGCAGTCCAAGGTGTTTGATCGAACAAGAATCAGACGGCAATGCGGGTGGATGTCACCCATCGCGGAGAGCATCATGAAATGGTTTTACCAACTGACCGTAGCGAAGCGTCTTACCGTGCTAATCGCAAGCGCCGCGCTCGGCCTCTTCTGCGTTGCTGGAATCGG